>OLJG01000010.1_pt1 | contig 120602 bp, 119 predicted proteins | sample 1603471 | NCBI WGS metagenome assembly OLJG01 (sample SAMN04436934, study PRJEB24849) | human gut metagenome | biome: human gut; feature: NICU; material: stool | host: Homo sapiens | place: USA: Saint Louis, MO | collected 2009-11-05
AATGTTTTTTCATTTTATTATAGAAAATTATCAGAAAAGAAATGAAAACTGAATTATATTGGCTATAAGTTAAAATAAGGTTTGATTTTGAAAGTAAGCAGTGGTATGATTTAATTGAAAAAATATAGAGGAGAAGTTTTATGAAGACTACAAAAGTTTTTTCAGTTTTATCGTTATCTGTTGCTGCATTTATGATGACAGCATGTCAGTCAAATCACAGCACTAAAAAAGCTGATATGTCTCCAGATAAGGTGGAGCAAAAGACGAAATTTAAAAATATTTCTCTAAGTTCTAATAAACTGTTGGCTAAGGAAAACACTATGTCTGTCCTTTGGTATCAAAATTCTGCAGAAGCCAAGGCTTTATATTTACAAGGTTATAATGTTGCTAAAATGAAGTTAGATGATTGGTTACAAAAGCCCAGTGAAAAACCATATTCAATTATCTTAGATTTAGATGAAACAGTTTTAGATAATAGCCCATATCAAGCAAAGAATATTAAAGATGGCTCTAGTTTCACGCCAGAGAGTTGGGATAAATGGGTGCAAAAGAAGTCAGCTAAGGCTGTTGCGGGTGCCAAAGCATTTTTGAAGTATGCTAATGAAAAGGGAATAAAAATTTATTATGTCTCAGATCGTACAGATGCTCAAGTTGATGCGACTAAAGAAAATTTAGAGAAGGAAGGTATACCTGTTCAAGGGAAAGACCACTTGCTTTTCCTTAAAAAAGGAATGAAATCTAAAGAGAGTCGCCGTCAGGCAGTTCAAAAAGATACTAATTTAATTATGCTTTTTGGAGATAATTTAGTTGATTTTGCTGATTTTTCTAAATCATCTAGTACAGATAGAGAACAACTACTAACTAAACTTCAAAGTGAGTTTGGTAGTAAATTTATTGTTTTCCCAAATCCTATGTACGGTTCTTGGGAAAGTGCTATTTATCAAGGAAAACATCTGGATGTTCAAAAACAATTGAAAGAACGACAAAAAATGTTGCATTCGTATGATTAATAAGTATACGAATTCTCTTGAAAACAACTAGGAAAATCTATGAAATCTATTTGTGAAAAAGTAATCAATAATTACAACTGTTCACAAAAATATGTTATAATAAATAATATCAAATTATATAAGGAGTTTTACTAATGGCTAAATTGACTGTTAAAGACGTTGATTTGAAAGATAAAAAAGTCCTCGTTCGTGTTGACTTTAATGTGCCTTTGAAAGACGGCGTTATCACTAACGACAACCGTATCACTGCGGCTCTTCCAACAATCAAGTATATCATCGAACAAGGTGGTCGTGCTATCCTCTTCTCTCACCTTGGACGTGTTAAAGAAGAAGCTGACAAAGAAGGAAAATCACTTGCACCGGTAGCTGCTGATTTAGCTGCTAAACTTGGTCAAGATGTTGTATTCCCAGGTGTTACTCGTGGTGCAAAATTAGAAGAAGCAATCAATGCTTTGGAAGATGGACAAGTTCTTTTGGTTGAAAACACTCGTTTTGAAGATGTTGACGGTAAGAAAGAATCTAAGAATGACGAAGAACTTGGTAAATACTGGGCTTCACTTGGAGATGGAATCTTCGTTAACGATGCATTTGGTACAGCACACCGTGCTCATGCATCAAACGTAGGTATTTCAGCAAACGTTGAAAAAGCTGTAGCTGGTTTCCTTCTTGAAAACGAAATTGCTTACATCCAAGAAGCAGTTGAAACTCCAGAACGCCCATTCGTAGCTATTCTTGGTGGCTCAAAAGTTTCTGATAAGATTGGTGTTATCGAAAACCTTCTTGAAAAAGCTGATAAAGTTCTTATCGGTGGTGGTATGACTTACACATTCTACAAAGCTCAAGGTATCGAAATCGGTAACTCACTTGTAGAAGAAGACAAATTGGATGTTGCTAAAGACCTCCTTGAAAAATCAAACGGTAAATTGATCTTGCCAGTTGACTCAAAAGAAGCAAACGCATTTGCTGGTTATACTGAAGTTCGCGACACTGAAGGTGAAGCAGTTTCAGAAGGGTTCCTTGGTCTTGACATCGGTCCTAAATCAATCGCTAAATTTGATGAAGCACTTACTGGTGCTAAAACAGTTGTATGGAACGGACCTATGGGTGTCTTTGAAAACCCTGACTTCCAAGCTGGTACAATCGGTGTAATGGACGCTATCGTTAAACAACTAGGCGTTAAATCAATCATCGGTGGTGGTGATTCAGCAGCAGCTGCTATCAACCTTGGCCGTGCTGACAAATTCTCATGGATCTCTACTGGTGGTGGAGCAAGCATGGAATTGCTCGAAGGTAAAGTATTACCAGGTTTGGCAGCATTGACTGAAAAATAATAGTCATTATAATTTATATTAAAGGACATGCTGATGCATGTCTTTTTTTAGTTGATAATGTAGAGTTATTGAATTTTCCTTGACTTCACTTATCATTTACTAGTTTTTAGATATAGTGGTATTTGGTTGACACTGCAATTTTCAAAAGTTTATGACGATTTCATATAAATTGGTTTATAAAAGATATACTAGTAATAAATAAAACGTTTACAAAAAGGGTTTTATGGATTGATATGTTAGAATATATAGTGAAGGGATAGGTATGAAAACGTTAAAAAAATTATTATCTAATTACAAATTTGATATTAAAAAGTTTAAATTGGGAATGAGAACATTTAAAACAGGCTTATCGGTCTTTTTAGTTTTATTGGTTTTTCATTTATTTGGTTGGAAAGGGCTTCAAATTGGTGCTCTAACTGCTGTATTTAGTTTAAGAGAAGACTTTGATAAAAGCGTGCACTTTGGTTTTTCTAGAATTATTGGTAATAGTATAGGTGGCTTACTCTCCTTAGTATTTTTTGCATTCAATGAGATATTTCATCAAGCTTTTTGGGTTACATTATTAATTGTTCCTATTTGTACCATGTTATGTATCATGATTAATGTTGCTTGTAACAATAAATCAGGTATTATTGGGGGGACAGCCGCATTACTTATTATAACTTTATCAATCCCAAGCGGAGAGACAATTCTATATGTTTTTGCACGTATTTTTGAAACTTTTTGTGGTGTTTTTATTGCAATGATGGTTAATACAGATATTGAAATACTTCGGAAAAAACTAAAAAATAACAAATTATAGTTTGATGTCATAAAATCTCACATGAGAGTTGACATCAAACTTTTTAAAGTTTATAATGGTTTAATGAAAGGAGGCCATCATGAAAGAAAGAGAACTTAGGCGTACAATGGCTGTATTCCCAATTGGAACTGTTATGAAGTTGACAGATTTGACTGCCAGACAAATTCGCTATTATGAGGATCAAGGGTTAATCACACCTGAACGTACTGAAGGTAACCGCCGCATGTTTTCACTGAATGATATGGACCGCTTACTGGAAATAAAAGACTTCATTAGCGATGGTTTGCATATTTCTGATATTAAAAATGAATACATGCAAAGACAACATAAGTCCAAAGAGAAACAAAAGTCATTATCAGATGCCGAGGTTCGTCGACTTTTACAAGATGAGCTCCGTAATCAAGGGCGTTTTTCAAGTCCTTCACAGCACATTGGAAATATGCATTTGTAAACATGCAGTCAAGCTAGATATTAAGGAGACTATATGACTATCACAGCAGAAGATATTCGTCGCGAAGTTAAGGAAAAAAATGTTACCTTCCTCCGTTTGATGTTCACAGATATCTTAGGAGTAATGAAAAATGTCGAAATTCCGGCTACAGATGAACAATTAGACAAAGTTTTATCAAATAAAGCAATGTTTGATGGATCTTCTATTGAGGGCTTTGTTCGTATCAATGAATCTGATATGTATTTATATCCTGATTTAGATACTTGGATTGTTTTTCCTTGGGGAGATGAAAATGGAGCTGTTGCAGGTCTAATCTGTGATATCTATACAGCAGAAGGAGAACCTTTTGCCGGAGATCCACGTGGAAATCTTAAGCGTAATATGAAACGTATGCAAGAGATGGGCTATAAGTCATTTAACTTAGGACCAGAACCTGAATTTTTCCTATTTAAAATGGATGAAAATGGTAACCCAACACTTGATGTTAATGACAAAGGAGGCTACTTTGACTTAGCTCCAACAGACTTAGCAGATAATACACGTCGTGAAATTGTTAATGTCTTAACACAAATGGGCTTTGAAGTTGAAGCTAGTCATCATGAAGTAGCAGTTGGACAGCATGAGATTGACTTTAAATATGATGATGTTTTAAAAGCCTGTGACAACATTCAATTATTTAAACTGGTTGTTAAAACAATTGCTCGTAAGCATGGTTTATATGCTACTTTTATGGCAAAACCTAAGTTTGGTATCAATGGTTCAGGTATGCATTGTAATATGTCTCTTTTTGATAATGAAGGGAACAATGCTTTCTTTGATCCAGAAGATCCACGTGGAATGCAATTATCAGAGGATGCCTACTACTTTTTAGGTGGGTTAATGGAACACGCTTACAATTACACAGCTATCATTAATCCAACTGTTAATTCTTATAAACGTTTGGTACCAGGATACGAAGCACCAGTTTACATTGCTTGGGCAGGTCGCAATCGTTCGCCACTTATTCGTGTACCTGCATCTCGAGGTATGGGAACACGCCTAGAATTGCGCTCGGTTGACCCAACAGCAAATCCTTATCTTGCTTTATCAGTACTTTTGGGATCAGGACTTGAGGGAATCGAGAATAAAATTGAAGCACCAGAACCAATTGAGACAAATATCTATGCTATGACTGTAGAAGAACGTCGTCAAGCAGGTATTGTTGATTTACCATCTACTCTTCATAATGCTCTTAAAGCACTTGAAGAAGATGAAGTGGTAAAAGCGGCCCTAGGAACTCATATCTATACTAATTTCTTAGATGCTAAGCGTATTGAATGGGCAAGTTATGCGACTTATGTTTCACAATGGGAAATTGATAATTACCTAGATTTATATTAATCATAAGAATGTTTATAACTAGTTTTAGGCTTTATTTTGTAAAGTCTAAAACTAGTTTTTTTGTAAATTATTGTAAAAAATTGCCTAAAACTTGTTACAGGTTTTCATTTGTCTGTTATATGGATTTGATAAACTAGGAGTCATCAGATGGAGGAAAACATGAACATAAAACAATTAAAGTCTAAAACAATGCTTGGAACAGTGGCTTTGGTGTCCGCTTTTTCATTTGCTTCAACAAATGCAGATGCGAATACATATAACTATGCAGTAGATGTAGACTACCTAGCAAGTGCGGAGGAAATTGCTCAAGCACATCCAGCTAGTAATACGTTTCCACTAGGTCAATGCACATGGGGTGTAAAGGAGATGGCAACATGGGCAGGTAACTGGTGGGGAAACGGTGGTGATTGGGCTGCGAGCGCCGCATCAGCTGGTTATACAGTAGGAACACAACCTCGCGTGGGTTCTATCGTATGTTGGACTGATGGTAGTTATGGACATGTGGCTTATGTTACAGCTGTAGATCCTGTCACTAATAAAATTCAGGTTTTAGAATCTAATTATGCAGGTCATCAATGGATTGATAATTATCGTGGTTGGTTTGATCCACAAAATACAGCGACACCAGGGGTAGTTAGCTACATTTATCCGAATTAATCTATAAAGAACTCCTCACATAGACGGTATAAAAGTACGATACTGTTTGGATGGAGTTCTTTTATATTCTATAGTTATCCCAGAAGTAATTTGCTATATTAACTTATTTTGCTAATATAGGCAATTAAAAAGAACGGAAAAGGTATTTTCCGTTCTTTTGTTTATTTATCAGGGGTAAGGACCATAGGAATAATGATAGGCTCACGCTCAGTTTTTTCATATAAGAATGGTCGTAAGGCATTAACAATAGCTCCATTTACTGATTGGATACTTGCATCTTTATTTTTCAGTGCAATACGAATAGCATTGAATAAGATATGTTGGCTTTCGCGAATAAGGTCCCCAGATTCTCTCATATAGATAAAGCCTCGGCTAAGGATGTCTGGTCCAGCTAAAATCATTTTTGAATCGAAATCAACGGTAGCAACGGCAAGGACAACACCATCTTCAGATAAGTCGTGGCGATCACGTAGAACTGCCGCACCAATATCGCCAATACCATTCCCATCAACGTAGATATCTTGAGCATTGAAATGTCCAGCAATGCGAGCAGAGTCGCTCGTTAAAGCTAAAACATCACCGTTTTCCATAATGAAGATATTCTCTTTAGGAATACCTGTGTCAACTGCTAAACCAGCATGGACTTTTTGCATGCGATACTCACCGTGTACGGGCATGAAATACTTTGGTTTAATCAAGCGTAACATTAATTTTTGTTCTTGTTGACCACCATGGCCGGAGGTATGGATATTGTTAATTTTACCATGAATAACATCGACACCAGCTTCTTGAATGGTATTGATTAATTTATTGACACTTGTTGTATTACCAGGGATTGGGCTTGATGAGAAAATCACAGTATCACCAGGTTGCAAAGTAACTTGACGATGAGTACCGTTAGCGATACGAGCAAGTGCTGCCATAGACTCACCTTGACTACCTGTACACATAATTAAAACTTCACTAGCATGAAGATTTTTAAGTTCGCTTGGCTCAATGAAGGTACCTTTTGGAACTTTAATATAGCCAAGTTCAATACCGTTAACAATTGCCTTTTCCATTGACCGTCCAAAAACAGCAATTTTACGACCAGTTTTAACAGCAGCTTCAGCAGCCTGTTGGAGTCGGAAGATGTTTGAAGCAAAAGAGGCGAAAATAATACGTCCGTCGATACCTTCGATAATCTTCATAATAGATTGCCCAACAATTTTTTCGGAATTAGTGAAGGTTGGAACTTCAGCATTTGTCGAGTCTGATAAAAGGCAGAGGACACCATCTTCACCTAGAGCAGCCATACGATGTAAGTCAGCGGGCTCCCCAACAGGTGTAAAGTCAAATTTGAAGTCACCTGTACAAATAACCTTACCTTGAGGGGTATGAATAACAATACCTAATGGTTCAGGAATGGAGTGAGTAGTGCGGAAAAATGTAACGCTTAAGTTTTTAAAAGTCAGCTCTGTATTAGCGTGGATTTCGTATAATGTAGCGTCACGAAGTAAACCATGTTCTTCTAACTTACCTTTGATTAGAGCAAGAGCGAGAGGACCTGCATAAATCGGTAAATTAGCTTGTTTTAATAGAAAAGGAATACCACCGATGTGGTCCTCGTGCCCATGAGTTATAACAAGGGCCTTGATACGGTCAATGTTTTCAACGATATATGAATAGTCTGGGATAACATAATCTATTCCCAAAAGATCATCTTCAGGGAATTTAATACCAGCGTCTACAATAATAATTTCGTCTTGATATTCGATACCGTAAGTATTTTTTCCGATTTCACCGAGACCACCAATCGCATAAACCCCAACTTCTTCGGGTTTTAAGTTGATATTTGACATAATAAGTTTATCATAATGGGTAGATTACTCTAGCTATTATGTTTAACTCCTTTCTAGAACTCAGTGAGCTCGAAAACACCAGTTTCTTTTTCATATTCAAGGTGTTTGTCTGAAAGTAACTCGATGAATTCGATATTGTAAGCTGTATTTTCTTCAACTAGTTTACGTGCAGCAATGCGACCTTCTAATTCATTAGCTGCATCAATAGTAACGTAAAGTGTTTTGGTTTGCTCACGACGTGGGTTGCGTTCTTTTGTTTCTTGATAGAAAACTTTATAAATCATAATAATCCTTTCTTATCTCTCGGTTTTTCTAACTATAAAAAAATGGGTCAATGCCGTTAAGTGAGACAATGACAAACCATTATTAAGTTTTTATAGAGTAATAGAATTAACCTTGATTCGTTGCAATTATCATGATTATATCATAAAATAAGAGGTAGAATCAAGTAAGGGAAGTTAAATGATGAAAGTTTTAGCCTTTGATACTTCAAGCAAAGCACTATCAGTGGCTGTACTAAACAATATGGAATGTTTAGCGACTGTCACTATCAATATCAAAAAGAATCATAGCATTAATTTGATGCCAGCCATTGATTTTTTAATGCAATCAATTGATTTAGAACCTCAAGATTTGGACCGTATCGTAGTGGCAGAGGGTCCAGGATCTTATACGGGCTTACGTGTAGCTGTTGCTACAGCAAAAATGCTAGCTTATACGCTTAAGATTGACTTAGTTGGAGTATCTAGCCTGTACGCTTTAACAAATGGATTTTCAGAAAATGATTTGTTGGTACCACTTATAGATGCACGACGTAACAATGTTTATGTTGGTTTCTATCAAAATGGTGATACTGTTAAACCAGACTGTCACACTTCTCTTGAAGAAGTCTTACAAGAGGTGGGGAATAAAGCCAATGTTCATTTTGTCGGAGAGGTTGCAGCATTTTTTGATCAGATTAAGAAAGCCTTACCACATGCTAAAATTACAGAAACTTTACCTTGTGCAGTGGCAATTGGGCGCAAAGGACAAAAAATGGAAAGCGTTAATGTAGATGCGTTTGTTCCACGATACTTAAAACGAGTTGAAGCTGAGGAAAATTGGTTAAAAAACCACTGTGAAACGAATACAGAAGAATATATTAAGAGAGTTTGAGATGGAATCATCAGAACAAGCACTGGCTATATGGAGCGTACTATCTGATGTCTATGACAAATCTCCGTGGAGTTTATCGCAGATTTCAGAAGATTTAAAAAAAGATTCAACAGATTATTTTTTTGTTTATAATGACGGTGAGGTCATTGGTTTTTTGGCTCTTCAACAATTGGTAGGTGAAGTAGAAATTACTAATATTGCTGTTAAAAAAAATTATCAAGGTAAAGGTTATGCTTACCAGTTAATGTCAATGATTGCTGATATAGAGGTGCCAGTTTTTCTTGAGGTTCGTTATTCAAATATCGTAGCACAAAAACTTTATGAGAGGTGTGGTTTTGTAGTTTTAGGAAAGCGCAAAAATTATTACCATGATCCAATTGAAGGTGCTATAGTGATGCGCAAGGGATAAATAGTTGATGATAGAAAGGATATGAATAGTCCTCAATACTAATGGAAAAGACGATATTGATGGATTAATATCATTATGAAAGATAGATATATTTTAGCAGTGGAAAGTTCATGTGATGAAACTAGTGTTGCTATTTTAAAAAATGATAAAGAGTTACTAGCTAATATTATTGCAAGTCAAGTTGAAAGTCACAAACGTTTTGGTGGTGTTGTTCCTGAAGTGGCAAGCCGTCATCACGTTGAAGTAGTAACAACCTGTTTTGAGGATGCTCTTCAAGAAGCAGGTATTGTTGCTAGCGATTTGGATGCTGTTGCTGTAACATATGGTCCGGGATTAGTAGGAGCCTTATTGGTAGGTATGGCTGCAGCAAAAGCTTTCGCTTGGGCAAATAAATTACCTCTAATTCCTGTAAACCACATGGCAGGTCATTTAATGGCAGCACGTGACGTTAAGGAACTTCAATACCCATTGTTAGCTTTGCTTGTCAGTGGGGGACATACAGAATTAGTATATGTTTCTGGACCGGGAGATTACAAAATAGTAGGAGAAACTCGGGATGATGCTGTTGGAGAAGCTTATGATAAAGTAGGCCGTGTTATGGGCTTAACTTATCCAGCAGGTCGCGAGATTGATCAGTTAGCTCATAAGGGTCAAGATACTTACCATTTTCCTAGAGCGATGATCAAAGAAGATCATCTTGAATTTTCTTTTTCTGGATTAAAATCTGCATTTATCAATTTACATCATAATGCAGAACAAAAGGGTGAAGCATTGGTTCTTGAAGATTTATGTGCTTCCTTTCAGGCGGCTGTTTTGGATATTTTATTGGCCAAAACTCAAAAAGCTTTGTTAAAGTATCCAGTGAAAACTTTAGTCGTTGCTGGTGGAGTTGCAGCTAATCAAGGACTTCGGGAACGCTTGGCTACTGATATTTCTCCTGATATTGATGTGGTTATTCCTCCTCTTAGATTATGTGGGGATAATGCAGGAATGATTGCATTAGCAGCAGCGATAGAGTTTGAAAAAGAGAATTTTGCTTCTTTAAAATTGAATGCCAAACCTAGCTTAGCTTTTGAAGGTTTATAGGTGTTCATAATATCAAAACGCTTGTTTTGATATTTTTTATTTGGTATAATAATTGAATATTCAAAAAATTAGCAAATGATATTGTCGCTATTTTTTTTAACTAATAAAGGAGTTAAGGAATGTTACATTTTGAAAATGATTATAATAAAGGAGCTCATCCAGAGCTTTTGAATGCCCTTATTGAAACTAATGATCAAGGTCTATCGGGATATGGGACAGATAGTTACTGTCAACAAGCGGCAGATAAAATTCGAGAAGTCTGTTCCTGTCCACAAGCTGAAGTTGAGTTTTTAGTGGGTGGTACTCAAACAAATCAAGTAGTTATCAGTAGTATGCTTGCTTCTTATGAAGGAGTTATTGCTGCAGAAACAGGTCATGTGAGTAGTCATGAAGCAGGAGCCATAGAATTTTCAGGTCATAAGGTATTGACTTTACCTTCTCATAATGGGAAATTACTCGCAAGCGAAGTTGCAACTTATATTGAGACTTTTTATGCTGATGGTAATTACCAACACATGGTTTTTCCAGGAATGGTTTATATATCACATCCAACAGAATATGGAACACTTTATAGTAAAGCAGAACTAGAAGAGTTATCGAAGATTTGTAAACATTATCAAATCCCCTTATTTATTGACGGTGCTCGTCTGGGGTATGGTTTGGCTGCGAAAGATACAGATGTTGATTTCCCAACGATTGCAGCCTTATCAGATGTTTTTTACATTGGTGGAACCAAAATGGGGGCTCTTGCTGGGGAAGCAGTTGTTTTCACAAAGAAAAATCGTCCAAAACAGTTTACTACAATTGTAAAGCAGCATGGTGCGTTATTAGCCAAGGGAAGATTGCTGGGGCTTGCTTTTGATCGTTTCTTTACGGATGACCTTTACTTAAAGATTGGAAAGCATGCGATTGACTTAGCAGAGGAATTAAAAATCATTTTAGAAGAAAAAGGTTACTCGTTCTATTTAAAATCACCAACTAATCAACAATTTGTTATTGTAGAAAATACAAAACTAACAGATTTAGCAAAGAATGTAGCTTATAGTTTTTGGGAAAAATATGATGACCATCATACTGTAATACGTCTAGCAACTAGTTGGTCAACTAGTCGCGAAGATGTAACTGCTTTAAGAAATGTCTTGTGAGTTTTTAATAAAAGAAATATTATTCAGTAGTGACTATTACAAAATAATCGTCTTGATTTTGGGAATTAACTAAAAGAATTTTATCAGTATTTATAATAATAAAAAGCTCGGTATCTTGGCATACCGGGCTTTTTGAAAATAAATAAATTGGCATCTATGATTTGAGATAAGAAAAATTTTTTCATCTTTTATTATTAGTCATTTAAGGATTGATGAGATCCTACATTCCTATGATAATAAAATTTTGAAGAAGTTTGTAATAGCTGAGTAAATACTCAACAGGTTAAATAATTACAATGTATTAACTATTCGTCCACACTCAATAGAATAGTCATAAAAAGTAACTATTTGTCTTCACGAATTACCAGCTTGCTTTTTTAATGCCAGGAATTTGGCCTTTGTAAGCTAGGTTACGGAAGTTAATACGACTCATACCGAATTTACGCATGTAAGCGTGAGGACGGCCATCGATTAAATCACGATTTTTAAGTCGGTTAGGGTTAGAATCTTTAGGAAGTTTACGAAGTGCTTCGTAATCACCCTTTTCTTTTAACTCACGACGTAGTTCAGCATATTGTTCTACGAGTTTTTGCTGTTTTTGAAATTTAGCAATTTTTGATTTCTTAGCCATGATTTCTCCTTTCCCAAAAAGATTTTTCTATCCCAAAACAGGGTGCCTAGTTAACTGGTAATTAACCAGTAAACAAGACATGATTCTATTATACTCTTTTCAGCTAAGAATGCAAGGAAAATATTAACTGGATAAGTATTATATTGTAATGGTGATGAATGTGTTACAATAACAGTATGAATGAAAGATATATCCGATTTAACCCTAATATCGCGAAACAAAAACCCAGTAATAAAGACAAATGTCCATTTTGTGATAAAAGCCAATTAGGAAAAATCCTAGACGTGAAAGACGATATGATCTGGGTAGAAAATAAATACCCAACTTTAGAAGAAACCTATCAAACATTGGTGATTGAATCAAATGATCACAATGGGGATATTTCAGTTTATAGTGAGTCAAAGATGCGCCAATTGTTAGATTATCTTTTGTCAAAATGGCAATTAATGGAAGAAAGTGGTCATTACCGTTCGGTCGTTCTTTATCGAAATTTTGGGCCCTTATCTGGCGGAAGTTTACGACATCCTCATAGCCAAATTGTTGGCTTAAAAAACGTAGATGCTTATGAAACGTTGAACTTAGATTGGTTTGATGGTATCGAGGTTTGTTCGGAAACGAGTCAACAAGCAGAGATTAGTATTGCCAATCGTCCTATGCTTGATTTCACAGAGTTCACAATTAAAGTATCCAAATTGGAAAACGCTATTTTGATTGCAGATAGTTTACCAATTTTGTGTCATTATATTTTAAATGAATTCTTGGGAGGGCGCTGTAAATCTTATAATCTCTTTTTCTATAAGCATGATGGGGGTCTTATTTGTAAAATTGTTCCTCGTTTTATAGTATCCCCTTATCAGATTGGGTATGCTATTCATCAGGTAAATTTACCAGATGAATTGGAAAAAATCAAAGAAGCCTTAAGAGCCAAATATTATCTTTAAATTCTATATAAAAAAGCTGACGGAATTGTTCAGCTTTCATGTATTAATAGTGTAAGCTACCAGCTACCCAACCTGTACATAAGGCAGAAGTAATGTTAAACCCTCCCGTATGAGCATTGATGTCTAGGACTTCACCAGCAAAATGTAAACCAGCTACCTTTTTACTTTCAAGTGTTTTGGGGTTTATTTCTTTAAGATCAACTCCCCCTTTTGTTACAAAGGATTTTGCTAGAGACATCTTACCAGTTACTAAAATAGGAAGTTTTTTAAGTTTTTGAATTAACGTTTCTAAGTCTTTTACAGATACTTGTTTTACTTTTTCTGGTAAGTCTTCAGCGTAAAATTCAGCTAAACGCTCAGGAAGAAGTATTTTAAGAGCGTTTTTCAAAGATTTTTCTCTTTCATTTTGGAAGTGTGTTTCCAATTCTTTAACAGAGATATTGGGCAAAACATCTAGGTATATAGTTTCTCCGCCTTTGACAAAGCTGGAAATTCGCAAGGCTGCTGGTCCTGATAATCCAAAATGAGTAAAGAGAAGATCGTGTGTAATAATATGCTTTTCAAATGACAAAGTGACATCATCTAAGGAGATACCTTGTAGTTTTTTATGGGGAAAATCAGTTAAAAGAGGGCTTTCGGCGGCTTCCATATCTGTGACTTCTAATTTAAAGTGACGAGCAATGTCATGACCGAAACCAGTAGAACCTGTAGACGGATAGGATTTACCACCAGTTGTTACGATAAGTTTATCGGATGCGAACTGTGTATCTTTAGTTTTGATATAGAATGAATCTCCTATCTTTTTGACAGAGACAACTTCTGTGTCAGTCATAATTTGACCACCAAGTTCTTTTATTTTATTTTCAAGGGCGTTAATGATAGTACGAGATTTATCAGTAGTAGGGAACATACGCCCATGATCTTCTTCTTTAAGTGTGACGCCGTTGTCTTGAAAGAAGTTAATAATATCATGGTTATCAAATTGTGAGAAGACGCTATATAGGAAACGGCCATTTCCAGGTATACCAGCTAAGAGCTCATCAAGGTTTCCATTATTGGTAACATTACAGCGGCCACCACCTGTTCCAGCTAGTTTTTTGCCTAAACGTTTATTTTTCTCAATAAGAAGTGTTTTGTTGCCGTAAAAATTTGAGGAAATAGCTGCCATCATTCCAGCAGGTCCACCACCTATAATTATTGTGTCATAATGCTTCATAATCTTATTCTAGCATATAAATAGAGAAATAGACGTCAAAATGTCTTGTTTGACACTTTAAGTTGACAGTAAATTGACACTAGATTAGGATTGTGATATTCTTTTATAAGAAAATCAGTACAAAAGAGGAAGTTATGACAGTTGAAAAGACGGTTAGTGAATTAGCTGAAATTTTAGGGGTTAGTCGTCAAGCGATGAATAACAGAGTTAAAACACTCCCTGAAGAATGTGTGGAAAAGAATAGTAAAGGCGTTACAGTTGTTAATCGTGATGGCTTGATTAAATTGGAAGAAATCTATAAAAAAACTATTTTGGAAGAGGAACCAATTGACGAAGAAGCATCAAGACGAGAACTTTTAGAAATTCTCGTTGATGAGAAGAATACTGAAATCACACGTTTATATGAACAGTTAAAAGCAAAAGATATTCAGATTGCTTCAAAAGACGAGCAGTTACATGTAAAAGATATTCAAATAGCAGAGAAAGATAAGCAATTAGATCAACAACAGCAATTGACTTTAACTGCTATGGAAGATACGCAACGTCTGCAACTTGAGTTAAATGAAGCTAAAGCAGAGGTTGAAGAGATTCAAGAAGCCAAAGAAGAAAAAATTCAAGAATTAGAAGCTGTTAAAAAAAGTTTCTTTGGACGTTTCTTCAATAAAAAATAGAATAAAAGCGTAAGGAGTTTCCTTGCGCTTTTTAGGAGAAATAATGAAACAATTACAAGAATATATAGCTTTTGATTTAGAGTTTAACACGGTTGGTGAGCATAGCCATATTATTCAAGTGTCGGCCGTTAAATATTCTAATCATCAAGAGATTGCTTTATTTGATACTTATGTTCACACAAAAGTTCCATTACAAAGCTTTATTAATGGTTTAACAGGTATTACAGCTAGAGATATTATAGGGGCTCCTAAAATTGAGACAATTTTGACAGACTTGCAGAGTTTTGTTGGAGACACACCGTTGATTGGTTATAATGGGCATAAATCGGATTTACCTCTTTTAGTTGAAAATGGTTTGGATCTAACTAGTCAATATCAGGTGGACTTATATGATGAAGCTTTTGTGAGACGTAGTACAGATTTAAATGGTATCGTCAACCTTAAATTGACTACTGTTGCTGACTTTTTAGGAATAAAGGGTAAGGCACATAATAGCTTAGAGGATGCCCGCATGACTGCGCGTGTTTATGAAAAATTTCTGGACTTGGATGAAAATAAAATCTATTTAAAACAGCAAAAAGAGGTAGCAGTTGATAGCCCATTTGCGGCTTTAGGAAATTTGTTTGATTAATTGTTGTAGTTTTATTTAAAGTTAAAAATACTTAGCGTTATTACTTGCTTATTACCTTAGGTCATTTGATATAGTAAAGGTGTTTCTGATAAAGAAGTGTTTACTATATTAAAGGAGGTGTGAAACATGTCAGAAAAATATTCAACTGGTGACTTAGCTAAAGAAGCAGGAGTTACTGTTCGTACTGTTCAGTACTATGACAAAAGAGGAATTTTATCCCCATCAGAACTATCTGAAGGAGGTAGGAGGGTTTATAGTATTGCTGATTTAGAAAAGCTTAGACAAATTATTTATTTACGAGATTTAGATTTTTCAATTGATAATATCAAAAATCTATTTACTGAAGACAATGCTAGCCAGATTTTAGAGCTTTTTTTACAAGTGCAGATAAGAGAATTAAGGCTAGCTATTGATAGTAAAAAAGACAAACTTGACAAAGCTGTCAACCTACTAAAAACCGTAGAAAAACAAGACAGTAAAACATTAGGCTATCTTTCTGACATTGTGCTTATGGAAGAAAACAAAAGAAAATGGGGTAAACTACAAAAAAGCATAGTGCTACAAGTCGTTATGATTATTATGGTCTATATTACGTTAATAATAGCAGCAGTTTCTCTAAATCAAAGATGGCTTATGTGGATAGCAGTAACAGTATTCTTAATAGCTATGAATGGTATGGTTTGGTATTTTAAACAACAGGTTGTTTATCTTTGTCCAAATTGTCATCAAACCTTTACACCGACATATCAAGCATTTAATCTAGCGAAACATACCCCTAAGACGCGAAAAGTATTCTGTCCACATTGTCACCAAAAGTCACATTGTATAGAGTTAGCCAGAGAAGAACGTTAAAGAACTCCCTTGAATTCAAGAGAGTTCTTTTTATTTAGAATAAGTTGGAATACTATAATATTAACTATATCAATTAGCAGAATACATATAATCGCGTGTCATAGGCATAGTGTCTTTTGAAACACCTTTTGAAAGCAAGTATTGAAAAATATCAATATTGCCAGATTCAAAAGAGGCCGCACAAGATTGAAGATAGAGGTCCCACATATTGATAAAACGCTTATCATGAGTTTTCTGAACTTCAGGAAGGGCATTGTGGAAATTTTTTGTCCATAATTCGAGAGTCTTTTGATAGTGACGACGAAGCGGTTCTAAGTCAGCAATTTGAAGTCCAGCACTAGCTATATGATTTAAATTTTCAGTTAAACGAGGGATATATCCTCCTGGGAAGATATACTTATTAATCCAAGAATTAGTTCCACTACCATGATTATCACCCACTTGTCCAGTAATACCATGAATAAGAGCTAGACCATTGATGTTGAGTCTTTTAGAAATAGTTTGGAAGTATTGAGATAAATTTTCTTTTCCTACATGTTCAAACATACCAACACTAGTGATATAATCGTATGTTTCATGAATGTCACGATAATCTTTAATGAGGACTGTTACTTTATTTTCCAATCCTTCTTCCTTGATACGCTTAGTAATGAAGGAAGCCTGCTCTTCACTTAAGGTAATACCTGTTGCATTTAAGCCATATTCTTTAGCAGCAGTAATGATAAGTGTCCCCCAGCCACAACCGATATCTAGTAATTTCCCTCCCGGCTGAGCATTTAATTTATTAAGAATATGGTGTACTTTGTTTAGTTGAGCTTGCTCTAGACTGTCATTTTCATGTTTAAAATAGGCGCATGAATAAGTCATGGTATCATCAAGCCAAAGTTTATAGAAATCATTTCCGATGTCATAATGCTTTTGAATGTCGGATTTACTGTGTTTTTTATCATGAAATTGTTTAGGAATCAATTTGCTAAATTTACTATTACGTAGAAAGCTGTCTCCACAGCGGTAAGCTGATAAAATTAATTCTTGTATAGAACCATCAATTTCAATATCTCCATCCATAACAGCTTCACCCAATACAATAGAAGGGTCTTTTGATAGCTCCGAGACGGAGAAATTTTTGTTTAGTTTAAGTTTGACGTGGGGATTGTTACCATTATAAGTTTCAATATTCCCATTTGGATAAGTGACTTGTAAGGGTATATCAAATGTACTCTTAATCAACTGTTTTATGATTAGACTATCCATAACCATGGTTAGTCACCTTCTCTCTAATATTTTCAATGTTATTATACCTCTCTGCTGATTTTTTGCAAATATTTTTTTGAAAATAAAACTTATTTTCATGAAAAATGAAAGTGATTTGAAATAAAAAAACACATTTACAGGTGATTCAGTAAATGTGATTTATTTTTTAGAATGGCATTTTACCCGCAAATGCTCCCATAATTTTTTTTGTAGCATCGTCAACTTGGCTTAAAGCGTCATTGATAGCTTGAGTTGTCATGTCTTGTAGTGTTTCAATATCTTCAGGGTCTACCACAGCTTCTTTGTAATCAATTGAAATTAGCTTTTTATCGCCTGTAAATGTCACAGTAACGAGCTCTTGAGCAGATTTTCCAGTAAACTGGCTAGCTGCTAAATCAGCTTGCTTTTGTTCCATTTGTTTTTGAAGCTTTTGTGCTTGACGCATCATATTTTGCATATTCATCATAAGACTATATTCTCCTAAATTTTGATACCTTACTATTATAGCATAGGATGAGAGAAAAAAGTGATAAACTAAAGTAAGTAAAAGGATTAGATTTATTGAATTTTATTAACCGTAGTTGTTAAATGCTTGTTTTATTAAGTGTTTATACTAAAGATAATGGTATAGGATATCAAGAAGAATTATATATGCATAAAAGGTTAAAATGGTTAGTGGCAGCTACGTGTTTAGGATTCATCTTAGAGGGACGTCATCTGATTAGTAAGAAGTGGGTCAAATAAATGCTCTCAAGTATCAGTAAGTACGAAAGATAAAAGCACGTTAAAGAAGAACAACTAGCTTACCTCAAAGAACATGAATATGAAATTGTTGATGTTCTAGAATCACAGAATGATAAGATAGAATCTGTTCAATTCGATTCGTCAAGTGTAAAGGTTGAACAGATTGGTAATAGGGCGCCTCAAGGTGGAGGATATAATTTATCATTAACTGGAAAATTTAATAATAGGGACAATACGGAATTATCTGTTGATTTCTATATGGAACATGAAGAGAATGTGCCCACCATTAAGGGTATAGGAATGTTAAATCAATCTTGTATATATGAAGAAGGTGTTTGGCACATATTTGTAGGAATCATTATAATACACTAGGGCTAATTCCAAACTAGATGCAAATATAATTTATTCATTACTAGCTCAGAAGTAAAAGCCTTTATTCTACCTTTACTTTTGATCTAGATACCAAATTTTTTGTTAATGTATGATTTTATGGTTTCCTAAGAATGACTTAAGAATTATTTTATATTTAGTTTAACCTTACTTTATTTCTTGTTGCTATACTTAGTTCATAAAATAAATAACCCAAAAGAAAGAGGTAATTCTTATGAAAAAACTTATTACAGAAAAAAAAGTCAACAACGTCTCAACTGTTAACTATTTGAAACTCGGTCTTGTCTCAGCAATGTTTGCTGGAGGAGCATTCGTAGCTCTTGGTTCTACACAAGGTGTTTCAGCTTCAACTTTCACAGCACCGCAAGCAACACATCCAAAAGCAGAACGTCAGTTAACAGATTCAGAAATCTATGAACGTGCCCAAAAACAAGTATTGCCAAAATATATTCAAGGTTCTCTCTCAGGTATCCTTAACCAACATTCAACACTTTACAAACAACAAAACGCAGCAGTGACACCGCAAGTATCAAGCCCCAAAGCAGAACGTCAGTTAACAGATTCAGAAATCTATGAACGTGCTCAAAAACAAGTATTGCCAAAATATATTCAAGGTTCTCTCTCAGGTATCCTTAACCAACATTCAACACTTTACAAACAACAAAACGCAGCAGTGACACCGCAAGTATCAAGCCCCAAAGCAGAACGTCAGTTAACAGATTCAGAAATCTATGAACGTGCTCAAAAACAAGTATTGCCAAATTATATTCAAGGTTCTCTCTCAGGTATCCTTAACCAACATTCAACTTTGAATGCTTAAATATATAAAGTAGATTAATGATTAAATAGTTAAGCTATTTAAAACAAATTGGAGCTAGTGTTACACTTTGAAAAGTGTAACACTAGTTTTTTAGTATGCTGATGGCTCTTAGAGACCATACAGCTGATGAAAATACTAACTAAGCAGTGCAATCAGAGGACTTTCAAAGGCTGGTGCCAACATAAGGAGTAATTGAAGGTTGCAATACTATTTTTCCGAATATTACATGGCATAGTGTGATGAATAGGACTCCTCAAAATAGTATTTAGTGTTCTAAGTGTGATTAACTCATTTTAAGAAAAATTTTTTGTATTTTTAATCAAAAATCAAGCCCTATTGTTTTAAAAATGGTAGAAATTGCATTATAATAGTATTGTTGAAGATTATGTATAGAGAGGACTTTAATAATGACATTACCAATCTTTCTAGAGTTGGTAGAAATGAAAGCCAAAACAGCTAGTGTTTTACCATTTTTGATTGGTTTGTGTTTTAGTGCTTATTACTACAATTCAATAAACCCTGTATATGTCGGTTTATTCTTCGTTGCTATGTTTTTATTCAATATGTTCGTTGACATTTGGAATAATTACAATGATTATCGGAATGCTGTGGATTTGGATTATAAGAATGACACTAACATTATTGGTCGTGAGAACCTATCCCTACGCCAAATAGAAGTTATTATGGCAAGTTTAGTCATTACTTCTAGTGTGATTGGTTTAGTTTTAGTTTCCCAAGTCGGTCTGCCTCTTTTATGGATGGGACTTTTTTGTTTTGGAATTGGTGTTTTATATTCCTTTGGTCCAAGATCTTTATCTAGTCTGCCCTTAGGAGAAGTATTTTCTGGCTTGACAATGGGATTTATGATTAGTTTAATTTGTGTATATCTAAACACTTATCAAAACTTTTCGTGGGATATCCTCAACTTAAGCAAAATTTTCTTGATTTCCTTGCCGAACACCTTATGGATTGCCAACCTAATGTTGGCGAATAATCTGTGCGACAAAGAAGAAGATGAAAAAAATCATCGCTATACCCTTGTACATTATACAGGGATAAGAGGTGGACTCTTGCTGTTTGCTATTTCTAATAGTATAGCTTTATTGGCAATTGTTTTTGAATTTCTTTTTGGACTTGCGCCTGTTACAGTACTCTTGAGTTTGTTATTAATACCATTTATTTATAAGCAGACAAAACTATTGTGGCAAAAACAGGTTAAGAGAGAAACATTTGTTTGTGCGGTACGTATTCTAGCACTGGGATCTGCAACCCAAGTCTTAACGTATCTAATTGGAATCATTTTTTAGAGGAGTTTTATCATGAAAGAAATCCTAGTTTTAGGTGCTGGTTATGCCGGTTTGAAAGCAGTTCGTAATTTACAAAAACAATCAGGTGATTTTCATATTACCCTTGTTGACATGAATGATTATCACTACGAAGCTACAGAATTACATGAAGTAGCTGCAGGCTCTCAGCCAAAAGAAAAAATTACATTCCCAATTAAGGATGTTATCAACACTAATAAGGTTAACTTCATGCAAGATGAGGTGCTTAAAGTCGATGCTGAAAATAAAACAGTAACAGTTAAAAATAACGGTGAACTCCATTATGATTATGTCGTAGTTGCCTTAGGCTTTGTATCTGAAACTTTTGGCATCAAGGGTGCTATGGAGAATGCTTTGCAGATGACCAATATTTCGCAAGCAGAAAACATCCATAATCACATTGTTAATACAATGAAGTTGTATCGTGAGACAAAAGATGAAAATCTTCTCAAACTCTTAGTATGTGGTGCTGGTTTTACAGGTATTGAGTTAGCCGGAGCTATGGTTGATGAGCGACCAAAATATGCTGCTTTAGCGGGTGTAAAACCTGAACAAATTGAAATTATTTGTGTAGAGGCAGCAACTCGCATCCTACCAATGTTTGATGATGAATTAGCGCAATATGGTGTCAACTTAATTAAGGATTTAGGTATTAATTTGATGCTTGGAAGTATGATTAAGGAGATCAAACCGGGTGAAGTTGTTTATGGTACTAGTAAAGAGGATGAAGAACTCAAATCTATTACCGCAGGTACTATCATTTGGACAACAGGTGTTAGTGGAAGTCCGGTTATGGGAGAATCAGGATTTGATCAACGTCGTGGACGTGTAATGGTCAACAGTGATTTGCGTGATCCAAAATATGATAATGTTTATGTTATCGGTGATGTGTCTGCATTTATGGACACTGAGTCTGGTCGCCCATTCCCAACAACAGCTCAAATTGCAACTCGTATGGGAGCTCATGTTGCTAAAAACCTTTTACATCAAATCAAAGGTGAGGCTACAGAAGACTTTTCGTATAGTCCGCAAGGCACAGTTGCTTCAGTAGGAAATACGCATGGACTTGGTGTTGTTGGAAAAACTAAAATTAAAAAATACCCTGCGTCGGTTATGAAGAAGATTATCATGAACAAATCACTTGTTGATATGGGTGGACTTAAAGAACTTCTAGCTAAGGGACGTTTTGATTTATATCATTAAGATATTAAAGTAAGTTATTTACCAATTGTTACGAAGCTAGGAAACTAGCTCTTGCAGATATTTCTATAAAAGAAATGATTAAAACAAAATAAGAGGTTTTGTATGACAATTGAAACTTTAGCTCGTTTTCAATTTGCGATGACTACAGTTTTCCACTTTTTCTTTGTACCATTTACAATTGGTACATGCCTAGTGGTTGCTATTATGGAGACAATGTATGTTATCACAAAAAATGAAGAGTATAAAAAATTGACAAAATTTTGGGGTAATATCATGCTCCTTAGTTTTGCAGTTGGTGTTGTGACAGGTATCATTCAAGAGTTCCAATTTGGAATGAACTGGTCAGACTATTCACGTTTCGTAGGTGATATTTTTGGAGCTCCATTGGCTATTGAAGCTTTATTAGCTTTCTTTATGGAATCTACTTTCCTTGGTTTATGGATGTTTACATGGGATAACAAAAAAATTAGTAAAAAATTACATGTGACATTCATTTGGCTAGTGGTTTTTGGCTCATTAATGTCAGCGATGTGGATTCTTACTGCTAATAGCTTCATGCAACATCCTGTTGGTTATGAAGTTGTAAACGGTAGAGCGCAAATGACTGATTTTCTTGCACTTGTAAAAAATCCACAGTTCTTCTATGAATTTACCCATGTTATTTTTGGTGCCATTACGATGGGTGGTACAGTGGTTGCTGGTATGTCAGCCTTCCGCCTCTTAAAATCAGAACAGCTGAAAGATACAACGGTTGAACTTTATAAGAAATCAGTTCGTATTGGTTTAGTAGTAGCACTTCTTGGTTCAATTTCAGTTATGGGAGTTGGGGATTTACAAATGAAAGCCTTGATTCACGATCAACCAATGAAATTTGCTGCTATGGAAGGTGATTATGAAGATTCGGGTGATCCTGCAGCTTGGAGTGTAGTTGCTTGGGCAAATGAAGCAGAACACAAACAAGTTTTTGGGATCAAGATTCCTTATATGTTGAGTATTTTATCTTACGGGAAACCATCTGGTTCTGTGAAAGGTATGGATACAGCTAATAAAGAATTGGTTGCTAAGTATGGTAAAGATAACTACTATCCAATGGTTAACCTACTTTTCTATGGTTTCCGTACAATGGCGGCGATGGGAACAGCTATTATGGGTGTTTCTGTTTTAGGACTCTTTTTAACTCGTAAGAAAAAACCAATTCTTTATAAACACAAATGGATGCTATGGATTGTTGCTTTAACAACCTTTGCACCATTCTTAGCTAATACATTTGGTTGGATTGTGACAGAACAAGGACGATACCCTTGGACTGTCTATGGTCTTTTCAAGATTAAGGACTCTGTCTCTCCAAACGTTTCAGTTGCATCATTATTTGTTTCCAATACTGTGTACTTCTTATTGTTTGGTGGTTTAGCGGTGATGATGATAAGCCTAACAATAAGAGAATTGAAGAAAGGGCCAGAGTATGAAGATGAACATGGACATCATGGTGCATATACTTCAATTGATCCCTTTGAGAAAGGAGCATACTAAATGAGTGCTTTACAATTCTTTTGGTTTTTCCTAATCGGCCTCCTATTTTCAGGATTCTTCTTCCTTGAAGGATTCGACTTTGGGGTTGGGATGGCTGTTCAAACTTTAACACATAATGAGCATGAAAAAGATCAAGTAGTAGAAACCATTGGTCCAGTTTGGGATGGTAATGAAGTTTGGCTTCTTACCGGTGGTGGAGCAATGTTTGCTTCTTTTCCATACTGGTATGCTTCACTATTTAGTGGTTACTATTTGATTCTCCTTACGATTCTCTTTGGATTAATTATTCGTGGTGTTTCCTTCGAATTTAGACATAAAGTTCCTGCAGAGAAAAAGCAGTTTTGGAACTGGACCTTAACAATTGGTTCCGCTATTGTTCCATTCTTCTTTGGGATTATGTTTATAAGTTTGATTCAAGGTATGCCACTTGATGCCAGTGGTAACTTATCAGCTCAATTCAGTGATTACTTTAATATATTCTCGTTGGTGGGTGGAGTTGCAATGGTATTGCTAGCCTATCTTCATGGTTTAAACTACATTGCATTGAAGACAGAAGGGCCGATTAGAGAGCGTGCCCGTAATTATGCTCAGTTGCTTTACTGGGTACTCTATCTTGGTTTAGCCTTGTTTGCAGTTCTCTTGTATTTCAAGACAGATTTCTTTAGCAATCATCCGATAGTTACGACAATTATGGTTTTGGTTATTGTTGTATTAGCTGTATTAGCGCATGCTTCAACTTTTAAAGGAGCAGAGATGACAGCATTTTTAGCGAGTGGTCTCAGTCTTGTTTCAGTGGTTGTTCTGTTGTTCCAAGGTCTATTCCCACGAGTTATGATTTCATCAATTAGCCCTAAATATGATTTGCTGATTCAAAATGCATCCTCAACGCCATATACTTTAAAAGTAATGTCGATTGTCGCAATTACTCTAGTTCCCTTTGTTCTAGCTTATACAGCATGGGCATATTATATCTTTAGAAAACGTATTACCTTGCCAGTGATTGTGACAGGAGAAAAATAATGCTAGATAAAGCGGTTATGCGCTTGTCAGGTATTCATAAGTTGTTAGGATTGCTTGCGGGACTTGATGTTCTTCAAGCAATCTTTATTATCGGACAAGCTTATTATTTGAGTCTTTCTATAACTGGTTTGTGGGAAGGGCAAAAACTTTCTTCTCAAACGGTTTATATTTTGTTATTTATGGTCTCATATTTAGGCCGTCATGTTATTGATTACATCAAAAATAGAAAGCTTGATGACTTTTCAACAGCACAATCTAGTCTTTTGAGACGTCAATTATTAGATAAGTTATTTGATCTAGGTCCTAAAGTCGTTCAAGAACAAGGAACTGGTAATGTTGTTACAATGGCACTAGATGGTGTTTCTTTAGTTGAAAATTATTTACGTTTAGTCTTGAATAAGATGATTAACATGTCTATTATCCCATGGATTATTCTAGCTTATATTTTCTATTTAGATATTGAATCAGGTGCAATTTTACTTATCGTTTTTCCTTTAATTATCATCTTTATGATTATTTTAGGCTATGCGGCTCAAGCTAAAGCAGATAAACAATATGAATCCTATCAAGTGCTTTCTAATCATTTTTTAGATTCATTACGAGGCATTGATACTCTCAAATATTTTGGTCTTAGTAAACGTTATGGTAAAAGCATTTATCAAACAAGTGAATCTTTTCGTAAAGCAACAATGAGTACTTTGAAAATTGGTATTTTATCAACGTTTGCTTTAGACTTTTTTACAACTTTATCCATTGCTATCGTTGCTGTTTTTCTGGGTTTACGATTATTAAATGAGCAGATTTACCTTTTACCGGCTTTAACAATTTTGATTTTATCCCCTGAATACTTTTTACCCGTAAGAGATTTTTCTAGTGATTATCATGCAACGTTAGACGGGAAAAATGCATTTCAAGCGATTCAAAAGGTTCTAAACAAAACTGGTATTAAAGGTGAGCAATTAGTCATAGATGATTGGTCTAAAGAGAGTCATTTGGATTTAGAAAACATTGCTATTGCGTACGACCAAAAACGTGTTGTTGAGGATGTAACCTTACGATTTAGAGGACATCAAAAGGTTGCTTTAGTAGGAGTTAGTGGTTCAGGTAAGTCTAGCTTAATTAACCTTCTGAGTGGTTTTTTAGGGCCTGATAAAGGTTCTTTAAAAGTGGATGGTAGAGAAGTGGTTAACCTTGATCAAGAAGATTGGCATAAACAGATGATCTATATTCCTCAAACTCCTTATGTTTTTGAAATGTCATTACGTGATAATATTACCTTCTATACTCCCAATGCTAGTGACGAAGAGGTGATAAGAGCGATTCATATGGTAGGTTTAGATAGCTTACTAAGCGAGTTACCCGATGGTTTAGAAACGCGTATTGGTAATGGAGCGCGTCCACTTAGTGGAGGACAAGCCCAGCGTATAGCTCTGGCTCGTGCTTTTCTTGATCAAAATCGTCGTATTATGGTTTTTGATGAACCAACTGCTCATTTAGATATTGAAACAGAGTTAGAATTAAAAGAGAAAATGTTGCCACTGATGTCAGATCGTTTAGTTATCTTTGCAACTCATCGTCTTCACTGGTTGAACCAAATGGACGTTATAGTCGTTATGGAGAAGGGGAGAGTTGTAGAAGTAGGCTCTTATCAGGAATTATTAGCTAAAAAAGGATATCTCTATCAACTGAAGCATGCTATGGGAGGAAATAATGTTTAAAATCCCTTTGTTTAAAGAATTAAAGACAGATCAATGGGTAAAACCATTTTTCAAACAATATAAAGTTTCCTTAGTAATTGCTCTTTTCCTTGGTTTTATGACTTTCTTTTCTGCCAGTGCTCTTATGTTTAATTCGGGCTATCTGATTAGTAAGTCAGCTTCACTACCGAGTAATATTCTTCTAGTATATGTTCCAATTGTACTAACACGTGCTTTTGGTATTGGACGTCCTGTTTTTCGTTATATAGAACGCCTAACGAGTCACAATTGGGTATTACGAATGACTTCACAACTGCGCTTGAAGCTTTACCATTCCTTAGAAAGCAATGCTATCTTTATGAAGCGTGATTTTCGTTTAGGAGATGTTATGGGGCTTTTAGCGGAGGATATTAATTATTTGCAAAATTTGTATCTTAGGACAATATTTCCAACGATTATAGCGTGGTTATTATATAGCTTTATTATTATTGCAACAGGCTTCTTTTCTCTATGGTTTGCTTTAATGATGTTGCTTTATTTAGCTATTATGATTTTTCTTTTTCCACTTTGGTCGATTTTAGCTAATGGTGCTCGTCAGACTCGTGAAAAAGAATTAAAAAATCATCTTTATACTGATTTGACGGATAATGTCTTAGGTATTTCAGACTGGATTTTTAGTCAACGTGGTCAAGAGTACGTCGCCTTGCATGAACGTTCGGAAAGTGAACTAATGGCTATTCAGAAAAAAATTCGTTCCTTTAATAATCGTAGAGCTCTTATTGTGGAATTAGTTTTTGGCTTTCTAGCTATTTTGGTTATTATTTGGGCTAGTAATCAGTTTATTGGTCACAGAGGTGGCGAAGCTAACTGGATTGCAGCATTTGTTCTAACAGTATTTCCCTTGTCAGAGGCATTTGCTGGTTTGTCTGCTGCTGCTCAAGAAACAAATAAATATTCTGATTCAATTCATCGTCTTAATGAATTATCAGAAACGTATTTTGAAACAACTCAAAATCAATTGCCTAATAAGCCATATGATTTTTCCGTCAAGAATTTAAGTTTCCAGTATAAGCCACAAGAGAAATGGGTTTTGCATCATTTAGATTTGGATATTAAAGAAGGAGAAAAAATTGCTATTTTAGGGCGGAGTGGTTCTGGCAAGAGTACCTTAGCTAGTCTACTTCGTGGCGACTTGAAAGCAAGTCAAGGGAAGATTACCCTAGGCGGTGCTGATGTTTCAATAGTTGGTGATTGCATTTCTAACTATATTGGAGTGATACAACAAGCGCCCTACCTTTTTAATACAACCCTGCTAAATAACATTCGCATTGGAAACCAAGATGCTAGTGAAGAAGATGTATGGAAAGTTCTTGAACGAGTTGGATTGAAAGAGATGGTCACTGATTTATCAGATGGTCTCTATACAATGGTTGATGAAGCTGGACTTAGGTTTTCAGGTGGCGAAAGGCATAGAATTGCTTTGGCTAGAATCTTACTAAAAGATGTCCCAATTGTTATCTTAGATGAGCCAACTGTTGGACTTGATCCTATTACTGAACAAGCCTTACTAAGGGTATTTATGAAAGAATTGGAAGGTAAGACCTTAGTTTGGATTACACATCACTTAAAAGGTATTGAACATGCTGATCGTATCTTATTTATAGAAAATGGGCAATTAGAGTTGGAAGGTTCTCCTCAAGAATTGTCTCAAAGTAGTCAACGTTACCGTCAGCTGAAAGCCGCTGATGATGGTGATCTATGATGATTGATAGGTGCGATAAATAAATGATAATAAAAAAACATTCCCTAACTGCTTTTCTAGCATTGTGGAATGTTTTTTTATTATTTAAATTTTGCGTTTTAAAAGGTAATTAGTTAATTGTAGCAACTGTTTTTTTGCAGAGTTCTGGGGTAGCTTATTTATGTCACTAATAGCTTTCTCAGTAAATTTACGAGCTAGATGGCGAGCTTTGTCAACACCTCTATGGGAAACGACGAGATAAGCAATTTTTTCCATGTCTTCAGTAGCCATATCTGTTTTTTTATCTAAAATAGGTTTGAAAATATCAGGATTTTCTTCAATGGCAAGAAGTAGAGGAAGGCTGTAAACGCCTTGTGTTAAATCCTCTAAGACAGGCTTATTAAATGTTTTTTTATCTGCAGTATAATCCAGGATATCATCCAAAATTTGGAATGTCATACCAATGTTAAAGCCGATATGGCCTGCTAGACGAACAACCTCCTTCTCTGCACCACCAAAGTAAGCTCCTTCTTTGCTAGCTAATTTAAAGAGTTCGGCTGTCTTACCTGAAATCGCACGTAAATAGTGATGGATACCTTGTTGTTGATTGTAACGAAGGTGCATCTGGTCCAATTCTCCCATGAGAATTTTACGCATAGATTTTGCATTAATCCTCATAAATGGTGTATCAGCCATAGATTCTAAAATAAGATCGAAAAAGACTGTGAAAAGTAAATCCCCAGTATAAACTGCGATGTCTTTGCCAAACTTGCTTTGAATGGTCATATTTCCACGTCTTAGTGGTGAGTCATCAATGACATCATCATGGATTAATGTAGCAACGTGAAGGATTTCTAAAGAAGCAGCGATTTTCTTTAGTTGCTGAGTATCTTGATTCTCCTTATTACCAAGTTGAGAAAAAAGGTAAAAGAATGCTGGTCTGAGCTGTTTTCCTCCCGCAGCTGTGAGTTGGCTTAGCGCCGCTTCAATATCTTTATTTCTGACCTGTATTCTTTCTTGAATTAGTTGATTGGTTTCATCAATATTTTTTTTAAGTTCAGGATAGTTATTCCAATAAGATGACATTAATCAGTCTCCCTCGCGTTGCTTTGTCACTCCATTCTACCTTATTTATTGAAATATTGCTAGGGTATCGTTTAGAGCTTCAAGTTGAGTTTGGAGGAGACTCTTCCAATTATTTATAGCTATTAAATTGAGTGCAAAGTCAAAGTCCTTTAAATTAACCTGAATATAGAATTTTCGATTTAAATGAGCAATCATAAGGATGGAAGTATCAGTAGTATTGCCAAAATACCAGAAATGATTCGAACTTCCGGAACCTTGTAAATCATCAACAATAGTTGCAACAACCTGTGGAATGTTTTTATTATCATGGTCAAAAACTGCTCCGAAGTTACTCTCTTGTAATAAATTGATCTGGTACCAAAAGTGTTGAGAATCATCAAACCGTTCTTTAGTAAGAAGTTTCATAAGTTAATTTCCTTGATTAGTTGGGATAGTTAAATAAGATTGACTCAAATCTACTGTTATAGAGTAACTAGCATTATCTCGAATGGTATGTTCAAAATCAGTTGTATAAAGGATAATCCTTAGATTATCACCTTTACTCAATTGATATATACTTGGTTGGAGGCTAAACTCGATATCAAACCATTGTTCTGGCTCGATAGCCTCAATTGTAAGTAAGTCTGTACGATTTTGAAGGTTCAAGACACCTTTACTGATGACACGATAATGATCTTTAGTAAACGGGAGTTCACGTAAAGCTTCTCTGGCAAAATTTTTACCATTATCAAGGCTGTTTAAGAATTTGATGGTTGGTGTATCTTTGAATCGTTTTTTAGGACCATAGTCTAAGATTTGGGCTGATAAAATGGCCTTTTTGTCACTAGTTTTAACACGTAGATGGAGTTTGCACTGTCCATTCAGGAGATAATTTTTCTTTAGAGGAAGATTAATAGTGATTTGATTGGTTTTATTATTTCCCTTGAAAAGATCATTTTTGAACACATTGAAGTCTTTACAATAAGTATCAAAGGCTTCTTTGTCATAATGGTTATCAATAAGTTTTTTACTATCACCTAAACCAATTTGCTCTTGATGGTTTCCTCCGAAAGCATCTAAAACTTGCCAAGTTTGCTCAGTAGTATTATCTTGCCAAATGACCTCTTCTAATTGGAAATGATTGTCAATGCCAAGTAGTTCTTGGCTTAGTAAGGCATTCATGCTTTCACGAAAATCAATCGACTGCCAATTATGCATATACACATGTTGACCTTGATGTAAAAAAAGGTGTTTTTTGATGGTTTGAGGCAATGCATTGAAAACTTTGTAGACATGTCTTGGCTTAACATTCCAATCCTGTAGTCCATGAGTGTAAACTACTCGACTTTTGACATTATTGACGTGAGTTAGGTAATTACGGTCATGCCAGTATTGGTTGTAATCCCCACTTTGACGGTCAATTGCTTTTGATTGTTCATTTAACAATGCTTGATAGCAATCGTTGTTTTTGATGTAATCACCAGCTAAGAGGTTTCGTGAGTATGTTAATTCTGTTAAAACGTCTAAATCTTCACCGGGGTAGCCGCCTGGACTACACACAAGCCCATTTTCTCGATAATAATCATACCATGTGGAGATTGCGGCTTCAGCGATAATGACTTTCAGCCCCTCAACGCCAGTTGTTGCTAAACCAGTTGACATGGTACCGAGATAAGATTTACCTGTGGTTGCTACAAGGCCGTTTGACCAATCAGCTTTGACTTGTTTATCTCGTTTATGACTTGTGAATGCAGTAACCTTACCATTTAACCAATCAATGACTGCTTTAAAGCTTTGTATTTGTTGGTAATCCCCACTGGTCATGAAACCCGTAGAGCCAGCAGTACCCACACCTGAAACGTATATATTAGCAAAACCACGAGAAAGAAAATAGTCATTGAGACTATAACTGTCAATGTGTGTGAAGCTTTCAGTTGCAGGGCTGATGGGTAATTTTGAAGGATGTTTTACTTCTTCTTTAAATGGTTTTGTGTCAACTTGTATGTGTTTAGGCTGTTTAACTGCTAGCGCACCCTCCATTTGGTATGTTTTTTGGTCTGCGGCAGGATCATTGATACCTTGATGATAGGGGCTAGCTGTCATCATCGTGGGGATAGTATGCTCGGTAGTGGGTCTGATAATGTTAACTTTTACTAAATCATGTTCACCACTAGACATAGTATCTAAGGATATTTCAACATAGACAACTTCGCGAATCAATTGGTTAGTATTGAAAGTGGCCAGAGACTTCCCATTGAAAAAATGGTAGTGATTATCTGCATGAAGTAAACCATCAGCAACTAATTGGTCGATTAATGTATTGCCAGATTTTCCACGACAGGCGAGTAAGTGATGTAGACTTTGAAAAATATTGTCATATGAGACTGGGAAGTTAATATCTTGTAAGAAAGCTTTAGGGTCTTTAAAGTCTACAAAGGGGACAAAGCCTAATAACTGTAAATAAATCCATTGTAAATTTTCTAGTGTTAAGTCACTATTTGATTTAAAAAAGGTTAGAGCATCGGTTTTTGCATCAACGATAAGGAGACTAAGAGCGTAATCAGTATCAGTTTGATTTAAAAAAGAATGTCTGAGAAAAGCTTCCAAATTAGCTTTATCAGAATTCTTTTTGTTTAATGGAAAACCTAGTCCTTTGAGCTCTTCAAAAGCTTCGTTAGGTTTAGTTGGAATGTAGCTGAATTGATTATAACGCATAATATATCCTTTCTATTGTTATATTAAAATACAATATGATCTTTTAATTTCTCAACATTTGTAATAATGATATGTTGTTTTTCAATACGAATAATATGATCGTCTTTTAGTTGTTTCAAAATGCGGCTCACGCTACTTCCTGTGGATATACCGCAAAATTTACCAAGTTCTTCGTTCGTGATAACAAAATTAATATAGATATCACCGTTATCTCGTTCTTCACCAAACATCTTACTGAGGTCATATAATTGTGTGGAGATAGCACCAATTCGACCATTAGTGAGCATACATTGCATTTTTTTCATAGATTTTTCAAGGCGGTTATGATAGAAATCTTTCACATATCCTTGCAGTTCAATATCATTATTGATATCTTTTAGGAAGGTAGAGCGACGTACTTTGTAAAAGTGGGCAGTTTCGGATTCGATTCGAACGTTGTAAGGTTCTCCCATGTGTTGGGAGTAGTCTGTATTTAGGATAGAAGTGATTTCTAAGCCTGTCACATAACGCAGATTGAACTCAGTACCATATTTAGAGAGAACACTTTGTTTAACAATACCATCTTTTAGGATATAAGTATAGTCTTCTTCTAAACTTTCAAATGTAAGGTATTTATGGTAGTCTTTTTCGATAATTGGAAGATTATGACTATTAATGTAATTTTGTAAAATTTGATGATTCATGACTTCCTCCAAATGTTTTAGGTTTGATAGACCACCTTAACATTTGTTAATGCAGTCTGATACTAGCACTTATATTATACCATTGAAATATCGTATCTTCTAATATTTTTGTAAAATGTTTATGAAAATGAAATTGAAAAAAGGAGCCATTTGCATTGGAAGACAAATTATTCAACAAACATTTTATAGGCATTACTATTTTAAACTTTATTGTTTATATGGTCTATTATTTGTTTACCGTTATCATAGCTTTTATTGCGACTAAAGAGTTAGGTGTTAGCACTAGTCAAGCGGGATTAGCAACGGGGATTTATATTGTAGGGACTTTGATTGCTCGTCTTATATTTGGTAAGCAATTAGAAGTTCTAGGACGTAAGTTAGTTTTACGTGGAGGGGCTATTTTTTACTTACTAACAACTTTAGCTTATTTTTATATGCCAAGTATCGGAGTAATGTATTTAGTTCGTTTCCTAAATGGTTTTGGTTATGGTGTCGTGTCAACAGCAACTAATACTATTGTAACAGCCTATATACCAGCTGATAAAAGAGGTGAAGGGATTAATTTTTACGGTCTATCAACAAGTTTAGCCGCAGCTATTGGTCCTTTTGTAGGAACATTTATGCTAGACAATCTTCATATTAACTTTAAAATGGTTATTGTATTATGTAGTATTTTAATTGCGATTGTAGTGTTGGGAGCATTTGTTTTCCCAGTCAAAAATATTACTTTAAATCCAGAACAGTTAGCTAAATCAAAATCATGGACTATTGATAGTTTCATTGAGAAAAAAGCAATCTTTATCACAATTATTGCATTTTTGATGGGTATCTCCTATGCTTCCGTGTTAGGTTTCCAAAAATTATATACAACAGAAATTAATTTGATGACAGTAGGAGCTTATTTCTTTATTGTTTATGCACTTGTCATCACTTTAACCAGACCATCTATGGGAAGATTAATGGACGCTAAGGGAGATAAGTGGGTGCTTTATCCAAGTTATCTGTTCTTAACTTTGGGACTTGCTTTATTAGGGAGTGCTATGGGAAGTGTTACCTACCTTCTATCAGGTGCTTTGATTGGTTTTGGTTATGGCACCTTTATGTCTTGTGGCCAAGCAGCATCAATCAAAGGTGTTGAGGAACATCGTTTCAATACAGCCATGTCAACTTACATGATAGGTCTTGATTTAGGGTTAGGTGCTGGACCTTACATTTTGGGACTTGTTAAAGATGGTTTTCTTGGAGCTGGTGTGCAATCCTTTAGGGAATTATTCTGGATAGCAGCGATTATTCCTGTTGTTTGTGGTATTCTATATTTCTTAAAATCATCTCGACAAGTTGAAACTAAAACTATATAAAAGGGAGGAATTAAGCTATGACACAAAAATATGAGCGTATTCTTATTGCTATCGATGGGTCTTACGAGTCAGAATTGGCGGTAGAAAAAGGGATAAATGTTGCTCTTCGTAATGATGCTGAATTACTGCTAACGCATGTTATAGATGCTCACGCTTACCAAAGTGAGGGAGTCTTTAGTGACTATGTTTTTGATAGGCAAGAACAAGAGTCAGCAGATGTGCTAGCCTATTTTGAGAAATTGGCACACTCAAAAGGCCTTACAAAGATCAAAAAAATTACTGAAATCGGAAATCCTAAGACTCTTTTGGCAAAGGATATCCCCATAAGGGAAAAAGCAGATTTAATTATGGTAGGCGCAACAGGATTAAACACTTTTGAAAGACTATTGATCGGCTCAACTTCAGAATACATTTTACGTCATTCGAAAGTTGATATGCTAGTCGTTCGTGATAGTAAGAAAACCTTATAAACTAAATAAAATAGAGTACTAGGTAGTCCGAACCTAGTACTCTATTTTTTTATCAAATATATTTGGTTAAAAATTTTATTAATTTTATTTTGTGATAAGCTTTACAATATTAAGCTTACTTGGTAGAATGGTTAATGTTGTAAATATTTTTTTGGGAGGAAACAAGGATTGATCGAAATCACTTGGACTGTGAAGTATATCACAGAATTTATCGCAACCGCTTTTCTTATCATCTTAGGAAATGGGGCTGTAGCTAACGTTGACTTAAAAGGCACAAAAGGAAATAATTCAGGTTGGATTATTATTGCAATTGGTTATGGTTTAGGTGTTATGATGCCAGCGCTTATGTTTGGTAATGTCTCTGGAAACCATATTAACCCAGCTTTCACACTTGGATTGGCATTTTCAGGTCTTTTCCCTTGGGCACACGTTGGACAATACATTCTTGCACAAATTTTGGGAGCAATGTTTGGACAGTTAGTTGTCGTTATGGTTTATCAACCTTACTTTGTTAAGACAGAAAATCCAAATCATGTTCTTGGATCATTTTCAACTATTTCTGCATTAGATGATGGACAGAAATCAAGTCGTAAAGCGGCTTACATTAATGGTTTCTTAAATGAATTCGTTGGTTCTTTTGTTCTTTTCTTTGGAGCTTTGGCTTTAACGAAGAACTATTTCGGTGTAGAACTTGTTGGTAAACTTGTTCAAGCTGGTTATGACCAAACGACAGCAGCGACAAGGATTTCACCATACGTAACTGGTTCACTTGCTGTAGCTCACTTAGGTATTGGTTTCTTGGTAATGACTCTAGTTGCTTCTTTAGGTGGACCGACTGGACCTGCATTGAACCCTGCGCGTGACCTTGGTCCACGTATTGTTCACCGCTTATTACCAAAACAAATTCTTGGACAAGCTAAAGAAGATTCAAAATGGTGGTATGCATGGGTGCCAGTTTTAGCACCAATCGTAGCAAGTATACTCGCTGTAGCCTTGTTCAAACTATTATATCTTTAATAGTTAAGGAAAGATCGGTTTACCGGTATTTTTTTGTTTTAAATATAAAAATCAGCCAGTCTTGCTAGCTGATTTTGTTTAATGATGACTTTTGGGCATAGTTTTTTTAAAGGAAGAACGTATTAACATTGCTCCAGTAAATAAAACAATACCTACAACCAGTGTTTTCAAGCTGTTAAGGTCAAGGTTAGTTAAGAAGAGAACAGCGACAATAACGCCTAATATTCCCCCAGTAACCAGACCGGCAAAGCCGTTCCAATTAACACGACCACTCTTGATAAATTGTGTACTAGAAGCTGTCATTATCATAGCTGCATCTAGCATCATGACAGGCATAGCAACTGCAGGACTCAGTCCCATTAGGGAGAAGAAGATAAGTTCAGGAGCATAATTACCTAGTCCCATAGTCATTAATACACCAATAATAAAATTGAAGACGATACCAACAAATAACCAAATGCCGTGTAGACCATGCACTGAATCTGAAATACCAGCGCCAGGGTTAGTGATCATACGATAGAGCATAATAATAGCAGCTGTGATGAGCAGTGTTCCTAGAATACGTTGAACAGTAGGAGCGTGCCAATTTTTAGTCATTTTAGCTCCAACAAAAGCCCCAATAAAAGCTGCACCAGCCATTGTTATTAGTGTTAAAGCCTCTACTTTTACAACAAAAATAAAACAGAGTGACTGCAACAAAACTGGAAGTACGTGTGCAGCTGTCATTGTTGCGGGTATCTTACGATCGTCTTCAACAAGCTTAGTTAGTTTAAAAAATGTGGTCGTTGTTGCAAAAGAGCCGATACCAAGAGTATCGAGAGCATCAGTTACAAAACCGATCCACAAACCAGTGAAAAATCGTTTGAAAGGATTTATTTTTTGAGACCTAATATGTCTAACAATCTGATAAAAAGTGATAATCATGGCGATAATCAGAATAAGCTGAATCCCATGTAATAGTAGTGTTTCATTCATAATATCCAGTCTACAAAAAAATAGTGAAACTGTCAATTTGACTTTATGGTATTGAGAGCACAAAGATTCTTGCTAAATTATCTAAAATTATCTAAAATAGACTAGACTGAACAAGGAGGAATTTATGACGTTATTTCATTCATTGACATTTAAACACCCAGTATTACGTGTTAATAATAGAGACTTGAATATTGCATTTTATCAGGAGTCTCTTGGATTTAAATTGATAAGTGAAGAAAATGCAATCGCAGTTTTCTCAGCATGGCAGAACAAAGAGGCTAGCTTTATTATTGAGGAATCCCCAACTTATCGTACTCGTGCGGTGAATGGTACTAAGAAGTTAGCAAAGATTATTGTTAAGTCTCAAGATGCAAAAGATATTGAAAAGCTTTTGGCAAATGGTGCGCAAACCACTCAAGTATATCAAGGTCAAAATGGTTATGCCTATGAAACAGTTTCGCCCGAGGGAGACCTTTTCTTACTTCATGCTGAAGATGATTTGTCACAATTAGTAGCAATTGAGCGTCCAGAGTTAGAAAAAAATGATGACACTACAGGTCTATCAAACTTTGTTTTCCAATCTATTAGTTTGAATGTACCTGATGCCGTGAAAGCTGAAGCTTTTTACGATAAAGTATTTGCTGGGAAGTTCCCAATTAATTTATCTTTCAAAGAAGCACAAGGACAAGATTTGCAAATTGCTCCAAATGAAACTTGGGATATTGAGATATTAGAATGCTGTGTTAATGAAGATACTAATTTAAACGACTTGAAATCAACTTTTGAATCATTGGGACTTGATGTTTACCTTGATTCTAAAGAAAAGATTTTAGTCATCTCTGACACTAGTAATATTGAGATTTGGATTTCAAAAGAATGATTAAAACTAATACCGTTTTAGAACTCATTAAAGAGCAAATCAAAGATAATCTTTATCATGGTGCAAGCTTAGCTATTTATGAAAATGGAGAGTGGCACGAACATTACTTGGGGACAATTGATGGCAATGAGAAAGTTAAAGCGGGATTGGTCTATGATCTAGCCAGTGTATCAAAAGTTGTCGGCGTGGGAACTTTACTAGCAAAGTTAGTTTATCAAGGGACTATTGATATTGATAAGCCATTAAGGTATTATTACCCTACGTTTCATCATCAGACGTTAACTGTAAGGCAACTAGCTACACATAGCAGTGGGATTGATCCTTTTATTCCAAATCGTGATCAGTTGAATGCTACTCAGCTGAAAGATGCCATTAATCATATCAAGGTTTTGGAAGATAAATCGTTTAAATACACTGATATTAATTTTCTTTTACTTGGTTTTATGTTAGAAGAGGTATTAGGGGATAGTTTGGATAAACTTTTCAAACGTTATATTTTTACTCCTTTTCAGATGAAAGAAACCTCTTTTGGTCCTAGAGTAGAAGCTGTTCCAACTGTAGCTGGTATTAACGATGGTATTGTACATGATCCTAAAGCTAAGGTATTAGGAAAGCATACTGGTTCTGCAGGTTTATTTTCAACTATTGATGATTTACAAAGATTTTCTATTCATTATTTAAAAGATGATTTTGCGAAACCTTTGTGGAATAATTATAGTTTGAGTAAATCAAGATCATTAGCTTGGGATATAGATAAGGATTGGATAAACCATACTGGTTATACTGGTCCTTTTATTGCACTAAATTATCAAAAGCAGGCAGCAGCTATTTTTTTGACAAACAGAACCTTTTCCTATGATGACCGTCCACTTTGGATTAAGAAACGACGACATGTACAAGAGGCGATAACATCGTACTTTGAATAAAAAACTTCTCCTAGAAAATTCTAGGAGAAGTTTTTTATAAAAGTTGGATAACATTTATGGGAGTTACTTCCAATACTTTACGCAGAAAAGGGTATTTTTTTTTAACAATTTCAAAATCGCTTCCTGCTTCTAATAGCTTAGCAGTTCCTTCAATTCTAAAGCCTGTACCTTGATAACCATCACGACCCTCGACTTCACGGCTGCCCAGAGTCATAATAATTTTAGAATTATTATTGAGATCATTTTCAAGATGAGTCATTCCTGCTGCAGGAGCTAAGATACGCTGGTCATCTGTAATAGTCAGGTAACTATTCCAAGTGTTTGTAACGTGAGGAGCTAATTCAGTCCAGCTTGTTATCGAAACGACACCCTCATACTTTAGAACTTGAAGAAATTTGTGATTTAACATTAGTCCCCTCCTTGAGGTTATATAAAGAAGTAATTAGTACTATTGATAATATAGATAAAAGTAGGTTTGATATAATCAAACCTACTTCATCGAATACAAACTAGTTAGTTAATGCATCGTCCATTGAAAGTACTTCATGGAAGACACGTTGTGTTAACTCAGTTTTTTGCTCAGGAGTTAGATATTTAGTATTGACACAGTAACCTGAGATACGAACGATAACATCTTCACCATTCATAATCTTGTCATAGACATCTTTAAGGTCCATGACATTCAAGTTAACGTGTTGACCACCGTTTTCAAAGTAACCATCAAGGACTGTTACCAAGTTATCAACTTGTTCATCAAATGTTTTACCAAGAGCGCGTGGAGAAACTTGAGTTGTCAATGAAATACCATCATTTGCATGAGCGAAATCAAGTTTAGAAAGTGAATTCAAGTTTTGTAACCAGCCACCTTTAGCTTTGTTAGAAGGGTTAGCGCCTGGTGAGAAGAATTCTACTTTAGAAAGGTTTACACTACCATCTTCATTGAGATATACTCCTTTATGTACCGGTGAGTTACCAGTTTGTTTAGAGTAAGCAACGTTTGATGTGATTGTAAGAAGAGAAACAGTTGCTTCAGCATCTTTATAAAGTTTGTGTTTAGCAAGGCGTCCATGGAAGGCTTCAAGTAACCATTCAGCGATTGAGTCAACACGATCATCATCTTCACCATAACGTGGGAAGTCACCAACTGTTTCGTAGTCGTAGATGTAACCATCTTCGTCACGGATTGGTTTAACAGTAGCGTATTTAATCGCAGATAATGAATCGACAGTATTTGCAAAACCACAGATACCAAATCCCATATTAGCACGTACATGTGAAGGTAAGAATGCCATTTGTACAGCTTCATAGTTGTATTTATCAGTCATGTAGTGGATGATATTCATCGCATCAACATAAGTATCAGTCAACCAGTCAAGAGATTTTTCAAAGTTAGCTTTTACAGTGTCAAAGTTGAGTACTTCGTCACGAATTGGGTCGATGTCAAATACTTTGTAATCTTTATGAACATCATCATAACCACCGTTAAGACCAGTAAGAAGTGCTTTCATAACGTTAACACGAGCACCAAAATATTGAAGGTTGTGACGTTTGTCTTCGTTTTCTGGATCAAGTGGAGATACACAACATGAAATACATGACATTTCACCGTAGCCTTCTTTAGCCATTGTTGATACACCTTCATATTGGATTGAAGAGTGTTTATGACTCATTGACATACAGTAGCGACGGAAAGCATATGGTAATTGGTCTGACCAAAGAACAGTTAAGTTTGGTTCTGGTGAGTTACCGATATTGTCAAGTGTATTTAAGAAACGATAGTCCATTTTGGTAACACGATGACGTCCATCAGCTCCCATACCTGCCATTGAAGTTGTGATAAAGGTTGGGTCACCTGAGTAAAGGGCATCATAAGCTTTAGTACGAGCAAATTTTACAGTACGGAGTTTAAGGACAAAATCATCAACAAATTCTTGGATTTCTGATTCTGTGAATGTACCGCGAGCGAGGTCACGTTCTGCAAAGATATCAAGGACAATAGGAACACGTCCAAGTGATGTTGCAGCACCATTGATAACACGACATACAGCCATGAAAGCAATGTTCACCCATTGAATGGCTTCTTTAGTGTTCATGGCTGGTTTACGAACATCTACGCCGTAAAGGTCACCAAGTTTTACAACTTCACCAAGAGCTTGGTATTGAAGGTTGATTTCTTCACGAAGACGAATTGACTCTTCATCAATATCATTCAATGCATTCCAGTCATTAACTTTTTCTTGCATCAAGTAGTCAGCACCGTAAACAGCTAGACGAGCATATACACCAATGATACGTCCGCGTGAATAAGCGTCTGGAAGACCAGTAACAGTGTGTGCATGGCGAGCACGACGAATGTTAGAAGTATAAGCGCGGAAGATACCATCATTTACTGTTGTAGCGTACTTAGTGAAGATTTCGTGAACAGCTGGATCAGGTTCATAACCATTTTCTTTAAGTGTAGTTTCCGCCATACGGATACCACCTTTAGGCATGAAGTTCAATTTGAAAAGCTCGTCGTTTTGAATACCAAAGATGAGTTCGCTATCTTTGTCGATAAAACCAGCTGGTAATTCAGAAATTGAAGCAACACGAGTATCCATTGGGAAGCGAGTTTCTTCATAGTGAGCTTTTGTTTCTTCAATCACTTTTTTGATGTGAAGTGAACGTTCAGTTGCTCCAGCTAAGAAGCTTTCATCTCCATCGTAAGGTGCATAGTTTGCTTGAACGAAGCGAGCAATACTTGCTTTTTCTTTCCAATCAACACCTTTAAAGCCTTCCCAAGCTTGTTCAAAGATATCTGTGTTTGTTTTAACTGTTGCCATAGTTTTCTCCTTAAACATTGTGACAGATTTAATTTTGTTTACATATCCATTTTAGGAAAAAGTAAACGTTTTCGCAAGCATATTTCTTGACAAAATTATGATTCTTTTATAATACAGTTTTTTTAATCTGTATCATTAAGTTGTAATCTGTTATAATGGAGTAGAGAGAATGGGGGAGAGAACAATGTTAATTTTTCCTTTAATAAATGATACGTCGCGTAAAATTATCCACATTGATATGGATGCTTTTTTTGCATCTGTGGAAGAGCGTGACAATCCCTCTCTTAAAGGAAAGCCTGTTATTATTGGTTCTGATCCCAGAAAAACCGGCGGCAGAGGGGTTGTTTCTACTTGTAATTATGAGGCTCGAAAGTTTGGAGTTCATTCAGCTATGTCTTCAAAAGAAGCGTATGAACGATGCCCTCAAGCTATCTTTATTTCGGGAAATTACCAAAAATATCGCCAAGTAGGAATGGAAGTACGAGATATATTTAAAAAGTATACGGATTTGGTTGAACCGATGAGTATAGACGAAGCTTATTTAGATGTAACTGAAAATAAAATGGGAATAAAATCTGCTGTTAAACTTGCTAAAATGATACAATACGATATTTGGAATGATGTCCATTTGACCTGTTCAGCGGGTATTTCCTACAATAAATTTTTGGCAAAATTGGCTTCTGACTTTGAGAAACCAAAAGGACTTACCCTCATCCTACCAGATCAAGCTCAAGATTTCTTGAAGCCCTTACCAATAGAGAAATTTCATGGTGTTGGTAAACGCTCCGTCGAAAAATTACATGCTTTAGGGGTTTATACTGGTGAGGACCTCCTTTCCTTATCTGAAATTTCTTTAATTGATATGTTTGGTCGTTTCGGGTATGACCTTTATCGTAAGGCAAGAGGGATTAATGCTTCCCCGGTAAAACCTGATAGAGTTCGTAAATCAATAGGAAGTGAGAAAACCTATGGGAAATTACTATATAACGAAGCAGATATCAAAGCTGAGATTTCAAAGAACGTTCAGAGAGTTGTTGCTTCTCTGGAGAAAAATAAGAAAGTTGGTAAGACAATCGTTTTAAAAGTTAGATATGCGGATTTTGAAACATTGACGAAACGTATGACATTAGAAGAGTATACTCAAGATTTTCAAATCATTGATCAAGTTGCTAAAGCGATATTTGATACCTTAGAAGAGTCAGTTTTTGGCATACGACTCTTAGGTGTTACAGTAACGACCCTGGAAAATGAACATGAAGCTATCTATTTAGATTTTTAAAAGTTGGGACGATGACTATATTTAACTCTCTTTGAAAAGAAAAAAGCACTAGATTCTAGTGCTTTTACTTTTAGTTAGTCTCTTCAAGATCACGTTCGTTGAGTTTTTGTGCTTTTTGATAAGCATGGAAATAAAGAAGACCGAAAATAGCTTGGAAGACGATATTTATAGCTATTGCCCATGGTGCTTTAGTAGTTAGAAAACCCAAAATAACAAGTCCTACAGTAATGGCGAAGCCAAGGTAATAAGGAAGGTAATTAACCATTTGATTTCTTTTAATTGCTCTTAAATTTTTAATACAGAAAATAACAATGGCAATGTTGACTAATACTATTAAAGCAGTGACAAATAGCATAAATGGTGTTGTGGCGCTCAAGACTGCTTCGATATGTTCTTTAGGAAGATTACCTGTGTTCCCTTTATTAATTTCAGTTTTGGCTAGCTGCACTGAAATTCCTGTAAACAATCTGAATACTAAAGACAAACTATTTAATACAATGATAGTGATTGTAGCTGTGCGCAGAGAGCGGCGGACTTTTTCATATGAAACCATAATATCTCCTTTTTCTAAATAAACCTTAATAAAAGTATTAAATTTGAACTACGTTCTTAATACAATGATATTATAACATATTTGGAAGAGTTTTCAAGATTTTATGAAAAAATTTATTTACTATCAAAAATTGCACTTATATCTTGTTGATTAATACCAATCATTGGATCGATTGTTAAATAATTTTCTTCAGTTAGGCGATAAGTTATTTTTGAAAGATTAGTCTGCTCAATTGGTGTTGCTGTTTTTGGAATGGACGTATTAATTATTGTGTTGTCAATCTTTTGATCTATTGAGCTATCTTCAATTTTTTGAGAATTAGCTATTTCTTGCTTGTTTTCAAATCTTTCTATCAGATAAGTATTGCGCTTTGCCCCCTCGTTTTTAACAGCGAAATCAAATGCACCAATTTCTCCTAAAAGTATTAGTTTACTTTTAGATCTCGTAATAGCTGTATAAATAAGGTTTCGCTGTAACATTCGACCACTCTGTCTCGTTATTGGCAGAATAACAACTTGAAATTCAGAACCCTGTGATTTATGAATACTCATAGCATAGGCTAGTGTTATTTTAAGCCATTCTTTGCGTTGGTAGATAACTTCTTGACCATCAAAAGTCATATAAATCTCATCTTGCTTGCTCTCAGTATATTTAGCTGGTATAAGGTCCGTTATGTAACCAATATCCCCATTAAAAACATTAAGCTCTGTATCGTTGACTAAATGTAACACTTTATCTCCTATTCGGAAATTTATATCATTAAAAGTAAATTGGTTATTATCTTTTAATGGATTGAGGAGATTTTGCATGATAAGGTTAAGATTATTAATACCTGCTTGGCCGCGATACATAGGAGCTAAAATTTGAATTTCATGAGCTTCAATACCGCTCTTAAGTGCAGATTGAACAATTTTAGAAATCATATTTGGGATGATATTAGCAGATGCTTCAAAGTATGAGCGATCGGCTTTTTTAGCTGTAAAGTCCTCTGGCAAAAAGCCCTGTCTCATTTGATTAGCTAAAGTCACAATAGTTGATTCTTCTGATTGTCTAAAAATCTTTTCAAGTTTAATGTGTGGAAGTGCATTTATATTTAAAAGATCTGCTAGAACTTGTCCTGGACCTACAGACGGTAATTGATCACTATCTCCGACAATAATAACTTGTGTGTGCGAGTCCAAAGCGTCAAATAATTGATTAGCAAGCCAAGTGTCAACCATTGAAAATTCATCAATGATAATTAAGGAACAATCTAGATAGTCATCTAGACTTTGATAGTCACTATCTCCGTTTAATCCCAAATGCCTATGAATAGTAGCACTCGGTAAACCGGTAAGTTCATTCATGCGTCTAGCAGCACGACCTGTAGGAGCAGCAAGTACAATAGGAATATCATTTTTGTTTAAATCAATATGATGTAACTCGGAATAGGCTTCAATAATACCATTTATAACTGTTGTTTTACCTGTTCCTGGGCCACCAGTCAAGATAAATACCTTACTTAGTAAAGCTTCTCTAATAGCTTTTTCTTGGATATTATCGTAGTGGATATTTAAAGATTTTTGAATATCTCTGATTTCACGGTCAATATCTTTGTGACTTAGTTGTTTATCAAGAGGCTGATTTAGTATTCGTTGTAAGTTTTTTTTGATGCCTTCTTCGGCAAAAAATAGAGTATTACTAAAAATTTTAGTTCCAATATGTTGCACTTTATCTTCTGCAATTAAATTTGTCAATTCCTTAGCAACAATTGAAGGATCTAGTTCGATTTGACGAACTTCTTCAAGGAGAGTAATGGTTTTTTCCAAGAGAGTACGAGCCTCAATATAGGTATCTCCTTGCTCCATAGAAGACTCAACTAAAGTATGAATAATAGCAGCACGAAAGCGTTTAGGAGAATCACTTTCAATACCGACTTGTTCAGCAAGTTGGTCAGCTATTTTAAAACCAATACCTTGGATATCCTCAACAAGTTGATAAGGATTTTCGTTTATCACTTCAAGTGATTCTTCTTTATAGTGATCAAATATTTGAATAGCAGCACGATTGCTTAACCCATATTCAGCGAGTTTAGCTAAAACTTGCTCTGTTCCATAATTGAGTTTCAGTTTAGCGATGAATGCTTCTCTATTAATTTTTGATAGTCCTGAGATTGTACTTAACTGTTCAGGGGATTCAAGGATTTTATCAATGGTATTATCTCCATAGAGTTCTACGATGCGTTGGGCAGTCTTTTTACCAATTCCTTTAAATTGTTCGCTAGAAAAGTATTTCACAAGGCCACCTGAAGTAGGCTTGGCTCTTTCATAGCGTACACTTTGTAGTTGCTCGCCGTATTTTGGATGTTGGGTTAGTGTTCCCCAAAAAGTATATTCTTCTCCCTCTATAACGTCGGCCATAGTACCAGTAATAATTACTTCTACATCATCAAAATCGCTATCCGTATCTTCGATTTCCAGAAGTAATATTTTAAAAAAATTGCTGGCATTTTCAAATATAATGCGTTCAATGGTTCCTGTAAAAAATACTTCCATTGTACCTTCCTTTTTAATAAACAGTTAAAGGGAGTGATTGTAAATCCCTATTTTAAATGGATTTGTCACTCCCTATTTTAAATATAATATGTTATTTCAACTTTTGTCAGGTGGATTTTTAATTTCCTTTAGTTGATAGTTCCAAAACGACGAATTGGCCAGAAGCGGAATTTAACCTCTCCCACAATTGTTGATTTTTTGAAGGGACCGACGGCACGACTATCTTTAGAGACAATTCGGTCATCACCAACAAGATAATAGTGGCCTTTAGGCACGACAGTAGTAAATTCGCTGCTGCCATTGCTGTCAGTAGTGAAAGCGGTAGAGCTTTGTGCTAGGTCTTGGAAAAGTGGGTTATACGAATATTTTTCCTGTAATTTATCCTTTTTAAATAATTTAGTATATTCCTTGAGGTAAGGTTCTTCTGTTTTTTTATTGTTAATAGTTAAGGTGTCATTTTTATATTTGATGACATCACCTGGCATACCAATGACACGTTTAACAATTTTTTTCTTTTGGCCGCCTTCTTCTTCGTTAGCCACTACAATATCGAATCGATTGATTTTTGTTTGTTTGAGAACTACTAGCTGTTCCTTGTCAGCTAAAGTTGGATCCATGGAGTGTCCGTCAACTTTAACGAATTGCCATAAAAAGATACGCGATAGTAAAAAAAGTGAGAGGATGAGGATAAAGACACCCCATTCTTTAATAAATTCTTTCATAATTTTCCCTGCTATTTATTTTAATAATGCTTGTGCTTTTTTGGTGTTGGCAAAATGAAGTTTTGCGCAGTGTTCAAGCGAAGAGATACCATAAGCTTTGAGTAATTGGCTAGCGACCTTATCAGATTGGTGACCAGCTCCACTTGGAAGTTTATATCCTACGTCGTCGCTTAATTTGTTAAGATTTTCTAAGAATAGATTACGTGCAATAATAGAACTGACCGCTACAGCTAGATATTTATTTTCAGCTTTTTCTTCCAGAGTAATCGTTTGTTTAAATTGATTCTTTTCATTTTTCAAATAGTTTTGATAGTTTTTGGAGCTAGTAAAAGCATCAATAACGATTTTTTCTGGTTCAAAACCATCTTGAAGAAGAAGGAAGATAGCTTGGTTGTGCAAAGCAACTTTTACGGAGACAGCATTATGTTTGTTATTTGGACCAACCACTTGATTATATTTTTGAGGCGATAACAATAATGCTTTGTGTGGAATTGCTTTTTCCAAAAGAGGTGCGATTTGCTTAATTTTTTGATCAGTAAGTGTTTTTGAATCACCAACACCTAATTTTTTGAGGTAAGCATGGTCCTTAGGAGTTACAAAACTAGCTACCACTGCCAGTCCACCAAAGTAAGAGCCATTTCCCACTTCATCAGTACCAATTATGGGAATATCTTGAGTCTCAGAGGAACAACTTTCTTTTTGCTCAATATAACCATACTTTTGGGCGATATGTGAAGCGTTAGAACCCTGGAAGACAAGTTTTCCAGAAGTATATAAAAGAACAGTAGTTCCTGATATTTTAGCTGAAAATACCACATAAGGATTATTATTACTTATATGATGTTGAGCTAAATCGGTTCTTATCTTTTCTTGCAATTTTTTATCTGCTTGCATGACGATTGTGTTCATAGACAATATTCTATCATAAAAAAGAGGAATAAGGGAATAGACAAGTAATGATAAGGGGTAGAATTTTACGAAAGCCCTATTTTACGGTATAATGCTAGCAGAGGTATAGTATGGAAACAAAAATAAATAATAGTCAGAAAAATCGTTATAAATTTGTCTTTGGAGATAAGCCTCTCACATTGACGACAGATAAAGACAACCTTTTTATGGAAGAGATTGAGCGTGTAGCTACAGAAAAGTATGAAGCTATTAAAGAAAAATTACCTAATGCTGATAATGAAACGATTGCTATTCTCATGGCAATTAATGCTTTATCAGTGCAACTAAGTCGAGAAATTGACATTGAAAAAATGGAAGATGAGCTTAATAAGTTACGCTCCAAAACGATTTCGGACATTAAAGAAAAAGTGAGTGAGGATTAATCATGCTATCATTGCTTTTGCTGATTATTGTTATTTGGCATTTTTATATTGGCTACAGTAGAGGTATTTTTTTACAAGTCTTTTACGTGTTAATGTCAATGGTATCTTTGATGATTGCTAGTCAATTTTACCAAGAATTAGCTAGTCAGATTACGTTATGGGTACCGTATTCTAATCCTGTACAAGGAGTAGAAGTTTACTTTTTTAAAGATATTAGCAAATTTCAATTGAGTCATGTTTATTATGCAGGTGTTGCCTTTGTTTTTATCTACAGTTTATCTTACTTAGTAGGTCGCTTGCTAGGTGTTTTACTACATTTAGCACCAGTTGAACATTTTGATAGCTTACAAAATAATATTATTAGTGGTTTTTTAGCCGTTCTGGTTTGTCTCTTATTTATGAGTATGTGTTTGACTATTCTGGCAACAGTCCCTATGTCATTTGTTCAAGAAAAGTTATGGAATAGTCTGTTTGTTAGATTTTTAATTAACGACTTACCATTCTTCTCTCAGTTTTTGGTAAGGACTTGGGCGGTAGGTCTTTGAATAGAATGTTTAGTAAGGTTGGAGTAAGAGTTCCAACCTTTTTAACGTTGTCATTTTGTGATAAATTTAGGTATAATGAAGAGTATGAATAACAAGATTTTAGAACAGTTAGAATTTAACAAAGTTAAGGAATTGATATTACCTTATCTCAAGACAGAACAATCACAAGAAGAATTATCAGAGCTGGAGCCGATGACGGAGGCTCCTAAAATAGAAAAAAGTTTTAATGAAATTTCTGACATGGAACAGATTTTTGTTGAACATCACTCATTTGGCATAGTCAGCCTAAGTTCAATCTCTGAGAGTTTAAAACGCTTAGAGCTTTCAGCTGATCTTAATATTCAAGAACTTTTGGTTATCAAAAAAGTTTTACAGAGTTCTTCGGATATGATTCACTTTTATTCTGATTTGGATAATGTTTCTTTCCAATCTTTGGATCGTTTGTTTGAAAATTTGGAACAATTCCCTAATCTGCAAGGGTCTTTTCAAGCTATCAATGATGGTGGTTTTTTAGAACATTTTGCGAGTCCAGAATTAGAGCGTATCCGTCGTCAATTAACAAACAGTGAACGACGGGTTCGTCAGATTTTACAGGATATGCTTAAGGAAAAAGCAGAGCTTTTATCAGAGAATCTAATCGCTAGTCGTAGTGGACGAAGTGTCCTACCAGTAAAAAATACTTATCGGAATCGTATTTCTGGTGTGGTTCATGACATCTCTTCTTCAGGAAGTACTGTTTATATTGAGCCTCGTGCTGTAGTTACACTAAACGAAGAGATAACGCAGCTTAGAGCTGACGAACGTCATGAAGAAAGTCGTATTTTACACGCATTTTCAGACTTGTTAAGACCCCATGTCGCCACTATTAGAAATAATGCATGGATTCTTGGGCATCTTGATTTTGTAAGGGCTAAATATCTTTTTATGTCTGATAATAAGGCGACGATACCTGAGATTTCTAATGACAGCACGTTAGCATTAATCAATGTTCGTCATCCTCTGTTAAGTAACCCTGTGGCTAATGACTTACATTTTGATCAAGATTTAACTGCAATTGTCATCACTGGTCCCAATACTGGTGGTAAGACGATTATGCTAAAAACACTCGGTTTAGCACAATTAATGGGACAGTCTGGTTTGCCAGTATTAGCGGATAAAGGTAGTAAAATTGCAGTATTTAACAATATCTTTGCAGATATTGGCGATGAGCAATCTATTGAACAAAGTCTATCAACCTTTTCTAGTCATATGACGCACATAGTTAGTATTTTAAACGAGGCTGACCACAATAGTTTAGTTCTCTTTGATGAACTGGGAGCAGGAACGGATCCTCAAGAAGGTGCTAGTTTGGCTATGGCTATTTTAGAACACCTTAGGTTAAGTAATATCAAAACGATGGCGACCACGCACTATCCAGAATTAAAAGCTTATGGGATTGAGACAAATTTTGTAGAGAATGCGAGCATGGAATTTGATGCCGAAACGCTTAGCCCTACGTATCGCTTTATGCAAGGAGTTCCTGGACGATCAAATGCATTTGAAATTGCTTCTCGCCTTGGTTTAGCTCCATTTATTGTTAAACAAGCTAAGCAGATGACAGATTCTGACTCAGATGTTAACCGTATTATTGAACAGTTAGAGGCACAGACACTTGAGACACGTAGAAGACTGGATCATATTAAAGAAATTGAACAAGAAAACCTCAAATTCAATCGTGCGGTTAAGAAACTCTATAATGAATTTTCGCATGAGCGCGATAAAGAGTTAGAAAAAATCTATCAAGAAGCTCAAGAAATTGTAGATATGGCTTTGAATGAGAGTGATACTATCTTAAAAAAACTCAATGATAAGAGCCAATTAAAACCTCACGAAATTATAGATGCTAAGGCACAAATAAAAAAATTAGCACCTCAAGTTGATTTATCAAAAAATAAAGTCTTAAATAAGGCTAAAAAAATCAAAGCAGCTCGTGCTCCTAGAATTGGTGATGATATTATAGTGACTAGCTATGGACAGCGAGGTACCTTAACTAGTCAATTAAAAGATGGACGTTGGGAAGCACAAGTGGGAATTATCAAAATGACATTAACACAAGATGAATTTACCCTTGTTAGAGTCCAAGAAGAACAGAAAGTCAAAAGTAAACAGATTAATGTGGTTAAAAAAGCTGATAGTTCTGGACCAAGAGCTCGACTTGATCTTAGAGGTAAAAGATACGAAGAAGCTATGCAAGAGTTAGATAATTTTATTGATCAAGCATTGCTTAACAACATGGGACAAGTTGATATCATTCATGGTATTGGTACAGGCGTTATCCGTGAGGGAGTGACAAAATATCTTCGTCGTAATAAGCACGTTAAGCATTTTGCTTATGCCCCACAAAATGCAGGGGGATCTGGCGCCACAATTGTAACGTTAGGGTAAATTATGGAATCATATGAACAATTTTATGCCAAACTATCTCAACCTTTTAGAAAATCCCCACAGTTAATAATTCTTTTAAATTTTTTACTAAAAATAGTCACAGGAATGATGTACATACTCTATCCATCTTTTCTGATATTTACTCTTTGGCAAGGGATGACATTTCAATTATGGTTAAGGCTATTAATTATCCCTGCTGTTGGCTTTATAGCTTTGTCTTACATTAGGAAACGCCTTGATTTTCCACGACCATATGAAAAATGGAATATTAAACCTTTAATTTATAAGGATACTGAGGGAAGGTCAATGCCTAGCAGACATGTTTTTTCAGCTACGATGATTAGTATGTGTTTGTTACGATATTATGTTTACTTTGGAATAGTTTGTTTAATATTATCGGTTCTATTGGCAATTTGCCGTGTGATAGCAGGTATTCACTATCCTAAGGATGTTATTGTAGGTTACCTTATTGGCTTGATTTTAGGGCTTTGTTTATTTATTTAGCGAGTTCGTAGCAAATAGTTTCAAAAACAACTAAATTCTTGTACAATAGGCTTATCATTAAGATGAAATGGAGAAAAAAGATGGCATTAGAAGTAACAGATGCTACGTTTGTAGAAGAAACTAAAGAAGGTTTAGTACTCATTGATTTTTGGGCAACTTGGTGTGGTCCATGTCGTATGCAAGCACCAATCTTAGAACAGTTATCTCAAGAAATCGATGAAGATGAACTCAAAATTTTGAAAATGGATGTTGATGAAAATCCGGAAACTGCCCGTCAGTTTGGTATTATGTCAATTCCAACATTGATGTTTAAAAAAGACGGAGAAGTGGTTAAACAAGTTGCAGGTGTTCATACTAAAGACCAACTGAAAGCTATTATTGCTGAATTGAGTTAAATAAAATAAAGCCCAGCGTCACGCTGAGCTTTATTTTATTATCTACTAACTTAAATGGAACAACCATGTAAAAATAAAACGACTTGCAAAAAAGGTGGCAACAGTAATGAGGAAAAATACAGTGACAATAAGGGGTTTCTGATAAGGAAGTTTTGCTCTTTCTTCCCGTTTTTCGATTTCGTCTAATAATTTTCCACTTGAAACAGCTAGGATTTCCTTATAAGTTTGCACATCATATTTTTTCTTAAAACGTTCCACACGATTAGCATAAGTCATAGTAATTATCGATAATAAAACAAAAATGCCAAGTCCTAGCCACTCTAAGAAATAGACTAATGGATAACTTGAAATCATTAATAGTATCATCAATGTTACCATTACTTTGGTATCTCGTTCAAAATTCTTTTTATCAACCTGAGTGATGGTATATTTCATTTTCTCAATGTCTCCTTTAATTAGTTGGTCTAAGCTCACTTGAAAAATTTGACTTAGGAGTAAGAGGCTATAGATGTCTGGGTAGGTTTTGTCATTTTCCCAGTTAGATATGCTCTGACGGCTTACATAGACTTTCTCGGCTAATTCTTCTTGAGAGAGCGCTTGTTGTTTACGGTAGCGAATAATTTGCTGACCAATTTCCATAAATATCTCCTTTCATAATATTAGTATAAGAATGATAAGCTAACGGGTCTATCAAATGTATTTGACATTAGGGATAGACCACTATTTATAGGGTATTAAAAGATAATCTGAGGAAAACTTTACAGCGGCGTAAAGGAATTGTAAACAAAAAGTGAACCGTCATAGTTCACTTGCGATTAAGCATTTTTCTGTTTTAAGTAGGTCTCCAGCATTTTCTTTTGTGGCGTTGCAAAGGGATACAGAGAAAAGTCCTCAATTGCTGCCCACTTTAGGTGAGGAGCATTAGGTAAATCTGTTGCTTTGACCACCCCCTCTATGAGTTCTATTGTCCACTTCTGGTGACTAAAAGTGTGCTTAATATTGGGAAAGTGATTATCAGTCCATTGGGGCTTTAATTGATATTCTCTTTGGAAAGTTTCATTTTGGGTTTGCCAGATTATGGGGTTGGATTGATTGTCATCAAATAAATCTAATTGTTGAGAAAGAGGTGACGTTTCGATAATAGGAAATGACCAAAAACCCCCTAGAAGTCTCCCTTTAGTATTTTTCTCCAGTAGATATTGGCCATTTTGGTTACGAATGACAAAAGCCTGAATTCGCATTGGTTTAGGCTTTTTCTTAGGATTTTTTATGGGATATTTACTATAAGTACCATTCAAATAAGCAGCATTAAAGAAACGAATAGGGCTTTCATCAGGTCTAGGTGTCTTAGCGGATTCGATGTCTGTACCCAGATCCATAAGTGCTTGGTTAAAATCACCGGGTCTGTCAGGGTCAATTAGTATTTCCATAATAGCTTGAAAAATTTTACGATTTTTAGGGTCACCGATGTCATAATTAACTTCAAACAAACGAGCCATGACACGCATCACATTGCCATCAACGGCAGGCTCTGGTAAGTTGAATGAGATGCTGGCGATAGCACCTGCAGTATAAGGACCAATCCCTTTTAATGAAGCAATATCATCATAAGTGTGAGGAAATATGCCACCAAAATCAACCATCACTTGCTGTGCAGCCTTTTGCATATTACGCACCCGAGAATAATAACCTAGTCCCTCCCATGCCTTTAGTAATTGTTCTTCAGGAGCGTCTGCCAAATCTTTTATTTGAGGAAACCACTCTAGAAAACGTTTATAATAAGGGATTACTGTATTAACTTGTGTTTGTTGCAACATGATTTCAGAAACCCAAATATAGTATGGATTAGTAGTTCTTCGCCAAGGGAGATCACGTTTTTCTTGGTCATACCACCCTAAAAGTGTGCGACGAAAAGAAGCGATTCTATCTTCAGGCCACATCTCAATTCCATAGTCTTTTAAATCTATCATAGATTAATTGTATCAAAGAAAGAGGATTTAACAAAGAGGTATGTTGACTAGATCGTAATTAATGATGAAGAAAAATGTTGCATCAATATTTTTTTCTTGACTTAAGGAAGCGTTTACACTATAATTAAATTATAAAGATAAAGTTTAAATCAAGGAGGTTATCCATGATCTATTACAATATCTCTAGGTATAAGAATGGAGACTAGTCTCCAAAAGAAAGATTGGTAGGCAAGCTAACTTTAGTTAATGGAGGTAGCGCTTATGTTAATTTTTAATATGGGTCGCTATAAGAATGGCGATACACTAAAATTGTTATCAATGCATTGATGTTGCAAACAGTCACAAGGATTTGAAGTTTTCTTCATTTCCTAGAAATAGTTGGAGGGGCACTTATGTTGGGTTTAGATGTAGGTCGCTACAGTAACGGTGACACATAAGTCCTTATATAATTTAAGGAAGACAGACAATGTGGTAATAGTTCATTACCATTAGCGCATGCTCGCTTGAGGTAATCATGAACAAATATAAACTAGGGTATACCCCTAGATGTGTTAGTAATTTTTGTTAGTCAAGGAGGTATTGCTAATCAAATATCTCAATATGAAAGATGTAAAATGGTAACACATATGAATAAAAGTTCGTGTATGTTTTGGTGTTACCAAAGGTAATAAAAAATAAAGAGGGACTCCCTAAATAGTATTTTAATATTTAAAAATATAAAATCGGAGACACTGAATTTTTCTCCAACGAAAACTTAAACCAATAAAGAATTCTTTAAATAATATGTTGAAGGTGAGGTGTAAACCTCGCCTTTTTATTTTTTAATTGAATTATAGAATGGGGATTGAACATAAGTCAGTAAAAGAAAATGGCTACATAGGTTTGATATAAGGCACATTTCAATAAAGAAAAATAAAAATGTTTTTAAATGATATCAGGGAAATAAAAACATAAAAACCTTGCATTATTAACTTATTTCTACTATAATAATATCTTGTGAGCATAACCTCACTTACTCATGAAAAATTCATGAGTCATTAGACCAAAAGGAGGAACATATCAATGGCTAAATACGAAATTCTTTATATTATTCGTCCAAACATTGAGGAAGAAGCTAAAAACGCTTTGGTAGCACGTTTTGATTCTATCTTATCTGACAACGGTGCAACTGTTGTTGAATCAAAAGATTGGGAAAAACGTCGTCTTGCATACGAAATCCAAGATTTCACTGAAGGACTTTACCATATCGTTAACGTTGAAGCTGAAGATGCAGTAGCTCTTAATGAGTTTGACCGTCTTTCAAAAATCAACGGTGACATTCTTCGTCACATGATCGTTAAAGTAGACTAAGAAGGTAGTTTATGATTAATAATGTAGTACTTGTAGGTCGCATGACCCGTGATGCAGAACTTCGTTATACACCAAGTAATCAAGCGGTAGCCACTTTTTCACTTGCAGTTAATCGTAATTTTAAAAATCAATCTGGCGAACGTGAGGCTGATTTTATTAACTGTGTTATTTGGCGCCAACAAGCTGAAAACTTGGCTAACTGGGCAAAAAAAGGTGCTTTGGTTGGAATTACAGGTCGTATCCAAACACGTAATTATGAAAACCAACAAGGTCAACGTGTCTATGTAACAGAAGTTGTTGCGGAAAGTTTCCAATTATTGGAAAGTCGTGCTACACGAGAAGGTGGTTCACCTAACTCTTATAATAATGGTGGCTATAACAATGCTCCGTCAAATAATAGTTATTCAGCTTCTTCTCAACAAACACCTAATTTTAGTCGTGATGAGAGTCCGTTTGGTAACTCAAATCCAATGGATATTTCAGATGATGATCTACCATTCTAATATAATAGATGGACAGAATTTAAAACTATAAAGGAGAAATAAACATGGCTCAACAACGTCGTGGCGGATTCAAACGCCGTAAAAAAGTTGATTATATCGCAGCTAACAAGATTGAATATGTTGATTACAAAGATACAGAGCTTCTTAGCCGTTTCGTTTCAGAACGTGGAAAAATTTTACCACGTCGTGTAACAGGAACTTCAGCTAAAAACCAACGTAAAGTAACAACAGCAATCAAACGTGCTCGTGTTATGGCTCTTATGCCTTACGTAAATGAAGATTAATATAAAATAGCCCTAGCGGCTATTTTTTTATTCTTTTTACCATTATTATTGGTATTTACGAGTCAAATAATAGAAAAATTTAGGATACCACCGTATTAACCGTGCAAAACAAATGGTTTTCCTGTATAATACTAAGGTATGGATTTTTTATAACAAAGGAGGAATCGCCATGAAGCAAATGTTTCTTTCAACGGCAATTGAATTTAAAGAAATTGAAACATTCGAGCCAGGTGCTTGGATAAATCTGGTTAATCCCTCCCAGGAAGAATCCGAACAAGTAGCTGATCAATTTGGTATTGATATTGATGATTTACGTGCTCCCCTCGATGTGGAAGAAACTTCCCGTATCTCGGTTGAAGATGATTATACTTTAGTTATTGTTGACGTTCCTACCTATGAAGAACGCAATAACAAAAGTTATTATATGACTATTCCTATGGGCATTATCGTTACTGACAACGCTGTTATTACTACTTGCCTAGAACATTTGACGCTGTTTGATCACTTTTATAGACGACGTGTCAAAAATTTTTATACCTTTATGAAGACACGTTTTGTTTTCCAATTGCTTTATCGCAATGCCGAATTATACTTACAGGCTTTGCGTACTATCGATAGGCAGAGCGATAAAATTGAAGCACAACTAGAGAGTGCAACTCGAAATGAGCAATTGATCGACATGATGGAATTGGAAAAATCTATTGTCTATCTAAAGGCCTCTTTAAAATTTAATGAGCGAATCGTCAAAAAATTGACCAGTAGTACCAGTAGTTTAAAAAAATACATTGAAGATGAAGATCTGCTTGAAGATACATTGATCGAAACTCAGCAGGCTATTGAAATGGCAAATATCTATGAAAATGTCTTAAATGCCATGACAGAAACGACTGCTTCAATCATCGGTAATAATCAAAATACCATTATGAAAACCTTAGCCCTAGTAACCATGACATTGGATATTCCAACGGTTATTTTTTCGGCGTATGGGATGAACTTTCAAAATAATTGGATGCCTTTGAATGGTCTCGCACATGGCTTTATCTATGTTGTCCTTTTGGCCTTTTTGATGAGTTCATTTGTTGTATTTTATTTTATTCGTAAAAAATGGTTTTAATAGTATATTAATCAAGGAGTTCACATGACTTTACAAGACTTAACTAAAAAGAATCAAGAGTTTGTTCATATTGCAACTAATCAACTTTTAGCTGATGGAAAATCAGATGCAGAAATCAAAGCTATTTTAGAAGAACATCTCCCAGAGATTATAGATAATCAGAAAAAAGGAATTACCGCACGCTCACTCTTAGGAGCACCAACTACTTGGGCAGCCTCATTCACTGAGCGACCTGAGGATAAAGCTAGAGTATCTGTACAAAAAAATACCAATCCTTGGTTGATGTGGTTAGATACTTCCTTACTATTTCTTGGCTTAGTAACTGCTTTGAATGGTTTAATGTTGCTATTTGGTCAATCTAATGTCAATACAGGGCTTATTTCAATTTTAACTCTTGGTTTTGGTGGTGGTGCGGCCATGTACGTTACTTATTACTATATTTATCGCCATATGGGTAAACCAAAATCTGAAAGACCAGGCTGGCTTAAATCTTTCGCAGTACTGGCACTAGTTATGTTAGTTTGGTTTGCCTTATTTGCAGTAGTACCTCTTCTACCTGCAACTATTAATCCTAAACTTCCTGAGGTTGTTTTGTTTATTATTGCTTTAGCATCGTTTGGTTTGCGCTTTTATTTACAACGTAAATATAATATTCAAAGCTCAATGGCACCAGTGGCACCACAACAAAGAAGATAATAACAAAGAGTATGAACGTATTAGTTCATCTCTTTTTTCTATGAAATTTAAAACTAAAAAAATACTGACTTTATTAAAATTTGATATAATAAGTCAACACTATTCAAAAAGGAGTGCTGAGGCACAACATTATGCAAGATAAATTAATGATAAGAGGAGCAAGAGCTCACAATTTAAAAAATATAAGTGTCGACATCCCACGAGACAAGTTAGTTGTCGTTACGGGACTATCAGGATCAGGTAAGTCTAGTTTGGCCTTTGACACTATCTATGCAGAAGGACAACGTCGTTACGTTGAAAGTCTTTCTGCTTACGCGCGCCAATTTTTGGGAAATATGGAAAAGCCTGATGTAGATTCTATTGATGGCCTTAGTCCAGCTATTTCTATTGATCAGAAAACAACAAGTAAGAATCCTCGCTCTACTGTTGGGACTGTAACAGAAATTAACGATTATTTACGTTTGCTTTATGCTCGTGTTGGAACCCCATATTGTATCAATGGTCACGGAGCCATCACAGCATCTTCTGTAGAGCAAATTGTGGATAAGGTACTAGCGCTTCCAGAGCGAACAAAGATGCAAATTTTAGCCCCAATTATACGTCGAAAAAAAGGACAACACAAATCAACATTTGAGAAAATACAAAAAGATGGTTACGTTCGTGTTCGTATTGATGGTGATATTCACGATGTTACTGAGGTGCCTGAATTATCAAAAAGTAAGATGCACAATATTGATATTGTAGTAGATCGATTAATTAATAAAGAGGGCATTCGTTCCCGCTTATTTGATTCCGTTGAAGCGGCTCTACGTTTGTCGGATGGTTATGTCGTTATTGATACAATGGATGGCAATGAGTTATTGTTTTCAGAGCATTATTCTTGTCCTGAATGTGGTTTTACTGTTCCTGAATTAGAGCCACGCCTTTTTTCTTTTAATGCTCCCTTTGGTTCTTGTACGACCTGTGATGGCTTAGGAATTAAGTTAGAAGTGGATATAGATTTGGTTATTCCAGATAAAAGCAAGACCCTTAGAGAAGGGGCCTTAGTTCCTTGGAATCCAATTTCATCAAATTATTATCCAACGATGCTAGAGCAAGCTATGACTCAATTTGATGTTGATATGGATACGCCATTTGAAAAATTAAGCAAGGCGGAGCAGGACCTAGCCCTATATGGTTCAGGCGAACGAGAGTTCCATTTCCATTATATTAACGATTTTGGAGGCGAGAGAAATATTGATTTGCCTTTTGAAGGGGTTGTCAATAATATTAATCGTCGTTACCATGAAACTAATAGCGATTACACACGCAATGTTATGCGAGAATATATGAACGAGCTAAAATGTAACACTTGTCATGGCTATCGTCTCAATGATCAAGCACTTTGCGTAAGAGTTGGGGGAGAAGAAGGTCTTAATATTGGGCAAGTCTCAGATTTATCGATAGCAGACCATTTAGAACTTTTAGAAACGTTGCGTTTATCTTCAAATGAACAATTAATTGCTCGACCAATTATCAAAGAAATTCATGACCGCCTAAGTTTCTTAAATAATGTTGGGCTTAATTATTTAAATCTGTCACGTTCTGCAGGAACGCTTTCCGGGGGCGAGAGTCAACGTATTCGTTTGGCTACTCAAATTGGGTCTAATTTATCAGGTGTCCTTTATGTACTTGATGAACCGTCCATTGGACTTCATCAGCGAGACAATGACCGTTTGATTGATAGTCTTAAGAAAATGCGTGATTTGGGTAATACGCTTATTGTTGTTGAACATGATGAAGATACAATGATGGCAGCTGATTGGTTAATCGATGTGGGACCTGGCGCTGGTGCGTTTGGTGGTGAGATTGTGGCCTCTGGCACACCGAAGCAAGTAGCTAAAAATACTAAATCTATTACAGGACAATATTTGTCAGGTAAGAAAGTGATTCCTGTGCCATCTGAACGAAGAGTAGGCAATGGTCGCTTTTTAGAAATCAAAGGTGCGGCAGAAAACAACCTACAAAATTTAGATGTCAAGTTCCCTCTCGGTAAATTTATTGCCGTAACTGGTGTCTCAGGTTCTGGAAAATCAACCTTAATTAATAGTATTTTGAAAAAAGCTGTTGCGCAGAAGCTTAACCGTAACTCAGATAAACCAGGTAAATATGTTTCTTTAGAAGGCATTGAATATGTTGATCGATTGATTGATATTGACCAAAGTCCAATTGGTCGGACCCCACGTTCTAATCCCGCAACCTATACAGGTGTTTTTGATGATATTCGTGATCTTTTTGCTCAAACTAATGAGGCAAAAATTCGAGGTTATAAAAAAGGACGCTTCTCATTTAACGTCAAAGGTGGACGTTGTGAGTCTTGTTCTGGTGATGGTATCATCAAAATTGAGATGCATTTTTTACCAGATGTCTACGTTCCTTGTGAAGTATGCCACGGCACGCGCTATAATAGTGAGACTCTGGAAGTACATTACAAAGAAAAAAATATTGCACAAATTCTTGATATGACAGTGAATGATGCAGTTACATTTTTTGCAGCTATTCCTAAAATTGCTCGTAAGTTACAGACTATTAAGGATGTTGGTTTGGGATATGTCACTTTGGGGCAACCAGCTACAACCTTATCAGGAGGAGAAGCTCAGCGAATGAAGTTGGCAAGTGAATTACATAAGCGTTCGACAGGTAAGAGTCTTTACATATTAGACGAACCAACAACGGGGCTTCATGCAGATGATATTGCTCGCTTACTTAAGGTTTTGGATCGTTTTGTAGATGATGGTAATACAGTGCTTGTTATTGAGCATAACCTTGATGTTATTAAAACTGCTGACCACATTATTGATCTCGGCCCTGAAGGAGGTATTGGTGGCGGACAAATTGTAGCTATCGGAACACCAGAAGAAGTTGCTGAAAATCCTAAATCCTATACAGGATATTATTTAAAAGAGAAGTTAGCAAGATAGTTTATTGGGAGCTGAGTAATATTACTCAGTTCCTTTTTGTAAGCTAACATTGCGTAGAAGTCATTAAATGGAGAACGCTTTATTAGGAAAAATAGTGGGGAGATATTTTAGAAAAAGGAAATAATGATGTTTTGAAAAAAATAGTTTCTATGAGAATCTTTTTCTTGACAATAAAATTTAGCTATTATAAAATAGTTCTCACGATAACTAAAATAATGATTTTTTCAGAAAATAATATTATTTATTGATTAAAAAATCAAAAAATAACCTTATAAGACCTATTTGTTATTCTTAAAAGATATTAGTTAAAATCAGAAATAGAGATTGGAGATAAAATGACTACAAAAGCAAAACATGATATTCATGGCAAACCATATAATCGTACAGCCATGATCACCTTATTGTTGATTGCTACATTTGCAGGGGTGTTAAATCAGACAAGTTTGGGAACGGCTATCCCAACTTTGATGAATAGCTTTAACATTTCGTTGTCAACGGCTCAACAAGCAACAACATGGTTTTTATTAGCGAATGGGATTATGATTCCTGTTTCAGCTTATTTAGCGACACGTTTTTCAACAAAATGGTTGTATGTGACATCCTACGTTGTTTTACTTATTGGACTGTTAATGACGACGTTAGCACCTACATCTAACTGGAACCTTTTTTTAGTAGGACGTATTATTCAAGCGATTTCTGTAGGGATTTCTATGCCTTTGATGCAGGTTGTTATGGTGAATGTTTTTCCTCCAGAGCAGCGTGGTGCCGCTATGGGACTTAATGGTTTGGTGGTTGGTCTTGCCCCAGCTATTGGGCCTACATTAGCAGGGTGGATTTTAAAACAAGAATTTCATTTTGCAGGGCATGATTTGACATGGCGTGCAATTTTCCTTCTTCCTTTACTAATTTTAACGGTCACTACAATTTTATCCCCCTTTGTTCTAAAAGATGTGGTTGATAATAAGTCAGTTAAATTGGAAGTGCCTTCCCTTATTCTTTCAATAATTGGTTTTGGTAGTTTTTTGTGGGGCTTCACAAATGTGGCAACTTATGGATGGGGAGATATTGGATATGTTATTTCTCCTATTATGGTTGGTATTATTTTTATCGCCTTATTCATTCATCGTCAATTAAAACTAGAAACACCGTTCTTAGATATCCGTGTTTTCAAAAATAAACAATTCTCAGTAACAACAGCAGCTATTGCACTTTCAATGATGGCGATGATGGGTGTTGAAATGATGCTACCGCTTTACTTGCAAAATGTTCATGGTCTCTCTGCACTTGATTCTGGTTTAGCTTTATTACCAGGTGCCTTGATGATGGGGATAGTTAGTCCAATTTCTGGAGCTGTATATGATAAAGTTGGTGCAAGACGTATGGCTATGATTGGTTTTACCATACTAGGTGTAGCGACGTTACCTTTTGTTTTCTTAACGACTACAACACCAGATCATTTTATTACCCTCTTATATGCAGTACGTATGTTTGGTATTGCTATGGTTATGATGCCATTGACAGCAAGTGCGATGAGCGCACTTCCACCACATGAGGCAGCACATGGAACAGCAGCTAATAATACTGCTCGTCAAATTGCTTCAGCAGTTGTAGTTGCATTGCTTTCAAGTGTTGCTCAAAATATTATCACCAACAATAAACCATCAAAAGATTTGCTAACAATGAATCCTTTAAAATATGCAAATCAGATGTTGAATGCTAGTCTTGATGGCTTCCATGTTTCTTTTGCCATTGGTTTTGTATTTGCGGTTCTTGGTTTACTGGTATCTCTTTTCCTGAGAAAAGGGAAAATTATTGAGACGGAAAAGGAGGTATAGCATGATTATTTTGATTATTGCACTGGCAACTATTTTGACATTTGTCACATGGATGTTGATTCGTCCAAAAGCTCTACGGTATATTCTAGGTCTTCTCTCATTAGCTTTGTTATTTGCCTCAGTTTGGATGTTAACGGATCACTTTGTTAATCATACAGGTATGACTATTGAAACTAAGACAAAGACACGTGAGATTTATAGTGCGGGTGATAGTAACGCTCCATTTGGTCTCATGATTTATAAAGAGATTGGTACTCATTCGAGTAATAATGTTTTAGTTTATCGAACAGATTTAAATCAAAAAGAAGCAAAAGCTCACTTTGTTCCAAATACAAAAGAAGTGACAAGTGCTGTGAAAAAATCTGCTAGCTACCAATTAGCTGATGTGAAAAAAGCCACAGTAACAACAAAGACTAAACGTTATGTGTGGAAAGATAGTCTTTCGAAACTACTTTATGGCTTTGCAGGTGAAAATGGAGAATTGATTTCTCAGAAATCAGTTGCTAAAATACCACGAAAAACTTGGCTAGTTTTGACTAAAGAGCAGTCCGAACACTTAGAATCAGCTGCGGCTAAACTAAAAGAACAGATGACTTTGCAAGCAAAAGTAAACCCAGTGAAAGCTATGGAGATAAAGACATTAGCTAAGACAAATCCAGAAGCTTATGCTGAGATGCAAGTTAAAGCATTAAAAGAAGCTCTTAATATAAAAGAATAGTAAAGTAAAAGCAACTGAAATGAGTTGCTTTTCTTATAGCTAAATGTCTTAAAAGATGATAAAATTAATCTAATTAAGGTTAGAATAGCGAGGTTTCTTATGGGTTTTGAACAACGTCTAACTAGATGTCAAACAGCAATTTCACAATTATCATGTGACGCACTCTTAATAACGAATTTAACAAATATTTTTTATTTGACTGGTTTTTCAGGAACTAATGCAACGGTACTCATTAGTCCAAAACACCGGATTTTTGTTACAGATTCACGATATGCCTTGATAGCAAAGAATACTGTAAGAGAGTTTGATATTATCATTAGCAGAGAACCACTTGCGGCTATTTTGAAAATTATTCGAGATGACGCCTTGATGGCGATTGGTTTTGAAACTGATATCTCTTATCATATGTACAAACATATGGTGGAAGTTTTTGAAGATTATCGCTTGATAGAAGCTCCATCTGTTGTTGAAAAGTTACGTATGATTAAAGATGCAACAGAACTTGCGATCATCCGTCAAGCCTGTCGTATTTCGGACCAAGCTTTTTTAGATGTGTTGGATTTTATAAAGCCTGATCGAACAACTGAATTGCAAGTTGCTAATTTTTTAGACTTTCGCATGAGAGAATTAGGAGCAACTGGTCCTTCATTTGATTTTATTGTAGCATCTGGATATCGATCAGCGATGCCACATGGGGTTGCGAGTCAGAAGACTATTCAATCGGGAGAAGCTCTGACTTTAGATTTTGGTTGTTACTATCAGCACTATGTTAGTGATATGACACGTACGATTCATATCGGTCATGTCACTGATCAGGAACGCGAGATTTACGATATCGTTTTGAAAAGTAATCAAGCTATTATTGATAATGTAAAATCAGGAATGAAGCGTTGTGATTATGATTACTTGGCGCGACAAGTCATTGAAAATTCTGGATACGGTAATCATTTTACCCACGGTATAGGGCATGGTATGGGGCTTGATGTTCATGAAATTCCTTATTTTGGTAAGTCAGAGGGAGTGATTGCATCTGGGATGGTAGTGACTGACGAGCCAGGAATATATCTCGATAATAAATACGGTGTTCGTATTGAAGATGATTTATTAATAACGGAAACAGGTTGCGAAGTATTGACATCTGCACCTAAAGAATTAATTGTACTTTAAAGGAAAATAGAATGAATAGACTTTCTTGGGAAGATTATTTTATGGCAAATGCAGAGTTGATTTCTAAACGTTCTACCTGTGACCGTGCTTTTGTTGGAGCTGTTTTAGTCAAAAATAATCGCATCATTGCTACAGGTTATAACGGAGGAGTCTCTGAGACAGATAACTGTAACGAAGTGGGACATTATATGGAAGATGGTCACTGTATTAGGACTGTTCATGCTGAGATGAATGCCCTTATTCAGTGTGCTAAAGAAGGTATTTCTACTAATAATACAGAAATTTATGTGACGCATTTTCCTTGTATCAATTGCACCAAGGCGCTCTTGCAAGCCGGGGTTAAGAAAATTACTTATAAAGCTAATTATCGCCCACACCCATTTGCTATTGAACTTATGGAAGCAAAAGGAGTTGCTTATGTTCAACATGATGTTCCAGAGGTAACACTAGGGATGGAAGAGTAAAGAGGAAGATAGAGCATATATAAAATTTATTAAGAGGAAGTGACTTAATGCATAGATCTTTTTTAGAAGAAAATTACTTGGAAGCGATTTATATCTTACAACAAAGAAATGAAAGTGTTAGAAGTATTGATGTAGCCGAATACTTGTCTGTTGCTAAATCTTCGGTGAACTCAGCAGTAAATAAATTACTCACTCAGCAATATATAACCTTTGAAGATGATAAGATTATAAGGATGACCGCTGAGGGAGAAAAAATAGCGGAATTTGTTTATGAAAAACATCTATATTTAAAAAAATTACTATGTAAGATGGGAATTGACGAAACAGAAGCAGATGAAATAGCTTGTCTTCTAGAACACATTTTAAAAGAAGACAGCTTTAAAAAAATAAAAAAATTTGTCCAAGACAAAAAAATTATTTAAGAAAAGTAAAGTTGAAATATCAGGTTAGAAAGTACATCTAAACTACCTTATCTGTGGATAATTTAAAAACAAACAAAGAAAAGTATTGATATTTGTTCTCAGATATGTACAATATAGTTAGATAGAACTAACCGGATATTTTTTTGCCCTTTAGGTTAGATGCACCTAACTAGAAAATTCAAAGAGGAAATTTGATGGAAACATATATTGTTAACTATGATAAAAAATGGTGATAGCATAGCTGTTGTAAACGGAGACATAGAGTTGTCTTACAAGGATATTGATAGGCAGTCAAACTCTTTTGCCAATGGACTTTTAAAAGCTGGCTTCAAATGTGGAGATAAAATAGTTTTACAATTACCGAATTATCACGAGTTTATAATAATTGCTTTCGCCATGTTTAAAGTAGGCATTATCCCGATTATGAGTTTGCCTGCTCATAGAAAAAACGAACTAAAAGGGATAATAGAAAAATCGGAAGCTGTGGCATACATAGCAAAAGATAAGTACCTAGGCTTTTCTTATGTTGATATGATACGAGATATAAAGATAGAGTCAGACAGAGAATTTAAAGTTTATATACTTGGTGAAGGAGATGAATTTAAAAAATTTTCTGAATTGAATGATAATAATTATATCTATCAAAAAACCGAGGTTGATTATAAAAACATAGGACTACTTCTTTTATCCGGAGGAACAACCAGAATACCAAAGCTGATTCCGAGAAGGCACTGTGATTATCTGTATGTAGCAAAGAAAACATCTATTATAAGCGGTATGGATAGAGGCAGTATATACTTAGCAGCCTTGCCGATGGCACATAATTTTCCTTTGTGTTGCCCCGGCATTCTCGGAACTTTTGCTGTAGGTGGGAAAGTTGTTGTATGTGAGGTAACCAGTCCTGATGAAATACTACCTCTGATAGAGGAAGAAAAGGTTACAATAACGGGTTTTGTGCCAGCCATCGCAAATATTTGCATGGATTATTTACAGTATGAAGATTATGATCTTTCATCATTAAAGATATTGTAAATCGGTGGGTCTGTTTTAGAGCCTTGGTTAGCGGAAAAGATTGAAGAAACATTTAATGTAAAGTTACAACAAATATTCGGTATAGCTGAAGGTCTTATTTTGACAACGAGCATAGATGATGACGAAAAAACCGTATGGCAAACACAGGGTAAGCCAATTAGCGAACATGATGAAATACTCATTGTGGATAAAGCGAGAAAATTAAAAGATGGCAATTATCAAATTGCCGGAAGAATTAAAGAGATAATCAACAGAGCGGGCGAAAAGATTACACCACTCGAATTGGAAGAAATCTTATTAACACATGATTGCATAAATTCCGTTCAAGTTTTAGGAGTGCCTGATAAATTACATGGCGAAGCAATTGCCGTATTCATTTTAAAAAGCGAAAGCAAGAGGCTTACACTTGAAGAAGTAAGGAAATTTTTAATATCAAATAACGTAGCAGACTTCAAACTACCTGATGCGGTTAAGTATATAGATAGTTGGCCGTTAACAGCGTTAGGCAAAATAGATAGAAACAAATTAAAAGAAAATTTTTAGAGGAGAACTTGAAATGGAACTTAACGGTGTAAAAGAAAATGCCAAAATATTAGTAAAAGATTGGCTTAAAGATATATTTGCTGAAGAAGTAATTTCTGAAGATGAAAATTTAATAGAAAAAGGATTAAGCTCTATTAAAATTATGCAAACAATATTCCGATATGCATAAGTGTTCAAAATCAAATGACTTCTAAAAACCCGGACAATTATATGTTCTTAATGCACAAAATTTCCCTTACAACAAATTCAGGAAGTTTAACATTATCCGGGACAAACGGTCCTATAATATGGGAGCCGTGTTTAGATAAACCAACAGATGAAAATAACAGATTTAATTTAGAAAAAAATGAGTTTTCGGAATTAAAAATATTTGAAATAACGGAGGAGGTTGAAGAAACATATAACGATATGATGAAATTAAGTTGGGTAGAGGCCATATCTAAATCCGTGATTGACTTCACCAACAATATCGAGGCAGAAAAAGTTGACTTAAGAGAACAGCAATATTTGATTTCAGCAATAGAGGCATGGAGAGCATTATCTAGGGAGTTGGGTCAAAGTAATACCATTCAACCTTACAAAAAAACTGCAATTAAAATGGAAGATTTAATATAAGGAGGAAATTATGAATAACAAAGAAAACAAATTACAGGTGAAAGATTTAATAATGATTGGTGTATTTTCCGCATTATACTTCTTGTTTAATATGGTAGGAGGAATACCTTTTGCTATGAATCCGGTGCTAACATTTTATCAACCGATGGGAAGTGCATTTTTATCAGGAATAATATTTATGTTTTTGATCGCAAAAGCACCTAAAAAAGGAACAATTTCTATTTTAGCAATCATCATGTGTATTTTAAGGCTGGCAACAGGAATGCATTGGGCTATGGCGGTAGGAACTTTAATAACAGGAATAGTAGCTGAGCTTATTGCAGGAAGTAAGAGTTATAAAAACAAGAAAATGAACATGTTGTCTTTTGGAGTTTTTGCACTTGGAGATATCGGAACATTTTTAGTGTATTTTATGAATCCTAAGTCTTGGTCAGATGCGATGATAAAAAAAGGGACAGATATCACCTACATTGAGTCTATGAATGCTGCAGCTGCTGATTGGATGATTTATGTAATTGTTATTGGAACTTTCTTGGTTGCTTTATTAAGTGCTTGGATTGGAATGAAGCTTTTGAAAAAACAATTTGAAAAGGCCGGCATTGTATAATGAGAAAAGTATCAAATGTTCAATTTAACCCTTGCACAAAAATAGTTTTACTATTTTTGTGCATAATCATTTCAAGTTTATTATCTTCAATAGAATTGGAGCTAATTTTTGTATTTATAATTGCGTTATTTTGCATTATAAACAAAAAGATTAAATTTGCTCTTAATGGGTTTCTGATTTACCTAGGTGTATATTTTGTTAGCATTTTGACTGTGCAGTACGGTAGCAATACCTTAAGAAGCTTATTAATGCCTTTTCTAGGTTTAGTACATAAGCTTTACCCGGTGTGCATGTTTTCTGTGCTAATACTAAGTACTACAAAAGTAGGTGAATTTTTATCTGCTATGGAATTTGCAGGTGTTTCTAAAAAAATCACAATTCCTTTAGCTGTAATGCTTAGATATATTCCAACCGTGCGTGAAGACTGGATATATATAAAGGATTCAATGTATTTAAGAAGTATCTCGCCTTCTTTTTTCGGTTTTATAAAAAATCCGGATCTAACAATAGAGTGTATTTATTCACCTATAATTATTATGGCTTCTAAAGCAGCAGACGAATTAACTATCGCTTCTATTACAAGAGGAATTGAATCTCCTAAAAAACGAAGTTCAATTATTGAAATTCGTTTTGATATTCAAGACGTTTTAGCTTTACTGATTGGAGTGGTAATTACTGTATTTGTGATATATAGGAGGTTTTTCTGTGATTGAATTAAAAGGGGTTAATTTCAAATATAAAAACACCAAAAACAGCTGCTTAGACAATATAGATTTGGAAATAAAAAAGGGAGAATTCGTCTTAATTTCCGGTGCTTCAGGTTCTGGAAAAACATCTATAACGAGAGTTATAAATAAGCTGATTCCTTATTATTACGAAGGTGAATTAGAAGGCACAGTAAAAATAAACAACGATTTAGTATCTAGCTACCAAATGTTTGAGCTTTCAGAAATAGTAGGTAGTGTTTTTCAGAATCCTAGAACACAATTTTTCAATGTGGACACAAATAGTGAAATAGTTTTTGGTTTAGAAAATCAAGGGGTTTCTAGAGACATTTTAAAAAAAAGATTAAAAGAGACTTGTGAGACGTTGGATATAAACAAATTGCAGAATAGGAATATCTTTCATCTGTCAGGAGGGGAAAAGCAGAAGATTGCTTTTGCGTCGGTGTATGCAATGAATCCCGATATTTATTTACTGGATGAACCCTCATCTAATTTGGATATACCAACGATAGAGGTGCTAAAAAGACATTTGTCTGTTTTAAAAAACAGTGGCAAAACGGTTATTATATCTGAACATCGAATCTACTATTTGATGGATTTGGTTGACAAAGTTATATATATGAAAAATGGACAAATTCAAAAAAGTTATTCAAAAGAAGATTTTTTGAATTTGTCTGAAGATGAAATTAAAGCTATGGCTTTAAGATGCAGAAAAAAAACAAAACTGAATATAGAAATGTCTAATAATGAAAAACATCCATATTTACAAGTGAATGATTTTTCTATATACAGGAAAGATAATTGCATTATAAATAACATGAACTTTTCTGCGAACAAAGGCGATATTGTTGCGGTTATAGGTTCGAATGGTGTTGGTAAAACAACATTTTTAAGAACTCTTTGTGGTCTGCATGACAACTATAAAGGTGATGTGTTGTTGAATTCTAAAAAAACAGATGCAAAAAAAAGAAGACAAAAAAACTATATGGTTATGCAAGATGTGAATTATCAATTATTTGCCGAGAGTGTCTTTGCTGAATGTAAATTAGGAATAGAAAATGTGAGCGATGATCTTATAGAAGAAATACTAAATGAATTTGATTTGAGCGACTATAAAAATAATCATCCAAACACCTTATCCGGAGGACAAAAACAAAGATTGGCAATAGCCGTAGGACTAATATGCAAAAAAGAAATTTTTGTGTTAGATGAACCAACTAGTGGACTTGACTATACGAATATGGTAAAGACTGTAGAATTGTTAAAACGTTATTCCAAAGACAAAATTATTTTTATTGCTACGCATGATACCGAATTTGCTAATTTGATTTGTAATCGGGTATTGGACTTAGAAAAATAGATGGAAAGGAGGACTTTAATGTGGACGTTTTAAGAAGATTATATAAGTTCGCACCTGAAAAAAAGGTGTACTCCTATGCGTCGCTAGTTTTATCTGCAATAGCTACTATATTCTCAGTAGTCCCATATTTTTATTTATGGAAGTTTTTGAATGAACTTTTAGTACTTAAAAACCTTGAAAGTGCAAATAAATATGCGTTATGGATTTTTATGTTTTTGGTTTTACAAACATTAGTGTATTTTTTGAGTTTATATTGTAGCCACATGTTTGCTTTTAGAGTCGAAAGAAATTTAAAAATAGAAGGCTTAAACAACCTTTTAGAGGCATCTTTTTCTTTTTTTGATACAAATCCATCAGGAAAAACTAGGCAAATAATAGACGATAATGCGTCGGAAACACATTCCATACTTGCTCACATGCAACCGGACATGGTCAATGCTATGGTTTATCCTGTAATTTTGCTGGTTGTAAGTTTTTTGGTAAGTATAAGTTTTGGGATAGTAATGGTTGTATCATTAGTTTTAGGCGTATTTTTAATCACGAAAATGTTTGGGAATCAAAATTTTCTCCAAAAATATATGGCTTCCAATGAAGATATGAGTTCCGAAATAGTTGAATATATAAGAGGTGTCAAGGTTATCAAAATATTCAATATAGGAATAGAAAAATTTCGTTCTTTGCATAAAACAATCATCACCTCTTCAGAACTAGGTTATGCGTACGCTATCTCGTGTAGAAAATGGAAGGTTTTTTACGATTCATTTTTCATGGGGCTATGCATGGTTACGATACCTTATGGTGTATATTTGCTAAACATTAATACGCATCTAGGAGAAATTATTTCCTACACCGTATTTTTCACAGCATTTATTGAATTGTTATACAACGCTTTTAATAAAGTGATGTTTTTGGGACAAAATAAGGCTAAAGCCAAAAACTCTATAGATAAGCTGGAAGAAATTTTTAACAAAATGCAGGTAAAAAAATTAGATAGTGGGCTTTCAGATGAAATACAAAATTTTGATATTGAATTTGAAAAAGTATCGTTTAAATACGAAGGAAATACACCATATGTTTTAAAAGACTTATCGTTTAAGTTGGATTCGGGAAAAAGTTATGCACTTATTGGTTCATCTGGCAGTGGAAAATCCACAATTGCTAAGTTAATTTCCGGGTTTTATGATGTTGATTCCGGAGTAATAAAAATTGGTGGACGAGATATTAAAGAGTATTCAAGGGAAACGATAGCAAGTAGTATCGCTTTTGTTTTCCAGAATGCGAAATTATTTAAAATGAGTATTTATGACAACGTGAGAATTGGAAATCCTGATGCTACTTATGAAGAGATTATGCAAGCTCTTGAAAAGGCTAGGTGCAATGAAATTTTGGATAAGTTTGAGCTGAGGGAAAATACAATGATCGGAGCAGAAGGCGTTTATCTCTCAGGAGGAGAAACTCAAAGAATAGTAATTGCAAGAGCAATTCTAAAAAATTCACCCATTATAATACTTGATGAGGCAAGTGCAGCTGCTGATCCGGAAAATGAATATGAACTCCAGATGGCATTTACGCAATTGATAAAAAATAAAACAGTAATAATGATTGCTCACAGGCTGTCAGCAATTAAAAACATGGACGAAATCATAGTTGTAGAAAATGGACAGATTATAGAAAGAGGAAGTAGCAAACTTTTATTAGAGGATAAAAGCTCTAAATACAGCTATTTTATGAATATGTATATTCGAGCAAATGATTGGATAATGTCTAATGAAGTCTAAATTAATGGATAAATACAGAATAACAGAAGACAGCTCAATAGATCTAATTAAAGCTTCGATAGCGTCGTTCTGGAAAAATGTAGTATACATGTTCCCTATAACGCTTATATTATTTTTTCTCATGAATATAAGCAACTCGAAATATCTACAAGAGTGGTTTTATTTTGTAAGCATATTAATTGTCTTTGTTGTAATGTACTATTTTACAAATAGACAATATATAAAATCGTATTCTACAACATTTAAGGGAAGTAAAAATTTAAGAATAGAACTTGTAGAAATAATAAAAAGACTACCGTTATCATATTTTTCAACACATGATTTGACAGATTTATCGCAAACAGTAATGGCTGATGTGTCAAAAATCGAACAAGCCTTATCTCATGCTATATGTGCGTATTATGGATGGATTGGTTATTTTGTTTTTCTAAGTTTGAGCCTTTTAATTGGATCTTTACAATTAGGACTATGTATTATTGTACCTGTAATAACTGCATTGCTGATATTGTATCTGTCGAAAAATATTCAATATAGAATAAATAGAAAGTATTATAAAAAACTGAGAGAGAATTCTCAGGCATTTCAAGATTCTTTTGAGATGCAACAAGATATAAAATCTTATAACATGCAACATACAGTGAGAAAAGATGTACAAGACAAATTGAAAGACAGTGAAAAAATACAGATAAAAACAGAGCTGTTTACAACGATACCATCAAGCTTATTATCAATTTTGCCACAGTTCTCGATAGCTCTGGTTATTATTTTCGGGTTTCAACTGTATTTGACTGGTCAAATACAGTTAATCTTCTATATAGGATATATAATTTGTGCCACAAAGGTAGCCAGTGGTTTTACGGGCATGTTAGACAGTCTTTTAATGATAATAAACTTTCAAAGCAGTTTTAAACAAGTTACGGCAATAAGAAAGACTCCTTTACAAGAAGGGGTAAATGCAGATATTCAGACATTCAATGTTGAATTTAGGGATGTTAGCTTTGCTTATGAGAAAGGAAGAAATGTTGTAAGTAATTTATCTTTCAATGCAAATCAAGGAGAAGTTACTGCGATAGTAGGGCCCTCCGGTTGTGGAAAGTCAACTATTTTAAAACTACTATCAAGATTATACGACTATAATGCCGGACAAATATTGATAGGCGGGAAAGATATTTCTGAAATATCAACAAATAGTTTATTTGAAAATATTTCAACAGTCTTCCAAGATGTTGAGTTATTTGATGATACTATTTTTGAAAACATTAAATGTGGAAATCCCAAAGCTACTATCGAAGAAGTGTTAGAAGCTGCGAAAATTGCAAATGTAGATGAGATTGCTGATAAATTCGTAGATAAATATGACACAAAAATAGGTGAAAACGGGAGTAAATTATCAGGAGGCGAAAGACAAAGAATTTCTATTGCAAGAGCCATTCTTAAAGATGCACCAATAATACTGCTTGATGAAATCTCTGCCAGTTTAGATATAGAAAATGAAATAAAGATACAAGCCGGTTTAGATAAGCTTATAAAAAATAAAACAGTTATTATCGTTTCTCATAGAATGAAGTCTATAGAAAACGCAAATAAGATTATAGTTATTGAAAACGGAAAGGTAGAGAATTTTGGAACTCATAGCTATTTATTGGAAAATTCGACGAGATACAGAAAATTAGTTGAATGCTCTCAATTGGCAAGTGAATATGAATATTAAAAATAATTTTGCATATGTTTTAGATTAAGAGAAAATGAAGTTATAAAAAGTATATGGAATAGTTTTTATAAAGAGTATTAGTATTGTGTGGACTTAAAGGAGGAGGTGTTAAATGCAGCAAGACATGAAGGAACAATTATTAACTAAAAGACCTATATCTTTCTCTATACTCTAGTAAACAATTAAATACATTTAAAAAAAGAACAACTTATTGATCAGTTGTATAATCATTATGAGAACACCCCTGAGACTACTTTTATTACTAATTCAGACGGGTGGACTTGGGTATTCATCACAATATTTTAAAGAATTAGTCAGTGGGTTTAAACCAATGAACACTATCATTTTTGGGATACGTTTCATATTAATCGGGCTATCAAAGTGAATTTTTCTAACTTACCATCAGAGTTAAAGAATCTAGCCATTAAAGTAATCAAGAAAAGAAGTAAAAAATCGCTTAAAACGGTATTAGATACAGAAGAATCATTAATTGAATCAGAAAGTAAACTGTCTTCTTTTCAGAGATTTAGAAGGCAGCTACTGAAAAATAGAGGAATGTATTGGAGTAGAAATGGTTCGGAAGTTATGAGCTAAACAATCCTTTTAAGTCATGAAGGCAATTTAAGAGATTTATTTTTCGGAAAATGGAGAGCACAATATGAAGCAATCAAAAATGAAGGATTAAGAAACCTAGGAAATCATTTTAAATATACATTAAAAGAATATAATTTACCTTCACTACGGAGAAATGAAAAATCTCCCAAATCTAGAAGATCATTTTATGACTAATTATTATAAAACTTGCTGAAACCTTGAAAAATAAGTGATGTCAGGCAATAAATTTACGATTTTTTCTTTAATAATATTCTATTGTGACATAATCTTATTAAAGAAACACGAAGAAAAGGCGAAAGGTGTGCAAACACCTCTCGCCAACCGATTGAAGCAAATGCTACTTGCTTAATCAGTTTAAAAATATTGTATCGTCAAAAGGCAATATTATCAAAACTGAAGTAAGAGGAAAGTGTCAAGTGCTTCAGTCTTATTTACGCCCTCTTGGTGATTTTATTTATTTATCAAGAAATTAGACACATACCAAATCAATAAACTATTTGAGAAAGCAGGTTATTTGTGATAAAATGAGTTGATAAATAATTTTTACAAAGAGGTATTAATAAATGATTGAAGCAAGTAAGCTTAAAGCAGGCATGACTTTTGAAACGGCTGATGGGAAATTAATCCGTGTTCTTGAAGCTAGCCACCACAAACCAGGTAAAGGTAACACAATCATGCGTATGAAATTGCGTGATGTTCGTACTGGTTCAACTTTTGATACAAGTTACCGTCCTGAAGAAAAATTTGAGCAAGCTATTATTGAAACTGTACCTGCTCAATACCTTTATAAAATGGATGATACAGCTTACTTCATGAATAATGAAACTTACGATCAATATGAAATTCCAACTGTTAACATTGAAAATGAATTACTCTACATTCTTGAAAACTCAGAAGTAAAAATTCAATTCTATGGAACAGAAGTTATTGGTGTTCAAATTCCAACAACTGTTGAATTGACAGTTGCTGAAACTCAACCATCAATCAAAGGTGCTACTGTAACTGGTTCAGGAAAACCTGCAACTATGGAAACAGGACTTGTTGTTAACGTTCCAGACTTTATTGAAGCTGGACAAAAGTTAGTAATCAATACAGCAGAAGGAACTTACGTTTCACGCGCCTAATGACTCTCAAAAAAGTGTTAAGTAGATTCATGATGAATTTACTCTATTAAGGAAAAACCTTAGTAAACACTAAAAGAAAGGATAAGCTATGACAACTGAAAATCTTGGAGAAATTGTCATTTCACCACGTGTACTTGAGGTAATTACAGGTATTGCTGCAACTAAAGTTGATGGTGTTCATTCGTTACGTAACAAAGCGGTAACGGATAGCCTTAGTAAGAAATCTCTAGGTAGAGGTGTCTACCTTAAAAATGAAGAAGATGATACAGTAGCTGCAGATATTTATGTTTACTTGCAGTATGGTGTAAATGTACCAGCAGTTTCAATTGCTATTCAACAAGCTGTCAAAACAGCTGTATATGACATGGCAGAAGTAAAAATTTCTTCGGTCAATATCCATGTTGAAGGTATTGTTCCAGAGAAAACACCAAAACCAGACTTGAAGTCATTGTTTGATGAGGATTTCTTAGATGACTAGTGTATTTAAAGATTCAAGACGTGATTTACGTGAACGTGCTTTTCAAACACTATTTAGCTTAGAAACTGGTGGAGAGTTTATTGATGCGGCTCACTTTGCTTATGGTTATGATAAAACAGTATCTGAAGACAAAGTTTTAGAGGTTCCAATCTTTTTACTTAATCTTGTTAATGGTGTTGTAGATCACAAAGATGAATTAGATACTTTGATTTCTAGTCACTTAAAATCAGGATGGAGCTTAGAACGTCTAACATTGGTTGATAAATCTCTCTTACGCTTAGGCCTCTATGAAATTAAATATTTTGATGAAACGCCTGATCGTGTAGCTCTAAATGAGATTATCGAGATTGCTAAAAAATATTCAGATGAGACGTCAGCAAAATTTGTCAATGGTTTATTAAGTCAATTTATAACAAATGAAAATTAAAAATGTGGAAGAAGATTCTTCCACATTTTTAATTTGCTTTGAAAAATAACTATCGGTACTAAAAATTATTTCATAAATATGATTTCCTAAACGCTACTACCAGGGATGAGACTGACTGGTAAAATATAATCCTTATTTGTCTTTTGCCCCTCAATCTTAGCTAGGAGTATTTCAACCATCAATTGCGCAATTTCTCGAATAGGCTGTTTAATAGTGGTTAGATGTGGGACGTAATCTTGAATGAAACTTGTACCATCATATCCAATCACTTTGATATCTTCTGGAATGGACAACCCTAGTTGGCTGATAAGTTTGATTACTAATAAAGCAGTTAAGTCGTCTGATGTAAAAATACCATCTGGTTTGTGAGTCGAGATAATTGATTTTAATTCCATCTCACGTCTCATATTAGATAGCCCATTTGTGACTGTGATAACTTTGGATTCCTTTGATTCATAGGAAAAACCTAGCCGCCTAAGTCCAGTAGGAGAATCTGAATTATCATTCCCTGTAATCATAATCATCTTTTGACAGCCATGTTTTTTAAGGGTTTGAGCAGCCATTTTTCCTCCAAAGAAATTATCAGATGAGACGATAGGGATGTGTGGAGCTAAATTTCTATCGAATGCTACTATGGGAGCCTCAACTTTCTCGTAATCATCAATTCCTAGGTTGTGACTACTTGAAATGATACCGTCTACTTGATTTGCTCCTAGCATTTCGAGGTATTCTTTTTCTTTGATAGGATCCTTTTCACTATTACATAAGATAGTTTTATAACCATGCTTAAACAACTCAATTTCAAGGTGTTCAATTAATTCAGCGTAAAAAATGTTACGGATGTTGGGGAAAATGAGTCCAATTAATTTAGCGGACTTTCCCTGTAAGCTACGTGCTAAATTATTAGGTTTATAACCAAGGGTTCTCATGGCTTCATTGACTTTGGTGACTGTTTTTTGAGATAAATAGCCTTTTTTGTTAATAACGCGTGATACAGTCGTTGGGCTAACACCGGCAAGTGCAGCAACATCTGTTAATTTTGCAACCATATTAATATTTTAATTCAAAATATTTACCATGAACGTGTCCTTCTTTTAGTTGAATCCCTGATTGTTCTGCATCTGGAAAGACTCGTCCCGTAAATACTTTTTCTCCTTTATTTATAAAGATTTCAAAGATGGACTTATCGATAAAAACATTGACACTAGTAGCATCTTTTGGAATGTTACACTGGCGACTAGTACCAAATTCTGTGGCGTACTGCTGTCCGGCTTGTGAGCGGTCAACGATAACTTTCCCCTTTGCAGTATCAATAGTAATGGATAGTCCTTGTCCTTTCGGATTAGCAAAGAGAACAAATGAAGAAAGATCATTTCTAGGAACCAGTAATTCTAATTCATAGGTGTTGTTAGTTTGAAGTTGTGTTTTAAATTCTGCTTGATGTTGACGAAGATTTTTCATAGCAGGAACGGGATATTGATAAAGGTTCCCATTTTTTATACTTAACTCTTTAACTAAACTCATAGCTCCTTGATAATCAAATTGATCGCTAGGATAATCAATATCTGGCAAGCCTATCCAACTCACGATAAAGGCACGACCATCAGAAGTGTTAAATCCTTGAGTAGCATAGGCTTCAAAACCATAATCTAAATTATAGATAGGGGATGGTTCAACTATCTTAGATGAGTTAGCATCGAAATATTGTCCGATTTTGTAGGTATTTGGATAAATGTTTTGGTAGTCCAATTCGTTTTTATCTAGTCCTTGAGGACTATAAAGTAATACAGGTTTTCCTTTGACAAAAATAATATTTGGACATTCAATCATATACTCAGATCCAGTACCACCAAAATCTAAATCTCCCACAAACTCCCAATGATGGATGTCATTATTAAGTGCTTTATATAATTTAATGAATCCGCATTTTTTACTATTTTGCGCCCCAATAACAGCATAGAATTGATTATCATAATTGAAAATCTGAGGGTCACGAAAATGCTCAGTGACATCATTTGGTTGTGAAATAAGGACCTTATCAAATTTTGTAATCTTGCCATCACTTGTCATCCATGCTCCAATTTGGCGGGGGTCACGGTTCCATTTCATGTCACGGACATTACCAGTATAAAAAAGAAAAAGCTTATCGTCAATGGCTAATGCAGAACCGGAGTATGCACCATGGCTATCATTGACATGGTCAGGTTTAAGCTTGATTCCTGTTTCTTTGAAATGAACTAAATCATCTGATTCTGTATGTACCCATTGTTTTAAACCATGTGCAGCTCCAAAGGGCCAATTTTGGTAAAAAAGATGGAATTTTCCATTAAAGTAAGAGAAGCCATTTGGGTCATTTAAAAGCCCTGTTTTAGCTTCTAAGTGATAAGTTGCTCTCCAAGGGGATTTTGAGACATTCTTTACAATATTTTCCTTATCTTCTTCAGTCCATTCATCATAAGGACGATAGCGGATTTCAGTGGGTAAATTCATTTGATACTCCTTGACTGTCTTAATATCTAATAACTATATAGTAAACGTTTTCTCTTTTGAAATCAACTCTTAATATCAAAAAATATTATTTTATGTCAAACGCTTGACATATATTTATGAGACGTGCTAGAATATTAGAGTAAATAAAATGAAACGCTTTCAAAATATCAAAGGAGATTTATAGATGGCTTCAAATACAGAAATTGCTAAACAAGTCATTAATGCGATTGGTGGTGCTAGTAATGTGCGTAGCGTAGCACACTGTGCCACTCGTCTTCGCGTTATGGTAAAAGATGAGACAGTCATTGATAAAAATACTGTTGAAAATATCGAAAAAGTTCAGGGAGCATTTTTCAATTCAGGTCAATATCAAATTATTTTTGGAACTGGTACTGTTAATAAGATTTATGATGAAGTAGTGGCTCAAGGTTTGCCAACTTCGTCAACCTCTGATCAAAAGGCAGAAGCAGCTAAACAAGGGAATGCTTTCCAACGAGCTATTCGTACTTTCGGTGATGTTTTTGTTCCATTGTTGCCAGCCATTGTTGCTACTGGTTTATTTATGGGGATTCGCGGTGCGATTAATAATGATACAGTTTTAGCTTTATTTGGGACGACTTCAAAAGCATTTTCAAGTTCTAATTTTTATACCTATACTGTCGTTTTGACTGACACGGCCTTTGCTTTTTTTCCTGCCTTGATTTCTTGGTCAGCTTTTAGAGTTTTTGGTGGAAATCCTGTTATCGGTCTCGTATTAGGATTGATGATGGTTAACTCTGCCCTTCCAAACGCTTGGGCAGTGGCCTCAGGTGATGCCCATCCCATAAAATTTTTCGGCTTTATTCCAGTAGTTGGTTATCAAAATTCAGTATTGCCGGCATTCTTTGTAGGTTTACTTGGTGCTAAACTTGAAAAATGGTTGCATAAGAAAATCCCAGATGTTCTTGATTTACTATTAGTGCCGTTCCTAACTTTTACAGTTATGTCAATTTTAGCACTTTTTGTCATTGGTCCTATTTTCCATTCAGTTGAAAACTATGTTTTAGCAGGGACAAAATTTGTCCTTAATTTACCTCTTGGCCTATCAGGTCTTATTTTAGGTGGTGTTCATCAGATAATCGTTGTTACAGGTGTTCATCATATCTTTAATTTACTTGAAGCTCAGTTAATTGCTGCTGATGGGAAAGATCCATTTAATGCTATTATTACAGCTGCTATGACAGCACAAGCAGGTGCCACTTTGGCAGTTGGTGTTAAAACAAAAAATAAAAAATTAAAAGCCCTTGCTTTTCCGGCAGCGCTTTCAGCTGGACTTGGTATTACAGAACCGGCTATATTTGGAGTAAACTTACGTTTTGGTAAGCCATTTATTATGGGATTAATTGCAGGAGCAGCAGGTGGCTGGTTAGCTTCAATATTGAAATTAGCAGGAACTGGTTTTGGTATTACCATTATCCCAGGAACATTACTTTATTTAAATGGTCAAATTGTTAAGTACCTTATTATGGTGATTGGAACTACGGCTTTGGCTTTTGTATTAACTTATATGTTTGGATATGAAGATAAAGATGAAAAAGTAGTAGCTGAAGTTAGTCCTTTGGTTGAAGAAACAGATGACAATCCAACAATTACTCAAACTAGCCAATTAAGGGCAGAAACGATTGTTAGCCCTCTTGATGGACAGGTTATTGCTCTTGATACAGTAAGTGACCCAGTTTTTTCATCAGGTATTATGGGAGATGGCCTTGCTATTAAACCAAGCGGTAATACAATTTACTCACCTGTTGATGGTTTTGTCCAAATTGTTTTTGAAACAGGTCATGCTTACGGTATCAAATCAGATAAAGGTGCAGAAATTTTGATTCATATAGGTATTGATACTGTCACCATGAATGGCACAGGGTTTACTTCTAAAGTAAAGGCAGACCAAAAAGTGAAAAAAGGTGATATTCTTGGCACCTTTGATTCAGCCAAGATTGCAGAAGCAGGTCTGGATAATACAGCTATGATTATTGTGACTAATACAGCTGATTTTGCTGATGTTATACCATTGGTAAAAGAGGGTGTTGTTACTACAGGTGACATGATTATTGATGTTAAGTGAGGATTAAAGGTTGGGATAATTATCCCAACCTTTGTCTTTGAGATAGAGATTATAGATAGGAAAAAAGATGACAAAGTTATATGGTAGTATTGAAGCAGGTGGGACAAAGTTTGTTTGTGCAGTTGGTGATGAGGAATTAAAAGTTGTAGAAAAAATACAATTTCCAACAACGACGCCTCAAGAAACGATTAAAAAGACTGTTGATTTCTTTAAAAGATTTGAAAAGAAGTTAGAGGCAGTTGCTATTGGTTCTTTTGGTCCCATTGATATTGATAAAAAATCAAAGACATACGGTTATATCACAACGACCCCAAAGTTACATTGGGCTAATGTTAATTTACTCGGCTTAATTTCTAAAGATTTCAATGTTCCATTTTATTTCACAACAGATGTTAATAGCTCTGCCTATGGTGAAGTTATAGCTCGTAACAACATTGATTCACTTGTTTATTACACCATTGGTACAGGAATTGGTGCAGGAGCTATACAAAAGGGTGAATTTATAGGAGGAACTGGTCATACTGAAGCAGGTCATACTTATATGGCGATGCATCCGCAGGACCAAGCAAATGATTTTAAAGGTATCTGTCCATTTCATAATAGCTGTTTAGAAGGTTTGGCATCTGGTCCAACTCTAGAAGCTAGGACTGGTATTCGTGGTGAATTGATTGAAGAAAATTCAATGGTTTGGGATGTTCAAGCCTATTATATTGCTCAGGCTGCAATACAAGCAACTGTATTATATCGTCCACAAGTCATTGTATTTGGTGGAGGCGTCATGGCACAAAAACACATGTTAAGACGTGTTCGCCAGACATTTGCAACTTTATTAAATGGGTATTTACCAGTTCCCAATTTGTCTGATTATATTGTGACACCAGCTGTAGAAGAAAATGGTTCTGCAACGTTAGGAAATTTTGCTTTAGCAAAGAAAATATCAAAAGGTTAATAAAACCCTTAAGCCACTACTTAGTTTAGTTAGCAAATAAAAGATTAAAAAAAGTAAGCGATATGATGGATAAAATGCTATAATAGGCTTGAATTTTACAAAAGATAGGGGATTCTTATGTCGGAACCATTATTTTTAGAAGCAAGCATGCACGATAAAATCTGGGGTGGAACAAAGTTAAGGGATGAATTTGGCTATGATATTCCAAGTGAAACAACAGGAGAATATTGGGCTATTTCAGCTCATCCTAACGGTGTCTCAAGAGTTAAGAATGGTCGCTTTAAAGGTTGTTTTTTAGATAAGCTGTATCAAGGTGAAAAAAGCTTATTTGGCAACCCTGATGATACTGTCTTTCCTTTACTAACTAAAATCTTAGATGCTAATGACTGGCTTAGTGTACAGGTTCATCCGGATGATGCTTATGCTCTTAAACATGAAGGTGAACTTGGTAAAACAGAATGTTGGTATATTATTTCTGCTGATGAAGGATCTGAAATTATCTATGGTCATAATGCTAAAACTAAAGAAGAACTTCGCCAAATGATTGAATCTGGAGATTGGGAACATCTTTTAACCCGAATTCCTGTTAAATCAGGGGATTTTTACTACGTTCCAAGTGGGACAATGCATGCTATAGGTAAAGGGATATTAATTTTAGAAACACAGCAATCTAGTGATACTACTTATCGTGTTTATGATTTTGATCGTCCAGATGCTTCAGGAAAATTACGTGATTTACACATTGAACAATCAATAGATGTTCTCACGATTGGTAAACCTGCCAATACTGTTCCTGCCAATATGAAGTTAAAACATCTATCTTCAACTTTATTAGTTTCAAATGATTTCTTTACAGTTTATAAATGGGAAATTTCTGGTGTTACCAACTTTAAACAATTTGCACCCTACCTTTTGGTTAGTGTCTTAGACGGAGCGGGTCACATTACAGTAGATAACAAAGTTTATACACTTAAAAAAGGTGACCACTTTATCTTGCCAAATGATGTTGTCAAATGGGATATTGATGGACAGTTAGAAATTATAGCAAGTCATGTTAAAAAATAATGAGAGTGGGGATACCACTCTTTTTAATCTCGATTAAAACGACCATTTATTGAAAGACAACATTATTTATGGTAAAATGTGGTGATAAGAGTATCGAAAGGAATTAGAATGGCAAATATTCTACGCACTGTTATTGAAAATGACAAGGGTGAATTAAAAAAATTAGATAAAATAGCTAAGAAAGTTGACTCTTACGCAGATCATATGGCTGCGTTATCAGATGAAGCTTTACAAGCAAAAACTCCAGAATTTAAAGAACGTTATCAAAATGGTGAAACTTTAGATCAATTGTTACCGGAAGCGTTTGCGGTAGTTCGTGAAGCTTCTAAACGTGTATTAGGTTTATACCCATACCACGTCCAAATTATGGGTGGTATCGTTCTTCACCATGGTGATATTCCAGAAATGCGTACTGGTGAGGGAAAAACTTTAACAGCGACAATGCCTGTTTATCTAAATGCTATCTCAGGATTAGGTGTTCATGTTATTACTGTTAATGAGTACTTATCAACACGTGATGCGACCGAAATGGGTGAGGTTTATAGTTGGCTTGGATTATCTGTAGGGATTAACTTAGCAGCTAAGTCACCATTTGAAAAACGCGAAGCTTACAATTGTGATATCACATACTCAACTAACGCAGAAGTCGGATTTGACTACCTTCGAGACAATATGGTTGTTCGCCAAGAAGATATGGTGCAACGCCCACTCAACTATGCTTTGGTTGATGAGGTTGACTCTGTATTAATCGATGAAGCTAGGACGCCATTGATTGTTTCAGGTCCTGTAAGCTCTGAGATGAACCAACTGTATACACGTGCGGACATGTTTGTAAAAACGCTTAATAGCGATGATTATATCATTGATGTTCCAACAAAAACAATTGGTTTATCAGATACAGGTATTGACAAGGCTGAAAACTATTTCCATCTAAATAACTTGTATGATCTCGAAAATGTTGCCTTAACTCACTACATTGATAACGCTCTTCGAGCTAACTATATTATGTTGTTAAATATTGATTATGTGGTTAGTGAAGAACAAGAGATTTTAATTGTGGACCAATTTACCGGTCGTACGATGGAAGGACGTCGTTTCTCAGATGGCTTACACCAAGCTATTGAAGCAAAAGAGTCAGTGCCAATCCAAGAAGAATCAAAAACGAGCGCTTCAATTACTTACCAAAATATGTTCCGTATGTACCATAAATTAGCAGGAATGACTGGTACTGGTAAGACTGAGGAAGAAGAGTTTCGTGAAATTTATAATATGCGCGTTATTCCTATCCCAACAAATCGTCCTGTTCAACGTATAGATCATTCAGATCTACTTTATCCAACTCTTGACTCTAAATTTAGAGCGGTGGTAGCAGATGTCAAAGAACGTTATGAACAAGGACAACCTGTACTGGTTGGTACAGTAGCTGTTGAAACGTCAGACTTAATTTCTAGAAAATTAGTTGCTGCTGGAGTACCACATGAAGTTTTGAATGCTAAAAATCACTTTAAAGAAGCTCAAATCATTATGAATGCTGGGCAACGTGGTGCTGTTACAATCGCAACCAACATGGCTGGTCGTGGTACTGATATCAAGCTTGGTGAAGGGGTTCGTGAACTTGGTGGTTTATGTGTTATTGGTACAGAGCGTCATGAAAGCCGTCGTATTGATAACCAGCTTCGTGGTCGTTCGGGTCGTCAAGGAGATCCAGGTGAATCACAATTCTATCTTTCGTTAGAAGATGATTTGATGCGTCGCTTTGGTACAGATCGTATTAAAGTGGTTCTTGAGCGAATGAATTTAGCTGAAGATGATACAGTTATTAAATCAAAAATGTTGACACGACAAGTTGAATCAGCTCAACGCCGCGTTGAAGGTAATAACTATGACACACGTAAACAAGTCTTGCAATACGATGATGTTATGCGTGAACAACGTGAGATTATTTATGCTAACCGTAGAGAAGTGATTACTGCTGAGCGTGATTTAGGACCAGAGCTCAAAGGGATGATTAAACGTACGATTAAAAGAGCAGTTGATGCACATAGCAGAAGCGATAAAAATACTGCAGCAGAAGCTATTGTTAATTTTGCAAGATCGGCGTTATTAGATGAAGAAGCTATCACAGTTTCAGAACTTCGTGGTCTAAAAGAGGCTGAAATTAAAGAACTTCTTTATGAACGTGCCTTAGCTGTTTATGAGCAACAAATTGCTAAATTAAAAGATCCAGAAGCTATTATCGAATTCCAAAAAGTCTTAATCTTGATGGTAGTGGATAATCAATGGACAGAGCATATTGATGCCTTAGATCAATTACGTAACTCCGTTGGACTTCGTGGTTATGCTCAAAATAACCCAATCGTTGAGTATCAATCAGAAGGTTTCCGTATGTTCCAAGATATGATTGGTTCGATTGAGTTTGATGTGACACGTACATTGATGAAAGCTCAAATTCATGAACAAGAGCGTGAACGTGCTTCTCAACATGCTACGACAACAGCAGAGCAAAATATCTCGGCACAACATGTACCTATGAATAATGAATCACCAGAATACCAAGGGATTAAACGTAATGATAAATGTCCTTGTGGCTCTGGCATGAAGTTTAAAAATTGTCATGGTCTGAGATGTTTACAATAACAATGATTTTAAAATAAAAATAAAACAGTCTGAGAAGACTGTTTTATCATTACTTGTCTAATAGTATGACGACTATATTGTATAGCAGAGCTTATTAATAGACTTAGGTTGTATTAGGAAAAAACATGGGATTTCATCAGTTAAGTGATAAAATTAATATTGAAATATTGAAGCAGAAAACTAGCTTAGATCTAGAAGTTAGCCAAAAAAAATTAGCCAAAGAAGAAGAGTTAAAAAATATCATAAAAGGTGAGGATCAGCGGTTTCTAGTAATAGTAGGTCCTTGTTCTGCGGATAATCCAAAGGCGGTGCTAACTTATGCAAAGCGTTTAGCTAAATTGGAAGCTGCCTTTAAAGATAAAATGTTTTTGGTTATGAGAGTTTATACCGCTAAGCCAAGAACGAATGGTGATGGTTATAAAGGCTTAGTTCACCATTCTGACAAACTAGGAGTTTTTTTTCAAGCACGTAAGATGCACTATGACATCATTCGAGAGACTGGACTCCTGACAGCTGATGAATTACTTTATCCAGAGATGTTATCAGTGATGGATGATTTAGTTTCTTACTATGCTATTGGTGCGCGTTCAGTGGAAGATCAGGGACACCGTTTTATATCTTCAGGTATAGATGCACCAGTAGGTATGAAAAATCCAACGTCTGGTAATTTAAGAGTCATGCTTAATGCGGTCTATGCAGCACAAAATCAACAGGAATTATTCTATCAAAATAAGCAAGTTAGAACAGATGGTAATTTGCTGTCACATGTTATTTTGAGAGGATATCATAATGCCGACTATCGAAGTATCCCTAATTATCATTATGAAAACCTTTTAGAAACTATTACTCATTATGAAGAGACTGATTTGCAAAATCCCTTTATTGTTGTTGATACAAATCATGACAATTCAGGTAAGCAATTTTTAGAACAAATTCGCATTGTGAAATCAGTACTTGCAGACCGACAGTGGCATACTAAAATTAGAAACTATGTTCGTGGTTTTTTGATAGAATCTTATTTAGAAGATGGAAGACAAGATAAACCAGATGTTTTTGGTAAGTCTATCACAGATCCATGTCTAGGTTGGGATAAAACAGAAATGCTAATTAGGGATATTTACAATAGTTTGTAAGTATCGAACTTATAGGAGTTACACATGATTGTTGGACACGGAATTGATTTACAAGAGATAGAGGCGATTACTAAAGCATATGAGCGTAATCAACGTTTTGCAGAACGCGTTTTGACCGAACAAGAATTGCTTCTTTTTAAAGGAATTTCCAATCCCAAGCGTCAGATGTCTTTTTTAACAGGGCGATGGGCAGCAAAAGAGGCTTATAGCAAAGCACTTGGAACAGGAATTGGGAAAGTTAATTTTCATGATATCGAAATTTTATCGGATGATAAAGGAGCGCCTTTGATTACAAAAGAACCGTTTAATGGAAAATCTTTTGTTTCAATATCTCATAGTGGTAATTATGCACAAGCTAGTGTTATTTTGGAGGAAGAAAAATGATTTCAAGTTATCATAGACCAACCAGAGCCTTGATAGATTTAGAGGCGATTGCAAATAACGTTAAATCTGTACAAGAGCACATTCCAAGTGATAAAAAAACATTTGCTGTAGTTAAGGCTAATGCTTATGGGCATGGTGCTGTTGAAGTTTCAAAATACATTGAGTCTATTGTAGATGGTTTTTGCGTATCCAATTTAGATGAGGCTATTGAGCTACGTCAAGCAGGAATTGTAAAAATGATATTGGTATTAGGTGTTGTTATGCCTGAGCAGGTTATACTAGCCAAAAATGAAAATATTACTCTAACAGTTGCTAGCTTGGAGTGGTTACGTTTATGTCAGACATCAGCAGTAGATTTATCTGGTCTAGAAGTACATATCAAAGTTGATAGTGGAATGGGACGTATAGGTGTTCGCCAGTTAGATGAAGGAAATAAGCTAATTTCTGAATTGGGGGAAAGTGGTGCCTCTGTCAAGGGGATTTTCACCCATTTTGCAACAGCTGATGAAGCCGATAACTGTAAATTCAATCAACAACTTACTTTTTTTAAAGACTTTATTTCAGGATTAGATAATTGTCCGGACCTTGTTCATGCTAGTAATTCTGCTACAAGCCTTTGGCATAGTGAGACAATTTTTAATGCCGTTAGATTGGGTGTTGTTATGTACGGCTTAAATCCAAGTGGAACTGATTTAGACTTACCTTACCCTATAAACCCTGCTTTAAGTTTAGAGTCTGAGCTAGTACATGTTAAACAACTACACGATGGTTCTCAAGTTGGCTATGGCGCAACCTATCAAGTTACTGGAGACGAATTTGTTGGAACAGTACCGATTGGCTACGCTGATGGATGGACACGAGATATGCAAGGATTTTCAGTTATAGTAAATGGAGAACTTTGTGAAATTATTGGGCGTGTCTCGATGGATCAAATGACTATCCGTTTACCTCAAAAATATACTATCGGAACTAAAGTAACCTTGATTGGTCAACAAGGTAGTTGTAACATTACAACTACGGACGTCGCTCAAAAAAGACAGACGATTAATTATGAAGTACTTTGTCTTTTAAGCGATCGTATTCCGAGATATTATTAAAAACAAATGACACAGTAGTTAACTGTTTTAAAAAATTTAAAAATATGTTAAACTAATCAGTGACAATTTTTATAGAAGGAAATCATTAGTATATGTCAAAACAAAAAGTAATGGCAACTTTGTTGTTATCCACTTTAGTCTTATCGCTATCATCACCTTTAGTGACCTTAGCAGAAACTATTAATCCAGAAACAAGCCTGACAATGGCAACAGCATCAACAGAAAGTTCTTCTGAAGCAGAGAAACAGGAAAAAACACAACCTACAGATTCAGAAACTGCTTCACCTTCAGCCGAAGGAAGTATCTCAACAGAAAAAACAGAGATTGGTACGACAGAGACATCATCAAGCAATGAATCATCATCAAGTTCATCACATCAATCTTCTTCCAACGAAGATGCTAAAACATCTGATTCTGCTTCAACAGCATCTACTCCTAGCACTAATACTACAAACAGTAGTCAAGCAGACAGTAAGCCAGGTCAATCAACAAAGACTGAATTAAAACCTGAGCCTACCTTACCATTAGTAGAGCCTAAAATAACTCCCGCTCCGTCTCAGATAGAAAGTGTTCAGACAAATCAGAATGCTTCTGTTCCTGCTTTATCCTTTGATGATAACTTATTATCAACACCGATTTCACCAGTGACAGCAACGCCATTCTACGTAGAACACTGGTCTGGTCAGGATGCCTACTCTCACTATTTATTGTCACATCGTTACGGTATCAAAGCTGAACAATTAGATGGGTACTTAAAATCTTTAGGGATTCAATATGATTCTAATCGTATCAATGGTGCTAAGTTATTACAATGGGAAAAAGATAGTGGTTTAGATGTCCGTGCTATTGTAGCTATTGCTGTCCTTGAAAGTTCATTGGGAACTCAAGGAGTGGCTAAGATGCCAGGTGCTAATATGTTTGGTTATGGTGCCTTTGATCATGACTCTAGCCATGCTAGTGCTTATAATGATGAAGAAGCAATTATGTTGTTGACAAAAAATACAATTATTAAAAACAACAACTCTAGCTTTGAAATCCAAGATTTGAAAGCACAGAAATTATCTTCTGGACAACTTAATACAGTTACTGAGGGTGGTGTTTATTATACAGATAACTCTGGAACTGGTAAACGTCGTGCCCAGATTATGGAAGATTTAGACCGCTGGATTGATCAACATGGAGGGACACCAGAAATTCCTGCTGCCTTGAAAGCTTTATCGACAGCAAGTTTAGCAGATTTACCAAGTGGTTTTAGCTTATCAACAGCAGTTAACACAGCTAGCTATATTGCATCAACTTATCCATGGGGTGAATGTACATGGTATGTCTTTAACCGCGCTAAAGAGTTAGGTTATACATTTGATCCATTTATGGGTAATGGTGGAGATTGGCAACATAAGGCTGGTTTTGAAACAACACATTCACCAAAAGTAGGCTATGCTGTATCATTTTCACCAGGACAAGCTGGTGCTGATGGCACTTACGGTCACGTAGCTATTGTTGAAGAAGTTAAAAAAGATGGTTCAGTTCTTATTTCAGAATCTAATGCAATGGGACGTGGTATTGTCTCTTACCGTACTTTTAGTTCAGCACAAGCTGCACAATTAACTTATGTTATTGGCCATAAATAATTAGACATAATAAAGGCGCTCTTGAGGCGCCTTTTTGGTGATCTTTTAGTATAATAAAAGATATTAGAAGGAGAATCTTATGCTATTACAATCACCAATTTCTAATCTTAAGGGATTTGGACCAAAATCAGCAGAAAAATTTCAGAAATTAGATATTTATACAGTAGAAGATTTACTTCTTTATTATCCGTTTCGCTATGAAGATTTTAAATCAAAATCTGTTTTTGATTTAGTGGATGGTGAAAAAGCAGTCATTACAGGCCTAGTCGTTACTCCAGCTAATGTACAATATTATGGTTTTAAACGTAACCGTTTAAGTTTTAAGTTGCGTCAAGGGGAAGCTGTCTTAAATGTTAGTTTTTTTAATCAACCCTATTTAGCTGATAAAATAGAACTTGGTCAAGAGGTAGCTGTCTTTGGTAAATGGGATGCAACTAAATCAGCTATTACTGGGATGAAGGTTTTAGCTCAAGTTGAAGATGACATGCAACCTGTTTATCGCGTAGCTCAGGGAATTTCACAGTCTACTTTGATTAAAGCTATTAAGTCAGCTTTTGAAATCAGTGCGCATTTGGAATTGAAGGAAAATTTACCAGCTACTTTATTGGAAAAATACCGATTGATGGGTCGTAGTCAGGCTTGTTTAGCTATGCATTTCCCAAAAGATATCACAGAGTATAAGCAAGCGCTCCGTCGGATTAAATTTGAAGAATTATTTTACTTTCAAATGAACCTTCAAGTTTTGAAATCCGAAAATAAATCTGAAACAAATGGTTTGCCTATTCTTTATAGTAAACATGCTATGGAGACAAAAATTTCCTCTTTACCTTTTATTCTAACGAATGCTCAAAAGCGCTCTTTAGATGAAATATTATCTGATATGTCATCGGGAGCTCATATGAATCGTTTATTGCAAGGAGATGTAGGATCAGGAAAGACAGTCATTGCTGGTCTATCAATGTATGCAGCTTATACAGCAGGTTTTCAATCGGCTTTGATGGTTCCAACGGAAATCCTAGCTGAACAACACTACATTAGTCTGCAAGAGTTATTTCCAGATTTATCAATCGCTATATTAACTTCGGGTATGAAAGCAGCTGTTAAGCGTACGGTTTTAGCAGCTATTGCAAATGGCTCGGTTGATATGATTGTAGGAACTCATGCTCTTATCCAGGATTCGGTACAGTACCATAAACTGGGGCTTGTAATTACAGACGAGCAACATCGTTTTGGTGTTAAACAGCGTAGAATTTTCCGTGAAAAGGGAGAAAATCCTGATGTTTTAATGATGACAGCCACCCCAATTCCCCGAACTCTAGCAATCACAGCTTTTGGAGAAATGGATGTTTCTATTATTGATGAATTACCTGCCGGTCGTAAACCTATTATTACACGCTGGGTGAAACACGAGCAGCTAGGTACTGTGTTGGAATGGGTAAAAGGTGAATTGCAAAAAGATGCTCAAGTGTATGTCATTTCACCGTTGATTGAAGAGTCAGAAGCTTTAGATTTAAAGAATGCAGTAGCATTGCATGCTGAATTATCTACTTATTTTGAAGGAATTGCTAAGGTTGCTCTTGTACATGGACGTATGAAAAATGATGAAAAAGATGCTATAATGCAAGATTTCAAGGATAAAAAAAGTCATATTTTAGTATCTACAACAGTTATTGAAGTAGGGGTAAATGTCCCAAATGCAACGATCATGATTATTATGGATGCCGATCGTTTTGGATTAAGCCAGCTACATCAACTTCGTGGGCGTGTTGGTCGTGGATATAAACAATCATACGCTGTTTTAGTGGCTAATCCCAAAACTGATTCTGGGAAAAAACGAATGACAATCATGACAGAAACGACAGATGGTTTCGTTTTAGCTGAGTCGGATTTAAAAATGCGTGGTTCTGGTGAAATCTTTGGTACTCGTCAGTCTGGAATTCCAGAATTTCAAGTAGCTGATATCGTTGAGGATTATCCTATTTTAGAAGAAGCCAGACGTGTTGCTAGTGATATTGTCAAAGATAATAATTGGAAAGAAAATACAGAATGGGCACTTATTCTAGATAATTTACGCCAACATTCAGATTTTGATTAAGTTTCTATTAAGGCTGTGCTAAGCTCAGTTTAAGCTTGCTGTCATATGATATTCCTATCACAGATGTGGAGGTATGTTATGACAATAATGATTACTGTAATTTATAATAGTACTTTTCAGAATAGATTTTTCTTACCGACTTATTTAGTCAATAATGAGTATCAGAAAAAAAGTTGAGTTAAATTTACTCAGCTTTTTGCATTTGTAATAGTAAGCCTTTTCATAGAAATTTTGTTATAATGAATTGATTAATCTTTCTGTTAATACAAACAGATTAGAATGGGGTGCATATGTTACAAAACATTGGACAAACAGGCATTCAAGCAACTCGAATTGCTTTAGGTTGTATGAGAATGAGTGACTTGGAAGGAAAACAAGCTGAAGAAGTAGTTGGAACAGCATTAGATTTGGGTATTAATTTTTTTGATCATGCTGATATTTATGGGGGAGGGCTATCTGAATTACGCTTTCGAGATGCAATCAAACATTTAAATGTCAATCGTGACAAAATGATTATTCAATCTAAATGTGGGATACGAGAAGGTTACTTTGATTTTTCTAAAGAGTATATTTTATCATCAGTAGATGGTATTTTAGAAAGATTAGGGACAGAATATTTAGATTTTCTCATTCTTCATCGTCCAGATGTATTAGTTGAGCCTGAAGAAGTAGCTGAAGCATTTACTAAACTAAGGGCAGAAGGTAAAGTAAAACACTTTGGTGTTAGCAATCAAAACCGGTTTCAAATGGAATTGTTACAATCCTACCTTGACGAGCCCTTAGCAGTGAATCAACTTCAATTATCGCCAGCACATACACCAATGTTTGATGCAGGGTTAAATGTTAACATGTTAAATAAAGCTTCAATTGAACATGATGATGGCATTGTTGATTATTGTCGTCTCAAAAGAGTTACCATTCAAGCTTGGTCTCCATTTCAAATTGATTTATCTCGTGGTTTATTTGTTAATCATCCGGATTATAAGGAATTAAATGAAACCATAGCTAAACTGGCAAAAAACTACAATGTTAGCAGCGAAGCTATTGTGATTGCATGGATTTTACGTCATCCTGCCCAAATACAGGCGATTGTTGGTTCAATGAATCCATCTCGTTTAAAGGCAATTGATAAGGCTAATGATATCGCTTTAACCCGTGAAGAATGGTATGATATTTACCGTAGTGCAGGTAATATATTGCCTTAAACTAAGGGAGAGAGTATAAATTACATACTCTCTTTTTAATTGAGTCAGTTTTTGGTAAAATGAACTGAAATAAATTGTTAAGAAAGAAGGTTATACAATGAATTCATTAAATGGGGAAACTTTACTAACTGGTCTAATTGCCAATCCTGCACGCCACTCTCTATCCCCGTTAATGTGGAATACCTCTTTTCAAGAAAAAAACATGAATTATGCCTATCTGACATTTGAAGTAGAAGAGGGTAAATTAACAGAAGCTGTTCGAGGTGTCAGGGCATTGGGTATTCGTGGTGTTAATGTTTCAATGCCATTTAAACAGAGTGTTATCCCTTTGCTAGATGATTTATCTCCTCAAGCTAAATTAGTGGGTGCTGTAAATACTATCGTTAATCAAGGTGGAACCGGACGTTTAGTAGGCCATATGACAGATGGCATTGGTTGTTTTAAAGCTTTAGCAGCTCAAGGTTTCAGTGCTAAAAATAAAATAGTTACAATAGCTGGTATTGGTGGTTCAGGTAAAGCAGTTGCAGTTCAAGCAGCTATGGAGGGAGTTGCGGAAATTAGATTATTTAATCGTAATAGCTCAAATTACGATAAGGTCATTGACTTATCAGATAAAATTAAAAAACAGTTTCAAATAAAGGTAGTCGTTGATTATCTAGAAAATAAGACAGCATTTAAAGACGCTATTAGAACTAGTCATTTTTATATTGATGCTACTAGTTTAGGAATGAGGCCATTAGATAATTATAGTTTAATTAACGATCCAGAAATTTTAACACCCAATTTAGTAGTTGTCGACTTGGTTTACAAGCCTAAAGAAACAGCATTGTTACGATTTGTTAGACAAAATGGAGTGAAACATGCTTATAATGGTCTAGGGATGCTGATTTATCAAGGAGCAGAAGCATTTCAATTAATAACGAATCAAGAAATGCCTATTAGCAGTGTTGAGAGAGTATTACAAACTGAAAATTAATAAAAAACTCTAGAAATATTTCTAGAGTTTTTTATCAACCTTCAATATAGTCTTTTAGATTTTGCCCTGTGAGACCTGCATTGAGTGCAATGAGTAATTTGAGTCTGGCTTTGGGAGCGTTTAGTTCTTTAACAAACATGACACCAGATTCTTGTAATCTTGCTCCGCCACCTTCATATCCGTAAACTGGCTCAGCAATACCATTAAAACAGCGAGACACTAGAACAACAGGGACACCTTGCTCAATTAATTCTTCGATTTCTTGTGCAGCTTTTGGGGGCATATTCCCTGCACCGAGTGCTTCAATAACTAATCCGCTAATATTTTGAGAATTTAAAAAGCTAATGATACCACTATCACCCATGCCAGCATATGCTTTCACGATAGGAACAGTTCCTGTAATTTTATCTAAATCAAAACGAACTCTCTCTTCAGTTGCTTTAAAGAAAAGCAGGTCTTGTTTCATAATAATCCCAAGGGGCCCATGTGTAGGGGTTTGGAAGGTCGAAACGTTTGTTGTATGTGTTTTTGTGACATATTTAGCAGCATGTATCTCATCATTCATGACAACTAGCACCCCCTTGTCGGCAGCTTTAGTACTATTAGCGACACGGAGGGCTGATAGGTAATTATAAACGCCATCGCTACCAAGTTCATTTGTGCTTCTCATAGCACCAGTAATGATGATTGGGATTTTAGGGAGTATCATTGTGTCTAAAAAATATGCTGTTTCTTCTAAAGTGTCAGTCCCATGCGTAATGACAACACCATCAAAATTACTGGCATGTTGTTTCAGATAGTGATAGATATCAAGCATATGATGAGGGGTGATTTGAGGACTGGGAAGATTTAGAAAATCTACAACAGTCAAATCAAGGTCATCTAATGATAAATCAACGTATTTCATTGGGTTATCGGCGCTGGACATGACCTGTCCCTTCTCGTTAGCATTCATGGAAATCGTTCCACCTGTATGTAGAACAAGGATTTTTTTCATTGATTTTATACTTCTTTCAAGTTGTGATATAATTTATTTTATCATAAAAAAGAGGGGATGTTGACCCAGTGGCAATTAAGGCAGTATTTTTTGATATTGATGGTACACTTCTTAATGATCGTAAGAATGTACAAAAGTCAACAATTAAAGCAATTCGAAATTTGAAAGACCAAGGAATACTAGTCGGTTTAGCAACGGGGCGAGGTCCTAGTTTTGTACAACCTTTTTTAGAAAACCTTGGTTTAGATTTTGCTGTAACCTATAATGGTCAATATATCTATAGTAGAAGTGAAATTATTTATACCAATCAATTATCTAAGACAACTGTCTATCGTCTGATTCGATATGCTGGAGCAAGAAGAAGAGAAATTTCATTAGGAACAGCCTCGGGATTACTCGGTTCAGGTATTATTGGTCTAGGAACTAGCCGTTTGGGGCAGATTGTATCTAGCCTTGTTCCGAGAAAATGGGCAAAAGCGATTGAACGAAGCTTTAAGCATTTTATTCGTCGGATTAAACCTCAAAATATTGATAGCCTCATGATTATCTTACGAGAACCTATTTATCAGGTCGTTTTAGTTGCAACAGAGGGCGAATCAGAGCGAATTCAAAAACAATTTCCTCGTGTTAAATTAACAAGAAGCAGTCCTTACTCAATGGATGTCATTTCTGAAGAGCAGTCAAAAGTTAAGGGAATTGAACGTGTTGGTCAACGCTATGGTTTTGATTTATCCGAAGTGATAGCATTTGGAGATTCTGATAATGATATTGAGATGTTATCTCAAGTTGGCATTGGTGTTGCCATGGGGAACGCCAGTCAGCAAGTGAAAGAAAATGCACGTTATACAACTGCTGACAATAATGATGATGGTATCTCTAAGGCATTAGCCCATTATGGACTTATTCAATTTGAGATTGAAAAAACATTCAGTAGTCGTGACGAGAATTTCAATAAAGTAAAATCCTTCCATCTATTAATGGATGGTGAAACTATTGAAACGCCACGCTTATATGACAGTAAGGAAGCTGGTTTCAGGTCAGACTTTAAAGTAGAAGAAATCGTTGAGTTCTTGTATGCTGCTAGTCAAGGTAACCAAAAAGTATTTGACCAATCTATCCGTAATTTACACTTAGCTATTGATAAAGCAAGAGATAAGGTTATTTCTAAAGACCATCCAGAAACACCATTAGTGGGAGAAGTGGATGCCTTAACAGATTTACTTTATCTGACTTATGGCTCCTTTGTTCTTATGGGAGTCGACCCAAAACCTCTTTTTGATACAGTACATGAGGCCAATATGGGTAAAATCTTTCCAGATGGCAAAGCTCATTTTGATCCTGTTACTCATAAAATTTTAAAACCAGACGACTGGGAAGAACATTTCGCTCCTGAGCCATCAATTCGACGTGAATTAGATAGCCAAATTCAGAAATCCTTAAATCGAAAATAAAAATATCCTGAGTTAATATAACTCAGGATATTTTAGAAAGTGAGCGTATTTAAATTTACATTGTTTTATTAGGATCACGTACAATGAGTAAATCTACTTTAGCGTGACGAAGGATGTATTCTGAGGAAGATCCGATAAGGAAACGCTCAAAGGTATTAAGACCTGTTGCACCAACCATAATCAAGTCTACTTTTTCTTTTTCTGGAATATCATGTGCAAGTAATGTTTTGGGATTACCAAATTCAATAACTTGTCTAACTTTATCTGCTCCTTTTTCACGAGCTTGTTTTTCATATTCCTCAAGGACATCTTTTGCTTCTTTTTCTAATTTTTCATAGATATAAGTATCAAATGTCGCAAAGCTTTGTAAAGCACGTGTATCTATAACATGTGTCAAGATTAATTCAGAATCATTGCGAAGAGCAACGTTAACTGCCTTTTCAAAAGCAAGTTCAGATTCTGTTGATCCATCAATAGCGACAAGGATGCGTTCATATTTTTGTGACATAAGCCTGTCCTCCTCTAAATATAACCAAAAAGAGATAACCTCTTGTACTCAACTAGCCATCTTATCAGAAGGAGTGAGTGATGAGTAAGTTAGATATGTTGGTTATTCATTTTATAGCTATATTATAACGTTTTTTCTAGAAAAATGAAAGCGTTTTATGTTAGTTTTCTGAAATAGCTTAATATTAACTTAATCGCTTGATAAACCGCAGTAAATGTTTCAATTTTGAGAATATTTGTTTTATAATGGAAGATACGAGGTATTTTTATGAAGATATTTGATAAATCAATGAAGCTGGAACATGTGGCTTATGATATTAGAGGCCCTGTTTTAGAAGAGGCGGACCGCATGAGGGCAAATGGTGAAAAGATATTGCGGTTAAACACTGGAAATCCAGCTGCCTTTGGCTTCGAAGCGCCAGATGAAGTCATTCGTGATTTAATTACGAATGCGCGTGAATCAGAAGGTTACTCTGATTCGAAAGGTATTTTTTCAGCTCGTAAGGCTGTTATGCAGTATTACCAGTTACAAAACATCCATGTTGACATGGATGATATATACATTGTTAATGGTGTTAGTGAGGGAATCTCTATGTCAATGCAAGCTTTGCTTGATAATGATGACGAGGTTCTAGTTCCAATGCCAGATTACCCGTTATGGACAGCTTGTGTTAGCCTTGCTGGTGGAAATGCTGTGCATTATATTTGTGATGAGGAAGCTAATTGGTATCCTGATATTGATGATATCAAATCAAAAATCACATCCAAAACAAAAGCAATTGTCCTCATTAATCCAAATAATCCAACTGGAGCAGTCTATCCGCGTGAAATTTTGCAAGAGATTGTGGATATTGCTAGACAAAATGACTTGATTATTTTTTCAGACGAGGTTTATGACCGTTTAGTTATGGATGGAATGGAGCATATCCCAATTGCTTCTATTGCAGAGGATATTTTTACAGTTACTTTATCTGGCTTATCTAAATCACATCGCATCTGTGGTTTCCGCGTTGGTTGGATGGTATTGTCTGGTCCGCGACAACATGTTAAAGGTTATATTGAAGGTTTGAATATGTTAGCTAACATGAGGCTGTGTTCAAATGTTCTTGCTCAACAGGTTATTCAAACATCGTTAGGCGGACAGCAATCTATTGATAGTATGTTGTTGCCAGGAGGTCGTATCTACGAGCAACGTAATTATATCCATAAAGCAATTAATGAAATACCTGGTTTATCTGCTGTAAAACCAAATGCTGGACTGTATCTTTTCCCTAAAATTGATACAGATATGTACCGTATTGATAATGATGAAGAGTTTGTGCTTAATTTCTTAAAACAAGAAAAAGTATTACTAACACACGGTAGAGGATTTAATATGAATACCGCTGACCATTTTAGAATTGTTTACTTACCACGTGTTGATGAATTGACTGAACTACAAGAAAAAATGGCTCGCTTTTTAAGCCAATACAAGCGCTAGAATGAATTTTTATTAGATAAACATTAAATTAATAATAGAAGTTCTTAAAATGTACTGATATCGATTTGCAAAAGCTAAAATGCTTTGATATAATTGTAACGCAAAACATACAAAGGATGAAGGAAATGCCGAATTTATTAGAAAAAACTAGAAAAATTACATCCATCTTACAGCGTTCCGTAGATAGCTTAGATGCCGAATTACCATATAATACAATGGCGGCTCAACTAGCTGATATTATTGACTGTAACGCATGTATTATTAATGGTGGTGGTAACTTACTTGGCTATGCCATGAAATATAAAACAAACACTGACCGTGTGGAAGAATTTTTTGAAACAAAACAATTCCCAGATTACTATGTTAAATCTGCTAGTCGTGTTTATGATACAGAAGCTAACTTATCAGTAGATAATGATTTGTCAATTTTCCCAGTTGAGACAAAGGAAAACTTCCAAGATGGTATTACAACAATCGCTCCAATTTATGGTGGTGGAATGCGCTTGGGAACATTTATTATCTGGCGTAATGATAAAGAATTTAGCGACGATGATTTGATTTTAGTTGAAATTGCAAGCACCGTTGTTGGTATTCAATTACTTAACCTTCAAACAGAAAATCTAGAAGAAAATATTCGTAAACAAACAGCGGTGACAATGGCTATCAACACTCTATCTTATTCAGAAATGAAAGCTGTAGCTGCTATCTTAGGAGAATTAGATGGACTTGAAGGACGCCTAACGGCATCTGTTATTGCAGACCGTATTGGAATTACACGTTCCGTTATTGTAAATGCTCTTCGTAAATTGGAGTCTGCGGGAATCATTGAGAGCCGCTCACTCGGTATGAAGGGAACATACCTCAAAGTTATTAACGAAGGTATTTTTGACAAATTAAAAGAATATAATTAATCATAGCATGGGACTGGGAGTAGCTTTCAGTTCCTTTTTTGAAATCAAGAGGAGATAAGAAGAAAAATGACAAAAGCACTCATCTCAATAGACTACACATATGATTTTGTGGCAGATGATGGGAAATTAACGGCAGGTAAACCAGCGCAATCTATCGCTTCAGCTATAGCTGACGTTACAGAGAAAGCATACCGGTCAGGGGATTATATTTTTTTTGCGATTGATAATCATGATATTGGAGATGTTTTTCATCCAGAGACCAATCTTTTTCCTGAGCATAATATTAAAGGGACTTCTGGTAGAAACCTATATGGTCCTTTGGGAACTCTATATGAAACTATTAAGGAAGATAGTCGTGTTTTTTGGATAGATAAGCGCCATTATTCTGCCTTTTCTGGCACTGATTTAGATATTCGCCTACGTGAAAGACGAATAGATACTTTGATATTGACAGGAGTATTGACAGATATTTGTGTATTACACACAGCAATTGATGCTTATAACTTAGGTTATAAAATTGAGGTCCCAGCAGCAGCTGTAGCTAGCTTAAATGATAGTAATCATCAATGGGCTTTAAATCATTTTAAAACTGTTCTTGGTGCAACTATTCTTTAGTTGAATTATAAAAGAGGTTAGATTTTTATCTAACCTCTTTTATAGTTTAGTCGTAATCATAAAAGCCGTGTCCAGCAGCTTTACCGGTACGTCCTTTATCAATGAATTCTTCTTTAAGCATTTTTGCAAGGTGAGCATGAAGACTATTAGGATCGCTGTTGGTATCTGAATAATTCTTCATGATATTATAAGCGGTATCGATGCCAATAATATCTAAAATTTCTAAAGGTCCCATCGGTGCTCCTGTTCCTAACTTCCAGGTTTTATCAATAGTTTCAGAATCAGAAACCTTATTATAGTACAATGCTAATGCACTCTCTAAGAATGGAACTAGTATTGAATTAAGAATATAGCCAGGTTGTTCTTTATGAATATGTAAAGGTACCATACCAATATCTTTTGAGAATGCCAAAGCTTCTTTGACAACCTCGTCGTCAGTTCCCTTATGTCCCATAATTTCAACAATATTATTTTGCCAAATATTGTTAGCGAAATGCATTGCTAAAAATTTATCAGGCCGTCCTGTTATATCAGCAAACTGACTTGGAACAAGTGTTGAAGAATTTGTTGCAAAGATTGTCTTTGAAGGTGCCACTTTAGCTAATTGTTTGTAAAAATCTTCTTTTATACTAACTGTTTCTGGGACAGCTTCGATTACTAAATCGGCGTCACTTACAGCTTGGTCTAAGTTTTTTGAAAAAGTAATTTGGTTTGGTAAATCAGCAATCAAGTCTAATGAATCGGCAACTTTTGAAAGAAAAATATGGTCTAAGCTAGGCAATAAGTTTTTATTATACTTGATACTTTTAGCTTTATCACTATATGCTTCTTTTGCTGTTTCAATTTCTGATTGATAGACTTTAGCTAATTTTTTGATACGTTCTTTTCCCTTATTTAAAGCTTCATCGTTAATGTCATAGATGGTGACAGACATTCCTTTGTAAGCTGCTTGAAAGGCGATTTGACTACCTAGAACGCCACTTCCTGCAACAGTGAGATTTTTAATTGTCATATTACAACCTCCGATACTTATATTCGAAAACGTTTTCGAAGAAAGTTTAACAAAAGATATGTCTAAAAGCAAATATATAGTATGATTATTTTTAAAATAGTATCTTTTTTTACTTGATTTCAGTAAAAAAAGATATATAATATAACATATAAAATAAATAGTATACAATATATAAAGAAGGTGATCTTATTCAATTAAATCAAAGGCAAGAAAGAATTATTGATATTATCAAACAGTTTCAGCCCATTACTGGTGAGCTAATAGCTGAGAAATTAGGAGTAACAAGAGCAGCACTAAGGTCTGATTTGGCGGTTTTAAGTATGCTAGGTATCATAGATGCAAAACCTAAGGTTGGTTATTTTTATTTAGGACAGTATCATGCTTCAATAGGGACAAGTCATTTTGAAAAGATGACAGTTTCAGAAATTATGGGGATCCCTCTGACAGTTCATCAAAAAGATTCAGTTTATGATGTTATTGTACATATTTTTATGGAAGATGCTGGTTGTGCTTTTATCTTGGATGATGATGATTTTCTCTGTGGAGTCGTGTCACGTAAAGATTTATTAAAGACCAGTATTGGCGGAGGAGATCTTTCTAAAATGCCAATAGGAATGGTGATGACACGTATGCCACACGTGACAACTGTTTTAGAAAATGAAAGTCTTTTTGCGGCAGCTGATAAATTAGTGAGCAGAAAAGTGGATAGTCTCCCTGTCGTTCGTCATGATAAGCAATATCCCGAAAAATTTAAAGTGATCGGGAAATTATCTAAAACAATCCTCGCTAGTTTGTTTTTAGAAATAAGAGATTATTAGGAGGAAACTGATGGAAGATCAACTCACTATATTTATTATTTCAGATTCTTTAGGGGAAACAGCCAAAGCTATTGCAAAAGCGTGTTTGTCACAATTTCCAGGACATGATGATTGGCATTTTCAATGTTTTTCCTATATTAACAGTCAGGAACGCTTAGAACAAGTTTTTGAAGAGGCTAGCCAGAAGACAGTATTTATGATGTTTAGTTTAGTTGATGTTGCTTTGGCTTCCTATGCACAGAAACGATGTGAAAGTGAACATTATGCTTATGTTGACTTATTAACAAATGTTATTCAAGGAATATCAAGGATATCGGGTATAGATCCTTTGGGAGAACCAGGGATTTTACGACGCTTAGACAATGATTATTTCAAAAGAGTAGAATCAATAGAATTTGCAGTAAAATATGATGATGGGAGAGATCCGCGAGGTATTTTACAAGCAGATTTAGTTATTATAGGAATTTCAAGAACTTCTAAAACGCCATTAAGTATGTTTTTAGCAGATAAAAATATTAAAGTTATTAATATTCCTTTGGTTCCAGAGGTTCCTGTTCCTAAAGAATTACGTATGATTGATTCTAGGAGAATTATCGGACTAACTAATTCGGTTGATCATCTTAATCAAGTCCGAAAAGTTCGATTAAAGTCCTTAGGTCTTTCTAGTACGGCAAATTATGCCAGTTTAGAACGGATTTTGGAGGAGACGAGGTATGCTGAAGAAGTTATGAAAAATTTAGGTTGCCCAATCATTAATGTATCTGATAAAGCAATCGAAGAAACAGCAACGATTATTTTAGAAATCTTAAAAACAAATGGACAAGTAGCTAAAAATCTGTAAAAGGAGACGCTGATGGAAACTAAGTTTGTGTATCATTTTGATGAAGGTTGTAAGGAAATGAAGGAACTGCTAGGTGGTAAGGGAGCTAATCTAGCTGAAATGACGAGTATTGGGTTACCGGTACCACAAGGTTTTACTATTACAACACAGGCTTGTAATGATTATTATGATAACGCTTGCCATATCCGAGAGAGTATTCTTAGTCAAATTGATCAAGCAATGGCACAATTGGAGGTTGAACAGAACAAGCAATTAGGAAGTGTTGATGATCCTTTGTTGGTGTCAGTTCGGTCAGGAGCAGTTTTTTCGATGCCTGGTATGATGGATACAGTTTTAAATTTAGGGTTAAATGATCGTAGTGTCCAAGGTTTAGTGAAAAAGACAGAAGACGAGCGTTTTGCTTATGACAGTTATCGTCGTTTTATCCAAATGTTTGCAGATGTGGTTACAGGCATTCCAAAATATAAATTTGATACCATTTTAGATCGACTTAAGACAGATAAATGTTATCAAGATGACACAGAACTAACTGGTTCAGATTTACAGAGACTTGTTGAATTTTACAAAGAACTATATCAAAAAGAAGCAGGAGAAAAATTTCCGCAAGATCCTAAAAGGCAGCTTTTGTTAGCAATTGAGGCAGTTTTTAAATCATGGAATAATCCAAGAGCTAAGATTTATCGTAAATTAAATGATATTTCGGAGACGCTTGGAACAGCCGTTAATATTCAAGCTATGGTTTTTGGGAATATGGGAAATAACAGCGGAACGGGAGTTGCTTTTACACGAAACCCATCAACTGGAGCAGCAAATTTATTTGGTGAGTATTTGATTAATGCACAAGGAGAAGATGTTGTTGCAGGTATCAGAACACCACAATCCATATCAAAGTTGGCAGAACAAATGCCTATTATTTACCAAGAGTTTGTAAGCGTTACCCAAAAGTTAGAAGCTCATTATCGCGATATGCAAGATATGGAGTTTACAATTGAAAATGGTAATCTTTATATGCTTCAGACGAGAAGCGGTAAGCGTACAGCGAAGGCAGCTATCAAAATAGCAGTAGATCAAGTAAATGAAGGCCTAATTAGTAAAGAAGAAGCTATACTACGTATCGAGCCTAAACAATTAGATCAGTTATTACACCCTTCTTTTGACTTGGAAAGTTTAAAGAAAGCTATTCTTTTGACGACAGGACTTCCAGCCTCTCCTGGAGCTGCTTATGGGAAAGTTTATTTCCATGCAGAAGATGTTGTTCAAGAGATGAAAAAGGGAAATCCAGTGCTATTGGTCAGACAAGAGACATCACCTGAAGATATCGAGGGGATGGTTAGTGCAAACGGGATTATAACAGCAAGAGGCGGAATGACCTCCCATGCGGCAGTAGTAGCCAGAGGAATGGGGAAACCATGCGTTGCAGGCTGTAGTCAATTATTGGTTGATGAAGTAAGACGAGAAATTTCTATTGGGCATCAAACGATAAAAGAAGGTGAGATGTTATCAATCGATGGTGCTACAGGAAATGTTTATATAGGACAAGTTCCGATGGCAGAGACTAGCGTAGATTGTGATTTTGAGATATTTATGAAATGGGTAGATGAAAATCGAGATATGATGGTGTGTTCAAATGCAGATAATCCGAGAGATGCTCAAAAGGCCTTGGACTTTGGAGCAGAAGGAATAGGTCTTTGTCGCACGGAACATATGTTTTTTGACGATGAACGTATTCCAGTCGTTAGAGAAATGATTTTAGCAGATGATGTATTGAGTCGAAGGAAGGCTCTAGAAAGGCTTTTATCTTTCCAAAGAGACGATTTTTATCAAATTTTTAAGGTATTGAAAGGTAAAACTTGTACGATTCGTTTGCTTGACCCTCCTTTACATGAATTCTTACCCCATGATAAAGAGTCTATCGAATCTATGGCAAGACAAATGGGGATATCTACTTTAGCTATTGAAAAACGGATTCAAACATTAGAAGAATTCAACCCTATGTTAGGTCATCGTGGTTGTAGACTTGCGATTACCTATCCGGAAATTTACCAAATGCAGATGAGAGCTCTTGTACAAGGCGCTATACTTGCAATGAAAGAGGGATATGAGGCAAAGCCAGAAATTATGATTCCTTTAGTGTCAGCGCATGAAGAAATCTCTATAATACGTGATCTGATTGAAGAGACAATTATTGAGGAGAGTAAATCTAAAAAAATTAACTTATCATTTCCTATTGGGACAATGATTGAAACACCAAGAGCTTGTATGATAGCGGATGATATTGCAAAGTTTGCGGATTTCTTTAGTTTTGGGACCAATGATTTAACACAAATGAGCTTTGGATTTTCACGAGATGATGCTGGAAAATTCTTAGGAGAATACGTTGATAAAGGACTTCTAAAAAAAGACCCTTTCCAAGCTTTAGATCAAAAAGGAATAGGAAGGTTTATTGAGCAGGCAGTGAGGTTAGGAAAAGAAGTTAAGCCAAACCTTAAAATAGGTATCTGTGGAGAGCATGGTGGAGAACCATCATCTATTGAGTTCTGTTACCAACAGGGGTTACATTATGTATCGTGTTCGCCGTTTAGAATTCCTATTGCTAAATTAGCGGCTGCACAGGCTAAAATCAAACAAAGTAGAAATGATATAACAATAGATAAATAAACAGTAAACGCTTCTTATCATAGGTAAGAAGCGTTTATTATGAAAAGCTGGGATAATGTGATAACATTGAGAGTTTAATATGCTATAATAGTAGAGACTATCTTAAAACGAAAATGATACAGAGATAAGGAGAACTCATGAAAATTTCTGAAGAAGAAGTGCGTCATGTTGCCAATCTGTCAAAATTGCGCTTTTCTGATCAAGAGACTAAAGAATTTGCGTCAAGTTTGTCAAAGATTGTTGATATGATTGAACTCTTAAATGAAGTTGACACAGAAGGCGTACCAGTAACAACGACCATGGCAGATCGCAAAACCGTGATGCGTGAAGATATTGCTCAACCAGGCAATAATCGTGATGACTTATTTAAAAATGTACCACAGCATCAAGATTATTATATTAAAGTACCTGCAATTCTTGAGGATGGAGGAGATGCCTAATGTCGTTTAATAATCAATCAATTGATCAGTTGCATGATCTTCTCGTTAAAAAAGAAATTTCAGCAACTGAATTAACAAAAGCTACATTGGAAGATATTCATGCGCGTGAACAAGCGGTTGGATCTTTTATTACTATTTCTGATGATATGGCAATAGCTCAAGCCAAAGAAATTGATGATAAAGGAATTGATGCTGATAATGTTATGTCAGGTATTCCCTTAGCAGTTAAAGATAATATTTCAACAAAGGGGATTCTTACAACAGCTGCTTCTAAAATGCTCTATAACTATGAGCCAATCTTTGATGCTACGGCTGTTGAAAAGTTATATGCTAAAGATATGATTGTGATTGGTAAAGCAAACATGGATGAATTTGCCATGGGAGGCTCTACAGAAACATCTTATTTTAAAAAGACAAATAACGCTTGGGACCATAGTAAAGTTCCGGGAGGATCATCAGGTGGTTCTGCAGCAGCAGTAGCTTCAGGACAAGTACGTTTGTCATTGGGCTCTGATACAGGTGGTTCAATTCGCCAGCCGGCTTCATTTAATGGAATCGTTGGTATGAAGCCAACTTACGGACGTGTATCACGCTTTGGTTTGTTTGCTTTCGGTAGTTCGCTTGACCAGATTGGACCGATGTCTCAAACAGTAAAAGAGAATGCACAGCTTTTGACAGTTATTTCTGGGCATGATGTAAGAGATTCAACTTCTTCTGAGCGTACTGTAGGCGATTTTACTGCTAAAATTGGTCAAGATATTCAAGGAATGAAAATTGCTTTACCAAAAGAATATTTGGGAGAAGGAATAGCGCCAGGAGTTAAAGAAACGATTGTTAAGGCCGCAAAACATCTGGAAAAACTAGGTGCAGTTATTGAGGAAGTTAGTTTACCGCATTCTAAATACGGTGTTGCTGTTTATTATATTATTGCTTCATCGGAAGCTTCTTCAAACCTACAACGTTTTGATGGTATTCGTTATGGATACCGTACAGAAAATTATAAAAACTTGGATGATATCTATGTCAATACACGATCTGAAGGTTTTGGAGACGAAGTTAAGCGTCGCATTATGCTGGGAACGTTCAGTTTATCTTCTGGGTATTACGATGCTTATTATAAAAAAGCAGGTCAAGTTCGTAGTTTGATTATTCAAGATTTTGAAAAAGTTTTCGCAGATTATGACTTGATTTTAGGTCCAACAGCTCCAACAACAGCCTTTGACTTAGATTCTTTAAATCACGATCCAGTTGCAATGTACCTAGCTGATATTCTAACAATACCAGTTAATTTGGCTGGTTTACCAGGTATTTCAATCCCTGCTGGTTTTGATAAAGGTCTACCGGTTGGTATGCAGTTGATTGGTCCGAAATTCAGTGAAGAAACAATATATCAGGTTGCTGCTGCTTTCGAAGCAACGACAGATTATCATAAACAACAACCTAAAATTTTTGGAGGTGAGAACTAATGAATTTTGAAACAGTCATTGGACTTGAAGTCCATGTTGAATTAAATACGAACTCTAAAATTTTCTCACCTTCTTCCGCTCATTTTGGTCAGGAACAAAATGCTAATACAAATGTAATTGACTGGTCTTTCCCAGGTGTCCTTCCAGTCATGAATAAAGGAGTTGTTGATGCAGGAATCAAGGCAGCACTTGCCTTGAATATGGATATCCATCAGAACATGCATTTTGACCGTAAAAATTATTTCTATCCAGATAATCCTAAAGCTTATCAAATTTCACAGTTTGATGAGCCTATTGGTTACAATGGTTGGATTGAAATCGAATTAGAAGATGGTACACGAAAAAAAATTCGTATTGAGCGTGCCCACCTCGAAGAAGATGCAGGAAAAAATACACATGGGACAGATGGTTATTCCTATGTTGACCTTAATAGACAAGGTGTTCCACTGATTGAAATTGTATCAGAAGCTGATATGCGTTCTCCTGAGGAAGCTTATGCTTATTTGACAGCTCTCAAAGAGATTATCCAATATACTGGAATTTCTGACGTTAAAATGGAAGAAGGTTCTATGCGTGTAGATGCCAATATTTCACTTCGTCCTTATGGTCAAGAAGAGTTTGGTACTAAAGCAGAACTTAAGAACCTTAACTCATTCAATAATGTACGTAAAGGTTTGATACATGAAGAAAAACGTCAAGCACAAGTTTTACGATCTGGTGGTCAAATTCAGCAAGAGACTCGTCGTTTTGATGAAACAACAGGTGAGACTATTTTGATGCGTGTCAAGGAAGGCTCATCAGATTACCGCTATTTCCCTGAACCAGATCTACCACTATTTGATATCTCGGATGAATGGATTGATCAAGTTCGTTTAGAATTACCAGAATTTCCACAGGAACGTCGTGCGAAATATGTATCGTCTTTTGGTCTATCATCTTATGATGCTAGCCAATTAACAGCTACAAAAGCAACTTCTGATTTCTTTGAAAAAGCTGTTGCTATTGGGGGTGATGCAAAACAAGTTTCCAATTGGTTACAAGGAGAAGTGGCGCAATTTCTTAACAGTGAATCAAAATCAATCGAAGAAATTGGTCTGACTCCTGAGAATTTGGTTGAGATGATTAGCTTGATTGCTGACGGTACAATTTCATCCAAAATTGCTAAAAAAGTTTTTGTGCATTTAGCTAAAAATGGTGGTTCAGCTGAAGAATTCGTTAAAAAGGCTGGTTTAGTTCAAATTTCAGATCCTGAAGTATTAATCCCAATTATTCATCAAGTCTTTGCAGATAATGAAGCTGCTGTGATTGACTTTAAGTCAGGAAAACGCAATGCTGATAAGGCCTTCACAGGTTATCTAATGAAAGCAACAAAAGGACAAGCTAATCCACAAGTTGCTCTGAAGCTGTTAGCGCAAGAATTAGCAAAATTAAAAGAAGAATAGAAATCAGCCTTTTGGCTGGTTTTTATTCGCTAATTTAGCACGAACGCCTAGGGATAAATAATTAAGAAGCTAAGATATTTATCAGATGACTCTAACTACAGTGTTTAAGAAATAAAAATGAGGGGAAAAATGACTAAAAAAGAAAAAGGAACAATGATGACCTTAGCTGCCGGACTAGCATGGGGCATTTCTGGAATTAGTGGTCAATACTTGATGTCGCACGGAGTACACGTTAACCTTTTGACTTCTTTACGATTGTTGATAACAGGTATCTTTCTCTTGTCTTTAGCTAGATCAAAACAAAAGGAGCATTTAGTAGCAGCGTGGAAACAGCCAAAATTTTTAATGCAGGTTTTACTTTTTTCTATATTTGGTTTAGTTTTAAATCAATATGCTTTTCTCAGAGCGATTCATTTAACAAATGCTGGAACTGCAACGGTTTTGCAATATATGGCACCAATACTTATTTTGAGTATTGTTTGTATCCTAAACAGACAAAGACCAACATCTTTTGAAATAATAGCAATTGCTATGGCAATTTTAGGAACCTATATGATTGCAACGCATGGGAAATTAGGAAGTTTAGCTATCACACCGAAAGGATTAATGTGGGGGCTTGGTTCAGCCATTACTTATTCTATTTATATTTTATTACCTGTAAAACTTATTCATGAATGGGGAAGTACGATTGTTATTGGTTCAGGAATGTTTATAGGTGGGATTTTATTTAGTTTGGTGACAAAAGCGTGGCAATACCCCTTACAAATTAATGTGATGAGTATACTTGCTTATATTGGCATTATTGGTATTGGGACCATTTTTGCTTACACTTTTTTCCTTAAAGGGGTTAGTATTGTAGGTGCTGTCAAGGGTAGCTTATTAGCATCGGTAGAGCCAGTTTCTTCGGTGTTTTTGACAGTACTTGTTTTAGGAGAAATTTTTTATCCAATAGATTTACTTGGGATGTTGTTTATTTTCCTTGCTGTAACTCTAATCTCTTACAAAGATTTAATTGCATTGAAGAAAATGAAACGAGTAAAATAGTATCTTTTGGGGTTGAAACCCTAATTTAAAGGTCTTTAAAGACCTTTTTTCTTTACTCGCTATCTCTTGAGAATTATGGTAGAATGAATAGTAAAATATATTTTTTGGAGATGAAATTGAGTATAGATGATTATAGGCCGACCTTCGTGGTTGAGGCAGTTTATGATTTAAGAGCAGAAGATTTATTACGTCATGGCATTCGTGCGGTTTTAGTTGATTTAGATAATACACTCATTGCTTGGAATAATCCAGATGGTACTGCTGAGGTGCGTGCATGGTTAGATGAGATGACAACAGCGGATATTTCAGTTGTAGTAGTGTCTAACAACAATCATGCTCGCGTAGAACGTGCAGTATCACGTTTTGGTGTGGATTTTGTAAGTCGTGCGATGAAACCATTTACTCGTGGTATAAACATGGCAATTGAGCGTTATGGCTTTGATCGTGACGAGGTGATTATGGTTGGAGATCAATTGATGACAGATATTCGTGCTAGTCATCGCGCAGGAATAAAGTCCGTATTGGTAAAACCAATTGTTAAATCTGATGCTTGGAATACCAAGTTCAATCGCTTACGTGAACGTCGCGTTTGGAAAAAAATAGAAGAGAATTACGGTAAAATCGTATATCAAAAAGGAATTTAATGGAAGAGTTATTTTGTATTGGCTGCGGAGCCAGGATTCAAACTGAAAATAAAGATGCTGCTGGCTATACACCTCGTGCAGCACTTGAAAAAGGTTTAGAGACAGGAGAATTATACTGTCAGCGTTGTTTCAGATTGCGCCACTATAATGAGATTACTGACGTTCATATCACTGATGATGAATTTTTGAAATTACTACATGAGGTTGGAGATAGTGATGCCCTTGTGGTGAATGTCATTGATATTTTTGATTTCAATGGTTCAATTATTCCTGGTCTTAGTCGTTTCGTTGCAGGAAACGATGTTCTTTTAGTAGGAAATAAAAAAGATATTCTTCCCAAATCGGTTAAAGATGGAAAAGTAACACAATGGTTAACTGAGAGAGCTCATGAAGAGGGGCTTCGTCCTGTTGATGTCATCTTGACAAGTGCCCAAAATCATCATGCTATTAAGGATTTGATTGATACGATTGAAAAGTATCGTCATGGTCGAGATGTTTATGTTGTTGGGGTTACTAATGTTGGAAAGTCAACTCTTATTAACGCTATTATTCGTGAAATCACTGGTAGTCGTGATGTTATTACGACCTCACGTTTCCCAGGTACAACATTAGATAAAATAGAAATACCTCTTGATGATGGTAGCTATATTTTTGATACCCCGGGTATTATTCATCGTCATCAAATGGCTCATTATTTGACAGCAAAAAATCTTAAATATGTTAGTCCTAAAAAAGAAATAAAACCCAAAACTTATCAGCTTAATTCAGAACAAACATTATTCTTGGCTGGCCTAGCACGTTTTGATTTTATTTCTGGTCAAAAACAAGGTTTTACGGCATATTTTGATAATAACCTGAATTTACACCGCACTAAACTAGTTGGAGCAGATGAATTTTACACTAAACATGTTGGAAAATTATTAACACCACCAACAGGTAAGGAAGTTTCAGATTTTCCTAAATTAGTTCGTCATGAATTTACAATCAAGAATAAAATGGATATTGTTTATTCGGGCCTTGGTTGGATACGTGTGAAATCAGAAGCAGAAAATCCAGTAGTAGTAGCTGCTTGGGCTCCAGAAGGCGTGGCAGTTGTTTTACGCAAAGCTTTAATTTAATAACTAAATTAACCAGCAACATATGACGATTTTTCATCTAATTTAACTGATGATACAGTCATAATCCTATAATAGATAAAAAGGAAACTAATATGTTAACATCTAAACAACGTGCTTTCTTAAAATCAGAAGCACATTCTATGAAACCCATTATTCAAATTGGGAAAAATGGTTTAAATGATCAAATCAAAACAAGCGTACGTAATGCACTCGATGCACGTGAGCTAATCAAAGTAACCCTTTTACAAAATACCGATGAAGATATCCACGATGTCGCTGAAGTTCTGGAAGATGAAATTGGCTGCGATACTGTCCTTAAAATAGGACGTATCTTGATTCTTTATAAAGAGTCAGCGCGCAAAGAAAATCGTAAAATTTCAGTTAAAGTAAAAGCAGTAAAATCAAACTAAACTACAATAGATTAAGAAATAGAGTATAGAACTAAAAAACGATTTACCTAAGTTACACTTCCGTATGATAGCTGATCATGATAATCAGTGTTTGTTTTTTTAGAGATACTACTTGTTCATGGAGGAATTATGGCACTCGAATTGCTAACACCATTTACAAAAGTTGAATTAGAAGAGAAAAAGCGAGATACTAACAGAAAACAAATTGGAATTATGGGAGGAAATTTTAACCCTGTTCATAACGCCCACCTTGTTGTTGCAGATCAAGTACGTCAGCAATTGTGTTTAGACCAAGTTCTGTTGATGCCTGAATTTCAGCCACCACATATTGATAAAAAAGAGACAATTGATGAACAGCATCGTCTCAAGATGCTTGAATTAGCAATAGAAGGCATTGATGGTTTATCTATTGAACCGATTGAAATTGAACGTAAAGGTATCAGCTATACATACGATACGATGAAGCTTCTAATTGAAAAAAATCCAGATGTTGATTATTATTTCATTATTGGGGCAGATATGGTGGAATATCTACCTAAGTGGCATCGTATTGATGAACTTGTTAAAATGGTGCAGTTTGTTGGTGTTCAACGTCCAAAATATAAAGCTGGTACATCATATCCTGTTATTTGGGTGGATCTGCCATTGATGGATATCTCATCAAGTATGATTCGTCAATTTATTAAAAGTAATCGTCAGCCCAACTATTTACTGCCTAAAGAGGTATTAGATTATATCAGGAAAGAAGGTCTTTACAAATGACCTACAAAGATTACACAGGTTTAGATCGGACTGAACTTTTGAGTAAAGTGCGTCATATGATGTCCGACAAGCGCTTTAATCATGTGTTAGGAGTAGAGCGTGCTGCAATAGAATTAGCAGAACGGTATGGTTATGATAAGGAAAAAGCGGGCCTAGCTGCTTTATTACATGATTATGCTAAAGAACTATCTGATGATGAATTTCTTAGATTAATTGATAAATACCAACTAGATCCCGACCTAAAAAAATGGGGTAATAATATTTGGCATGGTCTTGTTGGCATTTATAAAATACAAGAGGATCTAGCTATCAAAGATCAAGATATTTTAGCTGCTATTGCAAAACATACTGTTGGTTCAGCCCAAATGTCCACATTGGATAAAATCGTTTATGTAGCAGATTACATTGAACACAATCGAGATTTTCCAGGAGTTGAAGAAGCTCGTGAGTTAGCGAAAGTTGACCTTAATAAAGCAGTAGCTTATGAGACTGCTAGAACAGTTTCGTTTTTAGCAAGTAAGGCTCAGCCTATCTATCCTAAAACGATTGAAACCTATAATGCTTATATACCTTATCTCGACTAATTCTTTTATTGAAATAATGGTCATGATAGGTTTGGCGATGCAGTGGTCATTTTGGAGGAAAGTATGACTTGTGCACTTTTACTAATTGATATCCAACAAGGTATTATGGATAAGAAACCAAAGCATTTAACAAATTTTGCAGAGCTTTTAGATGATTTACTTTTAAGTGCCAAAGGTTCTAATTGTGAAGTGATATGGATAAGGCATCATGATGAGGAATTGCCTCAAGGTTCTCCACAGTGGGAAATTTGGGAACGGCGACATCTTGTGACGCATCACAAAATAATTGATAAAACTTACAATAGTTGTTTTAAAGATACTCATTTACATGATTACTTGCAAAGTAAGCATATTAGTCAATTGATCATGATGGGACTTCAAACAGAATACTGTTTTGATACATCAGTAAAAGTTGCTTTTGAATATGGTTATGATATCTTTATTCCACAAGGTGGACACCTAACATTTGATACACCAACTTTAAGTGGGGATTCTATTAAAAAACATTACGAGAATATTTGGCATCATCGTTTTGCGACAATGGTAGCAAAAGATAACTTATTGAAATTAATAAACGAGGAATAAAATGACAGAAAAAGACTTACTACAGCTAGTCGTTAAGGCTGCAGATGAAAAACGAGCAGAAGATATTGTAATTTTAGATTTACAGCCTGTAACGAGTGTTGCAGATTACTTTGTGATTATGAGTGCAAGTAATAGTAGGCAGTTAGAAGCAATCGCAGACAATATCCGTGAACAAGTAAAAGGAAATGGTGGGGATGCTAGCCACCTTGAAGGCGATAGTAAAGCTGGTTGGGTACTTCTTGACCTCAATAGCGTCGTGGTTCATATCTTCTCTGAAGATGAGAGACAGCACTATAACCTTGAAAAACTTTGGCATGAAGCACCATTGCTTGATGCTGAAGACTTTATGACAGAATAAAGCTAAGCAGTCTTGGGACTGCTTTTTGAGAGATGTAATATCAAGAAAGATTTGAGAACTATTATATGGCAACGTATGAAACTTTTGCAGCTGTTTATGATGCTGTCATGGATGATACTTTATATGATAAATGGACTGATTTTTCACTTCGTCATTTTCCAAAAGGTAAGAAAAAACTTTTGGAATTAGCATGTGGTACGGGAATTCAGTCTGTTCGATTTTCACAAGCTGGTTATGCTGTTACAGGACTTGATCTTAGTGGCGATATGCTGAAACTTGCCAAAAAACGTGCAACTTCTGCTCACCAAAGTATCCAGTTTATTGAAGGAAATATGTTAGATTTATCTAATGTTGGTAAATATGATCTCATCACGTGCTATTCAGACTCTATTTGTTATATGCAAGATGAAGTCGAGGTTGGTGATGTTTTTATCGAAGTCTATAAGGCCTTAGAAGAAAATGGCGTCTTTATTTTTGATGTTCATTCGACTTATCAAACAGATAAAGTATTTCCTGGTTATTCTTATCATGAAAATGCAGATGACTTTGCTATGGTGTGGGATACTTATGAAGATGATGCACCTCATTCTATTGTCCATGAATTAACATTTTTTGTTCAAGAAGAAGATGGTCGATTTACACGTCATGATGAAGTTCATGAAGAGCGTACTTATGATATTTTGACTTATGATATTTTACTTGAACAGGCAGGTTTTAAAGATGTTAAGGTGTATGCAGATTTTGAAGATAAAAAACCAACTGCAACTTCTGCTCGCTGGTTTTTTGTAGCTCATAAATAAGTAATAATTTGGAGGTAAAAAGATGATAATATTCTTATACGCTTGTCTGATGATATTTGGGATACTTTATATTATTGAACGTCGGGTAAGTCAGAAAAAGTCTAAAGTTATTTTGGGATTATTGATGAACCCTAAACTTCATTTGGATTTATTATCGGCATTAAAACCATTTGAAAAAGAAACAGATCGTCTCATATACCTTCGTAAAACTTATCACCTAGATATTATTGATGCTGTTACTTTAAATAATCAATTGAAAGAGAAAGAAGTATGACAGTTACAGGAATTGTTGCTGAATTTAATCCTTTTCATAATGGCCATAAGTACCTTTTAGAACAAGCTCAAGGAATAAAAGTAATAGCCATGTCGGGTAATTTTATGCAACGTGGTGAGCCGGCGATTGTAGATAAATGGACCCGTGCCCAGATGGCACTAGAAAATGGTGCTGATTTAGTGATTGAACTCCCTTTTTTGGTTTCGGTACAGTCAGCGGATTATTTCGCTAGTGGAGCTGTGTCTATCCTGGCACGATTAGGTGTGGATAACTTATGCTTCGGTACCGAAGAAATGCTTGATTATGACCGTATTGGGGATATTTATGTGAATAAAAAAGAGGAGATGGAAGCTTTTTTGAAAAAACAATCGGATTCTCTTTCCTATCCACAAAAAACGCAAGCTATGTGGCAAGAATTTGCAGGGATTGCATTTTCGGGACAAACCCCAAATCACATTTTAGGCTTAGCCTACACCAAAGCAGCTAGCCAAAATGGTATTCGATTAAATCCGATACAACGTCAAGGAGCTGGTTATCATTCATCAGAAAAAACAGAGATATTTGCTTCCGCAACAAGTCTTCGTAAACATCAATCTGATCGTTTCTTTGTAGAAAAAGGTATGCCTAACAGTGACTTGTTTTTGAATAGTCCACAAGTAGTTTGGCAAGATTATTTTAGTTTACTCAAATATCAGATAATGACGCATTCTGATTTGACACAAATTTATCAAGTGAATGAAGAGATAGCCAATCGTATAAAAAGTCAAATTCGTTATGTGGAGACTGTGGATGAGTTAGTTGATAAAGTCGCAACTAAACGGTATACCAAAGCAAGAATTCGACGTTTATTAACCTATATCTTGATAAATGCTGTGGAAAGTCCTATACCAAATGCTATTCATGTCTTAGGTTTTACACAAAAAGGTCAACAGCATTTAAAGTCTGTGAAGAAGTCTGTGGATATCGTGACGAGGATTGGTTCACAAACGTGGGATAGTTTGACGCAACGAGCAGATTCTGTTTATCAGATGGGAAATGCTAATATAGCAGAGCAAACATGGGGACGTATCCCTTTTCATCAATCTGTTAGTCAAAGCGACCTTTGATTTAAGCTTTATAAATTAATCATCACAAAATAATATTTTTCCCTTGACCCTTACGTAACGTTATACATTATACTCTTTTTAGAGAGGTTATTATGAAAACAGTTAAAGAAATAAGTCACATTTCTGGTATTAGTGTGCGCACACTTCATTATTATGATGAAATAGATTTGTTACCTCCTTCATTTGTAGGAGAGAATGGTTATCGTTACTATGATGATGAATCACTGATTAAGTTACAAGAAATTTTGTTATTTAAGGAACTGGAATTTCCTCTTAAAAAAATAAAAGAGATAATGGATAGTCCAAATTATGATCGTAATCAAGCACTTCTTGATCAAATTAGGTGGCTGGAACTAAAGAAACAGCGACTAGAAGAAGTAATTGAACATGCTAAGTCTATCCAGAGGGGTAAAAATATGTCAGATTTTACAGCTTATAATCAAGAAGAATTAGAAGCATTTCAAGAGGAAGCTAGAACACGCTGGGGGGATACAGATAGTTACAAAGAATTTGAAAATAGCTATAGTAAGAATGATTTTTCAATGATTTCACAAGCTATGAGTCAGATTTTTAAAGACTTTGGACAGTTGAAAGAACTTTCTCCGACAGATGAGAAAGTTCAAAAACAAGTTCAGATTTTACAAGATTATATCACAGCTCAGTTTTACAACTGCACTAACGATTTATTAGCAAGTCTTGGAATAATGTACATCCAAGATGAGCGTTTCCAAAGGTCTATTGATAATTGGGGAGGCCAGGGAACAGCATTATTTGTTTCTAAAGCTATAGATAGCTATTGTCAGTAGGCTATATTTTAGGTTTGCAATGAAATGATAGGAATCAAGGGGGAGTAGATATTATTAAAAATGTCAGACTCTTATCTAAATTTTTGACAGTAAGTGGCAAAAAGAGTAGACTGTAGGCATAGAAAGGTAGGTACCGTTATGAAAGGATTTCATGGGAATATCGAAAAATTGACACTAGGAAATACAAATTTCCGCCAAGTCCTCTATACCGCAGAACATTGTCAACTCGTTTTAATGACACTGCCTGTTGGTGGAGAAATTGGTAGCGAGATTCATGCAGAAAATGATCAGTTTTTCCGTTTTGAAGCTGGTCATGGTAAGGTTGTCATTGATGGTAATGAATATGAAGTTGCAGATGGAGACGCTATAATAGTTCCGGCAGGTGCTGAACATAACGTAATTAACACTTCTGAAACCGAGATGTTAAAACTCTATACAATTTACAGTCCAGCTCATCACAAAGATGGTATTATCCGTGCCACAAGAGAAGAAGCTGAAGAAAATGAAGAAGATTTTGATGGAGTTACTTCTGAAACTAAATAATACTAGACTAAAAAGCGCTATGTCAATAGCGCTTTTTAGCTTAACAGTAGTCATTTCTTGGAGAATATAAATAGTAATTTAGGAAGTAATGTTAAATAGCCGAGCTTTTAAGGAAACGTTAAGTAAGGGCGGTTATACTATAAACATCCTAAACTTTTTTCATAAAATCTCCAGAAAGAACACTAAGTATTTTGGTGTTTTTTCTATTTTGAAAGCATACTGCAACTACGAAAAACCAGAAAGTTAATACTTTCTGGTTTTTTAGTTAAATTAAAGTTAAAGCAATATTGTATAAGATAGCGCCAAGGACACCGCCGATAATTGGACCTACAACTGGAATCCAAGCGTATGACCAATCTGAGTCGCCCTTATTTTCAATAGGTAAGATAGCATGCATAAGACGAGGCCCTAGGTCACGTGCAGGGTTAATAGCATAACCAGTTGTTGGACCAAGAGAGAATCCTACTGCGAAAATAACTATACCAACGATAATTGGACCAAGACCTGCTGCAACTTTACTAGGACCAATTGCCATAATTGTAATCACAAGAATAGCAGTACCGATAATTTCACCAAGGAGATTCGATGGTGTATGGCGGATAGCAGGTCCGGTTGAGAAGCTGGCAAGGATAAGTCCACTATCTTTTGTTTCTTTCCAATGAGGATAATAGTGTAACCATAAAATCGTTGCCGCAACCATTGCTCCTAACATCTGTGCAATGATAAAGGGGATAACTTGTCCCCAAGAAATTGCTCCAATAGAAGCCATTGCTAATGTGACTGCTGGATTTAGATGAGCAGGACTAAATAATCCAGAAACATAAACAGCAACGGTACAAGCAATTCCCCAACCAAAAACAATAGCAGTCCATCCAGTTCCTTCTTCTTTGGTTTTACTGAGCACATTTCCTGCAACTACGCCATCCCCAAGAAGAACCAAAATAAATGTTCCTAAAAATTCCCCAAGAAATTGAGTCATAATATCTCCTTATTTATTGATAGTTAATTCAGCTAATTGTGATTGAATACTATCCAGGTCAGCACCTGCCTGTAGAAGAGCAGCAGCGGTGTAAGCTCCCTCCACTACTGGGACAGAGTTAATGATAATATTTTTTTCTGAAAAATCAGCTACTAACTCTAAATTCATTTTTGCTGAACCTAAATCAAAGAAAGCTAATAACGTCTTTTTATCATTTTGCTCTACAATCTGTTGAACTTGATCAAAAGAAGTACCAATCTCACCATCTTCTGTTCCACCCACGTAAGTTATTGAGACATCCTTTGCTACCTCTGAAATAAGATCAACAACTCCTTGAGCAATATTTTTAGAGTGAGAAACAACAATAATACCAATATCAGACATTAGACACCTCCAACTTCTAGTAATGCTTTAAATAATAATCCTGAAGAAAATGACCCTGGATCAATGTGTCCTAATGAGCGTTCTCCAACATAAGAAGCGCGTCCTTTTGTTGCTTTCATCCCTTTTGTAGCATCTACTAAGGAATCAATACGGTCTTCAGTCAATTCATTTTTTTCAATCGCTTCAATAACACCGTGCCAAACATCAACCATTGTTTTTTCATTAAGTTCAGCTTTACCACGTTTTTGAATCATTTCAAGTCCTGCGCCAAGTGCCTCTGAAATGGTACTTTCACTCTGTTCAGCTTTTGTAATTCCCATAAATGCAGAACCATAGAGTGGTCCAGATGCTCCGCCTACTTTGCTTAAAAGTTGCATGGATACGGTTTTGAAAACATCGGCAGCACTACTAAATTCATTGTTATCAAGGTTTTCAATAACAGCAGTCATACCACGCGCCATATTGCCACCATGGTCGCCATCACCTATTGGAGTATCTAGTTCGGATAAATAGTCCTTGTTGGATTGAATTTTTTGGTTAAAAGTGTGCATCCATTCTATTGCAGTTTTTACTTCCATAAGAGTTCCTTTCTTTTGTTCTAATTAACAGGAATGATTACCAAGCAATGGTTGTAACGTCACTATTAAGTGCTTCTAACCACTCTTGATTTTCCAGTTTAATCAAGGTTAGTGATAAACCAGCCATATCAATTGAAGTCATATAGTTACCAAGTTTTTTGTAATTCACTTCAATGCCTTTATCTTCAAGGAGTTTGGCAACATCGTTAGCAAAGACATATTGTTCCATAAGTGGGGTTGCACCCATACCGTTAATAAGGACACCATATTTTTCGCCAGATTTAGCATCGAACGATTCAATTAACTTATCAACTAATTCTGTCGCTAAAGCCTTTGAAGGTTGCATTTTTTCTTTACGATAACCTGGTTCACCATGAATACCGATACCAAATTCAATTTCATCTTCTGCAAGAACAAATCCTGGCTTGCCTACTTCAGGAACAGTAGCCCCGCTTAGTGCAAGTCCAACAGTGTGAATGTTTGGTACTAATTCATCAGCAATAGCTTTGATTTCCTGAAGTGATTTGCCATGACGAGCAGCATGTCCTAGAATTTTATGGACAAGTATCGTACCAGCTACACCACGTTTTCCTTGTGTGTAAAGACTGTCTTCGACTGCAATATCATCATCAACGACCACACTTGCAACGTCAATGCCTTCCATTTCAGCCATATCTTGTGCCATTTCAAAGTTCATGATATCTCCTGAATAATTTTTGATAACCATGAAAACTCCAGCTCCCTCATCAGCTTCTTTAATTGCTTCAAGAACTTGGTCAGGAGTTGGAGAAGTAAATACTGCACCACACACAGCTGCAGATAACATTCCTTCGCCTACGAAACCAGCATGTGAAGGCTCATGTCCACTTCCTCCGCCAGAAATGAGAGCCACTTTTCCTGACTTCTCTTCATTGCGAGCAATGATATCAAAACCTTCTACGCGATGTACTAAATCATTATGAACATATGCTAATCCATCTAGCATTTCAGTAACAACATCAGTTGGTTGATTGAGAATTTTTTTCATTTGGAAACTCCTTTTATGTTTAATTCTCTTTTATTATAAAATTTGTAAGCCTTTTCCGGAATGGACAGATTTTCTTGTTTGTCCGCTTTGTTAGGGTTTTCAATAATCATAAATCATGTTACACTAAACCATAATAAATCATCAGCAATTCAATATAAAATAAAGGAGAAATTATGGCTTCTTCGCTTATTACTAAGAAAAAAATAGCCAAGTCATTTAAACGTTTATTTATTTCGCAAGCTTTTGACAAAATATCGGTGAGTGATATTATGGAAGATGCAGGTATTAGACGTCAAACATTTTATAATCACTTTGTTGATAAATATGCTTTATTAGAATGGATTTTCCAAACAGAATTAAGCGAACAAGTTACGGATAATTTAGACTATATCTCAGGTTTTCAGTTGTTATCAGAGTTGTTGACTTTTTTTAAAATGAATCAAGAATTCTATATTAAATTATTTCAAATTGAAGATCAAAATGATTTTTCTTCGTATTTTGAGTCTTACTGTGAGCAGTTAGTAGATAAGCTTCTTTCTGATTATAGTAAATCTAACTTTAGTCAGA
>OLJG01000037.1_pt1 | contig 67787 bp, 68 predicted proteins | sample 1603471 | NCBI WGS metagenome assembly OLJG01 (sample SAMN04436934, study PRJEB24849) | human gut metagenome | biome: human gut; feature: NICU; material: stool | host: Homo sapiens | place: USA: Saint Louis, MO | collected 2009-11-05
AGTTGTATCTTTAGGAATGTTGTTCATTAATAAAAAGTGTAGTCAATTGACTACACTTTTTATTGTCTTGAAATATTATTATCAGAGTATCGATTACACTTCAAGTCTATTTAAAGTTTAATACAAAGTATTTTTTCTTTCCACGACGAATGACTGTAATTTCATTTTCAAGCTTATCATTTTCTGAGATAGTATATTCTAAATCTTGAATACGATCTCCATTAATATAAATAGCTCCATTGGAGACATCTTCTCGAGCTTGACGTTTAGAATTGACAACTCCTGAAGTGACTAGAAGGTCTATGATATTGAGGTTATCTTCCGTCTGAACGTGATAATTTGGTACTCCACGTAAACCTTGTTTGAGCTCTTTAACAGACAATCCTTTTATATTGCCAGCAAATAGCTGTTCCGTGATATTAACGGCCTCCTTATAAGCTTTTTCACCATGAACAAGAGTTACAACTTCACGTGCTAGTGTTTTTTGTGCTAAGCGTTGGTGAGGTGCTTCCTCGAATTGAATACGTATATCTTCTATTTCTTTAAGGCTTAGGAATGTAAAAATCTTAAGGAAGCGAACGGCATCAGCATCCATAACATTGAGCCAAAATTGGTACATTTCATAAGGAGAGGTTTTGTCAGCATCAAGCCAAACAGCATTTCCTTCAGATTTTCCGAATTTTTTTCCTGTAGAATCTGTTATCAATGGAACAGTCATAACATGAGATACACCATTTGATTTTCGTCTAATAAGTTCGGTTCCAGCAGTCATGTTGCCCCATTGGTCAGAACCACCAATTTGCAAAGTGACATTATAGTTCTTATTTAATTCGTAAAAGTCATATCCTTGCATAATTTGATAAGCAAATTCAGTATAGGAAATCCCTGTTTCGATACGTTTTTTAACAGATTCTTTACTCATCATATAATTGACAGTAAAATATTTACCAACATCTCGTAAGAAATCAATGAAACTAATATTGCTGAACCAATCATAATTATTTACCAATACAGCTTTGTTATCACCTGTTTCAAACTCTAGAAAATTAGATAATTGACCGCGGATTTTATTACCCCAACTAACTACAGTTTCCTTTGTTTGTAAACTGCGCTCAACATCTTTAAATGAAGGATCCCCAATAAGTCCAGTTGCGCCTCCCACAAGTGCATAAGGCTTGTGACCAGCAAGTTGTAAGCGACGAGAGGTTAAAATAGCAACTAAATGTCCAAGATGAAGGCTATCAGCCGTAGGATCGTAGCCAGTATAGTAAGAGACAGAACCTTCTTCAAGAGCTTTGCGTAAAGCATCTTCGTCAGTTGTCTGAAAAACGAGTCCACGTTCTTTGAGTTCATCAAAAATATTCATCTTTTTCTCCTAATTATTAACTTATTGTGTATCAATGTCAACTATATCAAAACTCTTTAGGATATGCAAGTTATATTAAATCTGATATAATGTAGGATGAGGTATTATTCATGTTTAAAGGTAATAAGAAGTTGAATAGTTCTAAATTAGGTGATTACACACCACTTGAATTTGGTTCTATTTTTTTAAGAATTGTAAAGCTTTTATCAGATTTCATCTATGTTATTATTTTACTATTTGTTATGCTCGGAGTAGGACTTGCAGTAGGGTATCTTGCTAGTCAAGTTGACTCTGTTAAAGTACCTAGTAAAAATAGTTTAGTGACACAAGTTAATACACTTACTAGGGTGTCTAGGTTAACTTATTCTGATAAATCACAAATTTCAGAGATTGACACTGATTTACAACGTACACCAGTGGCAAAGGATGCTATATCTGATAATATTAAAAAGGCTATCATTGCAACAGAGGACGAAAATTTCAATGACCATAAAGGTGTAGTTCCCAAAGCCGTACTACGTGCTGCAGCAGGATCTGTTCTGGGGTTTGGAGAGAGTAGCGGTGGTTCAACGCTGACACAACAATTATTAAAGCAGCAAATTTTGGGAGATGATCCGTCATTTAAACGCAAATCAAAAGAAATTATTTATGCTCTAGCATTAGAGCGTTACATGGATAAGGATTCGATTTTATCAGATTATTTAAATGTATCACCGTTTGGTCGCAATAACAAAGGACAGAATATTGCAGGTATTGAAGAAGCAGCACAAGGGATTTTTGGAGTTTCCGCAAAAGATTTAACAATTCCTCAGGCAGCTTTCCTTGCAGGTTTACCGCAAAGTCCTATCGTATATTCTCCTTATACTGCAGATGCCCAGTTGAAATCAGATAAAGATCTTAGTTTTGGTATAAAGCGCCAAAAAAATGTGTTATACAATATGTATAGAACGAGAGCTTTAACCAAAGATGAGTACAAATCCTACAAAGATTATGACATCAAAAAAGATTTTATCAAACCTGCAGTGGCGACAACAAATCATCATGATTATCTCTACTACTCGGCATTATCTGAAGCTCAAAAAGTGATGTACAATTACCTCATTAAAAAGGATAATGTTTCAGAGCATGATTTAAAAAATGACGAGACTAGAGCGACGTACAGACATCGCGCTATTGAAGAGATTCAACAGGGAGGGTATACTATTAAAACTACTATCAATAAATCTGTTTATCAAGCCATGCAGGATGCTGCAGCTCAATACGGAGGGTTGTTAGATGATGGCACTGGCAAGGTTCAAATGGGAAATGTACTAACGGACAATTCTAGTGGTGCTATTATAGGATTTATTGGTGGTCGTAACTATAGTGAGAATCAAAATAACCATGCTTTTGATACGGCACGCTCTCCAGGGTCAAGTATTAAACCGATATTACCTTACGGAATTGCTATTGATCAAGGGATGTTAGGCAGCGGTAGTGTTCTTTCAAATTATCCAACGACATATTCAAGTGGCGAAAAGATTATGCATGCGGATGAAGAAGGTACTGCTATGGTTAACCTTCAAGAGTCATTGGACATTTCTTGGAACATTCCAGCTTTCTGGACTTACAAGATGCTACGAGATCGAGGCGTTGATGTAAAAAACTATATGGAGAAATTAGACTATCCAATTGAAAACTTTGGTATAGAAAGTTTACCACTTGGTGGTGGTATTGATACGTCAGTTGCTCAGCAAACAAACCTTTATCAAATGATTGCAAATGGTGGTGTTTATCATAAGCAGTATATGATAGAAAGTATAGAGGATAGTAATGGGAAAGTGATTTATAATCACGAAAGTAAACCTGTCCGTGTCTTTTCGAAAGCAACAGCTACTATCTTACAGCAGCTATTACATGGACCAATTAACTCCGGAAAGACTACAACCTTTAAAAATCGCTTACAAGGTTTAAATAGTGGTTTAGCTGGGGTAGATTGGATTGGAAAAACGGGTACTACTAACTCAACTTCTGATGTTTGGTTGATGCTTTCTACACCTAAAGTGACTTTAGGTGGATGGGCAGGACATGATAATAATGCCTCTTTAGCGAAATTGACAGGTTACAATAATAATGCTAATTATATGGCTCACTTGGTTAATGCTATTAATAATGCAGATGGCAATACTTTTGGTAAGTCAGAAAGGTTTAGACTTGATGATAGCGTTATAAAAGCTAAAGTTCTTAAGTCTACAGGTTTACAGCCAGGTGTAGTAACAGTAAACGGTCGTCGAATCACTGTTGGAGGTGAAAGCACAACAAGTTATTGGGCAAAAAATGGGCCTGGAACGATGACCTATCGTTTTGCTATTGGGGGAACTGATAGTGATTATCAAAAAGCTTGGTCTACTTTGGGTGGAAAACGATAACAGGTTTACGATACTGATAGTTTTATTTGAGGAGAATAGAGTGATCTGTTCTCCTTTTATTTTTTCCAAGATAATATGATTTAATTCTTGTATAGTCTTCTTTCAAAGAATTAGAAAAACACCAGTATGCTATGTTTAAAAATCATCGTGTTATGCTAAAACTCAAGGGTGTTGATGAACAAATTGAAATTTTAGAAGCTTCCTTGAAGTCAAGAGAATAGAACTTGATTTATTGGTAAAAATAAGTTATAATGTATGTAACTATTTGTCGTCTGTCTAGGTTGAAATATTGTCCGACCTAGATATACAGCAGTTAAATCAACTTGATAAAGTGAGATTTAGCTGCTCTTTTTGTGCCTAATTTTAAGAAAAAAGGTTATTGTAATACATTTTTAAACTTTCTGAAAATTACCGCAAACGACATCTATAAGCTTGTCCTTGTTAGGCGAGCAAATGAAATAAACTCACTAAGTTTTATGAGATAAAAACTTAGTCACTCTATCTTTAAAAAGGAGCTAAAAACTTGGCAGGACATGAAGTTCAGTACGGAAAACACCGTACACGTCGTAGCTTTTCAAGAATTAAGGAAGTTCTTGATTTACCAAACTTAATTGAAATTCAAACTGATTCATTCCAAGATTTTCTTGATGCTGGCTTGAAAGAAGTATTTGAGGATGTACTTCCAATTTCAAACTTTACAGATACTATGGATCTTGAATTTGTTGGTTATGAATTAAAAGAACCTAAATATACTTTGGAAGAAGCTCGTATCCATGATGCTAGCTACTCAGCACCTATTTTTGTTACTTTCCGTTTAGTTAATAAAGAAACTGGTGAAATTAAAACTCAAGAAGTTTTCTTTGGTGATTTTCCAATTATGACTGAAATGGGTACTTTCATCATCAATGGTGGTGAACGTATCATTGTTTCACAATTAGTCCGTTCTCCTGGTGTTTACTTTAATGATAAGGTAGATAAAAATGGAAAAGTTGGTTATGGGTCAACTGTTATCCCTAACCGTGGAGCTTGGTTGGAACTTGAGACAGACGCAAAAGATATTGCTTATACACGTATCGACCGCACACGTAAAATTCCATTCACAACACTAGTCCGTGCACTTGGTTTCTCTGGAGACGATGAAATTGTTGACATCTTTGGTGACAGTGAACTTGTTCGCAATACTATTGAAAAAGACATTCATAAAAATCCAAGTGATTCTCGTACAGATGAAGCACTTAAAGAAATCTATGAACGTCTTCGTCCAGGTGAACCAAAAACTGCAGACAGCTCACGTAGTCTTTTAGTTGCACGTTTCTTTGATCCACGTCGTTATGACTTAGCGGCTGTTGGTCGTTATAAGATTAATAAAAAACTGAATCTTAAAACACGCCTATTGAACCAAACAATCGCTGAAAATTTAGTTGATGGTGAAACAGGAGAGATTCTTGTTGAAGCTGGCACTGTTATGACACGAGATGTCATTGATTCAATTGCAGAGCATATCGATGGAGACTTAAACAAGTTTGTCTACACACCAAATGATTATGCTGTAGTTACTGAACCAGTTATTCTTCAAAAATTCAAAGTTGTTGCTCCAACTGATCCAGACCGTGTTGTTACTATTGTTGGAAACTCAAATCCTGAAGATAAAGTTCGTGCCTTAACTCCTGCAGATATTTTAGCAGAGATGTCATACTTCTTAAACCTTGCAGAGGGTATCGGTAAGGTAGATGACATTGACCATTTAGGTAACCGTCGTATTCGTGCAGTTGGTGAATTGCTTGCGAACCAATTCCGTATTGGACTTGCTCGTATGGAACGCAATGTCCGCGAACGTATGTCTGTACAAGACAATGAAGTCTTGACACCTCAACAAATCATTAACATTCGTCCAGTGACTGCCGCTGTTAAAGAATTCTTTGGTTCATCACAGCTGTCACAATTCATGGACCAACACAACCCTCTATCAGAATTGTCGCACAAACGCCGTCTCTCTGCCTTAGGACCTGGTGGTTTGACACGTGACCGTGCTGGATATGAAGTTCGTGATGTGCACTATACCCACTATGGGCGCATGTGTCCGATTGAAACACCTGAAGGTCCAAACATTGGTTTGATTAATAACTTATCTTCATTTGGACACCTCAATAAATATGGATTTATTCAAACACCATATCGTAAAGTAGATCGTTCTACTGGTGCGGTAACGAACGAAATTGTTTGGTTGACTGCTGATGAAGAAGATGAATTTACAGTTGCACAAGCCAACTCTAAGCTTAACGAAGACGGTACATTTGCAGAAGAAATCGTTATGGGTCGTCATCAAGGTAATAACCAAGAGTTTCCTTCAAGCATTGTTGACTTTGTTGACGTGTCACCTAAGCAAGTAGTTGCTGTCGCAACAGCATGTATTCCTTTCTTGGAAAATGATGACTCTAACCGTGCCTTGATGGGTGCCAACATGCAACGTCAGGCTGTGCCATTGATTGATCCAAAAGCACCATATGTTGGTACTGGTATGGAGTATCAAGCAGCCCACGATTCAGGTGCAGCTGTGATTGCTAAACATGACGGTCGTGTTATTTTTTCAGATGCTGAAAAAGTTGAAGTGCGTCGCGAAGATGGTTCTCTTGATGTTTATCATGTTCAAAAATTCCGCCGTTCAAACTCAGGTACTGCTTATAACCAACGTACCTTAGTTAAAGTTGGTGATCTCGTTGAAAAAGGTGATTTTATCGCCGACGGACCATCTATGGAAAATGGTGAAATGGCTCTTGGACAAAACCCAGTTGTTGCTTATATGACTTGGGAAGGTTATAACTTCGAGGATGCCGTTATCATGAGTGAGCGCCTTGTGAAAGAAGATGTCTATACATCTGTTCACTTGGAAGAATTCGAATCTGAAACGCGTGATACAAAGCTTGGGCCTGAAGAAATTACTCGTGAAATTCCAAATGTTGGTGAAGATTCACTACGTGATCTCGATGAAATGGGAATTATCCGCATTGGTGCTGAGGTAAAAGAAGGTGACATTCTTGTTGGTAAGGTAACGCCTAAGGGTGAAAAGGACTTATCTGCTGAAGAACGTCTCTTGCATGCCATTTTTGGTGATAAATCACGTGAAGTTCGTGATACTTCGCTACGTGTACCTCACGGTGGCGATGGAGTAGTTCGTGACGTTAAAATCTTTACTCGTGCAAATGGTGATGAATTGCAATCAGGTGTTAATATGCTTGTCCGCGTTTATATCGCTCAAAAACGTAAAATCAAAGTCGGTGATAAGATGGCCGGTCGTCACGGAAACAAAGGTGTCGTCTCACGTATTGTTCCTGTTGAAGATATGCCTTATTTACCAGATGGAACGCCAGTTGATATCATGTTGAACCCACTTGGGGTGCCATCACGTATGAATATCGGACAAGTTATGGAGCTTCATTTAGGTATGGCTGCTCGTAATTTAGGTATTCATATTGCAACGCCAGTCTTTGATGGGGCTTCTTCAGAAGACCTTTGGGAAACTGTTCAAGAAGCAGGTATGGATTCAGATGCTAAGACTGTTCTTTATGATGGTCGTACTGGTGAACCATTCGATAACCGTGTGTCAGTTGGTGTCATGTACATGATCAAACTTCACCACATGGTTGATGATAAACTTCATGCCCGTTCAGTAGGACCATACTCACTTGTTACTCAACAACCACTTGGAGGTAAAGCTCAATTTGGTGGACAACGTTTTGGTGAGATGGAGGTTTGGGCGCTTGAAGCTTATGGTGCTTCAAATGTTCTTCAAGAAATTTTAACATACAAATCTGATGATGTTACAGGACGTCTTAAAGCTTATGAAGCTATCACAAAAGGTAAGCCAATTCCAAAACCAGGTGTTCCAGAATCATTCCGTGTTCTTGTAAAAGAATTGCAATCACTTGGTCTTGATATGCGTGTCCTTGATGAAGATGACAACGAAGTTGAACTCCGTGATCTTGATGAAGGTGAAGATGATGATGTGATGCACGTTGATGACCTTGAAAAAGCGCGAGTGAAACAAGAAGCTGAAGAAAAACAAGCTGAACAAGTATCTGAAGTCGTTCAAGAAGATTAAATTTATCTAGTTTATAACTAGGAGCGAATATAGAATTGATATGCAATGCTAGTCCTAGGATTTATTGAAATCCTAGTTAGGCTAGTATGATGATAAATCGAAGAAAGGTAAAACTAGTGGTTGACGTAAATCGTTTTAAAAGTATGCAAATCACATTAGCATCACCAAGTAAGGTCCGTTCATGGTCTTATGGTGAAGTTAAAAAACCTGAAACAATCAACTACCGCACATTGAAACCAGAACGTGAAGGACTTTTTGATGAAGTTATTTTTGGTCCAACAAAAGATTGGGAATGTGCGTGTGGAAAATACAAACGTATTCGTTACAAAGGAATCATTTGTGACCGTTGTGGCGTTGAAGTAACTCGTGCAAAAGTTCGTCGCGAACGTATGGGACATATCGAGTTAAAAGCACCAGTATCTCATATCTGGTATTTCAAAGGTATCCCATCGCGTATGGGACTCACGTTGGATATGAGTCCCCGTGCCCTTGAAGAAGTTATTTATTTTGCGGCTTATGTTGTTATCGATCCAATGGACACACCATTAGAACCGAAGTCACTCCTTACTGAGCGTGAATACCGTGAAAAACTTCAAGAGTACGGTTACGGTTCGTTTGTTGCTAAAATGGGTGCTGAAGCCATTCAAGATCTTCTTAAACGCGTTGATTTAGATGCAGAAATCGCAGTTCTTAAAGAGGAGTTGAAATCAGCGACAGGTCAAAAACGTGTGAAAGCAGTTCGTCGTCTGGATGTGTTAGATGCCTTTAAAAAATCTGGAAATAAACCAGAATGGATGGTTCTTAACATTTTACCGGTTATCCCACCGGATCTTCGTCCGATGGTTCAATTAGATGGTGGTCGTTTTGCGGCATCAGACTTGAATGACCTTTACCGCCGTGTTATTAACCGTAACAATCGTTTGGCACGTTTGTTGGAATTAAATGCTCCTGGCATCATCGTTCAAAATGAAAAACGTATGTTACAAGAAGCTGTTGATGCGCTTATCGACAATGGTCGTCGTGGTCGTCCAATTACCGGACCAGGTAGTCGTCCTTTGAAATCATTAAGCCATATGCTTAAAGGTAAACAAGGTCGTTTCCGCCAAAACTTACTTGGTAAACGTGTTGACTTCTCTGGACGTTCCGTTATTGCTGTTGGTCCAACACTTAAAATGTACCAATGTGGTGTACCACGTGAAATGGCTATTGAGCTCTTCAAACCTTTTGTAATGCGTGAAATCGTTGCTCGTGACCTCGCAGGGAACGTTAAAGCAGCTAAACGTATGGTTGAACGTGGGGACGAGCGTATTTGGGACATCTTAGAAGAAGTTATTAAAGAGCACCCAGTACTTCTAAACCGTGCACCTACTCTTCACAGATTAGGTATCCAAGCGTTTGAACCTGTCCTTATTGATGGTAAGGCGCTTCGTCTTCACCCACTTGTATGTGAGGCCTACAATGCTGACTTTGATGGAGACCAAATGGCCATCCACGTTCCATTGTCTGAAGAAGCCCAAGCAGAAGCTCGTCTTTTGATGCTTGCTGCAGAGCACATCCTTAACCCTAAAGATGGTAAGCCAGTCGTAACACCATCTCAGGACATGGTTTTAGGAAATTACTACCTGACTATGGAAGATGCTGGTCGTGAAGGTGAAGGCATGATTTTCAAAGATCATGACGAAGCAGTTATGGCATATCAAAATGGTTATGTTCATTTACATACACGTGTTGGTATCGCTGTTGATTCAATGCCGAATAAGCCTTGGACAGAAGAGCAAAAACATAAAATCATGGTTACAACAGTTGGTAAGATTCTCTTCAACGATATCATGCCTGAAGATTTACCGTACTTAATTGAACCTAATAATGCAAACTTGACAGAAAAAACTCCAGATAAATACTTCTTAGAGCCAGGTCAGGATATTCAAGCAGTTATTGATAACTTAGAGATTAATATTCCCTTTAAGAAGAAAAATCTTGGTAATATTATCGCAGAAACTTTTAAACGTTTCCGTACAACAGAAACTTCTGCTTTCCTTGACCGTTTGAAGGACCTTGGATATTATCATTCAACACTTGCTGGTTTGACTGTGGGTATTGCTGATATCCCAGTTATTGACAATAAAGCTGAGATTATTGATGCAGCTCACCACAGAGTTGAAGATATCAATAAAGCCTTCCGTCGAGGTTTGATGACTGAAGAAGATCGTTATGTTGCTGTTACAACAACATGGCGTGAAGCTAAAGAAGCACTTGAAAAACGTCTTATTGAGACACAAGATCCAAAGAACCCTATCGTTATGATGATGGACTCAGGAGCTCGTGGTAACATCTCAAACTTCTCACAACTTGCCGGTATGCGTGGTTTGATGGCTGCTCCTAATGGACGTATCATGGAATTGCCAATCTTATCAAACTTCCGTGAAGGTCTTAGTGTTTTGGAAATGTTCTTCTCAACTCACGGTGCGCGTAAAGGTATGACTGATACGGCCCTTAAGACAGCCGACTCAGGTTACCTTACTCGTCGTTTGGTTGACGTTGCCCAAGATGTTATTATTCGTGAAGATGACTGTGGAACAGACCGCGGTTTGACAATCACAGCAATTACAGATGGTAAAGAGGTTACTGAGACACTTGAAGAGCGTTTGATAGGACGTTATACTAAGAAGTCAATCAAACATCCTGAGACAGGTGAAATTCTCGTTGGTGCAGATACCTTAATTACTGAAGATATGGCTGCTAAAGTTGTTAAAGCGGGCGTTGAGGAAGTAACTATCCGATCAGTATTTACATGTAACACTCGCCATGGTGTTTGTCGTCACTGTTACGGTATTAACTTGGCAACAGGTGATGCTGTTGAGGTTGGTGAAGCAGTTGGTACTATTGCAGCTCAATCTATCGGTGAACCAGGGACACAGCTTACAATGCGTACCTTCCATACCGGTGGTGTTGCTTCAAATACTGATATTACACAAGGTCTCCCACGTATCCAAGAAATCTTTGAAGCACGTAACCCTAAAGGTGAGGCAGTTATTACTGAAGTTAAGGGTGAAGTCGTTGCAATTGAAGAAGACTCTTCAACACGTACTAAGAAAGTATTCGTTAAAGGTCAGACAGGTGAGGGAGAATACGTTGTTCCATTTACAGCACGTATGAAAGTTGAAGTTGGTGATGAAGTAGCTCGTGGTGCGGCCTTAACTGAAGGATCTATCCAACCAAAACGTCTCCTTGAAGTTCGTGATACTTTATCTGTTGAAACGTACCTACTTGCTGAAGTACAAAAAGTTTACCGTAGCCAAGGGGTAGAAATCGGAGATAAACACGTTGAGGTAATGGTTCGTCAAATGCTCCGTAAAGTTCGTGTCATGGATCCAGGAGATACAGATCTTCTTCCAGGTACACTTATGGATATTTCAGACTTTACAGATGCTAACAAAGATATTGTTATTTCTGGTGGAATCCCTGCGACAAGCCGTCCTGTCCTTATGGGTATTACTAAGGCTTCCCTTGAAACTAATTCATTCTTATCAGCTGCATCCTTCCAAGAAACAACACGTGTCCTTACAGATGCTGCTATCCGTGGTAAGAAAGATCACTTACTTGGTCTTAAAGAAAATGTTATTATCGGTAAAATCATTCCAGCGGGTACTGGTATGGCTCGTTACCGTAATATTGAACCACTTGCTGTTAATGAAGTTGAGATTATTGAAGGAACTCCTGTTGATGCAGAAGTTACGGAAGTATCAACACCTACAACAGAAGATTAATCAAAAAGAACTTGAGTTTAACTCAGGTTCTTTTTTTACAAGAATTTGGAATGAGCAGATATTTTTTATTTTATTCTTATTTTTTATATAATACTCTCTAAAGGAAGTGTATTATGTATCAAGTTGTAAAAATGTTTGGTGATTGGGAACCATGGTGGTTTATTGAAGGTTGGGAGGAAGATATTACTGAAATTGCTGAGTATGATACCTTATCAGAAGCTTTGCTCTATTTTCAAGAGGAGTGGGATAGGGGACAGGAAAAGTGGCCTTATTTTCAAAGTAAGTCTAGTTTGTTGGCAACGTTTTGGAGTATAAAAGAAAAACGTTGGTGTGAAGAATGTGATGAGTACCTCCAACAGTATCATTCCTTAATGTTATTGAAAGAATGGCAAGAAATTCCTAAGGAAGAATCTATTGAGCGATTTGAAGTATTTAATAAGATAGCTGAGTTGCCATCGGCATGTTCTTTAAATTTGTAATTAAAAGTAGTTTAAAAAAAGTTAAATAGTTTTTATGGGGTTATAATAGGTTTGTTCAGCCTCTGCTTCATAATATTTATGTTACTACCTCTCAAGAAATCATTGAAAAAATCTCACCAATTGGTGAGATTTTTTTATTTTATTTTCGAATATATGGTTAAGGAGGTACGGGATGGTTCAATCATTAGCAAAGCAAGTCATTCATCAGGCAGTAGAAGTAAATGCTCAAGATATTTATATCATTCCCAAAGGTGATTGTTATGAACTCTATATGCGTATTGATGATGAAAGGCGGTTTATTGATGTTTTTGAGTTTAATAGGATGGCTAGTCTTATTAGTCACTTTAAATTTGTGGCAGGCATGAACGTTGGAGAAAAAAGACGAAGTCAATTAGGTTCTTGTGACTATGAACTGTCAGAGGGAAGACTGGTTTCATTACGACTATCGAGTGTGGGAGATTATCGTGGTCAAGAATCTTTAGTTATTCGTATTTTGTATTCAGGTCATCAGGACTTAAAATATTGGTTTGATAATATAAAGCAAATGAAGGAAGTACTGGGTACAAGAGGGCTATATCTTTTTTCCGGCCCTGTGGGGAGTGGTAAAACAACTCTCATGTATCAATTAGCTTCAGAAGTATTTAAAAATAAGCAAATTATCACGATTGAAGATCCGGTAGAAATCAAGAATGACAAGATGTTACAACTCCAATTGAATGAGGATATTGGAATGACTTATGATGCTTTAATCAAACTGTCTTTACGGCATCGTCCAGATATTTTAATTATCGGAGAGATTAGAGATCAAGCGACGGCCCGTGCTGTTATTCGTGCAAGTTTAACGGGAGTGATGGTTTTTTCTACTATTCATGCTAAAAGTATTTCCGGAGTCTATGATAGGCTTATAGAATTAGGGGTTAACTATCAAGAGTTAGAAAATAGTCTAAAATTAATAGCATATCAACGTTTAATTGGAGGAGGAAGCCTAATTGACTTTGAGACAGGTAACTTTAAAAAACACTCATCAGACAAGTGGAATAGACAAGTGGATATCTTGGCTGAAGAAGGACATATCAGTAAGAAACAGGCACAAGTCGAAAAAATTATCCCTCAAGAAACAACGGAAAGTAGTCCAACTTTTTAATAATCTTTTTGCTAGTGGTTTTTCTTTAACTGATATGGTCACCTTCTTAAAGAGGAGTAAGTTATTGTCTGATTATTATACAGATAGGATGAATAAGGCATTATTAGAGGGAAAAGATTTATCAAAAATGTTAGGAGAGTTAGGTTTTTCTGACACTGTTATCACACAGGTTGCATTAGCTGATTTGCATGGTAACATTTCAAGGAGCCTACTAAAGATTGAGTCTTATTTAGCTAATCTTTTGTTAGTTAGAAAAAAAGTAATAGAAGTAGCTACTTACCCATTGATATTATTGACTTTTCTGGTGCTAATTATGATTGGTCTTAGGCATTATTTAATGCCCCAATTAGGAGAAAATAATTTTGCAACTAGCCTGATTACAAATGTGCCGAATATTTTCTTATTACTTTTAGCAGTTGTACTTATTTTTAGTTTAATATTTTATATTGTTCAAAAGCGATTGTCGCGTATTAAAGTAGCTTGTTTTTTAACAACAATTCCCTTAGTTGGATCATATGTTAAGCTTTATTTAACTGCTTACTATGCCCGTGAGTGGGGAAATTTATTAAGTCAAGGTGTTGAATTGGACCAAATTGTTAAAGTAATGCAAAATCAGAAATCCAAACTTTTTAGGGAAATAGGATATGACATGGAAGAAGGTTTTCTATCAGGTAAAGCATTTCACCAAAAAGTATTAGACTATCCGTTTTTCTTAACTGAGCTTAGTTTAATGATTGAATATGGCCAAGTTAAGGCGAAATTAGGAACAGAGTTAGATATATATGCTGATGAGAAGTGGGAGGATTTTTTTACAAAATTAGCTAGAGCGACCCAGTTAATCCAACCTGTTATTTTTATTTTTGTAGCTCTTATCATTGTTATGATTTATGCAGCAATGCTGTTACCAATGTATCAAAATATGGAGATATTATCATGAAAAATTTATTGTTAAAATGTAAGGATAAGAAGGTTAAAGCATTTACACTTTTAGAAATGTTAGTTGTTTTGATCATTATTTCGGTCTTGTTGTTATTGTTTGTGCCCAATTTATCAAAACAAAAGGAAAGTGTCACAAGAACTGGAAATGCCGCTGTTGTCAAGGTTGTAGAAAGTCAAGCCGAACTTTTTGAACTGCAAGAAACAGGTAGAAAAGCTAGTTTATCCACTCTAAAATCTGGAGGATATATTACTGAAAAGCAAGAAAAAGCCTATTTAGATTATTATAAAGACAGTTCCAATGGTTCTCAGAAAATTTCAAGTTAAAGCATTTACTGTTTTGGAGAGCCTTATTGTATTATCAGTAGTGGCATTTATGACGTTAGTATTTTCAACATCATTTAATAATATTTTTAGGCAGGTTGAAGAAACAATTTTCTTCATATCCTTTGAACATCTTTATAGAGATACTCAGAAATTGAGTGCATTTGGTCAGAAGAAACAAACCCTTACAATCTCTCATAATTATCTCGAAAATACTTATGAGAGACTTTATTTACCTAAAACTGTAAAAGTAGTCAAAAGTGACACACTTGCATTTGACGCTAATGGAGGGAATTCAAGCTTGGCAAAAATTCAATTTGAATGTTATAGAAAAACTGTTACGTATCAATTATATATAGGAAGTGGTAATTATCGTAAGAAAGAAAATTAGAGCCTATATTTTACTGGAAAGCCTAGTGGGATTAGCTATTTTAGTTACTATTACAAGTTTAGTAATAAGTGAAATCAATCGTCAACAATCTCATATTGCAAGAAGGCAACATGAGCAAGAAGTATTGATATTAGCTAGAATGGCTGTGCAAACTGATCAAAAAATATTAGAAGCAAATGGTGTTAATATTCGCATTGAAGAAAGTAAAAATAAAATTGTGCTCTTTGAAGGTAATAAGGAAATTTTGCACGTATCAAAAGTTAAGGGTTAAAGCATTTACGCTTTTAGAATGTTTGGTAGCATTGGTTACAATCACAGGAGCTTTACTAGTTTATCAAGGACTGACAAAATTGTTGGCTCAACAGATAGTAGTGATGTCTTCTTCCAGTCAGTCTGAATGGGTGTTATTAACTCAGCAACTAAATGCAGAATTCGAAGGCGCTCACTTGGAATATTTAAGACAGAACAAACTTTATTTACGTAAGCAAGATAAGATTGTAACCTTTGGCAAATCTAATAAAGATGATTTCCGTAAGACAGGTTATGATGGTCGAGGTTATCAACCAATGGTTTATGGGTTAGACAATTGTCAAATGAGTCAAACCAAAAGTATGGTAAAACTTGTTTTTTATTTTAAGGACGGGTTAAAAAGGACATTTTACTATGATTTTAAAGAAGAAACTTAAAGCTGGCATCCTTTTGCAAGCTATTGTATTGGCTGCTGTATTTACACTCGTCTTACAGTTTTATCTAGCAAGAATATTGGCAACAGAAAGACAGTATCATAGCCAAATTGAAGCAAGTAAAGCTTATTTAACAGCGCAGTTAGCTTATAAAACAATAGAAGGTGACTCCATATCAGGAAAATGTTATTTTACAGGAGGATATGCTTCATACCTCCAAGAAGGGAACTATTTACAAGTTAAGGTTACATTGGATAAGGGAGGAAACTATAACCATAAGTTTTATCGTAAAACAGACACTCTCCAAGTACCTCTCAAGTCTAATGATAATAAAGCAAGCCATAAACATTAAAAATATACAGTGATGAAATATTAGTAAGACAAGCTTTTGCTTAAAAACAGGATTTTTGTTTGCTTCTCTTTTCAGATGCTGTCTTTTTTGTTATGATAAATTCTGGAGGAAATCATGAATTTTGAAAAAATTGAGACAGCCTATGAGCTGATTTTAGAAAATATCCAAACGATTGAGAACCAATTAAAAACTCATATTTATGATGCCTTAATTGAACAGAACTCTTATTACCTTGGTTCAAGTTGTGATTTAGATATTGTTGTGGTGAATAACCAAAAATTACGTCAACTTGACTTAAGTCAAGAAGAATGGCGTCGCACTTTCCAGTTCATTTTTATCAAATCTGCGCAAACAGAGCAATTACAAGCTAATCATCAGTTTACGCCAGATAGTATTGGTTTTATCTTGTTATTTCTTTTGGAAGAATTAACGAGTCAAGAGACAGTGGATGTCTTGGAAATTGGAAGTGGAACTGGGAATTTAGCTCAGACTCTCCTCAATAACAGCTCGAAAGAGTTAAATTATATGGGCATTGAAGTTGATGATCTTTTGATTGATCTATCAGCAAGCATTGCTGAAATTATAGGTTCTAGTGCCCAATTTATCCAAGAGGATGCCGTTAGACCACAAATTTTGAAAGAAAGCGATGTAATCATTAGTGATTTACCAATTGGCTATTATCCTAATGATGATATTGCTAAACGATATGCTGTATCAAGTTCTAAAGAGCACACCTATGCTCACCATCTATTGATGGAGCAATCTCTTAAATATTTGAAAAAAGATGGAATCGCTATATTTTTAGCACCCGAAAACCTTTTAACAAGTCCACAAAGTGATTTGCTGAAGGAGTGGTTAAAAGGATATGCAGATGTCATTGCCGTTTTAACTCTACCAGAAACTATTTTTGGAAGTCGTCAAAATGCGAAATCTATATTTGTTCTCAAGAAGCAAGCAGAACAAAAACCAGAAACCTTTGTATATCCGCTGACAGATTTGCAAAATCGTGAGAATATGGCAAACTTCATTGAAAATTTTCAAAAATGGAGCAGAGAAAATAGTCATTACTCAAAAAATATGATAGAATAGAGATTGTGAAAACGCTTTAGAGAGGTAAATTATGTCAAAAACAATAGCAATTAATGCTGGAAGTTCAAGTTTGAAATGGCAATTATATGAAATGCCAGAGGAGAAAGTAGTTGCCAAAGGGATTATCGAACGTATTGGTTTGAAAGATTCTATTTCGACTGTAAAATTTGACGATAAAAAAGATGAACAAATTTTAGATATCGTAGATCATACCCAAGCTGTTAAAATTCTTTTAGAAGATCTAACAAAACATGGTATTATCAAAGACTTTAATGAAATTACAGGTGTTGGTCATCGTGTCGTTGCTGGTGGTGAATATTTTAAAGAGTCTGCTTTAGTAGATGATAAAGTTGTAGAACAGGTTGAAGAATTATCAGCTTTAGCTCCACTCCACAACCCAGCAGCTGCAGCAGGGATTCGTGCGTTTAGAGAAATCTTACCAGATATCACGAGTGTATGTGTATTTGATACAGCCTTCCATACAACAATGCAACCTCATACCTACTTATATCCAATCCCACAAAAGTACTATACTGATTATAAAGTACGTAAATACGGTGCACACGGGACAAGCCACCAATACGTTGCACAAGAAGCAGCTAAGCAATTAGGACGTCCTTTAGAAGAATTAAAATTAATCACAGCACATGTGGGTAATGGTGTTTCTATTACAGCAAATTATCATGGACAGTCTATTGATACATCAATGGGATTCACACCACTTGCAGGACCAATGATGGGAACACGTTCAGGAGACATTGATCCTGCGATTATCCCTTATCTTGTAGCTAATGATTCAGAATTGGAAGATGCAGCAGCTGTTGTTAATATGCTTAACAAACAATCAGGATTGCTTGGAGTATCAGGAACTTCAAGTGATATGCGAGATATTGAAGCAGGTCTTCAAAGTAAAGATCCAAATGCAGTGTTAGCCTATAATGTCTTTATTGACCGTATTAAGAAATTTATTGGACAATACTTGGCAGTATTAAATGGCGCGGATGCTATTATTTTTACTGCAGGTATGGGAGAAAATGCGCCATTAATGCGTCAAGATGTTATCGCAGGATTATCATGGTTTGGCATTGAACTTGATCCAGAAAAAAATGTTTTTGGTTATTTTGGAGATATCACAAAACCAGATTCAAAAGTGAAGGTTTTAGTTATTCCTACTGATGAAGAATTAATGATTGCGCGTGACGTTGAGCGCCTTAAAGCTAAATAAGTTATCAAAAAATTGATAAGACCAGAAAAGTTGATAGTTTAACTATCAACTTTTTTGTTTTTTGAACAGGTATGTAAAATGTACTTGACAAAAAATGTATAGTTAACTATACTATAAATGTAAAGTTAACTATACAAAAAGGTGTAAGATATGAAAAATTCTCTACAAAAGTTACGAAAATCTAGGAAATTAAGTCAAGCAGAACTTGCAGTTGCACTTGGAGTTACTAGGCAAACTATTATTTCTCTAGAAAAAGAGAAATACACGGCATCTTTGGAGCTAGCATTTAAGATAGCGCGTTATTTTGATAAACAAATTGAGGAAGTTTTTATTTATACAGAAAGTGAAAGAGGATAGGATTTTAATGGAAAAATACAGTCCACAAAAGACAAAAGGTTAAAAGTTAATCTGTAATATGTCAAGGATGTGGACTATTGATTTTTGTCCACCAAACGTTTACCAGCAATATGTTTTTATCATTACTATTAGTATTAGTATTGCGATGTCTATTTTTGCTATTTATCGCTATGCTTCATTGAAGAAAACGATATAATAGCTGATGATTAAATTGAAGTTTTAGAAAGTAGTATTCTATGTTAATAAAAGGATTATTGTCACCCAATAGTAAAGTATCTCCGAAAGATTACAAAGTATATATGAGAGTTTTGTCTTTTGTTTTTAGTGTATGTAGTTTGATTATGATAGTATCATCATTTCTACATACCTTTGAATCTAATTTTACTAAAGGTTTTTCCTTTGGTTCAGGTATTGCCTTATTTGCAGGAAGTTTTTATTTTTTGGTGATAACATTTAGTGAAAAGCGATTTCAACATTACTATACCAAAGTTTTTGATGAGCGTAATCAATTTATTGCTAATATGTCTTGTCGACTCCTTTTCCTTTTATCTGTCCTTGTTTTAGTGGTATTGTGTCTGATTAATGTCTGGTTTGGTATAACTTTTTCCTATGCAAAGTTCTTGCTATTGATACTCTCTTTTGTTTTATATGGTTATTTATTAATTTACTTTATTTTACAGAAGTTATTGTGAGATAAGTCTATAAGATTTGAAAATATGTTATGATAGAAAAAAGTTAATAATTTATTTTGGAGGTTTTTGTGTCATTTATTATTAGAAAAGGCAAAATTTTAGCTTTGCTAATAGCATTTTTAGTTATTAATCAACTTGTTCCTATATTGGCTGTGTGGCTCCTAAAGAATCACTATCAAACGCCTTTTACTAGTATATTGTTAATTGGCTTAGAATTACTTATTATTGCTCTTTTCCTTTATTATGCCAAGGTTAAACAAATAATTAGATGGAAAGCATTATTGACAAGGAAAGCATTAGTTACTATTTTCTTAGGTTGGTTATCATTGAGGGTTCCACAAATTATTGGTTACCTCATTATGACTATGCAAGGGGTTAAAGATACAGCAAATCAAACAGTAATTATGGAATTAACAAAGCAACTTCCACTAGCTTTGATGTTAATTTTTACCATAATTGGTGCCCCTATTATGGAAGAAATTATATTTCGCTATATTATCCCTAAAGAACTTTTTGCGAAACATCAAAAATGGGGTTTTGTCATCGGTACTTTAGCTTTTGCTCTTATTCATTCCCCTTCTGATATAGGTAGTTTTATTATTTATGCTGGGATGGGTGCTATTTTATCTTTTGTTTATTATAAAACTGAGCACTTAGAATATAGTATAATGGTTCATTTTATTAACAATGCTCTTGCTTATAGCGTGTTAATCAGTACAATGATGAATAACTAAAAAAACTTTGAGCAATTTGCTCAAAGTTTTTTTGCTTTCTCAATAGTAGCATCAATGGCAGAAATAACACTATGCGTCAGACCATTTTTTTCTAAGTCTAAAAGGCCAGCAATAGTAGTTCCGCCTGGGCTACAAATGTTGTCGATTAAGTCAGAGGTGCTATTTTGTCCTTGTAATAGGTTTTGACTAGAAGCTAAGACAGTCTGTCCTACAATAGAGAGTGCTTGTTCTTTTGGAAATCCATATTTTACACCTGCTTTAGCTAAGGCTTCTATAAATAGATAGATATAGGCAGGGCTAGAACCTGCTAGAGCAGTGAAGGTATCAAAATTGGTTTCTGCTATATCAAAGCTACTTCCAAAACTATCCGTAATTTCTTTGGTTAATTGTCGTAACTCATCCGATACATGATTGTTGTAACAAATAGCTGTGCAACTTTGAAGTATTTGTGCGTTAATATTTGGCATAATACGAATCAATGGTAAATCAGAACGAGTTAATTGGCTTAAACGCGCTAAGGAGATTCCTGCTGCCATTGAGATGATTGGTTTTGTGATATCAAGTGGAAGAAGAACCTTTTCAAATAGTTGAGGTTTAATACCTAACATGATAATATCAGCTTGATTGATTAATGACTGATGAGATTCGGCGTAAGTAACATCAAGTCTTTCTGCAATTTCTTTTGAACGCTCTAAGCAAGATCCGGATATGACAATGTCATGTTGGGTTTGTTTGAGGCCTTGAATAATTGCACTGGCCATTTTTCCAACGCCGATAATTCCAATTTTCATAATGTTGATATGGGGATGAAAGGAGATACTAAAATGTGTCTACCTTATGAAACTCCCATCCTTTCTATCTTAATAACCTTTAATAATATCCACCGTCGAGCGGTCTAATTTGTTAACGATAGCCTGAAGGTAAGCTTGTGCTTGTAGAAAATCATCCATAGCGTAGAGTGTTTGATGAGAATGAATGTAGCGTGCACAGACACCGATAGTTGTAGAAGGAATACCACTATTTTTTAGGTGAGCAGCCCCAGCATCGGTACCACCTTTTGCAGCATAATATTGGTATTTTATACCTGCTTCTTCAGCTGTTGTAAGCAAGAAATCTCTCATATCTTTAAGCATGATATGTCCGGGATCATAAAAACGGATTAAGGTTCCCTCTCCTATTTTGCCTTGTTCCCCATAAATATCTCCAGCTGGGGAACAATCGACAGCTAAGAAGATATCTGGGTTGAATTTAGTTGTTGAAACATGTGCGCCACGAAGTCCGACTTCTTCTTGAACATTTGCCCCAGCAATAAGTGTGTTGCTAAGACTTTGATCTTTTAAGCTTTTTAGCAATTCGGTCACCATAAGCACACCATAGCGATTATCCCAAGCTTTTGACATAATATGTTTTTGATTTGCAGTTAAAATGGTTTCAGATTTAGGAACAATGATATCGCCAGGAGCAATGCCAAAGCTTTCAGCTTCATTTTTATCTGTGAATCCTCCATCAAAAACAATGTCACTAATTTTGGGTAATGTCGTTCCACCGCTTTGTCCACGAAGAAAGTGAGGAGGAACTGAGCCTGATATAACAGGAATAGCATCACCAGAACGTGTGTAGAGGGTAAAGCGTTGTGAGCTGACTACTAGGGGATTCCATCCTCCAACCTCAAGTACACGAAATGTTCCATCTGGCTGAATATGACTAACCATAAAGCCGACTTCATCCATATGGGCAGCAACCATGACTTTAGGAGCATTAGTCTCATGAGTATTTTTAACTCCAAAAATTCCACCAAGTCCGTCTGTCTCAACTTGATCAACTAAAGGAGTTATTTCTTGACGAAGGAAGTTGCGGATATTGTGTTCATAGCCAGCAATCCCATCAAGCTCAGTTACGGTTTTAATTTTGTTAAATAAATCTGACATAATTACCTCAATTCTACAAATACTATTTTAGCACCTTTTAATTAAAAATAAAGAACAGAACAGGTTTCAGTCAATATAAAGACTTTCAAAAAGAATATCAAGTACTACCAGAAGACTGTTATGATTGACAAAGCCTGTTATAGTGAAAACTGGGTTGAATACAACGGAGATAATGTTTATCGGCTTAAGCTAGTAAAAAGGTAGATAGGAAAGATAATACGGCTAGAAAAGTGATAATCATAGAAATCAAAGTCAAATTTTTGGGGTGATTCTTATTGATTAAAAATGAAGTTGTGCAAAGCAGTATTAGCGTCACAATAGCAAAAAGTTCTCCATTTTGAAGACGAAATAAAAACCAGTGATCACCTAGGAAGAGTAGACCTAGCAAACAATTTAAAGCAGGTACTAATAATTTTTCTTTCATGTTTTTTCTTTCTGTTTGAATGATTAACCATAATGGTATCTTAAGACAATGTCATCCTATTATACCACAAGGAATGAGTTGTTTTTTTTCATAACTGTTATGTGGATTTCTTCCATCAATTCCTGTGTCTAATTCCGGGGGGTATGGTATAATAACAGTTATGAAAAATAAAAAAATCTTATTTGGGACTGGCCTTGCTGGTGTGGGTTTACTGGCAGCTGCTGGTTATACCCTAACTAAAAAAGTAACAGATTATAAACGTCAGCAAATCACTCAGACCTTAAGAGAATTTTTTAGTCAGATGGGTGATATTCAGGTATTTTATTTTAATGAATTTGAATCTGATATTAAAATGACCAGTGGTGGTCTTGTCTTGGAAGATGGCAGAATTTTCGAATTCATTTATCGTCAAGGTGTTCTTGATTATGTGGAGGTGAGTAAATAATTTTACTAGAATCTTATGAAGAAATAGCAGCCTATATTGATAGCACTAAGAAAGTTGTTTTCTTTTTTACAGCAGATTGGTGTCCAGATTGTCAATTTATATATCCAGTAATGCCATCAATTGAAAAAGATTTCTCAGATTTTGTCTTTGTACGTGTTAATCGTGATGACTATATAGAATTAGCTCAGCAGTGGAATATTTTTGGGATTCCGAGTTTCGTTGTTGTGGAAAATGGTCAGGAACTGGGTCGTTTGGTTAATAAGAATCGCAAAACAAAGGCTGAAATTACTAAATTTCTCGCTGAAATTAACCATAAATAAGACAGAAAATAGCAAAATTTAAAGGAGAATAAATGATTTTTACTTATAATAGAGAACATGTTGGTGATACCTTAATGGTTATTGTTAAGGATAGTCAAGGAGCTAAGCTAGATGTTGATCGTCGCGGACAAGTAGCACGCGTCTATCTGCAAGATAGTAAAGAAACAGTTGCTTGGAATATCTTTGAAGTGTCAAGTTTAATTGTTATTGAGGGAGCAGGTCAAATAACTTTATCTGATCAAGATATTAAAATCCTTAATGCAGAACTACTGAAAGAAGGATTCGAAGACTCTCTTGTTAATAATATTGAACCTACATTTGTTGTGGCACAAATTAAAGAAATGATTGATCATCCAGATAGTGACCATTTACACATCTGTCAAGTAGAAATCAACGATGGGAAGACGGTTCAAATCGTTTGTGGGGCACCTAATGCTTCAGTAGGTCTTAAAACAGTTGCAGCTCTTCCAGGAGCTATGATGCCAAATGGTAGCCTTATTTTCCCAGGAAAACTTCGTGGAGAAGATAGCTTTGGAATGTTATGTAGTGCTCGCGAGTTAGCTCTTCCAAATGCTCCTCAAGTCAGAGGTATCATTGAATTATCTGATCAGGTAATTGTTGGAGAGTCTTTCGACGCCAATAAACATTGGAAAAATTAGTAAAAATCAACTTAGCTTCAGCTAAGTTGATTTTTAGTTGTAAACTTAAGAAGTTACAATGACTTTTTAAGTGTGATGTGTTGCAAAAAAGCAATATCTTTATAAGGAGCTTTGTCAGCAACACTTAGCTCAATAGCAAGCATTTTGTTTAGCCAACCAGTTTCAGTTTTAAAATGGTTTGGTTGTAATGAATAGAAGGTACGAATACCCTGATAACGTTCAACTAATAAATTTGTATTTTGTTTTAGTTCTTCTAAGGTATAAATATTTCCCTGGTCAAAACTGGCACTTTTAAAGTTTGCTTCTCCTGTTAAGAGTTCCATCGCAGTGGAGGTATCATTGCTAAAAATAACTGATTGTAATATTTTACCGGTTATATTATGTTTGATGAGAGATAGTTCTCCATTAGGTTTTAGAAGTCGAGAAAATTCGTCAAAATAAGCAGGATGATTATGTTTGTCTATATATTCAAGAACATTATGACAAATAATAGTATCAAAACTTTGATTAGGCAAATCTCTTAATGCTTCGTAGGAACCTAGGATTTTATAAATATTGTCACTTTGATTATCGTAAAGCAGTTTAGGATTGGGTTCAATAGCAGTTACATTGTTTTCTTTTGCTAGATGTTGTGCGGTGAGACAAAAACCAGCTCCAAAATCTAAAACGTTCTGATTTTTGATATGGCTTAATTGAGCAAAAGTTATTTCATATTGTATTTTTCCCCAAGGTTTAGCCAGCATTTCTTTATAACTAGTTACATTTGTCATCTTAATTCTCCCAGAACAATTTCATATATTTTAGCATTTTTCTTCCTTATTTTCGAATAATAATAGTGAGGAGGTAGTCAATGTATAATAAAGTTATTATGATTGGGCGTCTAACAGCAAAGCCTGAGATGGTAAAAACACCAACTGACAAGTCAGTAACGCGTGCAACTGTTGCTGTTAATAGACGCTTTAAAGGAAGTAATGGTGAGCGTGAAGCAGATTTTATTAATGTGGTTATGTGGGGTCGTCTAGCGGAAACCCTTGCGAGCTATGGGACAAAGGGCTCTTTAATTTCAGTAGATGGTGAATTGCGTACGCGCAAGTACGAAAAGGATGGTCAAACGCACTATATCACTGAAGTATTAGCATCATCATTTCAGTTGCTAGAAAGCCGTTCCCAACGTGCTATGCGTGAAAATAACATTTCTGGTGATTTGTCAGATTTAGTATTGGAAGAAGAGGAGCTCCCCTTTTAAATAAAATCACTCTCAAAATATCATTTCTAAATATACTGGTTGCTTTCTGTGGGAGCAACCTTTTTTTATTGAAAATAGAAAGGCAAACGATTACAATAAAGGGGATAGAAAGCAGGTTTAAGATGGAAAAAGTCATTATTTTTGATATGGACGGCGTTATTGTTGATTCCGAGTACACGTTTTTAGATAATAAGACAGAAATGTTACGTGAGGAGGGTATTGATACGGACGTCTCGTATCAATACCAGTACATGGGGACTACTTTTGAATTCATGTGGCAAGCTATGAAAGAGGAGTTTGGCTTACCGAAAACAGTAAAAGAGTATATTGCTGAGATGAACAGACGTCGACAAGCGATTGTGGCGCGTGATGGTGTTAGGCCCATCAAAGGAGCTCAGCGACTGATTCATTGGTTACACCAACATGGCTATCGCTTAGCAGTTGCGTCCTCATCTCCAATGGTAGATATTAAGCGTAATCTAAAAGAGTTGGGTGTGACAGAATGCTTTGAATACATGGTTACAGGAGAAGATGTATCGTCTTCTAAACCAGCACCAGATGTTTTTCTTAGAGCTGCAGAGCTTTTAGATGTAGACCCTAAAGTTTGTATAGTTATAGAAGATACAAGAAATGGGAGTTTAGCTGCTAAGGCAGCAGGAATGTATTGCTTTGGCTTTGCTAATCCTGATTATCCACCGCAAGATTTATCAATGGCAGACAAGGTTATTTCAGATTATCAAGATATCTATATTTATCTTCCGGAGTAAAATGGTATCTTGAGGAGGATAAGCATATGTTGATGGTGTTGTTATTCCAAAGGCTAGGAATTATTATGATTTTAGCCTTTTTATTGGTAAATAATAGTTATTTCAGACAGTTAATTGAAGAGCGGTCTAAACGTGAAACGGTAGTACTTGTCATCATTTTCGGCTTGTTTGTTATTATATCTAATATAACAGGAATTGAAATAAAAGGGGATCGAAGTTTGGTCGAGCGCCCTTTTCTAACAACGATTTCCCATTCTGACTCACTTGCTAATACAAGGACTTTAGTTATTACAACGGCAAGTTTGGTTGGTGGACCTCTGGTTGGATCAATTGTTGGTTTTATTGGAGGAGTTCATCGCTTTTTTCAAGGAAGCTTTTCAGGTTCTTTCTATATTGTCAGTTCAGTTCTAGTCGGCATTGTTAGCGGAAAGATTGGTGATAAGCTTAAGGAAAACCATCTCTACCCTTCAACAAGCCAAGTTATTTTAATTAGTATTATTGCCGAAAGTATCCAGATGCTATTTGTTGGTATTTTTACAGGATGGGAACTTGTCAAAATGATTGTCATTCCAATGATGATTTTAAATAGTTTAGGTTCCACACTTTTCCTTGCGATTTTGAAAACTTATTTGTCAAATGAAAGTCAGTTACGCGCAGTTCAAACGAGAGATGTTCTTGAATTGACTCGACAGACTCTGCCCTACCTCAGACAAGGTTTGACACCGCAATCTGCTAGGAGCGTTTGCGAAATTATAAAGAGGCATACTAACTTTGATGCTGTAGGATTAACAGATCGGTCAAACGTATTAGCTCATATTGGTGTTGGCCATGATCACCATATTGCAGGACAACCAGTCAAAACAGACCTATCTAAAAGTGTTATTTTTGATGGCGAACCAAGAATTGCGCAAGATAAAGCGGCGATTTCTTGTCCAGATCACAACTGTCAGTTAAATTCTGCTATTGTAGTTCCTCTAAAAATAAATGATAAAACTGTGGGTGCCTTAAAAATGTACTTTGCAGGAGATAAGACAATGTCTGAGGTGGAGGAAAACCTAGTCCTTGGTTTAGCGCAAATATTTTCAGGACAACTGGCAATGGGGATAACAGAGGAACAAAATAAGTTAGCCAGTATGGCAGAGATAAAGGCTTTACAAGCACAAATCAACCCTCATTTCTTCTTTAATGCCATTAACACAATTAGTGCATTAATCCGTATTGATTCTGATAAAGCACGTTATGCACTGATGCAGTTAAGTACTTTTTTTAGAACAAGTTTGCAAGGTGGTCAGGATCGTGAGGTAACGCTTGAGCAAGAAAAATCACATGTGGATGCTTATATGAATGTTGAAAAATTACGTTTCCCTGATAAATATCAGTTATCTTATGATATTAGTGCACCAGAAAAAATGAAGTTACCGCCTTTTGGTTTACAGGTACTGGTAGAGAATGCAGTTAGACATGCTTTCAAAGAACGTAAGACGGACAACCATATATTGGTTCAAATAAAGCCAGATGGTCATTATTATTGTGTTTCTGTTAGTGACAATGGACAAGGAATCTCAGATACTATCATTGATAAATTAGGTCAAGAAACAGTTGCAGAGAGTAAGGGTACAGGTACTGCTCTAGTTAATCTAAATAACAGGCTGAATTTATTATATGGTAGTGTAAGTTGCCTTCATTTTTCGAGCGACAAGAATGGTACAAAAGTTTGGTATCGAATACCTAATAGAATAAGGGAGGATGAGCATGAAAATTTTAATTCTTGATGATGAAATGTTTGCCAGACAAGAATTATCGTTTTTAGTTGAACATAGCCAGGAGGTTGACAACCCTGAGATTTTTCAGGCTGAGGATATCAGTGAAGCTGAAAAAATCTTATTTAGACAGCAAATTGATTTAATTTTTTTAGATATTTCTCTTAGTGAAGAAAATGGCTTTACTTTGGCTAATCAGTTGAGCCAACTTGCACATCCCCCACTTGTTGTTTTTGCGACAGCTTATGATAACTACGCTGTGAAAGCTTTTGAAAGTAACGCTGTTGATTATATCATGAAACCGTTTGAACAACAGCGCGTTGATATGGCTCTATCAAAAGTGAAGAAATTGAGCCAACTCACCACTGCTTCAGATGTAGAGCAAGCAATACCTAAAAAAGCTAGTGTTGAATTGTTAACCTTGACATTATCAGATCGCAGTGTTGTTGTTAAAATGCAAGATATCGTTGCAGCTAGTGTTGAAGATGGCGAATTAACTGTTAGCACAGTTCAGAAAACTTACACTATTCGGAAAACACTCAATTGGTTTAAGTCACGCGCTGTAGCACCATATTTTCTCCAGATTCATCGAAACACAGTGATTAATCTAGAGATGATTGAGGAAATTCAACCTTGGTTTAATCATACTTTGTTACTAATTATGTCTAATGGAGAGAAATTTCCAGTAGGTCGATCGTATTTAAAAGACCTAAATGAGCATTTAACCATGTAAAAGTGCTTTTGCGAACTTCCCTTTGTTGTTTAGAAGCTTGAATTTGCAATTCGGCTTCTTTTTTTGGTAACTGAGGCTGAAAATGAAAACGTTTTATTTATTTTGAAGTACAATATAGCTATCAATAAAACAAGTTAAAACATTGTAATAAAAGGAAGGGGTAGTGACTATGAAACACACCAGTAAAGAAACCAAAACAAAAGAAGCTCCAATGTTTATTCAAATGTCAATATATGCAGCTATTCTATTAGTTTCACAAATGATTTCAATGTTATTACCGAAATCACTACCAATCCCAACGACGGTTATTGGTTTGGTGCTAATGTACGTATTGCTAACTGCTAAAATTATCAAGGTAGAGTGGGTTGACTCTTTTGGGGCTTTGATGATAAGCATGATTGGTTTTATGTTTGTCCCCTCAGGAATATCAGTAGCAGCGAACCTTGATATCCTAAAAGCTGAAGGCTTGCAACTAGTTGCTGTTATTACAATCTCAACTGTTGTTATGTTAGTAGTGGTAGCATACGTTGCACGATTAATACTTGCTATCAGAGAACTCAGTGTCACAGATTTATTTAAAAAGATATTACCTAACCACTATAGTAAGAAAGTAGAGGAAAAATAATATGGAACTCTTAAAAACACCCATCTTTGGTATTTGCTTTTCTTTAATACTCTATACGATAGGACAACATTTATTTAAGAAGAGTAAAGGTTTCTTCCTTTTGCAGCCTCTTTTCTTTGCAATGGTTAGTGGTATTGTCATTCTTTGGCTTATGTCAAAAGGTTTAGGAACCGATGTTAAGACATTTTATACACAAGCTTATAAACCAGGTGGCGATTTAATATTTTGGTTTTTAAATCCAGCAACAATTGCTTTTGCAGTTCCTCTCTATAAGAAAAATGACGTTGTTAAAAAATATTGGGTAGAAATTCTCAGCAGTTTAGTAATCGGTATGATTGTTTCCCTTATGCTTATCGTCGCTATTTCTAAAATGGTTGGGCTTAGTCAAGTCGGAATTGCTTCAATGTTGCCACAAGCAGCAACAACAGCAATTGCTCTTCCAATAACAGCAGCAATTGGAGGGAACACAGCTGTGACAGCAATGGCGTGTATCTTAAATGCAGTTATTATTTATGCATTAGGTAAAAAATTAGTGTCATTTTTCCATTTGAATGATAGTAAGATTGGTGCAGGATTAGGTCTAGGGACCTCTGGTCATACAGTCGGAGCAGCCTTTGCATTGGAATTGGGAGAACTGCAAGGTGCGATGGCAGCTATAGCGGTGGTGGTTATCGGTTTGGTAGTTGATTTGGTTATTCCTATCTTTAGTCATTTGATTGGTTTGCTATAACTAATAGCGTGGTTAAGGCTGAATTTATTCAGCCTTTTTATGATGTCTATTAAAATACATTGGATTAACATGGTTTATGAGCTAGAGTCTAGAATTGTGTTTTACCTAACTTTAAGTTATTAATGATAAAATAACAAATTTTCTAATTAACCAGTTAAGTAATTGTTCTCCTACTTTTTTCTTGTTATAATGAAAAAAGTTGTCAAAAATATTATTTATCAATTAAAAAAGGAGGTTTAATAGTGACTAAATATTTGAAGTACATCTCTTTTGTTGCTTTGTTTCTGGCGAGTATCTTTTTAGTAGCTTGTCAAAATCAAAATTCACAAACAAAGGAGCGAACACGAAAACAACGACCCAAAGATGAATTGGTTGTTTCTATGGGGGCAAAGCTTCCTCATGAATTCGATCCAAAGGACCGTTATGGAATCCATAATGAAGGTAATATTACTCATAGTACCCTATTGAAACGTTCTCCTGAACTAGATATAAAAGGAGAGCTTGCTAAAAAATATAAAATCTCTAAGGATGGCTTAACGTGGTCGTTCGACTTAAATGATGATTTTAAATTCTCCAATGGTGAGCCTGTTACTGCTGACGATGTTAAGTTTACTTATGATATGTTGAAAGCAGATGGAAAAGCTTGGGATTTGACCTTTATTAAGAATGTTGAAGTAGTTGGGAAAAACCAGGTAAATATTCATTTGACTGAGGCGCATTCGACATTTACAGCACAGTTGACAGAAATCCCAATCGTCCCTAAAAAACATTACAATGATAAGTATAAGAGCAATCCTATCGGTTCAGGACCTTACATGGTAAAAGAATATAAGGCTGGAGAACAAGCAATCTTCGTTCGAAATCCATATTGGCACGGTAAAAAGCCTTATTTTAAAAAGTGGACTTGGGTATTACTTGATGAAAATACAGCACTAGCTGCTTTAGAATCTGGTGATGTTGACATGATTTACGCAACGCCAGAGCTTGCTAGCAAGAAAGTCAAAGGAACACGTCTTCTAGATATTGCTTCAAATGATGTTCGTGGGTTATCGCTACCTTATGTGAAGAAAGGTGTTGTGAAAAATTCACCAGACGGTTATCCAGTAGGAAATGATGTCACTAGTGATCCAGCAATCAGAAAAGCCTTGACTATTGGTTTAAATAGACAAAAAGTTCTGGATACTGTTTTAAATGGTTATGGTAAACCAGCTTATTCAATTATTGATAGAACACCATTCTGGAATCCAAAAACAGCAATTAAAGATAATAAAGTAGCTAAAGCTAAGCAACTTTTGACAAAAGCTGGATGGAAAGAACAAGCAGACGGTAGCCGCAAAAAAGGAAATCTTAAAGCGGAATTTGACCTTTACTACCCTACTAATGATCAATTACGAGCAAACTTAGCCGTTGAAGTAGCGGAGCAAGCTAAAGCCTTAGGTATTACTATTAAACTCAAGGCTAGTAACTGGGATGAAATGGCAACTAAGTCACATGATTCAGCCTTACTTTATGCGGGAGGACGTCATCATGCGCAGCAATTTTATGAATCACATTACCCAAGTTTAGCTGGTAAAGGTTGGACCAATATTACTTTTTATAACAATCCTACTGTGACTAAGTACCTTGACAAAGCAATGACATCTCCCGACCTTGATAAAGCTAACAAATATTGGAAGTTAGCTCAGTGGGATGGCAAAACAGGTGCTTCCACTCTTGGAGATTTACCAAATGTATGGTTGGTGAGTCTTAACCATACTTATATTGGTGATAAACGTATCAATGTAGGTAAACAAGGTGTCCATAGTCATGGTCATGATTGGTCATTATTGACTAACATTGCTGAATGGACTTGGGATGAATCTGCTAAGTAACTAATTTAGTTAATGTAGGCTACTTTAAGTTTGGAGTCAGAGAAAACAATGTACACCTTATGGTGTGAATGGTTTCCTCGACTCCTTTTTTAACAATTAAGGAGATTTATCTGTGAAACATATTACCACTGTAGTTATCTGGAAGATACTTAGGTGTTTGTCACTCGTTTTTGGAGTATCAATTTTGACCTTTATTTTACTAAAACAATCACCGGTTGATCCAGTCATGGCAAGTGTCAATTATGACACGTCACTAACCCCTGTTCAGTACAAAGCGATTGCTCACCACTATGGCTTGGATAAGCCAGCTCCGGTCCAGTATTTTATTTGGTTAAAAAATTTTATACAGGGACATTTAGGGACTTCACTAGTTTATCGGCAACCTGTTATTGATATTATTAGATCACGGGCAGGTGCCTCTTTCATACTTATGGGACTCTCCTGGGTCTTATCGGGTCTTATTGGATTTATCTTAGGAACTTTATCAGCTTTCCATCAAGGGAAATTGCTTGATCGAATTGTAAGGTGGTTTTCTTACCTTCAGATATCAGTACCAACTTTTTGGATTGGGCTCATTTTTTTATTAATCTTTTCTGTCCAGCTGGGGTGGTTCCCGATTGGTATTTCTTCTCCGATAGGTACTTTGAGTCAAGATATTACGTTAGCTGATCGTATTAAGCACCTTATTTTACATGTTTTCACGCTAAGTATTCTAGGCATTGCCAATGTAACTCTTCATACTAGAACTAAAATGATGTCGGTACTTTCTAGTGAATATGTCTTATTTGCCAGAGCGCGTGGGGAAACGGAATGGCAAATTTTTAAAAATCATTGTCTTAGAAATGCTATCGTACCAGCTATTACACTGCATTTTTCCTATTTTGGAGAATTGTTTGGAGGATCCGTTCTTGCTGAGCAAGTTTTCTCATATCCAGGACTAGGGTCTACCCTAACTGAAGCAGGACTTAAAAGTGATACACCGCTACTTCTAGCTATTGTGATGATAGGGACATTATTTGTTTTTGCGGGCAATCTTATTGCGGATATTTTAAATAGCATAATCAATCCACAGTTAAGGAGAAAAGTATGATATTGAGACGTCGAACTATTGTTTTATGGCAACTGGGTATCGCCATTTCTCTCATTCTTAGTATTCTAGCCTTAAATCTTTATTTCCATAGTACTCCCTTGCAAACCAATGCAGCTTTACGGAACCTTGCTCCTTCATTAAACCATCTTTTTGGGACAGATGGTTTAGGTAGGGATATGTTTGTCAGAACGATTAAAGGACTTTATTTCTCTCTACAAGTCGGCTTATTAGGTGCCCTTATGGGGGTCATTCTGGCGACAGTTTTTGGAGTGCTTGCAGGTTTAGGAAATAGCATTATTGATAAAATAATAGCATGGTTAGTTGATTTGTTTATTGGTATGCCTCATTTGATTTTTATGATTCTCATTTCTTTTGTTGTTGGGAAAGGTGCTCAAGGGGTCATCATTGCAACGGCTGTTACACATTGGCCTTCTTTAGCAAGGCTTATCCGCAATGAAGTCTATCATCTAAAGAATAAAGAATTTGTCCAACTTTCTAAAAGTATGGGAAAAACGCCTTATTATATTGTGAGGCATCATATCCTGCCTTTGATTGCTTCTCAAATTTTCATTGGTTTTATCCTCTTATTTCCACATGTCATCCTACATGAAGCATCAATGACTTTCTTAGGATTTGGGCTCTCTGCCGAACAACCTTCGGTTGGTATCATTCTGTCAGAGGCAGCTAAGCATATCTCTCTTGGAAATTGGTGGTTGGTTATCTTTCCAGGACTTTATCTTATTTTGGTTGTCAATGCATTTGATACTATCGGAGAATCTTTAAAGAAACTCTTTTACCCTCAAACTGATCATTTTTAGGAGGTAGAGATATGACAGAAACATTATTAAGCATTAAAGACCTCTCCATCACCTTCACTCAATACGGAAGATTTTTAAAACCATTTCAATCAACACCGATACAAGCGCTGAATTTAGAAATTAAAAAAGGTGAGTTATTAGCTATTATAGGTGCTAGTGGTTCGGGGAAGAGTTTATTAGCACATGCTATTATGGATATTCTTCCTAAAAATGCATCTGTAACAGGAGATATGATTTATCGTGGTCAATCACTAAATTCTAAACGCATTAAACAGTTGCGAGGAAAAGATATTACGTTGATTCCACAATCAGTTAATTATTTAGATCCATCTATGAAAGTCAAACATCAGGTGCGCTTAGGTATCTCAGAAAATTCAAAGGCTACTCAAGAAGGATTGTTTCAACAGTTTGGTTTAAAAGAAAGTGATGGTGACTTGTATCCTTTCCAACTTTCTGGCGGAATTCTCCGACGTGTTTTGTTTACAACGTGTATTAGTGATAAGGTTTCTTTGATTATTGCAGATGAGCCCACCCCTGGATTACATCCAGATGCTCTGCAAATGGTTTTAGACCAACTACGCTCCTTTGCAGATAAAGGAATAAGCGTTATATTTATCACTCATGATATTGTAGCAGCTAGTCAAATTGCTGATCGTATTACTATTTTTAAAGAGGGAAAAGCTATTGAAACAGCTCCAGCTAGTTTCTTTAGCGGAAATGGAGAGCAGTTACAAACAGAATTTGCTAGAAGTTTATTGCGCTCTCTCCCACAGCAAGAATTTTTGAAAGGAGTTACTCATGACCTTAGAGGCTAAAAAGCTTGGCTTTTATCATAAAAAAGATCAATGGCTTTTTAAGGAGATTAATTTAGAGGTAGCACCTGGTCAAGTTTTAGGTATATTTGGACAAAGTGGTTGTGGAAAAACTAGTTTATCCAAAGTGCTTGCAGGTTTTTTACATCCTAGATCTGGTGAAGTATTAGTTGATGGCAGTAATTTGCCTAACAAAGCATTTAGACCTGTACAACTTATTCAACAACATCCTGAAAAAACGATGAATCCTTTATGGCCTATGAAAAAAAGTTTAGAAGAAGCTTATTACCCAAGTCGAGATTTACTAGATGCTTTTGGAATTCAAGAAAAATGGCTAAATCGTCGCCCTAGTGAACTCTCGGGAGGGGAATTACAACGCTTTTCGATTGTGCGTTCATTACATCCAGAGACTAAATACCTTATTGCAGATGAAATGACTACTATGTTGGATAGTATTACACAAGCTAGTGTATGGAAAAGCCTGTTGGAGATTGTAAAGGATAGAAATTTAGGTCTCATCGTTATTAGTCATGATTTCGCTATGTTAGAGAAACTTTGTAACCAATGCTATATGATTGAAGAGAATCGTATCGTATCTTTCAATGGAGATTAAAAAACTCACCTACTATATCAATTAGTAGGTGTTTTTTATTAAGAGAGTATTGGGGGTGACTGACCTACTCATGACTCTAACATTTTGGTAACGTTGGTGAGAAATTCTAATGTTTTGGGTATTATTGACTAATTATTTTATAATTTATAGATTTTTTAAAAAGATAAGCTAAGGATTTGCATAGGGATATGTAATCGTTTACAATTATATTGTAAGCTAGTCTTCTTTAAGTTTCTGCCTTGGAGTCACAGACTCTCCGTTAAATAGATAAGGATAAACAGATGGAACAATTTAAACATGATGCCAAAGCCTTGTTAGAGGCAATTGGGGGTAAAGAAAATATTAGTGCAGTGACACATTGTGCCACACGCATGAGATTTGTTTTGAATGACAGTAGTAAAGCTAAGGTAAAGGTAATTGAGGAGTTACCATCAGTCAAGGGTACCTTTACCAATGCTGGGCAATTTCAAGTCATTATTGGTAATGATGTCCCTATTTTTTATAATGCTTTTGTAGCCGTTTCTGGTATTGAGGGTGTGTCTAAAGAGGCGGCAAAATCGGCTGCCCAAAAAAATCAAAACCCTTTACAGCGTGTGTTGACAATGCTGGCTGAAATATTTACACCGATTATTCCAGCCATTATTGTTGGTGGTCTGATCCTTGGTTTTCGTAATATTTTAGATGCCGTTCCATTTGAATTTTTAGGTCAAAAAGTTGTTGATGGTGTCAGGCAAGTAGACTCTTCTGGGCATCCAATTTGGAATACTCTAGTAGATGTTTCAACGTTTTGGAGCGGAGTAGACTCTTTTTTATGGTTACCAGGTGAAGCTATATTTCATTTCTTACCAGTTGGTATTGTATGGTCTGTGACTCGTAAGATGGGGACTACTCAAATCCTCGGTATTGTTCTAGGTATCTGTCTAGTGTCGCCACAATTACTTAATGCTTATTCTGTAGCTAGTACTTCAGCAGCAGACATTGCTAAAAATTGGTCTTGGAATTTTGGTTACTTTACAGTACAAAAAATTGGTTATCAAGCTCAAGTTATTCCAGCTCTGTTAGCTGGTTTGAGCCTGTCTTACTTAGAAATCTTCTGGAGAAAACATATTCCTGAAGTTGTTTCAATGATTTTTGTGCCATTTCTATCCTTAGTTCCAGCTATTATCTTGGCTCATACTGTCCTTGGACCTATTGGTTGGACACTAGGTAAATGGATTTCTGCTATCGTTCTTATTGGATTGACTGGTCCTGTAAAATGGCTCTTTGGTGCTATTTTTGGTGCCCTGTATGCCCCATTTGTTATTACTGGTTTGCACCACATGACAAATGCTATCGATACTCAACTCATAGCAGATACAAAAACACATACAACTGGCCTTTGGCCGATGATTGCTCTTTCAAATATTGCTCAGGGTTCAGCTGTACTAGCTTATTATTTTATGCATCGTCATGATGAAAAAGAGGCTCAAATATCACTTCCAGCTGCTATCTCAGCCTACCTTGGTGTTACAGAGCCGGCGCTTTTTGGTGTAAACGTTAAATACATTTATCCATTTGTTGCTGGTATGATTGGTTCAAGTGTGGCAGGTCTTTTGGCGACAACTTTTAATGTCCAAGCTAACTCTATTGGTGTAGGCGGTCTTCCAGGCTTCCTGTCAATTAATGTTAAATATATGGGATATTTCTTTATCTGTATGGCAGTGGCTATCTTTATTCCTTTATTTTTGACACTATTCTTTAAAAAATCAGGTATTTTGACAAAAACTGAAGAGGAAAAATTAGTATCTGATGCTGTCATTGCTTCAACAACAGAAACAAAATCAGCAAAAGAAAAAGCTGTCGTCTCAGGTACAAAGCTTAGTGTAGTAAGCCCTTTATCAGGTTTAGCTAAACCACTGGATCAAGCTAGTGATCCTGTCTTTTCACAAGGAATTATGGGGAAGGGAGTGGTTATCGATCCAAGTGATGGAGAACTAGTTTCACCGGTCGATGCGACAGTTTCAGTTCTTTTCCCTACGAAACATGCTATTGGATTATTAACATCAGAGGGTGTTGAGTTTCTTATTCATATTGGTATGGATACTGTTAATTTAGAAGGAAAAGGGTTTACCTCTCATGTTGCCCAAGGTGACAATGTAAAAGTAGGAGATAAACTCATTACTTTCGATATTCCAATGATAAAAGAAGAAGGATACATTGTGGAAACTCCTATTCTGATTACTAATCAAGAAGAATTCCGACCAGAAGAATTGATAGATTTACCCAAACAGATAAAACGTGGACAAGCATTAATGGTTGCCAAGAAAATTTAAAAGTAATTAGGTATCCTTTTTAAAAAAGAGCACTCTTATAAAATGAGAGGTAATTTGAGGAATTGTTTGAGGGGCTTAATACATTAGCTCCTTGAATTATTTTGAACATAAGAAAAAACTCATGGGAACAAATATCGCTGTAAAAATGTTATATTTTTGATGATAGTTGATGTTATAGTTAGACTGCTAAATACAGCAGCATTTTGGGAAAGGAGTAGAATATGACGATTGATAAACGTAAAGTTGTCTATCAAATTTATCCAAAATCATACAAAGACACAACTGGTAATGGGGTTGGTGATCTTCGTGGTATTATCGAAAAATTACCCTATTTAGCAGAACTTGGTATTGATATGGTTTGGCTCAACCCATTTTATCCGAGTCCACAACGAGATAATGGATATGATATCTCTGATTATACAGCCATTAACCCTGATTTTGGAAAGATGGACGATTTTGAAGAAATGATTGAGGTGGGACGTCAATACCGTATAGATTTTATGCTTGATATGGTGCTTAATCATTGTTCAATAGAACATGAGTGGTTTAAAAAAGCACTTGCAGGAGATCGCTACTATCAAGATTTCTTTATCTTACGTGATAATCCAACAGATTGGGTATCTAAATTTGGTGGAAATGCTTGGTCACCATTTGGTGATACAGGGAAGTATTATCTTCATCTTTTTGATATCACTCAAGCTGACCTTAATTGGCGCAATGCCGATGTTCGCAAGGAACTTTTTAAAGTTGTCAATTTTTGGCGTGATAAAGGGGTTAAAGGTTTTCGATTTGATGTGATTAATTTAATTGGGAAAGATGAGATACTTGAGAACTGCCCAATTAATGATGGAAAACCAGCTTATACTGATCGTCCAATAACACATGATTATCTCAAGATGTTGAATAATGCTAGTTTTGGACAAGCTGATTCCTTCATGACAGTTGGTGAAATGTCTTCAACGACAATTGCAAATTGCATTCTTTACACTGCACCAGAACGTGAAGAGTTATCCATGGCTTTTAATTTTCACCACCTCAAAGTAGATTATAAAGATGGGCAAAAGTGGACCATTATGGCTTTTGATTTTCCTGCATTACGTGACCTTTTCCATAGTTGGGGCGAAGGAATGAGCGAAGGAAATGGTTGGAATGCTTTATTCTATAATAATCATGACCAACCGCGAGCATTAAATCGTTTTGTAGACGTGAAACGTTTTCGAAATGAAGGAGCAACCATGTTAGCAGCATCTATCCACTTATCGCGTGGTACTCCTTATATATATATGGGTGAAGAAATCGGAATGCTTGATCCCGATTACAGTTCTATGGATGATTATGTGGATATTGAGAGTTTGAATGCCTACCAAATAATGCTTGATGAAGGCAAGTCACAAGAAGAGGCATTTAGCATTATTCGAGCGAAATCTCGAGACAATTCTCGAGTACCAATGCAATGGGATGATAGTACGAATGCAGGTTTTTCTGAAGGCGCTCCATGGTTGAAAGTAGGAAAATCATATAAAGAAATCAATGTCGCAAAGGAGAAAACAGGGCTGATATTTACTTTCTATCAAGAGTTGATAAGGCTACGTAAACAACTGCCAATAATAGCTGACGGGAATTATAAAGCAGCTTTCAAAGATAACGAAAAAGTATATGCTTTTGAACGCCATCTTGATAAGCAAAAACTTCTTGTTTTAAATAATTTCTTTGCTGAGAAAGTTAAGATAAAATTACCGGAGAATTATCTCCAAGGACAAGTTCTTCTATCAAATTATAAGGATGTTACTCTTGATGAAACGGTTACTTTGCAACCTTATCAAACTTTAGCTATCTTAGTGTCATAACATTTAAAAAACCTTTACTTATTCAATTAAGTAAAGGTTTTTTAAGTGCTGCTTGTGGGAAGGAATCTTGCTCTAGATTTTGCAATTTCTTTCTTTTTTCTTTCTTTACTCTATAACAATAGCCCAAATTCATTCAATTGATAGTAGTGCCAGATTGGGCTCAAATGACCTAGAAAAATGTAAACGGTTACTATAAAATAAAAATAGAAAGGAAAACAAATGGTTGATAATAAGACTGTTGTGATAATGTTGGTATTTTTAGCTCGGAAAAATCTTTCCTTGTATGAGTTAACAGTGCAAACAAAGTTTTCAATAAAAGTTATCATAGAGCAAATTAACTATCTCAATAGTTTTTTAGCAAAAAATCACCTACCAGCTATTGCTCACTCTGCTGGACGTTATCAGTTATTAGGAGATGAAAAAGAGCATGATAAAATTGTCTCCTTATTAGAAGCTGAGCAATTTTACCTAACTCAGGAAGAAAGGGTATGTCTGATTTACCTTTATAGCTTTTGCCGAAGAGAGTTTGTCTCCAATGTGCATTATCAAGATTTTTTGAAAGTAAGTAAGAATACTACTTTATCAGATATCAAGATGCTACGTTCTAAATTAGCAAAAAGAGGTATCTCACTCACTTATACAAGAGCAAAGGGATATAGTCTAGTAGGAGATGAGATGGATAAGCATCAAGTTGCTTTTCAGATGATAACTCAACTACTAGAATCTCCCATTGGTTTTTGGTCTTTGAATTATATCTTGTCTTCTTGGAAATTCGCTCTCTCATATGAGAAGTTAGAAAAGACGGTAGAATATTTCTATGAATCTTTTCAACTTTCTCCAATACAAGATAGGCTTGAGAAATCTTTATATTTTATCATTTTAATACTGTGTCGTTATCAAAGGTCAGTAGATCGTGTTTTGCAGGGTTCTCCTATTGTTTCTGAACAATTAAAAGAGTTAACGACTATTATTGTGACTAATTTAAGTCAGGATATTTCCTTATCTAAACCATTAGATCAGAAAGAAAAAGATTATATTACCTTGATCTTATCTGGCTGTTTTGAAGGTGAGGGAACTAAAGATGATGATTTCTTTGAAGCATTGGCAAAAGCAATCGTTGATGAGATGGAAACTGTTTCACTTCTTAATTTTTCCAATAAAGAAGAGTTATTACAAGGTCTGAAGCGTCATATTATTCCAGCTTATTTCCGATTGAAATATGGTTTAACTGGCGATAGTGGTTATACACAAAATATTAAAGAGCATTACAGTGATTTATTTCTATTGGTTAAAAAGGCACTACGTCCTTTGGAAGAGCAAGTAGGATTAATACCCGATAGTGAAATTTCTTACTTCGTGATTCACTTTGGAGGCTATCTTAGACAATCAGGTGATACACAATCAATGTCTTATAAAGCTTTGATACTCTGTCCAAACGGCGTTAGTTCATCCTTAGTGATTAAGGAAAAATTGCGTGGATTATTTCCTCAAATTCATTTTCATCGTGTCTCTAAAATTGAGCAGCTGAAACTGATTGACAATCAAACTTACGATATGGTCTTTTCTACTATATTTGTAGAAACAAAAAAACCTAATTATCTAGTTTCGCTGATGATGACAGCAGAGCAAGTACAACAGCTCAAAGAACTGGTTATTTCAGATTTTCCCAAAGCTTGCCTTGACGATTTCCAACTTGATCAATTAATAGCAACTATAAAAAAATACGCTCATGTTCATTGTGAAGAGGAATTAAAATTGGCTTTGAGGACAATGGTAAAACAAGATATATTTAGAAAGGATGTGAGGCCCTTGTTGCACCAACTTATAACAGAGGAAACTTATCAGACAAGTTCTGAACAAATGAATTGGAAAGAGGCAATTCGTTTAGCGGCAAAACCCTTGTTAGCTTCTGGAAAAATTACGGAAAGTTACCCAGAAGCTATGATTGAAAAGGTCGAAGAGTTTGGTCCTTTTATCAATCTTGGTAAAGGTATTGCTATTCCACATGCCAGACCAGAAGATGGGGTAAACTCTGTCGGTATGTCAATGCTTGTTTTGGAACAGCCTATTTATTTATTGGATGACCCCAAACAGGAAATTTATCTCTTATTATGCATAGCAGCTATTGATAATGAAACGCATTTGAAAGCTCTATCGCATTTGACAACAATACTTCGTGATAATAATAATGTTAAAGCTTTGTTAGCTTCACGTGGGTATCAAGATATTGAAATGATTATAAAACAGGAGGATTAAAGATGTTAAGAATTGGAACAGCATGTGGATCAGGTCTAGGTTCAAGTTTTATGGTACAAATGAATATTGAGTCTATTTTGAAGGATTTGGGGGTTTCTGATGTTGAAGTTGAACATTATGATTTAGGTGGAGCAGATCCAAGCGCAGCAGATGTTTGGATTGTTGGTCGTGATTTGGAGGATTCAGCTGGTCACCTGGGGGATGTTCGTATTTTAAACAGTATCATTGATATGGATGAATTGAGAGAATTAGTGACAGGTATTTGCCAAGAAAAAGGCTTAATCTAGGAGGTTGATGCCATGAAAGGTCTATTGGATTTTTTAGTTAATATTGCCAGCACGCCAGCTATTTTAGTCGCCTTGATAGCCATTATCGGTTTAGTACTGCAGAAAAAAGGTGTTCCTGATATTGTAAAAGGTGGAATAAAAACATTTGTTGGCTTCTTAGTGGTTTCTGGAGGTGCAGGGATAGTCCAAAATTCCTTGAATCCATTTGGAAAAATGTTTGAGCATGCTTTTCATTTGGTGGGGGTAGTTCCTAATAATGAAGCCATTGTAGCAGTAGCTCTTACGAAGTATGGCTCAGCAACTGCTTTGATTATGTTAGCGGGAATGATTTTTAATATTTTAATTGCTCGTTTTACAAAATTTAAATATATTTTTCTGACAGGACATCATACATTGTATATGGCTTGTATGATTGCTGTTATTTTTGCCGTAGCAGGCTTTACTTCGTTCTCGCTCATCCTTTTTGGAGGTCTAGCGTTAGGGATTATTATGAGCGTATCTCCTGCATTTGTGCAAAAATACATGATTCAACTGACAGGTAATGATAAGGTGGCACTTGGGCACTTTGGTTCTTTAGGCTATTGGTTGAGTGGATTTATTGGTGGAATTGTTGGAGATAAATCAAAATCAACAGAAGATATTAAATTTCCAAAGAGTTTATCATTTTTACGTGACAGTACCGTAAGTATTACTATCTCAATGGCAATTATTTACCTTATCGTTGCAGTGTTTGCTGGTGAGGCTTATATTGCAAAAGAAATAAGTAACGGTGTCAATGGTCTTGTTTATGCCCTCCAACTAGCTGGGCAATTTGCAGCAGGTGTATTCGTTATTTTAGCAGGTGTACGCCTTATCCTAGGTGAAATTGTACCAGCCTTTAAGGGAATCTCAGAAAAATTGGTTCCAAATTCAAAACCAGCCTTGGATTGTCCAATTGTTTACCCTTATGCACCTAATGCAGTATTGATTGGTTTTATCTCAAGTTTTGTTGGTGGATTGGTTAGTATGATAGTTATGATTGTGACTGGCACTACTGTCATTTTACCAGGGGTCGTTCCTCATTTCTTCTGTGGGGCAACGGCAGGTGTTATCGGTAATGCTTCTGGTGGTGTGAGAGGAGCGACTATTGGTGCATTTGTTCAAGGTATCCTCATCAGTTTCTTGCCGATTTTCTTGATGCCTGTACTAGGTGGACTTGGTTTCAAAGGTTCAACATTCTCAGATGCTGATTTTGGTTTGACCGGTATCATTCTTGGCGCTCTTAATCATGTCGGCGGTGCGATAGCTATTGTTATTGGTATTGTAGTTATCTTAATTGGACTTTTTGGCATTTCATTTGTTGGAAAATCAACCCATAAGGAAGGTTAATAATGACATCACCAGAAGAAAGATATTCATCTCTAAGACGATTTGCAACGGAGATTCGTTTAAATACACTAGAAACGCTAAACCATTTAGGATTCGGTCACTATGGGGGTAGTTTATCAATTGTTGAGACTTTGGCTATTCTGTACGGTGATATTATGGATATAAACCCTGAAAAATTCAAAGAAAGTGATCGGAATTATATGGTCTTATCAAAAGGACATGCTGGTCCAGCCTTGTATAGTACACTCTATTTAAAAGGTTTTTTTGATAAAACATTCCTTCATTCGCTCAATACAAACGGTACCAAACTACCTTCGCATCCTGACCGCAATTTAACTCCTGGTATAGATGTAACGACAGGCTCATTAGGTCAAGGCATTAGTATTGCAACGGGAATTGCTTATGCTCAAAAGATTGAGAATTCAAGCTATTATACTTATACTATTGTAGGTGATGGTGAATTAAATGAAGGACAATGTTGGGAGGCTATACAATTTGCTGCGCATCATCAACTGCACCATTTAATTGTTTTTGTAGATGATAATAAAAAACAATTAGATGGTTTGACAGCTGATATTTGTAATCCTGGAGACTTTGTTGCTAAATTTGAAGCTTTTGGATTTGATGCAGTACGTGTAAAAGGAGATGACATTGAGGCAATTGACAAAGCTATTAAAACTTTTCAAGATTCAAATAGTGTCAAACCAAAATGCATTGTTTTAGATAGTATCAAGGGACAAGGTGTGAAAGAGTTGGAGGAGTTAGCTTCTAATCATCATTTACGACCAGATTTACAACAAAAAACAATGTTAGAGCGAGCGGTGATAAGCTTGAGAGAAAGTTTGGAGGTGGTAGAATGAGATGTTCAACCAAAGAAATGAGGCTTGTCTATCGTGATTTCCTCCTTCAAGCTAATCAAGAAAATAAACAAATTACCGTTTTAGAAGCCGATTTGTCGAGTTCAATGTCAACAAATGTACTGGCATCAGAATTTGGAAAACGTTATATTAATCTAGGTATTATGGAGGCTGAGATGGTAGGTCTTGCAGCAGGGCTCGCCATTAAAGGTTACAAGCCATACCTTCATACTTTTGGTCCTTTCGCGTCAAGGCGTGTCTTTGATCAAGTATTTTTATCGTTAGGTTACTCACAATTATCAGCTACGATTATTGGCTCAGATGCAGGAGTTAGCGCAGAAATGAATGGCGGAACTCATATGCCTTTTGAAGAGTTAGGTCTACTAAGGTTAATTCCAAAGGCGACTATTTTTGAGGTTAGTGATGATATTCAGTTTGAAGCAATTTTAAAACAAACATTAAGTATTGATGGTCTAAAATACATTAGAACTATTCGTAAGGCCCCCACTGCAGTTTATGAGGGATGCGAAGATTTTTCAAAAGGTTTTATACAATTACGCCAGGGAAAAGATATTGCTCTTGTAGCAAGTGGTATTATGGTTTCTAGAGCGATAGAAGCAGCCGACTACCTCAAAGAACTAGGGATTGAGGCCTCAGTTATCGACCTTTTTAAAATTAAGCCCCTTCCAGAAGAACTGAAACCATTACTGATAGATCAATCCATTGTAACTATTGAGAATCATAACCGTATTGGCGGTATCGGAAGTGCATTATGCGAATGGCTTAGTATGGAGAAAGACACTACTGTTAGTCGTATGGGTATTGATGAGCGATTTGGTCAGGTAGGTCAGATGAAATATTTATTAGAGGAGTATGGACTCGCTGTTAAAGATATAGTAGAGCATTGCAAATCAATTTATAAATCATAACAAAAAGGCAACATTGGAGTTGCCTTTTTGTTATTTTCTGAAATTTTTAAGTTTTGTATAAGTATCTTGTGGTATTTTATCCTTACTAAAAATAAAGGGGTGGTCGTTATGCGAGCTTGGAAAGGTATTGTTTTAATTTTATCTAGCATAGTGGTGACACTAGTAGCATGGCAAAATGCAGGATTAAGTGAATTTGTTGTACCAGGATTAGCTTTGACAAGTTTATCGCTAACATTCCTCTTATCAACCAAATTTAGGATACTTGAAAGTTACTTTCAAGGTATTGAAAATATGTATTTTTACCACAAGGTAATGGCTGTATTTTCAATGATTTTGCTTCTATTGCACAAAATTGGTCTTGGACAAGGCGGACATGGAAGTGAGTTTGCAAAGACTATTGGCAGTGCGGGATTATATCTTTTTCTAAGTATTGTTTTTGTAGCTTATTTCGGAAATTTTTTAAAGTATGAAATTTGGCGTTTTATTCATCGCTTTGTTTATTTAGTCTATATTTTGGGATTGGTACATACTTTTCTGATTTTAGGAGATAGGATACTAGGGAATACTTTACTCAGTTTAATCGTATTAGGTTATGCTGTCATTGGGGTTATATCTGGATTTTATATTATTTTCCTATATTCTAGAATGCGTTTTCGTCGTGTAGGGTACGTTCAAAAGGTTACTCATCTTAACCATGATACAACTGAGATTGAAATAGCAATGAAGCGTCCTGTCCTTATCGATATGACTATGGACAATTTACTTTTTTAAAAATTTATCAAGCCGGCTTTGAATCAGCAGCTCATCCTTTCTCGATATCGGGTGGTCATGATAGAGTGATATTTTTAACTGTTAAAGCTTCAGGAGATTATACGAAATCCATTTACAAACAGCTAAAAGTTGGGACAAAAATAGCCTTAGATAGAGCTTATGGTCATATGTTATTTGATAAAGACAAGAAAGAACAGGTTTGGATTGCAGGAGGTATCGGCATCACTCCCTTCATTTCATTTATTAGAGAAAATAGTATTTTGACTAAGAGAGTTGACTTCTTTTATACATTTTCAAATCAAGACAATTTGATTTATCAAGATATGTTAGAATCCTATGCTAAAGCCAATCCTAATTTTAAACTTCACTTAAATAATAGTAGCCTCCAAGGAAGACTTGATTTTAGTCAGTCTGTTTTTGAAGGACAACCAACGATATTTATGTGTGGGCCAACTAGTATGACATCTACTTATGCTAAGGTCTTTCGGCAAAAAGATGCAAAGTCTCGTTTAGTCTATGAAGGATTTTCCTTTAGAGACAGTTGGTTATCCATATTTCTATTAAAAACTTTTGACAAAGTTTATTCTAATTTGATAAAATAAGAGGGTCTATAAGACAAACCAACTTTTTCTTGGTTTTAGGAGTGCCAATCCTAAGACTCGGATGAAGCAATAAAAGGAGAATATATTATGGCAATCTCAAAAGAGAAAAAAAATGAAATCATTGCTCAATATGCACGTCACGAAGGTGATACAGGATCAGTTGAAGTTCAAGTAGCAGTTCTTACTTGGGAAATCAACCACCTTAATGACCACATCAAACAACACAAAAAAGACCACGCTACTTACCGTGGATTGATGAAAAAAATTGGTCACCGTCGTAACTTATTAGCATACCTACGTCGTACAGATGTTAACCGTTACCGTGAATTGATTCAATCACTTGGACTTCGTCGTTAATAGACAACAGAGTCAAGTAAAAACGCTAGAAAATTTTCTAGTGTTTTTTGTTTTAAACGTACTATGAACGTAAGTACTTTGAGGGGGCCAACAGTAAGAAAGTGTTTTAACCTATGAAGAGGGTTATTAAGCAAGCTAAGATTAACCCTAGAAATTTATTTTAATCATTGTAACAAGGTCTGATTGCTAGTATTAATAATCAGACTTTTTACGTTTACATTAATGAATGATAATACAGCTTCCCCCACGGATTTTCGCTACTCAATTTTATAGAATTATGTTAGAATAAAGCTTATACGTGGTTTTATGCAAAGTTGAGTTTAGAACAGCTAGATTGAACTTTGTAGGAAACGCGTAAACAAAAAAATATGGAGAATAATATGTCAAAACAAGTCTTTGAAATGATTTTTGCTGGTAAAAAATTAGTTGTTGAAACTGGCCAAGTGGCTAAACAAGCAAATGGATCAGTTGTCGTTCGTTATGGAGATTCTACTGTACTTACAGCAGCAGTTATGTCTAAGAAAATGTCAACAGGTGATTTTTTCCCACTTCAAGTCAATTACGAAGAAAAAATGTATGCTGCTGGGAAATTTCCGGGTGGTTTTAACAAACGTGAAGGGCGTCCAAGTACGGATGCTACCTTAACAGCACGTCTTATTGATAGACCAATCCGTCCGATGTTTGCTGAGGGATTTCGTAACGAAGTCCAGGTCATCAATACTGTTCTTTCATTTGATGAAAATGCTAGCGCACCAATGGCTGCTATGTTTGGTTCATCATTAGCATTATCGATTTCCGATATTCCTTTCAATGGGCCAATTGCTGGAGTTCAAGTTGCTTATGTTGATGGCAATTTTATTATTAATCCGACAGCACAAGAACAAGAGGCTTCTGCGTTAGAATTAACGGTTGCAGGTACTAAAGAAGCGATTAACATGGTTGAATCTGGAGCGAAAGAACTTTCAGAAGAAATCATGCTAGAGGCTCTTCTTAAAGGACATGAGGCTGTCTGTGAATTAATCGCCTTTCAAGAAGAGATTGTAACTGCTATTGGTAAAGAAAAAGCCGAAGTAGAACTTCTTCAAGTTGATCCAGAACTTCAAGCAGAAATTATTGCTACTCATAACATAGCTTTACAGGCTGCAGTACAAGTTGAAGAGAAAAAGGCTAGAGAAGCAGCTACAGAAGCAGTTAAAGAAGTAGTTATAGGTGAATATGAGGCGCGTTACGCTGAACATGAAGAATATGATCGCATTATGCGTGATGTTGCTGAAATTTTAGAACAAATGGAACATGCAGAAGTTCGTCGCCTCATTACAGAAGATAAGGTTCGTCCTGATGGACGTCGTGTGGATGAGATTCGTCCATTAGATGCAGTGATTGATTTTTTACCACAAGTTCATGGATCAGGTCTCTTTACACGAGGACAAACCCAAGCATTATCAGTATTAACGTTAGCACCTATGGGTGAAGCACAAATCATTGATGGGCTAACACCAGAGTATAAGAAACGCTTTATGCACCACTATAACTTCCCACAATATTCAGTTGGTGAGACGGGACGTTATGGAGCTGCAGGGCGTCGTGAAATTGGTCACGGTGCTTTAGGAGAGCGTGCATTAGAACAAGTCCTTCCAAGCTTGGAGGAGTTTCCGTATGCTATCCGACTAGTTGCAGAAGTTTTAGAATCAAACGGTTCATCATCTCAGGCTTCTATATGTGCTGGAACGCTTGCTCTTATGGCAGGTGGTGTGCCTATAAAAGCTCCGGTTGCTGGTATTGCCATGGGACTCATATCAGATGGAACAAACTACACAGTCCTTACTGATATTCAAGGATTAGAAGACCATTTTGGCGATATGGACTTTAAGGTTGCGGGTACACGTGAAGGGATTACAGCACTTCAAATGGATATTAAAATTGAAGGTATTACCCCTCAAATTTTGGAAGAAGCTCTTGCGCAAGCTAAAAAAGCACGCTTTGAAATTCTTGATGTCCTTCATGGAGCTATCGCAGAGCCACGTCCACAATTAGCACCAACGGCACCTAAGATTGATATGATAAAAATCGATGTTGATAAGATTAAAGTTGTCATCGGTAAAGGCGGCGAAACTATCGATAAAATCATCGCTGAAACAGGTGTTAAGATTGATATTGATGAAGAAGGAAATGTATCTATCTTCTCTAGTGATCAGGCTGCTATTGATCGTACGAAAGACATTATTGCAAGTTTAGTACGTGAAGCAAAAGTGGGAGAAGTTTACCATGCTAAAGTAGTTCGTATCGAGAAATTCGGTGCCTTTGTCAACCTCTTTGATAAAACAGATGCATTGGTACATATTTCAGAAATTGCATGGACACGTACAGCAAATGTAGCTGATGTTCTTGAAATTGGTGAAGAAGTTGATGTGAAAGTCATCAAAATTGATGATAAAGGGCGAGTTGATGCCTCTATGAAAGCATTATTACCACGTCCTCCAAAAGCTGACAATCCTAAAAAGGAATCTTAATATGACAAGTACAAACGAGTTAGACATTAGATTGCGTGCTTTTATCAATGCACCGGATAATTTTTTAGATAGTATAGGTCTTGTGAATGCCTTGCACCACTCTACGGTTTGGGCAAGCAAGGAACCCTATGCTATTCAAGTAGATGGTCAAGAAGTTGTTCCTGTTTTTACGGATATTACTGACCTTAATCATTTCAAAGAGGAGCAAGAAAGTGCTCGAGATATGTTTTGGGAGAGTCGTCGTAGTTTAGACGTTCTTGATGAAGCTATTTCACATGGCTTATCAGGATTGGTCTATAATTTAAAAAAAGAAGGCGATTTTGGGAACTCGACTATTTTCTACTGTGAAGATATGGTGCAATTTATGAACAATTACACCACAATCTTAAACCAGTTGTTAAATGAAGATAACATTGTTGCCGATATCATGGATAAAACCTACTTGGTACCTGCCTTTGTCCATCCACGTGAAGAAGGTAGTTTTGACCGTTTTTTCCCTACAATGTCTACCCCCGAAGGAAAAAGTTATGTTCCAGTATTCTCAAACCTTTTAAGTTTTGAAAAATGGTATAACCATAATGATTTTGGTGGTGCTTTTAGGAAAGCACAAGGAGTAATTTTAGCCTGGACGATTGACGATATTTATAAACCGCGTAATGGAGAAAATGAGATTGATGATACCTTTGGAGTAGCCATCAATCCATTTGATGAACAACAAGTTTTAGTTGATTGGTCTGATGTAGAAAACGATTGAGGAAAACTATGGGGTGGTGGAAAGAAAGTATAGCTATTGTCAAAGAACAAGATCCAGCTGCTCGTAGTTCTCTAGAAGTTATTTTAACTTATCCAGGAATAAAAGCTCTTGCAGCTCATAGGCTATCTCATTTTTTATGGAATCATAATTTTAAATTGTTAGCACGTATGCACAGTCAATTTTGGCGTTTCTGGACACAAATTGAAATTCATCCCGGAGCGACGATTTCGGAAGGGGTTTTTATTGACCACGGTTCAGGATTGGTCATTGGAGAAACTGCCATTGTAGAGAAAGGTGCTATGCTATACCATGGGGTTACATTGGGTGGCACAGGTAAAGACAAAGGCAAACGACACCCAACCATACGTAAAGGTGCGCTAATTTCAGCACATTCTCAAATCATCGGTCCAATTGAGGTTGGAGAAAATGCTAAAGTCGGTGCTGCAGCAGTTGTCCTTGCAGATGTGCCAGCAGACGTAACAGTAGTTGGTGTTCCAGCTAAAGTTGTCCGTGTCCATGGTCAAAAGGATGATCTTCAAATCCGAAGTATTGAACATGATCGAGAAGAAAGTTATTATTCGTCCAAACTTTAGGAGGTATTTGTGAAGGATTATGTAACAACTCAAATATTATCAATTTTAGGTATACTAGCAGGAGCTTGTTTAAGCTATTTAAAGTTTGCACAAGGTAACTCTCTCTTAGGAATTATTTGGGCTGCCTTTGCTTTAATGTATATTGTTCGTTTGTATAAAGCTTATCAAAAACAGAAAAAGGAAAAACCATGATAAAAATTTACGACACTATGACTCGCAGTTTACAAGATTTTATACCTCTCAATGAAGGTAAAGTCAACATGTACGTCTGTGGGCCAACAGTTTATAACTATATACATATCGGAAATGCCCGCAGTGTAGTAGCTTTTGATACTATTCGTCGTTATTTTGAGTATTGTGGTTACCAAGTCAATTATATTTCTAACTTTACTGATGTTGATGATAAAATTATAAAAGGTGCAGCTGAAGCAGGTATGGATACAAAATCCTTTTCAGATAAGTTTATTTCAGCATTTATGGAAGATGTTGCTGCATTAGGTGTCAAACCTGCTACAAAAAATCCTCGAGTTATTGACTATATGGATGAGATTATTGATTTTGTTAAAGTTTTAGTTGATAAGGAATTTGCCTATGAAGCTAATGGAGATGTTTATTTTAGAGTAAGTAAATCACATCATTATGCAAAATTAGCCAATAAAACTTTGGAAGATTTAGAGATTGGTGCAAGTGGTCGTGTTGATGGGGAAGGAGAGATTAAAGAGAATCCTTTAGATTTTGCACTTTGGAAATCAGCTAAATCTGGGGAAGTCTCATGGGAAAGTCCTTGGGGGAAAGGGCGCCCAGGGTGGCATATTGAATGTTCTGTTATGGCAACTGAGATCCTTGGTGATACTATTGATATCCATGGTGGAGGAGCTGATTTAGAATTTCCACATCACACGAATGAGATTGCACAATCTGAAGCTAAAACAGGTAAGACCTTTGCAAATTACTGGATGCATAATGGTTTTGTTAACGTTGATAACGAGAAAATGTCTAAATCTCTTGGTAACTTTATTACTGTTCACGATATGTTGAAGAGCGTTGACGGACAAGTAATACGTTTTTTCTTAGCGACACAACAGTATCGTAAACCCGTGAATTTCACTGAAAAGGCCGTTCATGATGCGGAAGTTAACCTTAAATATTTAAAAAATACTTTCAATTTACCAATCCAAGAGAATGCTAATGATGAAGAATTAGAGCAATTTGTGAAAGCATTTCAAGAAGCGATGGATGATGATTTTAATACAGCAAACGGTATTACTGTTATCTTTGAAATGGCAAAATGGATTAACTCAGGACACTATACTTCAAAAGTTAAGGAAACTCTTGCTGAATTATTAGAAATTTTTGGTATTGTATTCCAAGAGGAAGTGCTTGATGCTGATATTGAATCTTTAATAGAACAACGCCAAGAAGCACGAGCTAATCGTGATTTTGCAACTGCTGATCGTATTAGAGATGAATTAGCAAAACAAGGAATTAAATTGTTAGATACTAAGGATGGCGTGAGGTGGACTCGTGATTGATGTTCGTTTGATTAATGGTATTGCTTTAGCTTTTGAAGGAGATGCAGTTTATTCTTTGTATATCCGACGCCATTTAATTATGCAGGGTTTTACCAAACCTAATCAGTTACATCGGAAAGCAACGCAATATGTTTCTGCTAATGCCCAAGCATTGTTAATTAATGCCATGTTAGAAGAAAATATTTTAACTGATGAAGAGCAGTTAATTTATAAACGAGGACGTAATGCGAATAGTCATACAAAAGCTAAAAATGCTGATATTATTACCTATCGTATGTCTACAGGTTTTGAGGCTCTTATGGGGTACTTGGATATGACTGGTCAGATAAAGCGCTTGGAAACTCTAATACAGTGGTGTATTGAAACCATTGAAAAATAAACAAAAAGAGAGGCTATATCCTCTCTTTTTTATAGAGACATTAGGATTTGTTGGTAAAATATTGCTATAAAAAGCTTTATGCTATAGCATTCATGATATAATATGACTATGAAAGATAAACAATTTAAAGAAGAATCAAGTGACCTTGTCTATGGCTTACATGCTGTGACAGAGAGTTTAAGAGCTAATACTGGTAATAAATTATACTTGCAAGATGACTTAAGAGGAAAGAACGTTGATAAAGTCAAAGCACTAGCGACTGAAAAAAAAGTATCCATTTCCTGGACTCCTAAAAAAATCTTATCAGACATGACAAATGGTGGAGTTCACCAAGGATTCGTTCTAAAAGTTTCGGAATTTGCCTATGCGGATTTATCAGAGATAATGACAAAGGCAGAGAATGAAGAAAATCCTCTCATTTTAATCCTTGATGGTCTGACCGACCCTCACAACCTAGGTTCTATTCTACGCACAGCTGATGCAACCAATGTAACAGGTATTATCATCCCCAAACATCGTTCTGTTGGAGTGACCCCAGTGGTTTCAAAGACATCTACAGGAGCTGTTGAACATGTTCCTATTGCAAGGGTAACTAATCTCAGTCAAACTTTGGATACTTTAAAAGATAAGGACTTCTGGATATTTGGCACTGATATGAATGGGACACCATCGCATAAGTGGAATACCAAAGGTAAATTAGCCCTAGTTATTGGTAATGAAGGAAAAGGTATTTCTCATAATATCAAAAAGCAAGTAGATGAAATGATTACAATTCCCATGAATGGTCATGTTCAGAGTTTAAATGCCAGTGTTGCAGCCGCTATTTTGATGTATGAAGTATTTAGAAACCGCCTATGAAAAAACATTCTATCTTACTCGTTGATGGCTACAATATGATTGCTTTTTGGAAAGATACTCGACAGCTTTTTAAAAGCAATCGTTTAGAAGAGGCAAGGGAAGTATTACTTAGAAAGCTAAATCATTACGCACATTTCGAACACATTGATATTATTTGTGTATTTGATGCCCAGTATGTTCCTGGTGTACGTCAGCGTTATGACCAATACAAAATATCCGTTATCTTTACTGAGGAGGACGAAACTGCGGATAGCTATATTGAACGAGCAGCGGCAGAACTTAATCAATCTGTGTTAAATTTAGTCTCCGTTGCTACCAGTGATTTAAATGAACAATGGACTATATTTTCTCAGGGTGCTTTACGTGTCTCAGCTAGAGAATTGGAACAGCGTGTAGCGACAGTAAAATCAGATTTGGATAAGATGTCCAGTCAAATCGATTTGAGTACGCCAAAGTTAAGGCCGTGGAATGATGAACAACTAGGAAAACTCAAGGATTTTTTAGATGGTATGTAAAACCTAACACTTTATTAGCCAGCCAACAATTTTTTTGATATAATATTGGAACTACTTTGATTATCAAATAAAAATAATAGATTGAGGTAACAATGACTTTTAAAATACTAACGGATTCGACATCGGATTTAGATGAAAAGTGGGCTCAAGAGCACAATGTCGATATTATAGGTTTGACCATTGAACTTGATGGAAAGACTTATGAGACAGTCGGAGACGAAAAAATTACTAGTGACTTCTTGTTGGAGCGTATGCAAGAGGGAGCAAAGCCTACAACAAGCCAAATTAACGTTGGTCAGTTTGAAGAAGTTTTTTCAACCTATGCAGAAAATGACCATGCCTTGTTATATTTAGCGCTATCTTCACATTTATCAGGGACTTACCAGAGTGCAACTATTGCGCGTGAGATGGTCTTAGACAAATATCCTGATGCTCAAATTGAGATTGTGGATACAATGGCAGCTTCATGTGGTGAGGGTGTCTTAGCAATGTTAGCAACTAAAGAGCGACAAGAAGGTAAATCTTTAGAAGAAGTGAAACAAAAAATTGAATCACTTCTCCCTAAATTAAACACATACTTTTTAGTTGACGATCTCAACCATTTAATGCGTAGTGGTCGCTTATCAAAAGGTGCAGCTATTATTGGAAGTGTTGCTAAGATTAAACCATTGCTTAAGTTAGATAGCGAGGGTAAATTAGTACCATTTGCCAAGACAAGGGGCCGTAAAAAAGGTATTAAAGAGATTGTGACTCAGGCAACAAAAACACTATCTTATAGCACTTTAATTATTGCTTATAGTGGAGAGAAAGATTCAGCCCAAGTTATGAAAGAACAGTTATTAGCAGATGAGCGTATTGAAGAAGTTATTATTCGTCCATTAGGGCCAGTCATTTCAGCTCATGTGGGCTCAGGTGCTTTAGCTCTGTTCTCTTTAGGGGAAGAAAACCGATAACCAATCAAAGGGCATAACAGTACGTTATGTTCTTTTAGTATATATTTCATAAAATGTATTTTATATGATGCTATGAAACTATAAAATAGTAGGAGACCTATTATGAAAAATAAAATAAGAACTATCCTCAATATGATGAACGACAACAACAATTGGTTTTACAAAGTTATCAAAAATGTTTTTAGACGATGGTTTTTATCTTATGGCTTGAAAGTGTTTTTGGAAAACTAATAAAGGGGAGCGTATCATCTGATTTTATAATAATATTAACTTTATTTAGTGGTGTTTCTATTTTGTTACGACTTCTAATCTAAAAAGAGTCTCTCCGTTTGTTGATGAAAGATTTTGGAAAATGTTTTTGTTGCTGGCGCATTTGCCCTCATAGGAATAACTATTTTATTGATGCTTTTACTAGGAAGGTTGATATTGCTACTTATTTTTCAAGGGGAGATGATGCAATTTTAGCAGTTATAGGAATATCATTGATAGCTATGGGAACTTCAGTGTACTACCATAAGTATAAGGACAGATAGTAATATGAAAAATTTACGCTTAAAGACAGCTAGAGCTAGTATGGATTTATTACAACAGTCTCTAGCTGAAAAGGTCGGTGTATCATGTCAGACAATAGCCGCCATTGAAAAAGGAGGCTATAATTAAGCGATTAAATTGTGTCAAGCTTTGAATAAAACTGTAGATGATTTATTTTGCTAAATTCTCAAAGTAAGTTCCACCTCTAGTAGAAATGGAATTTAGTCTGATAAAAACCAATAAAAACCAATAAAAACCAATAAAAACCAACGAAAATCCGTCTCAGACTAAGTTCCGTTGGTTTTTATAATACTTGATTTCATAGGTTTTCAGAGTTAAAAATCGCAAAAAAAGGTACAAGAAAACATCCTCATCTGAAAGCGTTTCAGATTAAGTTCCGCTATGGTTGAAGTTAGTGTGAGACGTTTAGGTTGTATCAGTTAGTTGATTAGGTTAGATTTTGTCTTTTAATAGTTTGGGAGATTGGCAGACGTCTTCCGCAGTAATTTCCTCAATACCGAGTATACTTGCGATGTCTTTTCCGTAAGTAAAAGAGAATAGCTCATAAGCCGTTTTACCATTTAGAGCCTGTCTCTTAACGCTGTTGATATGAGATAGTGCCAGATTAATGTCCTCTTGAGTCAAGTTGTCGAAGGAAGTCCCCTTAGGCAGTATGTCTCTCACGAGGGTATGATTCTTCTCGATTCTTGCTTTCTGGTCAGACCGATTAGGGTCACAAAAGAAGAGTTGAGACTGTCCACAAACATCTATCTCAATATCATCCACTCTAGCGAATTCCCCACCATTATCCGTTAGGATAACAGGAAAGAGTTCGAAGAAGTCTCTCTTGTTATCATAGAGTGTCCTCTTAATGACCTGTATGTGTTTAGCAGTTTCGATAGCTGTCTTAGAATCCATCAGTTTGGCAAAGATGAAGTTACAGAAGGCGACATTGAAGGTGAGAAGGACCTTTCCACCAATCCGTCCAATAACCGTGTCCATTTCAAGCCAGGAGTTCAGCTCTGATTGGTTCATGTGTTCTATAAAATCCTCGTACCGTCGCCCTTCTTTAATCGCTTTTGGAATAGGAGGGAGTGTGCTCTTTCGCCTTTTTTTGAACTTCACAGCTCTGGGTAGGTCGATTGGTGTGATGGATAGGTAGCCTTTCTTGATGTGTCGATAAACGGTTGAAGAACTCACTTCTAGATCGTTGGTTTTGAGGATATGATAGATACGTTGGCCCTTCTTGACCCCATTAGAAAGCACTCTATCTATTTTCCAGAAGGTCTCTTTGTTCAAAGGGATTCCTTCTCTAGATTCAACTAAAAGTTTTTCATAGTTTCTTTGAGCTTGCTTAGCAAGATAGAAGGTCTTCTTGTAACCACAGTTGATCTTCCTCTTTGGACACCCATTACAAACATAGGGAGCTTTTCTTAGTAGCGGACAGTCTAGGCAGTCTTTGGTTGATTCTCTTAGTTGCTTATTTCGTTTGACTTCTTTTGCGATAGTAGTAGGGTGTTTCAGTAGATTAAGCCCGATGGCTTTAAAGGTTTCTCCTCTATCCAAACCAGATTGGATGTCATTACGGTCTGAGAGAGTTAGGTGTTTGTGTTTTGTCATGATGGATAAACTCATTTCTAACCCAAACGTCTCAGACTTAATTCCACCATAAAAATCCTTTTCACACTAACTTCCGGTTTTGGAGGGCAGACGGAACTTACTTTGAGAAATTACTGATGATTTATTTTGGGATGAAAATTGATAAAATAAAAGAAATAACTTGACGAATGCTACCTTATTTTGATATGATTATAAGCGGTATTGTTTACCCCATTTGTAAGGCCCCGGAACCTTTCAAATACTCTCGTGGACCGGAACATCCACACCTGTAAACAAAAACGAATTCGTATAGGAGAAATCATGAACAAAACAACTTTCATGGCTAAACCAGGCCAAGTTGAACGCAAATGGTACGTTGTTGACGCAACAGATGTACCTCTTGGACGTCTTTCTTCAGTAGTTGCTAGCGTACTTCGCGGAAAAAACAAACCAACTTTCACACCACACACTGATACAGGTGACTTTGTGATTGTTATCAATGCTGAAAAAGTTAAATTAACTGGTAAAAAAGCATCAGATAAAATCTACTACACTCACTCAATGTATCCAGGTGGTTTGAAACAAATCTCAGCAGGTGAACTCCGTTCTAAAAATGCTGTTCGTTTGATTGAAAAATCAGTTAAAGGCATGCTTCCACATAACACTCTTGGACGTGCACAAGGTATGAAATTGAAAGTATTTGTTGGCGGTGAGCATACACATGCTGCACAACAACCAGAAGTACTTGATATCTCAGGACTTATCTAAGAGGAAAGGAGCATTATATAATGGCACAAGCACAATATGCAGGTACTGGTCGCCGTAAAAACGCTGTTGCACGCGTTCGTTTGGTTCCAGGTACTGGTAAAATTACAATCAATAAAAAAGATGTAGAAGAGTACATCCCACACGCAGACCTTCGTCTTGTTATCAACCAACCTTTCGCAGTTACTTCAACTCAAGGTTCATACGATGTTTTTGTTAACGTTGTAGGTGGTGGATATGCAGGTCAATCAGGTGCGATCCGTCATGGTATCTCACGTGCACTTTTAGAAGTTGACCCAGATTTCCGCGATTCATTGAAACGTGCTGGACTTCTTACACGTGACGCACGTATGGTTGAACGTAAAAAACCAGGTCTTAAGAAAGCTCGTAAAGCTAGCCAGTTCTCAAAACGTTAAGAACCGCTTTACATCAACGATTACAAGCATTTTGCAAGTCTCTTGCAAGGTGCTTTTTTTGTCGTTTTTTGCTTTTGATACCTTTTTTGATACCGTTTTGGAAAAACTTTCACATCTTTTTTGACTGTTATTTAGCTTTGAGATAGTCCGCAAATTGCTTGATGGACTTATCTTCTCCGTTAGTTGTTGAATGGCTGTAAGTATCTAAAGTCATTTGACTACTGGCATGTCCTAATCGTTTTGCTGTGTTGACTGGGTCAACTCCAATTTCAATCATTAAGGTAGCATGGGTATGCCTGAAACCGTGAGGACTGATTTTCCTTAAGCCATGCTTCCTGATAATCCGTGATAGTACATTGTTGATATAGTCTGCATGTAGTGGCTCTATTGAGCCTGACCGTGTGCAGTAAGTAAAAATAAAATCTTGCTCGATAGAAAGAGGTGCGACTGCTAGTTGTGCCTTTTCTTTTTGGCAATTTGCCTTCCATTCCTGCAGAATAGAAATAGTTTCACTATCTAGCTTTATCCTTCGAACCGAAAAATCATTTTTAGTTCCTTTTTCGATTGCCTGTCCGTCTAATCGTCCTAAGCTTTTATTGACGCTTAGTGTCTCACTCTGAAAATCTATATCAGCCCATTTAAGGGCGTATAGCTCGCCTTTCCTTAAGCCACTGTAGGCTAGTAGCCTGAACAGTGCATAATGCTTGTAAGGCTCTTCTTGAAGCACTATGGCTAAAAACTCTTGAAGTTCCTGAACTGTCCAATAGTTTTCTATCCGTGTCTTTTTCCGCTTTGGCATAATGATTTCTGTCATAGGGTTATGTTTGAGCAGTTTCATCTTGATAGCAAAATCAAAGACCTTGCCAGTGTAGGACTTGATTTGCTTGATATTCTTAAATACCTTAGCTTTTTCTATGATGAAGTTCTGGCAGTCTAAAGGGGATATTTTGCTGATGGGTAAGTCTCCCATGACTGGCAGAATGTGAAGCCTAAACATATCAAGAGTACGAGAAGCCGTGGTCGGCTCTACCGTATCTTGATAGGCTTGATACCATTTCTCGAATATCTCGTTATAAGTTTTATGAGTTGGCTTGATGAACTCTTCCAATTTTCCTGAAGCCTTAAGGTAGATTAGCCTAGCTTCGTAATCTTTGGCTTCCTTTCGAGTACGAAAGCCACGTTTGATATGGTCAGCACGTTGACCGTCTCTTGTCATATAGACCTTGACTAAATACAAATAGCCATTTTTGGCTTTTTTGCTTGGGTATTTGTGAATGGACATTGTAATTTCTCCTTTATTTTTCTAAGGTTTCGGAGCTTGTAAAATAAGGAAATTACAGATTGCTTTGATTATTTTTTGTGTTTTTCAGCCATTCTTTTCTTGTATTCGTCCGATTCTTCCCATGCTTGCCAAACGAAGTGATAATCTGATTTCTCATCTCCGCTATGGTTAATTGTATAAGGAAATTCTTCGGCAACTTCTTTTATCCTTTGCTTGAGTGCTTGAATTATATTAGGTTCAATGCCTTCAAAAATCTCATCGATTTTTCTCTCAAGTGTTGGGGTGGAAAGGAGCATTGTTTTTACGAAACTGACGTCATCTTTGAAAGGTGTCCACTCAGTTACTTTGTCTAGATTAGTTTTACCTTGAGCCACTCTAAAAAGACCTTTTATTAGAGACTCATCACCTGGATTTATTAAGTTAGGCTCTTTTTCATCTCCTAATAAGTATCCAACTGATACTCCAAAATATTTTGCAAGAATAACTGCGTTATTTTTTTTAGGATTGCGTACACCTTGGTTATAGCTTGTTAATGTTGGATAAGCTATTCCGGTTTCTTCGCTAATTTGTTTCAGTGTTTTACCGCTTAAAGCGACTAGATATGGAATTCTTGTATTCATTTCATCTCCTTTTGTAAATAAAATAACACAAATAACACAAAAATACAAATTAAGGTACAAAAAGTATTGACATAAACACAAATGTATTTTAAAATGTATTATGTATTTAAATAATGCAAAAATAAATGCTTTCGGAGTTTGTAAAAAATGGAAAGGGGTCAGTTATGGCTTACACACTAGAAGAACGAGAAACGATTGTCCGTTACGATGAAATGGATAAGTGTTGGTATTTTGAAAGTAACGTTAGAAGACACGTTACAAAGATTTTGAAAATGGAGCATGCATTCGACGAAATCGAAAAAGAGCTCGAGAATGATTTTTGTATCTATGTTCGTGCAAAACTGTCTGATTTAAATAACTTTTCAGTCAATCCGTTTGTAAAGAATAAACGAAAACTATCTGACGAACAGAGATTAGAGTTAAGTCGACTTGCTAAAAAACGTTTCTCGTCTGACTAGGAAGCGTACAGCAATCAAAAACAGACTTAAAAATCTTCTCTGGTATATTTACCCTAGGAAGATATTTCAATCCTGAAATATCAGATTACAATAAGCGTTTCAGAGCTTAAAATTGATTTTAACAAAAAGGAGAACTCAAAATGACAGAAGGATTTACCATTCAGCTCCCCAAAGTAACTGAAAAGAAGTTACTGGCTCGCTATGATGACATGCTTCAAAAGGCAATAGAAAAAGCCCTTGAGGATAAAGAACTCTATAAGCCTATAGTTCGTATGGCTGGCTTGTGCCGTTGGCTAGATGTCTCAACGACAACCGTTGTCAAATGGCAAAAACAGGGAGGGATGCCCCACATGGTGATTGATGGTGTGACCCTGTACGATAAGCACAAGGTCGCTCAATGGCTACAACAATTTGAGAGGTAAGAGTTATGGACTATGATAACGAAAACTACTTAATACCTAAGATTTTACTACAAGATGATTTCTACAGTAGTCTATCTGCGAAAGATATTTTAGTCTATGCTGTCTTGAAAGATAGACAGATAGAAGCTCTTGAAAAAGGTTGGATAGATACTGATGGCAGTATATATCTAAATTTTAAACTGATTGAATTAGCTAAAATGTTTTCTTGCAGCAGAACCACAATGATAGATGTTATGCAACGATTGGAAGAAGTTAATTTGATTGAACGAGAAAGAGTAGACGTTTTTTATGGCTACTCTTTACCCTACAAAACCTATATCAACGAGGTATAAGCAATGATAAAGATTTATTTTGGAAAAGATGCAGCACTTAACCAAGCTATTCAGTCGCGATTGGATAGTTATCAGATTGACTATCAAGCATTCTCAAGTAAAGATATAGATGCTAAAACACTGATGGAATGGCTGTTTAAGTCAACGGATATATTTGAATTACTAAGTACTAAGATGTTGAAGTATAAGCTAAATACACAAATTACCCTCAGTCAATTTGTTCGAAAGATTTTAAAAGATGTCAATAGCACCTTGAAGCTTCCCATTGTTGTGACAGATGAGGTTATTTATTCGAACATGTCCCCTGACTATGTGACAGTACTCTTGCCAAAAGAATATCGGAAAATTAAAAGAATTCAGCTGATGAGGAAGATGGAGCAGTTAGATGAGGGTCGTCTATTCTGGAAAAACTTTGAATTATTCCGTAAGCAATCAGAGCTACGTTGGTTTGAACTGAATGAGTTACTGTTTGCTGATGTATCCGACGATTTAGGAGAAATCAAAAAAGCTAAAGACCGTTTCTTTAGCTACAAGAAAAATAACCAGGTACCTCCTAATGAGATTATCGAAAGAATCCTCAAAATATTTTTGGTTGACCGAGAAGACTTTTTTAAAAAATCTCCTTCGGACTTACAAAATTTCTAGTCAAAAATAGTTATGAAAACAGTTGTGAAAATATTTTGAAAACGGAGATTTGAGGTCCGATCTATAGGGGTTTTGAAAAATTTATAACAGGGCGCCCTCTAACAGCCCGCTATGTGCACATTTGATGTGCATTTACTACACCCGTTTTTTGGCAAGTTTGGCTGGAGCAAAATGAAAATGGTTCGACTCCGAAGGGGTCGGCTCGGGGTTGCTCCCCCGAGAATGTCATTTTACGTAGGCCTTTACGCAGTCAAAAAAATTGGCGCCGATAGGCGACCAAGAAAAGAAAGGAGTCTTGTTTGGAATTAAAAGTCAGCTTAGACAATATTACGATAACAGCTTACATCAAATCATACAAGCTCCTAGGCTTAAAAAGATTGGTTGAAGGTCATACAGCTATTATTATTCAAACTGCTATGACTGATATGTTCAGAGCTTACACAAAGGATGGAGGTCAAGTTGTGCTCCACATGGAATATGACAAAATAAAAGGACAAGCCTTTAATGCTCGCCCTTTCCGTTTGGAGTTCAACCCTAATAAACTCCGTTCAGTAGATACTGAAATTATAGACACTATTATACCATATCTTGAAGATATTTCAATATCTCGTGCTGACTTAGCTTTTGATTTGTTTGAGGTTGATTGTAGTGAGTTTGTGCTAGAGAAAAAAGGGCGCCCCACTGCGACCAAAGAATTTCGTTCAGATACTGGAAAACTAGAAACGAAGTATTTAGGTGCTTCTCGCTCGGAAAAACAGGTTAGGCTGTATAACAAGAAAAAAGAGCAACTAGAAAATGGGACTGACAAAGAAAAGGAATTTGCAAGTCAATTTAAGCATTGGTGGCGATTGGAATTTCAGTTAAGAAGTCGTTCAGTTGAGGAGATATTCGAGGTTATCAATACTGTTGTTTTTAAACCATTCAAATTTGAAGGTTTACCTGTTGAAACTCAGATCTATCTTGTAGCTCTTACACGAGATAAAAATCTCTGGAAGCAACTACACAGAAACACACGAGCAAAATACAAAAAGATTTTAGAAACCTATCAAACATCAGATATTGATTATTTAGGTTTGCTGAAAGACTTGTTGAAGCATGAAAGACTAAGACTAGAAAATCAGCTCGCTTATTATGGGGGTAGGATAGACAAAAATAGCTTTCAACCCTTTTGTTGAAAATTCAGTATTATCAAGGAGTTACGAGGTCAAAAATGAGAATAAAAGATTATGCTGATAGTCTAGGAGTTAGTAGCCAATCTATCTATAAACGCATACGCTCTCCAAAATATAAAGAAAGGTTGAAAGGTCATTTATACCGAGACAACCAAAAGGTTGAAAATCTTGATTTGATAGGCATTAAGATACTTGAAGATTATCATTTTGAGAATGATGTCATTGAACTGGAAAAAACGCTGGGTGATATTCAAGAAGAATTCGAGCAAGAAAAGAAGGGAATGCAATATCGGATAGATAGACTAGCTGATAAGTTAACTCCTTTACTTGAGGATAACCAAAACTTGGTACAAAAAAATTATGAGTTACTCAACTATGTTCGGAGCTTGGAACGACAGAAGCTATTACTGATTATTGCTTTAGCTGTCATGGTAATCACTTTATTAGTGGCAATATGGCTTGCCATCTTTTGATGGCAATTGTCGGACAATGCGAAGCGTCCGACCAAGGGCACTGCTTAAGTGCCCTACTCGCTTCGGCGAGTATAATCGAAGCTCCTCTTGTGGCTCGAGAGGTGGTTCGAAGTCGCTCCTGTATTCGGAGCGAAGAGCTGTCTGCAAGACCCTTCGGAGAACGCACATTTACGTAGTAAAGTGTAGTGCGTTACACTTTACATGGAAGTTATGCCGATCCCTTAAGAAGAAATCCAGATAATAGGTTGCTTATTCATGGTGGCAATTACCGCCACCATCTCGGCGACCTTTTGAGCCGAGAAAGGAGAATTAAAAAATGAGTTATGTTGTTGCTAGAATGGCTAAGTACAAGTCAGGTCAGTTGACGGCTATTTATAATCATAATGAACGGATTTTTAAAAATCACTCAAATAAAGAAATTGACGTTGAGAAATCTCACCTTAATTATGAACTGACAAATCGAGACCAGGCACAAAATTATCACAAACAAATAAAGGAGCATATCAATGAAAATCGCTTATCTACTCGTGGAGTCCGTAAAGATGCTATACTCTGTAACGAATGGATTATTACTTCAGATAAAACGTTTTTTAACTCGTTAGATGAGAAACAGACACGAGAGTTTTTTGATACAGCTAAAGATTATTTTGCTGAAAAATATGGTGATGCTAATATTGCTTACGCTAGAGTTCACCTTGATGAAAGTACTCCGCATATGCATTTAGGTATCGTGCCAATGAAAAATGGTAAGTTAAGTTCAAAAGCACTGTTTGGAAATAAAGAGAAACTTGTAGCAATCCAAGATGAACTTCCCAAGTACCTTAATGAGCATGGCTTTAACCTACAACGTGGCGAAATAGGCAGTAAGAAAAAACATTTGGAAACTGCTGAATTTAAAGAAAAACAACGATTACTGGATAACGCTGATAGAAAACTAGCTGATAAACATGAAGAATTGAAAGCACTTGATGATAAGATTTCAAATGTTAACGATACAATAGCTGATAAAGAAAGTAGGCTTAAAGAATTGGAAGCGAAAGAATGGGATGCTGTTGGCGATTTGAAGCAGTATGAATTAGAGAAACAGTCACTAGCTGAAAGCATTGAAGACATAAAAGACATTGAACTATTACAACTTGATAGAATTCAAAAAGAAGATTTGGTAAAACAAAGCTTTGATGGCAAATTGAAGATGGATAAAGAAACCTATAATAGACTATTTCAAACTGCTTCGAAACATGCATCTAGTAATGCTGAGTTAAAAAGAGACTTGGTTAAAGCCCAGTCGCAGAACAATCACCTTTCTAGAGAATTACTCAATCACCGTAAGACAGCTGAAAAAAATATCAAATTAAGTCAAGAAAACAGAAAATTAAAGGACAAAGTAAAAATGCTTGATGAACAAGTGAAAATTCTGAATAAAAGCCTCTCTGTTTGGAAAGAAAAAGCTAAAGAATTTATGCCTAAACAGGTTTATAGAGAAACATTATCAATCATAAACACTCTAAATCCTATTGGTTTAGCTAAAACAGCAATCAGACAAGTTAAGAAGATGGTTGATAGTAATAGTTAGCTACTTTTATGCCGTGAAAGTCTCTTGATAACAAGCTAGGCAAGTTTAGACTAGATGGGGTCGAGTCGTCAGGCTAAAGAACTGGCGACCGATCGCCATAGACTAAAACAGTCTAGGTTACTTGTTGTCAAGAGAACCATGGAATAAATGAGTAAGGAGAAATTAAAATGACAGATAAAAAAATTGTTTATTACTTTGACCATGACTTATCAAAAAAAGATATGGGAGGAGTAGGACCTACCTACACCGGTAAAAATCTTTTATTCCTACTTTGGTGGACATATTCTTATGTGGCAGAAGACAATTTAGACATTGATACGTCATTGTTTGAAGTCCCAGAATTCAATGATTTTTACAATAATGGTCTAGAGCTTTATCGTATAAAAAATGAACTAGCTAATTACAATATCAGATTTGGATATGAGGTTAATCCAAAAGATAGTACAAAGATGCTGATAGGTATTTTGCCAACTGATGAAGAAGATTATGTTAAGGGATATAGAAATTTTATTGCTGATATTTCCAATCCTGACACACGTTACGCAATCTATCATCGACTAATTAAAACCATGGACACAATGCTACCGATTGAACAAATTAATGTTTATAAAAGCCTTGCAAAAGGTAATAAAAAGTGATAGAGTGGAAGAAAGTTGAGACTGAGTTTGAATTGGTAACAATTCATTCAAAAAATACTTATTGAAGGTATTAGGTAGAGGTGTTGCCTCCTGAGTATACTTAGGTAAATCCCCGACTGGGTTCTCAGCTTTTACATTAGGAGAAGGTTGATTGACTGGTAACAGTTTTCTCAAAGGTGTTGTTTATCAATACAGGGTTGGCTCTGCCTTGTGGAATATCTACTAAACAGCCCGAACTAATTTTGCTCCTAGTTAATTTGTAATCTTCAAAAAGCCTTGGCATTACGCTAAGGCTTTTTGATTGCTATTTAAACAATTTCATATAGTCGCTTCGAGTAGGAAGCAAGTAATCAATGACAACCCTATTCTCTTCCTCTTCGATATGGTATAGGACAATATAATCTTTACTTAAGGTGTAACCTCTAGTACTGTGATAATTGCTGATTTCTGAACCATATTTTTCATCGGCATCAAAACCAACTTCTGGGAAAACTTCAAGTTTTTCTATGTCATTAATGATTTGCTCCATTTTACGCTGACCTGATGTTGAGGAATAGTTTTGGGAAATATAATCACGAATTTCTTTTAGCTTCTCTAAAACATCAGGAGCATAGATAATCTGATATTTCTTATAGTCCAAGTTCAGCCCTCACTTCTTCAGAGGTATAAAACTTCCCTTGACGAACATCCTCAATATTTTTGCTGATTTCGGCTTGAAATTGCTTGAAAAGTTTTTCTTTCTCTAACTCCTCTTCCGTCAATAAGTCAACCTCGTTTGTGACAACGACATTTTGTAGGAATAATCTTAAAGCAGATGATAAGGTTAAATTTTTTTTGTTTAATACTGTCATTGCTTCGCTTACCAATTCTTTGTTAGCTTGGAATGTGACAGCTCTATTTTTTTCTACTGTAACCATATTATGTAACTCCTTTATGTAATTTATTTAATTATCTCATATACATAAAAAAAGTCAATAAAAAAATCCCAATTGATTGAGATAGCTTTCGTTTATTTTATAAGCTCCGAAACTACAGAAAATTGATACCTTTTTGATACCGTTTAGGTTTAAATATTTGTCTATAAATAAGAATTTCAGTGATTTTTTATTTTAGAAACGTTGATTTTAAAGGAATTTGACTTTATATAATTAAATGAACCAATAACCAGGTCTTAAAAAAAAGCCCGTAAAGCATCACAATTCTCAAAATGTTAATATACTGTTATATCAACGTTTCAAAGCACTTTGCAAGATATTGTAGGGTGTTTCTTTAAAACCTTTTGATAACCTTTCTGTTTTGAAAGTAAAGTAGATGTAATATAAATCGCTGTTTGTATTTTTAATAGATTAACCTATTATGAGTTTTATCTGTGTAAGGAACATCTAAATATGCTATACTGCAGTTAAAAAAATAGGGAGCAAATGATGTCACAAATTAAACTAACACCTGAAGAACTCCGTATTTCAGCAAAAAAATATACAACAGGATCACAATCAATTACAGATGTGTTAACAGTTTTGACTCAAGAACAAGCTGTTATTGATGAAAATTGGGATGGTACAGCATTTGATAGCTTTGAAGCCCAATTCAATGAATTATCTCCCAAAATCACACAATTTGCACAATTATTAGAAGATATAAATCAACAATTATTGAAAGTTGCGGATGTTGTCGAACAAACAGACTCAGATATTGCCTCACAAATTAATAAATAATTGGCTTATTCAAATTCATAAGTTTAACTTAGGAGGGCATAAGCTCTCCTAAGTTGATATATTATAGCTAGATGATGTAATTGTTTCATAAAGGAGTAAAAATGAAAAAGAGTACCCAAATAATACTACTAATAGTTGCATTATTCATACTTGTTTTTAGCGGAGGATTTTATATGAAAGAACAACAAAGAAAAGAAGAACTAAAACGGAATCGAGAATATGAAGTTAGTCTAGTCAAAGTATTGAAAAATTCCTATGAGAATATAGAAGAAATAAAAATCACACATCCTGTTTCAACTGAGATGCCAGGAGATTGGAATTGTACCGTAAGGATTTCATTTAATGATAAAAAATCTATTAAGTATAGCCTTACTCACAATAAGGATTCTAAAAAAAATTATAGTGGTTCTCTAAATGAAACTGAGATGGATTTTTTAGAGGATAGAACTGGTACCACACACAATACTGTAAAAGTTATTTTTTCTAATGGTCAGGAGAAATTTGAATAATGGTATTTTCATATATTGGCTTATTCAAATTCCTAAGTTGATATATTATAGCTAGATGATGTAATTGTTT
>OLJG01000041.1_pt1 | contig 65087 bp, 67 predicted proteins | sample 1603471 | NCBI WGS metagenome assembly OLJG01 (sample SAMN04436934, study PRJEB24849) | human gut metagenome | biome: human gut; feature: NICU; material: stool | host: Homo sapiens | place: USA: Saint Louis, MO | collected 2009-11-05
AAACGAACATTATTCAAATAAATTGATCAAAAATTGACTAAAAATAAATAAAGTCTATAATTTAAAAAGGAAAGGTATGTTTTTACCTAGCGATGCTTTGTTATACAAAGTTATAGGAAGGTCATTTTACTCATTAGGAGAACCATTATGTTTAACGATATTCCTGTTTTTGATTATGAAGATATTCAATTAATACCAAACAAGTGTATTATATCTAGCCGCTCACAAGCTGACACAAGTGTCAAACTTGGAAACTATACCTTTAAACTTCCAGTAATCCCTGCTAATATGCAGACTATTATTGATGAAGAGGTAGCTGAAACATTAGCGTGTGAAGGTTATTTTTATATTATGCACCGTTTTAATGAAGAAGAAAGAAAACCTTTTATCAAGCGTATGCATGATAAAGGTTTAATTGCATCGATTTCGGTTGGGGTCAAAGACTATGAATATGACTTCGTGACAAGTCTGAAAGAAGATGCTCCTGAGTTTATCACTATTGATATTGCACATGGCCATTCTAACAGTGTTATAGAGATGATCCAACACATTAAACAAGAGCTTCCAGAAACTTTCGTTATTGCTGGAAATGTAGGAACGCCTGAAGCTGTTAGAGAATTGGAAAATGCAGGTGCAGATGCAACTAAAGTTGGTATTGGACCTGGTAAAGTTTGTATTACTAAAGTCAAGACAGGTTTTGGTACTGGAGGTTGGCAATTAGCTGCCTTACGTTGGTGTTCTAAAGCTGCTCGCAAGCCAATTATTGCTGATGGTGGTATTCGAACACATGGGGATATTGCAAAATCTATCCGCTTTGGTGCTAGTATGGTAATGATTGGTTCGCTGTTTGCTGGTCACCTTGAAAGTCCTGGAAAACTTGTGGAAGTAGATGGACAGCAATTTAAAGAATACTATGGCTCAGCTTCTGAATATCAAAAGGGAGAACATAAAAATGTTGAAGGTAAGAAAATTCTATTACCTGTTAAAGGGCGACTAGAGGATACTTTGACAGAAATGCAACAAGATTTGCAAAGTTCTATTTCTTACGCAGGAGGAAAAGAATTGGATAGCTTGAGACACGTTGATTACGTTATTGTTAAAAATTCTATTTGGAATGGTGATTCCATTTAAAGTAAGTGTCTAGAGTTTCGGGAAAAACAAAATTAAATATCCTTATAGCTTAAGAGAACGAGAAAATCGTTCTCTTTTTTCGTTGGTCAAAACTAGTGAAAGGATATACGGCAATGTCAGATAATATTGAAATCATCATGGATATTGAAACTCTAGACATATTTGAAGTGATAGATCTTGATGAAGAGAAAGGAGTGACTGTTTCAGATTCTGAAACTTTTCCTAAAGAAGAGAAAGCATCCCCATATGATGATCTAAACAGAATTTGGTTAAGAAATGGTTATTATTACAAACCTTCTAGTCTACTTTGGGAAGTTATTGAAAATGGTATTATTCACGATTTGAGTTCTAGAAATAAACATGGTACTTATCCCTACTACCAAAATTTACGAGATGGAACCTGGGGTCATGTCAAGCAACTCACACAAGAAGAAGCTTTATGGCTTACTTTGGAACTGAATCCAGACTTGATGAATTATGTGTAGGAGATTCATTGTGAAGAGTAGAGACGATGAGATTCTTTATACTGCACGGCTATATCTATTTGGTGTGATTCCATTGTGGAAAGTAAAGCACACAAAGCAAGAGTGGAAGAGATGTATACTTTTGCAACCCAGTAATAAGCTTATTGAACTTCAGTTTATTGAAGCTGAAGAGGAGGAAAAGAAGTGACACAACACCTGCTGAACTGTTATCCAGAGTATTTTGAGGCCATTATGGATGGGACAAAGACATTTGAATGTCGCTATAACGATAGAGATTTTAAGGTTGGCGATGAACTGTTACTGAGAGAATATGATCCCCAAAAAGGATACACCTATCGCTGTATTGTTAGAAAAATAACTTATATTCTATCGGACTTTATTGGTCTAAAAGATGGTTATGTAATTTTAGGAGTGACAAATGAGCCCATTGATTATTTTTAACATTAGTTTTGCTTTTGTCTTCTACCCCATGTTTATCAGTAACTATCACAAGAGAGAGCCTTATTTATTGAACTTATTTCTCTTTGTCATAAATGCTTTGGCATCAATGTATACGATTTTTAATTACTTGGGCTTGCTGAAGTGAGAAGTTGGAAAAGGTGAGATGTTATGACACAAGAAGAAATAGACAACATGATTGAAGACTGGGTCAGGAATGGTTTGCCCGATGACTTGAAGCGTTTAATACCAGCGGAGGAACAAGAGAATGGAAACAGGGATTAAGAAAGGTCACTTCAAGGAATCCGTAGAGAAAAGAATTCATTCGCAACATATGAGGATAGAACCCAATATTTCTAACCGAAGCACAAGGATACGTGACATTTCATATGATCAATCTAAAAAATTGTATCGAGTCACAATTGTCAGAAATGGTATTCGATATGGTGGTAAGCACTTTAAGAAATTAGGTGAAGCTCAGAAGTACAAGAAGCAACTGTTAGAAGACATAAAAAGAAAGATAAAGGAATCCCAAATGAGTCAAACGGCAATAGCACAACTAACAAAGAATATGATGGTATTCAACGTAGTTGTATTGAGTCTTGGTTACTTCAATGTAATTCCTTATAAATGGTCGTTAATACTTTGGGGAAGTGCAGTATTTACAGCAATATTCAATGAAATTTCAAAACAAATCCCTGATGAAAAGTAAGAGGAATTACTTCAGCTATGATTTTTTCCCTTAACGCAGGAATTTTGATTATCCCTTATATTAATAATAGCTCTAGATATTTTTAAGAAAGAAAGGAAAGTACCGAATGACAAAACAAGTGCAACAGTCACGTGAGTTAGTATTGAAAGAAATTATGCAATCACAAGGTGTGACAAGAACAAAAGCTTGTTCCATTTTGAAAGAGCTAGAGGAATTTGGTTTATTTCAGTTTTCTGATAGCGGTCAGTTTATGTTGAAAGTGGGTGCTTGACATGAAACGTATTTCTGCAAGGCAAGTTCAATCAAGTGAACGATTTTATAGAATACCCAAAATATTTGTTGAATCGCCATTTTATAAGTCAATGAGTACAGATGCTAAATTCACCTATGCTATTTTGAAAGACCGTTTTGAATTATCTCTTAAAAATAATTGGATCGATAAAAATGGAGATGTCTATCTGATTTATACAGTTACTGAACTCCAAGAAATTTTAGGATATGGTAATAAAAAAGTTATCAAGCTGAAAAAAGAACTTCAAGAGTATGGTCTCTTGGAAGAGGTTCGTCAAGGTTTGAATAAGCCTAATTTACTATACCTGGGAAATGTTGACTATCAAAATGTCCCTACCGAAGAAATTCACTCCAAACCATCATCAGTAGCGGAAGTGTCAAAACAACACTTCCAGAAAAATCAAGGAAATGTCAAAATGACACGTCAAAAAATGTCAAAACGACACGCTAATGATACTGAGAATAGTGAGACTGAATTATCTAACGATACTAATCGATACCAGGGCGATGCCTCTCTAGATATTCTTTCAGCTTCTGATTCTTTTCAAATGGGCCAACATGGATTTCTATCCTCAAAAACAATAAACCGTCTCAGCTTATTTGGTAAAGAGGCTAAACTCCTTGAAAATAAAATCTACCAAGCTAAGCGTCAGGTTGAAAAAGACTACAGTCATCTTTTACAGCATCAGGAAATAATTTATGGTGAAGTCTGGTCGCAGGAATTGGAACGTGAGGTGGACAAACTTATCTTCAAAATCAAAACTGGCGAGAATGAAGGTAAGGCAATCAAAAATATCCCAGGCTATTTCTACAAGATGATGGTGCGCTTTTGGAAGATGGCTTTGTTAATTGAGAAAGAACAAGGTTTCATAGCCTTATCAAATCAAAGTGACTATGCCAAGTCATTCCCTGAAGAATGTCCGAGTCTAATCAGCTATTATTATCCAAATAAATTGTCAGAAAAGGAATTGAACCAGTATTTAACTACACTTAGGATGGAGGAATAACATGTTACAAGATGAATTTAGACCTATTCCCCATAAAGTCTTAACGATTGGTCGTAGCCCTAAAGAAAGTGTGATTGCCATTCCTAAAGCTATATTCAATCTCCCACCTGAGGAAAAAGCTCAAGCTCTTAAAGAGCTTGAAGAAGACATGGAACAGCACAAAGCGAAAGGGGGTGACTCCACTTGACAACTATCACTCAAAATAGAGTAAAGGAACTACGTAAACAGGCTGGCCTTTCCCAACAAGCATTAGCGGATCAAATTGGCGTTATGCGTAAAACTATCTCGCATTGGGAATTAGGGAACCATAGGATATCAACGGATAATGCTAAAAAGCTCTCACAGTTCTTTCAGGTATCGATAGATGACCTACTAGAATAAAATATTCTGATGTGGGAAAAGACAAAGATTAATCTGAAAAGTTAATTTTGTCGTCACGCTTCTAGTACGAACCTAAAGTAAAAATTAACAACCTAAAAAGGAATTGACCGAAATGTCGTTAAACTAAGTAGATCATTGACAATTAAACACAAGGCTTGTCCTGATACAGCGTGGCTATGGATAAAAGAAAAATGGGGGCGAGTAGCAAGCTAGAAAAGGATATCTAGTCCAGCCACAGTAACGAAAAAGCATGATTTTATGAAATCATAAGCTAAAGGAGTAGGGGGTCCTAGACTATAACCCCAGCACATGAAACACCGAGATAGGTTTACGAACCTGTCCAGCACAGCGTAAATCGCTTTTCAACTTCAAGGAGAAATCTATGACAGATGAAACAAAAAAAGTCTACCTAAGGGACTTACGAAACTTAGGAAAGCAAGGTGGTGCTACAGCACGCTTAGAGGATGGTACAGAACTTTTCCTAAAGCCAGACTATGCTGTAAGAACTGCTAAAGGCTATGTGGATGGTATACCTAGAGATGTAGAGTTCCATTTGACTTATAGAAGCATCTTTAATCAAATTCGTACCATCAAGAAAGACGGTCACCTAGTAGCTAGAAAAGAGCGAAGTCCATCTGGACTTGTACTTCAATTGACAGGAAAAGGGTATAAGAGACCATAAAAGGAGATTAGACGAAATGAATCAGATAAAAATTATCACAGGACTTACAGTCGCAACACTATCCGCAGTGGTAGGGAATGTATACGCAGAAGATATCACACCGACAGCACCAGTTAATGAACCACAAGTATCAAGCGAAACCGCAAAAACGCCTCAAGTTACAGAAAGTCAAGTTAACAGCGCAAAAGTTACTGCCGATCAAGCAACAAGTGATGTTAATGCACAAAAAAATGTAGTTAATAATGCTCAAAATCAAAAAAATCAAGCACAACAAAAACTTGTTAACGCAACTACAACGTTAAATGAAACACAAAAATTAGTGCAAGAATCTACCAATCAAAATCAAGTACAACAAACAGTTGATTCCGCAAAGCAAAGGTTGTCGCAGACAGAAGCTAATCAAAAAATTACTCAAACTGAACAAGTCAAAGCTCAAAATCAAGTTAATGCACAACAAACAGTTGTTGTTAACAATGAGCATGATGTTGCAACTAAGACAGCTGATGTTAAACAAGCTCAAGCATCAGTCGATACAGCTAAAGATGCTTTGACTAATACTATAGTTAATAGTGATTTAAATAAAGCACAGTCAAACGTCACAACTAAGACAGCTGATGTTAAAACTGCGACAGATGCACTTACAAAAGCACAAGCGACTGATAAAACACTTACTAATCAAAAAGCAAAAGCACAACAAATAGTTGATTCAGCAAAACAAAACTTATCTGCTAAAGATACACAGCTTTCACAAGCTAATGCTGAGGTCAATCATCACAAGTTTAAAACGGCTCTAGGGCAAAGTCATTATTACAATCAACGTGATAATGCTTGGGCTGGGGTATATGGAGGGCATACATTTGCTTCAACTGGATGTGTCCCATCAGCATTAGCAATGGTTTACTCTGATTTATCAAATCGGACAATAACGCCGAGAGAGATAGCTGATTACTTATACAACAACACAGATGAATTCAATAAACGTTTCGGTGGCACAAGTGGGAAAGGTATTATTTCTGCTACTAAAGCGTTTGGTTATGTTGTGACTCATTTGGCTAGCAAAAATGCTATAACTGAAGCATTAAAAGCAGGTCATCATGTTGTTGCTGCTGTACAAAATAATAAATTCAGTCCCTGGGGGCCTCAATACAGTCACGAAATTGTATTGAGAGGTAGTTCTAATGGCAATACGTATGTTTATGATCCGTATAACCGTGATAACAATGGTTTTTACAGTGTTGACCGCATTTGGAATGAACAGTCACGAGATAGTATTGATACTGCTGGTGTAGGTGTACCGTTTTTCGCAATTATGACTAAAAATATGGCTAATGCTTTAACTAAGCAGTCACAAGCTTTAGCAAGCCAACAAGTTGCTCAAAAACAATTAAATGATGCACAAGCTAAAGCAACAGGTCTTAATGCAGTAACTATGCAGACACCGATTGCACAAGCTAATTTGATTAAAGCACAGTCAAATTTAAAAGATGCTCAAAAGCGATTAGCAGAAGCACAAGCATCAGTCAAATTAGCTAATCAAGATAATGTTAAAAAACAAGCTGACTTAACAAAAGCAGAGTCTAAATTAAAAGATGCTCAAAAGCAATTAGCAGCAGCACAAGCTAAATTGACAACAAGCAAAACAAAACTTAATCAATTAAAACAAGTGTTAGCAGAAGCAAGTCAACAAGTAGCCCAAGCAAATCAAGATTACAAGCAAGCTAAAGATAATCTAACACAAAAAACTGCTTATCTAACAAATCTACGCAATGCACAAGCTAATTTGATTAAAGCACAGTCTGATGTAGCACAAGCTAAAGATAACTTAGCAAATAAGATTGCTAAGTTACAAAGAGAAGTAGCTTATTTACAAGAGTTAAAAACTAAAGCAGTAGATGCGCAATCACAGTATCAAAAAGTTTTATCAGCTTATAAGTCAGTTTTATCAGCTAAAGCAAGTTTAAAATTAGCGGAAGAGAAAGCTCGACTTGATAAAAAGGGTCACGAAGCAGTAGCAGTAGTTGACGAAACAGGTAAAATTACTAGCTATATTACTTCTAAACACAAAATAGAAATGAAATCTCTTGTTGCAACTAAGACAACTGATGTTAAACAAGTATCAGTTGCTAAAGCAAGCGTGTTGCCAAGTACTGGTGATGTTAAACAAGTATCAGTTGCTCTTCTGGGTATGTTATTAACGTTCTCTGGTTTTTTAGGTATACGTAAACAAAGTAAAAAAGTTATTAATTAAAGAGAGGAATAAAAATGAATAAAAGAAAATTATTAACAGTCTTATCAATTGCATCAGTTGCAGTTTTATCAAGTGTTACTTTTGCAGATGAAATAACTCCATCTGATCCAACAGCACCATCAACACCCCTTATTACTCCAACCCCAGTAGATCCTGGAACACCAACTGATACGACAAAACCTAGTACTCCAGTAGATCCTGGAACGCCAACTGATACGACAAAACCTAGTACTCCAGTAGATCCTGGAACACCAACTGATACGACAAAACCTAGTACTCCAGTAGATTCAGGGACTTCGACTAATCCCTCAGATTCAGAAGCAACAAATACAAATCTAGGTACAAAACCAACAGATGTAGTTAAGCCAGAGACACCTAAAATCCCTGAAGTGCCGTCAACAGTAACTCCAGATGTGATTGACAAGGTAGACAAAGAAACAGGTAATATTACGATTAAACCAATTCAAATCAGCCCTGATAAAACGATTATTGGAACACAAAATGGTAATGTCATTATTCGAGATAGTTCAGGCAGCCACTTAGTATCTGCAAGTGAAGTTGGTGGTCGACTTAATGAAGATGGGACAGTAACAATTAAAGATTCGTCAGGGAAAACAAAAACACTCCCTCGTACTGGAGAAGCTAAAGGATTCTTAAGCATTATTGGTGCCACAATCCTATCTTTTGTAGCTTATTTATTCAAGCAGAGAGTAACTTTAAATTAACAATCAATCATAATAATTCAGACCTAGAATGTCACTAAACTTAACTTAGAAAATGGAGAAAACAATATGAATTCACAAGAAACAAAAGGTCACGGATTTTTTAGAAAATCAAAAGCATATGGTTTAGTATGTGGGATTGCACTAGCAGGTGCATTTACATTAGCTACTAGTCAAGTGTCTGCTGATCAAGTTACAACTCAAGCAACAACTCAAACAGTAACGCAAAATCAAGCAGAAACAGTAACATCAACTCAACTTGATAAAGCAGTAGATACAGCTAAAAAAGCAGCTGTAGCTGTTACAACCACAACAGCAGTTAATCATGCGACAACTACTGATGCACAAGCTGATTTAGCTAATCAAACACAAGCTGTTAAAGATGTTACTGCAAAAGCACAAGCTAATACACAAGCTATTAAAGATGCTACTGCTGAAAATGCAAAAATTGATGCTGAAAACAAAGCAGAGGCAGAGCGTGTTGCAAAAGCTAATAAAGCAGGTCAAGCAGAAGTAGATGCTCGTAATAAAGCAGGTCAAGCAGCCGTTGATGCACGTAATAAAGCAAAACAGCAAGCGCAAGACGATCAAAAAGCAAAAATTGATGCTGAAAACAAAGCAGAGTCTCAACGTGTAAGTCAGTTAAATGCACAAAATAAAGCAAAAATTGACGCAGAAAATAAAGATGCGCAAGCTAAAGCAGATGCGACTAATGCACAATTACAAAAAGACTATCAAACAAAGTTAGCAAACATTAAATCTGTTGAAGCTTATAATGCAGGTGTACGTCAACGTAATAAAGATGCGCAAGCTAAAGCAGATGCGACTAATGCACAATTACAAAAAGACTATCAAACAAAGTTAGCAAACATTAAATCTGTTGAAGCTTATAATGCAGGTGTACGTCAACGTAATAAAGATGCACAAGCTAAAGCAGATGCGACTAACGCACAGTTACAAAAAGACTATCAAGCTAAATTAGCACTTTATAATCAAGCTCTAAAAGCTAAAGCAGAAGCAGATAAACAGTCTATTAATAATGTTGCTTTTGACATTAAAGCCCAAGCTAAAGGTGTTGATAACGCTGAATATGGAAACTCAATCATGACTGCAAAAACTAAACCTGACGGAAGTTTCGAGTTTAACCACGATATGATCGATGGTGTGAAGACAATCGGCTATGGTAAGCTTACAGGTAAAGTTAATCATCATTATGTTGCTAACAAGGATGGCTCTGTGACAGCATTTGTTGATTCTGTCACTCTTTACAAGTACGAGTATCGTAATGTTGCTCAAAATGCTGCTGTTAACCAAAATATTGTATTTAGAGTTTTAACAAAAGATGGTCGTCCTATTTTTGAAAAAGCTCATAATGGTAACAAAACTTTTGCAGAAACTTTAAACAAAACTTTACAACTCAATCTTAAATATGAGCTTAAACCACATGCTTCCAGCGGTAACGTCGAAGTCTTTAAGATTCATGATGACTGGGTACATGACACACATGGGTCTGCTTTAGTGTCTTATGTTAATAATAATGATGCTGTTCCTAATGTGGTCATCCCAGAACAGCCAACTCCACCAAAACCAGAAAAAGTTACACCTGAAGCAGAAAAACCAGTACCTGAAAAGCCAGTTGAGCCTAAATTGGTAACGCCTGTTTTAAAAACTTATACTCCAGTCAAATTTATTCCGCGAGAATACAAACCAGTCCCAAGTACCCCTGAGACGTTTACCCCTGAGAAATTTACTCCAGCTCAACCAAAAGTGAAACCTCATGTGTCTGTACCTGAAAAAATTAACTATAAAGTAGCGGTGCATCCAGTACAGATACCAAAGGCCACACCAACTAAGAAAGTTCTAGATGAAAACGGGCAATCTATTAACGGTAAATCTGTATTACCAAATGCAACATTAGACTATGTTGCTAAACAAAACTTTAGTCAATACAAAGGTATTAAAGCTTCTGCAGAAGCTATCGCAAAAGGTTTTGCATTTGTAGATCAACCAAATGAAGCGTTAGCTGAATTGACTGTTAAGTCTATCAAAGCATCTAATGGTGATGATGTATCAAGCTTGTTAGAAATGCGTCATGTTTTATCAAAAGATACTTTAGACCAAAAACTTCAATCTCTTATTAAAGAGGCAGGAATTAGTCCAGTTGGTGAGTTTTACATGTGGACTGCAAAAGATCCACAAGCTTTTTATAAAGCTTATGTTCAAAAAGGTCTAGATATTACTTATAACTTATCATTTAAAGTTAAAAAAGAGTTTACTAAAGGTCAAATCAAAAATGGTGTTGCACAGATTGATTTTGGGAATGGATATACAGGTAATATTGTAGTCAATGATTTGACAACTCCAGAAGTCCATAAAGACGTGTTAGACAAAGAAGACGGCAAGTCTATTAACAATGGTACTGTCAAACTCGGTGACGAAGTCACTTACAAGCTTGAAGGATGGGTTGTACCAGCGAACCGTGGTTACGATCTTTTTGAATACAAATTTGTAGATCACTTACAACACACACACGATCTTTACCTAAAAGATAAAGTAGTCGCTAAAGTAGCAATTACACTTAAAGATGGCACTGTAATTCCAAAAGGGACAAATCTAGTTCAATATACTGAGACTGTCTATAATAAGGAAACAGGTCGCTATGAGTTAGCCTTTAAGGCAGACTTCCTCGCACAAGTTTCACGTTCTAGTGCCTTTGGGGCAGATGACTTTATTGTAGTTAAACGTATCAAAGCGGGTGATGTTTACAATACCGCAGACTTCTTTGTCAATGGCAATAAGGTAAAAACTGAAACTGTGGTAACACATACTCCTGAGAAACCAAAACCAGTTATGCCGCAAAAAGTAACTCCTAAAGCACCAGCTTTACCATCCACAGGAGAGCAAGGGGTATCTGTCCTAACAGTACTTGGTGCCGCCTTACTCTCACTCTTAGGCCTTGTAGGGTTTAAAAAGCGTCAACAGTAAGCAGTTAATGGATAAGCCCTCAAAGTAGTTGCTTTGGGTCTATCCATTCTTTCTAGCAAGTAACCCCACATTCAATTTTCCATGATTCCTCTCATAATCGGGTTGCTTGTTAGGGTGAGTGGATAGATCTTGGCTTATCACTAGAGTAGTGACCGAAAAGTCATAAAACTAAGCAGAGAGGAAACCTAAAAAAGATAAGACAGAAGGTTTCCTCGTTTGATCAAGACTAGAACCCTCTAGTCTTGATTTTTTTGAAGAAAGAAGGTATCAAAATATGGAAACAGCTGTACGTGTTGTAACCGCTATGGGTGCAATACTTGCGATTGTCGGACTCGGATGGGTCCTGACAGGCGCTTTTGATTATTTTGCAGGGCGTAAAAACGGAAGTCCTCAGATGATGGATCAGGGGTTTACTTCTATGATTTCAGGAGGTGCCTTGGCGGTAATTGCGGCTGGTGTAGCAGCTGCGATTGTAGCTGCTATGCGAGCTATTTCATTTTAAACCTCTATTTGAAAAAGTTGATTAAGGCAAGAAAAGTGGGGCACCATTGCTCTAAATTATGATATAATAAGGTTAAGAAAAACAAGCAGAGAGGAAACTAGGATAATGTCTGAAAGCTTTGATTATGTGGCATTTGCCAGAGACTTTGAAAAGCGTCACGGTCGTCCACCAACAGCTGAAGAGTTAGAAAAGGCTAATGTTGAAGGCTATAAAGATAAGTCTAGCTTTGGTGAACGCTTAAAAACAGGGCTCAGCTTTGTGATACGAAATTTCTTTAGAGCTCTCCTCATTCTTATTCAAACACCAGTCTATCTCACCCTCTTCTTCTTTAATCTGATAAAATCCGCTTTTGCTGTGGTCATTATGTGCATTATTACAAAGGCTGTTTTTGGCGTTATCATAGCGGAGATCTTTGACTCACAAAATATTGATAATCTATCTCAAGCTCCAAAACTACTCGGTTTTTTCGCCCAGGATTTTATGACCAATAATTTAGAGCCGATTTATTTTACTGAAATTGACATCATAATCTGTATTATTTTCTCAGTATTTTTAGCCTTAGTCATGACTTTTTCAAAATCAGAAGTTTAATACTTAAGAACCTTTCGAGGTTCTTTTATTTTTCAAGAAAGGAGAACGATGAAAGATATACTTTCAGAGCTAACCAAGGGACTAGGAAGCTACAATTCTTCAGTAAATAATTCCATGACTGCCGTCAATAAGTCTCTCATGGCCATTGGATACATTTTGGTATCCATTTTATTTTTACTTGAGCTGTTATCTTGGTATCGCTTTATTCGTAACCAGGGGGGAGAGATGACGTGGAAATTATTCTTAGAAGTGGCTGTTAAATACTTCATTGCTTATTTCCTAGTTTCCCAATCAGGAGCTATTCTCAATGCCATTTTGTGGTTTACGAACACTGTGACCAAACTGATTGGTGTAGATTTAAGTGGAAGTAATTTATTTGAATTTAAAGCTTTGAAAAAAGGAGCATATGGAATACGAACAGGTCTTAACTTCCTAGCGTATCTAATTGGGGCAACAGCTATTGTGTCTATAAAAGTTATGGTACTACTTCGCTTCATTGAACTGTACTTCTATAAAGCCATTGCGCCAGTCATTGTGGCCTTCTGGATGGGTGATGATACTAGGCATATTGCCAAGAACTTTCTCAAAACCTTCGGAGCCATTGCTCTTCAAAGCGCAGTAATTATCATTTTATTAGCTATCTGGCAGGGTTTTAAAGTTGATACTGCCATGCAATTAGATAAAAATAGTTGGCTAGGGACATATGCTCCAGCGATTAGCTACATCGGTAAGTGCATTATCTTTCTGATATTGTTGTTTGGTTCTCAGCGCAAAGCTAAGCAGTTATTACAGGTGTCGTAAGGGGGATGAGAGATTGTCAAAGTTACAACAATTAATTGAGAAGGACTTCCTTCGGCTAACCTTAGAAAATAGTCCACTTCACCGCTCCCAAACTGACTGTGACTATTCTGATACATGTGATAGAGACGTCGAACAGGTCTACGAGAGGTTGAAAGGACTGATAGTTCTCTTATTGTTAAAGAACCAATTAAAGCTATCAGATATGTCACGAGAAAATCGTATCAACTGTTTGGAGACAAGTGGCTATTTTGGTATAGCTGCCCATCGTTATGCAAGTGATAGTGGCGATATTGCTTACTTGACAGAAGTATTATCAATCATGTATGAAGATGCTGCTTACGGAGCGATGAACGGAATCATTAATAAAAATGAATTTCATGCTTTGATTTGTCAATGGTTAAACTATTTTGACTATGATAAAATAGAGTTCAAAGGAGACAAAAATTTTGAGCGCTATTTTCAAGAACAAAAAGAAAAACATGGAGAACTCTTTGAAGCTTTCGGCTTATGAACACAGCACTTTGGAACCAGTATAGAATTTGAGGAAAGGCTCTCTTTTGTTGACAAGCGAGATCCTGAAAATCATGCTCGACGAGATTATATCTATCAAAAATTTGGATTTGAAATAGATGGAGAATATACCTATCTAAGAGGGATCTCACTGGAAAAAATTCTTGAAGAAAAAGCCAAACGAAATAGGAGAAATCGCAGTTCTTAAGATAAGGACTGTTTTTTTGTTGGAAAGGATATTCTAATGGATTTAGAACAACTGAAACAAAGACGAGACGAACTTACCCGAGATAATGAATGGATGGACGGTCTCATCAAGGAAAAAGAAGAAGAGCTGTGGGAGCTGAAAGTCAGAAGTATCGCTGCTTCAGAACTCGCTCGCTCTGCTATGCAATCAGTTATGCGTACTGCTGGAATTGTTGATTCTTTTTATGGGCCATCTGCTCAATCATCAGATAATCAAACTAACTAAGAAGTAGAAGCGGTTCATAATAAGAGCTGTTTTTTATGCTAGAAAGGAAAAGCGATAGAAATGATTAATCAAGGTCAAGAATACCAATATTTCAAAGATAAAATTAGTCATTTAGAAAGGGAAGTGAGTCGATTGTCTTCTTATGAATACGAACACCGACTACTAAAGGATGTTATAGCTGATTGTCTCTTACAAGGGCAGTTAACAGTAAGTGAATTGCCACAAGCTATTCGCTTAATACAAGGCGATGATCTTTTTTACACCTATGCTTGGCGGTTTGTGGAAGCTACGGGAGATTGCCAAGCAGGTATCACCATCTTAAAAATACTTCAAGATGATTTGAACTATTTCTTTGCAATTGGGAAACTGTCTCAAAAACAGTACTCACAGTGGCTGGAGAAGTGGCTAAGTTTTTTAGAACGTGGTAGGATAGCTTTTAAAGGAGAGAAAGACTTTGAACGCTATTTTCAAGACCAAACAGAAGCTAATCGAAGCTTATTCAGTGATTTCAACTTATGATAGGCAGTTAAGTAAAAAGCAGTTTCTTTGAACTGTTTTTTTCATGCAAGAAAGGAGAGCTATGAACAAATTAGGAAGTGAATTTTTTAAGGCTATAGATCAATTTGAGCGAGGTATTATCGGAAGCTTTACTTGGAGACAAATTTTGATGTTTTTTGGAATTGTCTTGGGGGTTGGACTTGCAACAGTTATCTCATTGCTGCAGCTTCCAAGCATTCTCTTTTACCTCTCGCTAGTTTTAACCGTACCACCGGCTTTTATCTATGGCATCAAAAAAGATGAACACATCAAAGAAGTGATTACCTTTAGGCTCAAGGTGCAAGAAAGGGCCTACCAAACAGAATATGAAAGTGAGGAAAACTATGGTGCGTTTATTCCCCAAAAGGGCATCCAGGAATGGAATGACCCTAACGAAAACTGAAAAAGAACGAGCAAAACAATTACAGAGAGCTCTGAAGGCTAGTACACAAAATACAATTCAGTACACCTCTTTATTCGAAGATGGACTCATGCACATTGTCGATGAATCCTATTCCAAGACTTGGCAATTAGGTGATACGAATTACATCACAGGTAGTGAAGATGAGAAACTAGATATTATTGAATATTATGTCGATGCTCTAAATGGTCTAGATAGTGAAAATACTTATCAGTTGACAATTCTTAATCGTCCTGTGCCTACAACCTTACTGGATCAGATTACCTATGACTTAGAAGGTGATGAACGAGATGTCTTTCGGAAAGAATACAATAATATTATCCGTTCTCGCTTTGCAAAAGATCAAAATAACTTTAAAGTGGAAAAATTTGTGACGGTCTCGACAAGGGCTAAAGATCGAAAACAAGCTTACCGTAAGTTAAATGATGTTGATACCCATTTTACAACACAGTTTCAATTAGTTGATGTCCTTCTCAAGTCGTTAGATGGGACAGAAAGGCTCAATATCTTTGCGGATTTACTGAGAGGGAATCCTTATCTCGATGTGGACTATAAGGATGTGAGAATTTCAGGTCTGAGCACTAAATCCTTCATCGCTCCTGGTCGTCTTTGGTTTCAACCGGACCAGTTTATGATGGATAAGAAATATTGTAAGATTCTCTTTCCCAGAACTTTCCCAGCCTTCCTTAATGACCGACTCATTAAATCCTTAACAGACATTGGGATTGAATTAGCTATTTCCATTCATGCCCAGCCTTATGACGTTGCTGAAGCGGTGAAAAAAGTCAATACAGCTGAGGCTGGTGTTAAAATGGACATGGTTAAATCGCAAGTGTCTGCTGCTCAAAAAGGGATTTCTAGTAATTTAGCAGTTTCTAGTGTGGCCCAAGATACGGCAGATGAAGCTGAGAAATGGAAAACAGAAATCAATGACAACGACCAGAAGATGTTTTCTGGCGTTTTTTTGGTTATGGTAAAAGCTGATAGTGCTGAAGAATTGGCAGACTACACAAGTCGCATCAAACAGGCTGGACGCAAACACGTGATAGAATTTGAGGAAACTTATTATCACCAAGAGGAAGCACTCAATAGTATGCTACCGATTGGAAAGACTTATATCGATGTGAAACGTCGCTTTATGCGAGATATGACGACAACCAATATAGCTACCCAAATTCCATTCACTAATACAGACTTACAATCTCAAAGTCCACTAGCTAATTACTATGGTCAAAATCAAATCTCTAATAATATTATCTCTCTTGACCGACAACGGGATTTATATACGTCTTCAGGTGTTATTCTTGGGTCTTCTGGGTCAGGGAAGTCTGTTTTTGTTAAAATAAACGAAGTCATTCCAGCTATTTTACGCTTTCCAAACGATCGGGTCATCATAGTCGATCCCGAGGAAGAGTACGTGGACATTGGTCATGCCTTTGGTGCTCAGGTTATTGATATCTATCCAGGAACGAAAACCCATTTTAATCTCATGGATATTCCTGATCTGAATAAGCTCCGAGATGAAGATAAAGATTTTGTAGGGCAAAAAGCATCTCTTATCATGGGACTCTTTGAAAATATCCTTCAAGAAGTGACTGACGATGATGTGTCACTTATTGATCGTGTCACTCACCTTTGTTATGAACAGATTACCGATCGCACCCCAACCTTAAAGGATTGGCATGATATTCTCTTGGAACAGCCTGAAGAGGAAGCGCAAAGTCTCGCTTTAAAATCAGAATCCTATACCAAAGGATCTCAAGATATTTTTGCTTATGAAACGAATGTAGACCTCAATAACCAAGTTGTTATCTTTAACTTGAAAAAACTATCTGGGAAATTAAAACCCTTTGCCATGATGGTCATTCAGGATTATATTTGGCAACACGTCGTTGATCACAAAGATGAGTTTGTGACTAGGGTTTACTTTGATGAGATGCAGAATCAATTTGAAACAGATGACCAGGCAGCTTTCTTTTCTAAAATGTATGCACGTATCCGTAAATACGGGTCAATTCCAACAGGGATTACGCAGAATGTGGAAACGTTGCTTTCTCGGAAAGAAGGTCGCAACTTACTATATAATAGTGAGTTCCTCGTGCTCTTAAAACAAAAGAAAACGACCATTCCCTACTTACTAAAAACCATTAATCTAACCGATGCTCTCGTTCGCTATATTGAAAAGCCAAAAGCGATTGGAACGGGCTTAATTATTGCAGGTACAACAACTGTCCCATTTGAAAATCCTATTCCTGAGGATACAGAATTATTCCGCTTAGTCGCAACAGATGCTTATCGAAAAATGGAGTCGTAGTAGAATGAAAAAACAAACAAAAAAAGCTACTTTGCCGTACAGAGGTAGCTTACTCTCTCAAAGTATATTATCTGAGCAACAAAAAAGTAGAAAAACATCTATTTTTATTTTTCTAACTGTTATAGGTGAAACACTTTGTTTTTTGTAACTTACTTAGGCTTAGTATTAATCGACTAGCAAGCTTATCCATAATATTCCAAATTGTAGCTGTTGTAGCAATGATAATAGTAATAAGGTTATAGACATTTTCTTTAAAAGAATTAAGTAAAAACAAGGAAAAAGCTATGATTAACCAGAATTGGCAAGCGTGCTTCGTAATACTAAGTACGGTTTTTCTATGTTTAGTGTGAGGAAAATCATTATTGCATAGTAAGATAATGAGAGAAAAGGAACCTATGACAATGAAAGTTGTGATCATAATAAATTTTCCGCTATATAATAAATCGGGGAAATTGATGCTTTTCAATAATGTTATAGCCTTATTCTTTGGCCTTGTAAGGGAACCGATAAAGGCAATGGCAATTCCCATTGAAGCATAAATAAACGAAATGCCAATTAATGACCAAATATAAACAGGAAACAGATTAGTTAAAAAATTTTTCATTATTTTATTATACCACATGAAAGGAGGCAACCGTGACAGAAGAAAAACAAGACCTTAGAAGTCGAGTGGTAAGAAAGCGTCAAATTAAAGAAAGTGTCCACAGACATAACCAGTCTTCCGCTAGAAAAGCGCAAAAAGCAGCGAAAGGAGAGCTTCAAGTAGCCACTAAAGAGTTAAAAGAAGCTAGAGAAGCCTATCAAAAAGCACAAACAGACTTTAGGGCTGGAATAATAGACGACGAAGCGCTTAAAAAAGCTCAGGAGAAGCTAAAACAAGCTCAAGCTAAGTATAAGGATGCTAAAAAAGTCAAAAAGAAAGTACGCAAAACCAATCCAACTCTTAGTCAAAAAGTCAGACAGACAGGTAGGCGTATCACTAAACGAACAGGTCAAGAAATCCTAGAAATGGGGTTCGAACAAGATGATACTTTATCTGATTTGGTGAGGACTAAACATCAGATTCGTCAAACCCAAGCGATGGCTAAACAAGCAGGACGTGCAACCGGTAAAGGTATCAAATTGACCTATCGTGGTGCCAAGGGAACGGTAAAACTAGGAGCTAAAGGAACTAAGTACGCCTATCATCAAACACGAAAAGGAAGCGTAAAAGCTACTCAAGAAACGGTTAAAGTGGCTTCTAAAACCGCTCAAACTCTTGTGGCTACTTCAAAAGCTTTAGTGAGTGCTATTGCACCCATTATTGCTAATCCGATAACCTGGGCTGTGACTGGAGTCATCAGCTTGCTTTTGTTAATCGTTATCCTGGTATCTTCGGTCTTTTCGAGTAATGTGGTCCAACAAAATGAATTTACTCTCAATCAATCCTGGCTTCATATTTCAAAGGTAGACCGTCAGAAGTCTTCTGATAAGGTGGATTACTATACCGATATTGATTCCATCTTACTCTATATGAATTACCGCTATGGTGGAGAGTGGGAACCTGATGCCAGGTGGGACGATGGCTTTGGTGGGAAAGTCACAGGTGCTTTAGGTTTCAATCACTTCTCAGATGCCCTAGATGATATTTGGAAGGAAGAAAACCAAGATATTGATCACCTAAAAACCATGGCCGAACTCTATACCAATGGGAAAGAGTGGATCAAGTTCTCAAAAGATGATCTTGAGGAATATAAGGAGATTCTAGATAGTCAAGCCGAGACGGGAAAATATTTAGCTTATCAAGAACTTTCTAATCCCTTTTATGCTTCAGACGATGATAAAGCAGAATCGGACTACCTAACCATCGCCAAACGCTATGGCTATACCGATAAGGATACCATTGATCCGACGACGACACTTCAAGCAAAAGCCAGTCAAAAGTTGTATGCGGTTATGGATGGTAAGGTAACTGTTACCAAAAAAGACTTAAAGGGTGAGAAAACGAAAACCACTAATCTGATCATTGAAGATACAGATGCTCGCTTTATCTATTATGATGTCTCACAGAGTCGAGTAAAAACGGGAGACAAGGTCGAAGCAGGTCGAGAATTAGCTACGGTATCAGGCGACACCCAGAAAATAGCTTATGCCAAACGTTATGGGGAAGTAGATGATAAAGACTCTACTTGGTTAAAAGAGATTCGAGATAAGGATGTTTCTTATGGTTATATCACTAAAACAAAGAAAGGTAAGAAAGAGGTTTGGGTCTTAACCAACCCAGGTTTTTATTTCCCTTTCGTCAAGTATGTGGAAACCACTACGGTAACCCAAGAACCCTATGAAATGAGCGGCCGAGCTAAACAGCTCTATGATTTGATTAAGAAGATCCTACCTCATGCGACGGATAATGGCATTGCGGCCATTGCAGGCTGTTTTGGGGTAGAATCTAGTATTAATCCTAAACGTGCCGAAGGCGATTATCTCAGTCCCCCTGTTGGTTCCTCTGCCTCCTCTTGGGATGATGAGGCTTGGTTAACCATAGGAGGTCCAGCTATCTACGGCGGTGGCTACCCGAATATCATTCATCGAGGTCTAGGTTTAGGACAGTTTACCGATACCTCTGACGGGGCGAATCGGAATACCTTGCTTAGGGAATTTGCGAAAAGTAAAGGTAAGAAATGGTACTCTTTGGAGCTACAAGTGCAATTCATGCTAGAAGGTGATAATCCCTATTATATTAATATCTTTAAACGCATTGCGACCAGTCAAGGTGATGTGGATAGCTTAACAGCTGAGTTCTTAGCCAAATGGGAAGGCGTACCAGGAAATAAATTAGCTCAACGTCAAGCTATCGCTAAACAAGCTTTAATGTGGTTTAAACAGCCAACACACTCAGGTGGTGCAAGCACTCTTCAAAGTTCTTGGAATTTTCCTAAAGAATATTCTTCTAAACTAAAGAGCTATCCATCGGCTGCTACTGTATCTAGGTCACTAAATGGCAATACTTATCCAATTGGTCAGTGTACCTGGTATGTTTATAACCGCCTTTCAGAAGCTGGTGCTCCAGCTGTTAATTGGCTGGGGAACGGCCAAGATTGGGTTAGAAATTTAGTCGCTAAAGGGTGGACCTTTAGTAATAAACCAGTAGCAGGTGCTGTTTGTTCAACTGCTGGTGGTTTTGACTACACCATGCCTACTTATGGACACGTATCCTATGTCGAGCATGTCAATGGAGATGGCACCTTTTTAGTGAGTGAATGTAATGTCATGGGGATTCAAAACCAGATTCATTGGGCAGTGAAATCTAGGCAAAGCTATTACACTTTTGCAATACCTCCCAAATAAATAGAAACGAGGCAAAATAAATGATTGATACTTTTAAAGTCAAGTGGTTTAAACGTGGCATGAGTCTTCTTGTTCTCATTCTTGTCTTCTTTTTAGGACTTGGTTTTGGCCAGATGGGAAACTCAAGCCAGTCCAAGGATAGACCTAAACAGACAGCCACTAAGAAAACAAGGACGAATACTATTACACAAACACAGGTAAAAGAATTTTTGGTTGCTTACTATACCAAAAAAGATTTAGAAGAAAACCGTAACCGCTATAAGGACTATATGACAGAGGGTCTCTATAATGCGACGATCTCAGAAGAAAATAAAGCCCAAAATCAGGCCTACAGAGGCTTTGTAGTTAATTTTGAGTTTCAAGACGCCAATATCTATATTGACCAAGTCCATAAACAGGTCATCTGTGAGGTCACCTATACTAATGACTTGCTTCAAAAAAAGAATAACAAAGACGGTGCTCAAATAGGTGTTGTCAATCATACAACCATTCAGTTAGCTTATACTAAGCTGAATGGGAAATATTTGATTAACCAGATGAGTACGATCTTGTTAACAGATTCAGCTAATCCTTCTGAAGAAACTGAAAGTTATGGAGCAATCGCCCCATCAAACACTAAAGATTAAACAATAAAGGAGTTATATCATGATAAACGAAGAACATATGAATCAAACCAATTCATCAAAAAAACGTCGTCAGAAATCCACTCAGGAACGTTTAGATGATAAGATAAAACAGCTAGAAAAAGCTCAAGAAAGTCAAGACGCTCTTCAAAAGAAAATCAAAACGCTAAAAGATGATATTGCCAGCTTAGAAGGCAAACGGCAACAGGAAATCATGGCCGAATATGGTATTGATTTACACGGCTTAGAAGCTATTTTAGCCACTCACAAAGAAGAACGTGGAGGTGAGGGGTAATGTTTCGGATTCAGAATCAATCTGATGGGAAGGAACAGGAATTTCAAAACCTGGCAGCTCTTCTATATGCACTAGAAGGAGAGGAAAAACGGTGCCTACAGTTAAACATGAGAGCTACATTTTATCTGTTTCATTTGGATAAAAATGAAGAAGTCCTGGAATCAATGGAACTAACCATCCCAGCTCAAGAAGACAAAGAGGTTCAGGAATTAATCGGAGAATTTGGACGAAAGGGGGAGGCTAAGAAGCCATTCTGGAAACGTTCCGAATCAAAACAACAACCACAAGCTATTAATAGTTCAAATTCCAATGACTCCCAATCTAAAACGGGCGTCTCCAAGTTAGTAAAAGGGCTGATGTGGTTGCTACCGATGGTACTATCGGTAGTGAGTATCTACTTGTCTTTGGAGACCTTGCAGTTAATTAAGACACAACCGCAGGTGACTCCCAAAGTAGAGACGGTAGTGACCAATCAAAAGGCAGATGTCTTTTGTCGCTATTTCATTAGCAGTTACTTCTCTCAAAGTCCTAATTTAGGGGACTATTTGTCTGAGAAGCTTTCCATAGATGATCTGAAGACTGATAAAGTGACACCAGTCAGTGTCTTATTAGAAAGTCAGGAAATAAAAGGGGATACAACTCTTGTGACTTATGTCGTTAATATCAAAGAGGCACAAGATCATGTATCAAGTAAGCGTCTAACACTAGCTGTTAGGGCTGATAAGAAGGCTCAGTATGGCTATCTTGTTATCAAAAAGCTAAGACTAACCGCTTACCCCTAATGAAGAAAGGAGACAAAACAAATGGATCAAGAACGAGTTATGGAAAAAGGCTCACGAGTTACCTTGGAGACAGGGAAACACTTACTTCAGTTTTTGGCTTATGCTGTTAGCCAAGGAGCTAAGATTTATACAGAGCATAAACAATCAGGGGAGATGTCCTGGAAGGATTTCAATCAGTTACCCCGAACAAAAGATCATATCGACTTTGAAGAGGCTGAGGTTAATCTTGAAAAATTGAGAAAAGAACTCAAAAAGTCAGGGGTTAACTTTCACTTTAAAAAGAATGGAGATGGCACCAAGCAAGTCTGGTTTGAAGCTATTAATCAACAGGTCATTCAAGAAGCTCTCAGGAAAATCAATCAGGAAATTGTGTCTAATCCCAAAGAAGCACTAGATAAATACATGAAGAAACCTGATGAATTAACCCCTAAACAACAGATTGAAAAACTCAAGAAAACCTCTAAGAAATCAACGGAAGCAGTAAAAACCAAGAAGAAAGGAAAGGACATCTGATGGAACTAAAACGTAAACGATTGCTTCCCTATCTTCTGCTCAGTTTGCTTCTAGCCTACCTGACACATCGTGCTTATGTCCTTTACTGTATGGCACCACAGGCAGATATGACCAATCTTTTTGCTCCCTATACCTATGTTTTTGAAAAGATAACGGAACCACCTTACTTCTATTGGAATACTAGCCCACTAGCAATTCTTTCTGCTCTAGTGGGCTTTTTTGTTGGCTTACTTTTCTATCTAAAGATTAGATTAGATGGTAATTATCGGCATGGAGAAGAATCAGGGTCTGCTTGCTTTGCGACGGCTCAAGAACTCAAAGGATTTCAAGATGAAGAATCAAGAAATAATATGATTTTCTCGAGAGAAGCTCAAATGGGACTCTTCAATAAGCGCTTGCCGTTTGAGCGACAACTCAATAAAAATGTCTTAGTAGCTGGTCTGCCTGGAGATGGAAAAACCTACACCTATGTAAAGCCAAACCTCATGCAAATGAATTCTTCTTTTATCGTAACGGACCCTAAAGGGTTGCTTGTCCGAGAAGTAGGAACAATGTTAAAAGAAAATGGCTATCAAATCAAAATCTTTGATCTGGTTAACTTAACCAATTCGGATATGTTTAACCCCTTTAGGTATATGAGATCAGAATTGGATATTGATCGCATTACAGAAGCCATTGTCGAAGGGACAAAAAAGGGAGATCGAGAAGGAGAGGACTTCTGGAATCAGGCCAAGCTTCTTTTGAACCGTGCTTTACTTGGCTATCTCTATTTTGATAGCCAAGTACGGCATTATGAACCTAACCTTTCTATGGTGGCAGATTTACTTAGAAATTTGAAACGCCCTAATGAAAAGGAACTCAGTGCAGTTGAGAAGATGTTTAAGCAATTGGAAGAAAAATTACCAGGTAACTATGCCTGTCGACAGTGGGAACTCTTTAACAGTAACTTTGAGGCAGAAACCAGGACTGGTGTCTTATCTATTGTGGCCACTCAGTACTCCATTTTTGATCATGATGCTGTAACAAATCTCATTAAGACTGACACCATGGAAATGGATACTTGGAATACCGAAAAGACAGCGGTCTTTGTGGCCATTTCAGAAACTAATAAGGCTTATAGCTTCTTGGCTTCCACATTCTTTACAGTTGTTTTTGACCAATTGACTCATAGTGCAGATGCTATTATTCAAGGGGAAAAGAAAGGCTATGAACTGAAAGATTTATTACACGTGCAATTCTACTTCGATGAATTTGCCAATTGTGGTAAGATTCCACACTTTAACGAAGTCCTAGCCTCTATTCGTAGCCGTGAGATGTCTATAAAAATCATCATTCAAGCCATTAGCCAACTAGATTCCCTATATGGCGTTCCTGCTAGAAAATCCATGGTCAATAACTGTGCGACGCTTTTATTTTTAGGAACCAATGATGAAGATACTATGAAATACTTCTCCATGCGAGCAGGAAAACAAACCATTATACAAACCAGCTATTCGGAACAACGTGGACATCGGATATCAGGGACAACCAGTAGACAAGCGCATCAACGGGATCTCATGACCCCAGATGAAATAGCTCGTATTGGTGTCGATGAGGCCTTAGTTTTTATCTCCAAGCAAAATGTCTTTCGAGATAAGAAAGCCATGGTATCAAATCATCCTATGAAGGATAGACTCGCTAATCATTATCAAGATAAGACCTGGTATCACTATAAACGCTTTATGGAAGAAGGTGCGGAATTTATTGATGCAGTCATGACAGGACAAATTCCAGAAGACCGCATTTGGGCTCCTGATATGTCTGACTACCAAGCCTTCTTAGAAGAAAACGGCTTTGATAACACACGTCAATCAGCTCCTGAGACGTCAGTTCATAACCAAGTCCCTGTAACTAATCCTGAAATGCCTTCAGAAAGCCCCTCTCAGACATCCGAAACCTCTAAAAAACTAGTGGATATGGATACTGGAGAGATTTTTGAACTTCCCCCTGAAGATCGAGAAGGTTTCGGAGAGGTTTCTTTTGATGACCAACGAGTGGAAATCTAGTATGATGTCACTCATTTCGTATTAATAGAAAGGATTAAGATATGACACCTCAAACTTTACGTCGATTAGACGTTAAAAAACAGTTTATTGAAAAAATAGAACCCTTTGCCCACCGTCAAACCCTAAAGTCCAAAGCTGTGAATTCATCTAAAACCACAATGTCAATTCAACGCTATAACCATTCGGGCACTAAAATTCAGTTACGAATTGGCTATAGTAAGGTACTCATCCGTATCTTCTCCAATGGGAAAATCAATCTCACCCATTATGATCTCTTTTTTGACCGAGAAGAAACTCTGGAGATAACTGATGCCTTTGACAATGGTGTTTACACGCAAGATGAGGTAGATGGCTTTATCAAACAAGCCAAAACCTTTATCAAGCAAGCCCTTAAGGGGGAAGTCTGATATGGCTAATACATACGATTTAATTTCACAGCGTATTGAAGCACAACGACAGAAACTCATCGCTATAGATATTGTGGCCGTTGCGAGCTCACTAGGACTTAACTTGAAACAAGGTTCAGGTGGACATCTCTATTGGGATGAACATGATAGTTTTCATATTTACCCCCAAACTAACACCTTTCGTTGGTGGTCAAGAAGCATGGGGACCAATACCATTGATTTAGTCCAAGTCATCCAAGAAGAGCTAACAGGAAAGAAACCTAGCTTTCGAGAAACTGTCAACTTTTTAGAAACAGGGCAATTTGAATCGGTTACGGTAACACCAGTCGTTAGAGAACCCTTTAAGCACTACCTCGCTCCTTATGAACATCACAATTTTGACTTAGGGCGACAGTATCTTAAAGAAGAACGAGGGCTATCTGATGAGACCATTGATTTTGCTTTGGCATCAGGTAGTATGAGCTCTGCGACATTGAAAAAGGGTGATTATTTTGAACCTGTTATTATCTTTAAAAGTTTTGCGGAAGACGGCCGAATGATCGGCGGTAGCCTTCAGGGGATCGTTGAAAATAAAGTCCAGCATCCTGAACGTGGCCGTCTCAAACAAATCATGAAGCATTCAGACGGTCTAGCAGGTTTTCATTTGGACGTTGGAACACCTAAACGTCTCGTGTTTTCGGAAGCTCCTATTGACCTTCTCTCTTATTATGAATTACATAAGGAGAGTTTACAGAATGTCCGCTTAGTCGCTATGGATGGGGTCAAAAAAGGGGTGATTAGTCGCTATACGGCTGATTTATTGACAGATGGCCAGTATTCTCAAACCATGCCCAGAGAGTCGATTAGAGGAGCGATAGATGCCATTAACCAAACGACTAGAATCCTTAAAAACAATCCCAATATGATTACCATTGCCGTTGATAATGACGAGGCAGGCCGAAACTTTATTAAGGAGTTACAGGAAGATGGCATTCCAATTAACGTAGACCTCCCACCACGGAAAGAACACCAGAGTAAAATGGATTGGAATAATTATCTGAAACAAAAGAAAGGATTACTAAAAATGCCACAAACAGAAGGCACACAAAAAGCCCCAGAACAAGTTCTGGAGCATGAAAAAATGGATAGGAGCCAAATTAGTTCGGGCTCTTTAGAGGACGACCCTCAAGGCAGTGCCAAACCTGTATCCAAAAGGGATACCTTTGAGCAAGCTGTTACCAGCCACCCGACTTTCTCCTATCCTTTACTACAGTTTAGCACAGAAGAAGCCTTTGTGTCAAACGTTAGAGATGGCTACCACATCGCAAGTGAGGAGGATATTCGGAATCTCAATTACTATGCCCCTAGTCTCCAACAAACGGCTAACTGGTATCGGGATAATCTGGCAGACCGTCAAGTGACTTATATGTTAAAAGGGGATAAGGAGATAAAGGCGCTTCAGGTCAGTTTTGCCAAGGATAAGTTTGCCCACTTAACCGGTATTCGTCCGATTGGAAAAGGGTTGTCAGCTGAAAAACTGTTAGATGATTTTGCGAAAGGTCGAGGTTCCTATCCTAATCTGACCTTATCAAATGGTTTTAATGACAAGATACAAGTTTTGCCAATGATTCAAGAACTATCTCAATCCAAGTCTTTTGTCTTTACAGATTTAGAGGAAGTTCAAAAAATGAGAAACTTAAAGGCCAGTCATGCGATTCAATCCAATAATCGGAGTTTAGTCGTCGCTTTAAAAACTATTGATGATGTCACCTTTCCTTCGTCCCTCCTAAGAGGAAAAAAGAATCTAAATGATGATCTGATTCAAAAGGCGAAAGAAAATGAAGTTCTAGGTGTACTCAGTGAGAAAGATGGGAACATCACGGTGCTGTCCGTTAACGATAAGTACATCCAAGATGGTGGGCAAGCCTTAAAAGATATGATTAAAAATGGCGAACTTGAACCACTCCAAATGGAGACGATACAGCGACATGTTCCTCATGAGAATGCCTATCCTAAGGATTCTGACGGTGATGGCTTAACCGATGATGAAGAAATCGCTCTAGGCACCAATCCCTTTAGTTCTGATAGTGATGGTGATGGGACTCCAGATAATGTCGAAAAGGCAAATGGAACAGACCCCACCAATGCTTCTGATAATGAGGTGACAAGGCAACAAGAAGCCAATAAACGTGACTTCACTTTGTCAGAAATGATTAAAGCCAAAAATACCGCAGCGCTGAATCAACACTTACAAGACGGCATCAAACAGTATTTTGATAGTGATACCTATAAGCAATACCTGGAAGGGATTGCCCACTTCAATAACTACTCGCCACGAAATATTCAATTGATTATGTCACAATTTCCAGAAGCATCGATGGTTGCGTCTTTCCAAGAGTGGAGGAAGCGAAATGGTTCGGTTAAAAAAGGTGAGAAGGCCATCTATATCCAAGCCCCTGTTTCTGTTATGAAAAAAGATGAGAATGGGAAACCTATCCTTAATCCTGAAACGGGAGAAAAGGAGACCATCACTTACTTTAAACCTGTCCCTGTCTTTGACATTAAACAGGTCTCTCCCCAAGAAGGAAAAGAACTCAATCTCCCTAAAGCCATGGGAACTATTCCAGAACAATTGGATAAAGAATACTACCAAAATGTCTATCGTAGCTTAAGAGATATTTCTCAGAATAACAATAAGGTTCCCATTCGATTTAGAGAACTTGGACAAGAAGATGGGTTCTATAGTCCACAGACAAATGAAATTGTTATTAAGAAAGGGATGTCTTATGAACGAACCTTGTCAACGCTGATTCATGAAATGGCTCATTCGGAATTACACAACAAACAAAGTTTGACGGAACGCTTTGATGGTAAACTAACAAGAAGTACCAAAGAACTTCAAGCGGAATCCATTGCTTATGTTGTATCCAGTCATCTAGGTTTTGATACCAGTCAAGAGTCATTTCCTTATTTAGCGTCTTGGTCAAAAGAAAAAGACGGGCTTGCCAACTTAACAGCACAATTGGAAATCGTGCAAGAAGAAGCCAAAAACTTAATGGAACGGATTGATCAACAGTTAAGTCAATATCAAACAGTAACACTGAATAAAGAAACCCAACAATTGACTAAACAAGAAATGAAAAAGCAGACTCATCCCTTTTATCAAAGTTTAGCAGCCGCTAAAACATCAAGAGCACAAGTCACCACTCAGGAGAAGGAAGCAAGCGTAAAAAAAGACAATCGACCTACGATGCCGTAGTGCAACGTAGGTCATCACAGAAAGCAATGACACTATCAGGAGGACAAAGATATGATAACCGAAGAGATGATGACGACAACTGAAATGATTCTAATGACCTACTTATTTGAGATAGACGAGTGGCTCAAAGACAAGAAAGTCATCCAGCAAAAACAGGCACAACTGACAAAAGAGGAGCTCGGAACGGTCATTAAAAACGATTTGATAATGCTTCAAGCTGACCAAACAACCGATTATGAAGAAGAACTCCAGACAACAATGACAGTGCTAGAAGCAATGTCTGAAGCCCAATTTCAAAAAATGAAATTAGACCTGTTGTCTTGGGAGCCAACCGTAAAACACGTCGATTGACACAACATAAGAAGCGGACAATGTAACGATTGTCCGTTTTTTACTGTGTGCATTTTTCAAAACTGACACTCTTAAAAGTTGTGCCATTGATCAAAATGCAGGATCGAAAAAAAGTGCAACATTACAAATTGCACGTCGTGTAAAAAAGGGGATTGGGGATTTCCCCAAAACTGAAAAAGGCAACAGTCTAATTGTGGGATACCCGCAAATAGGCTTGTCGCCCTTTTTATTTTCGCATGTGTCCGGACACGTGCTACGCTTGCCAGAGAACAAGTCTACTGAGCTCTGGGAAGACTGTCAAATACTTAATAAGGGACACTGTGTAGAAATGAGGAAATAAAGATGATGACACCAAATGAATTAGCAGAACGTATTAACAGTACAACTTTGTCAGAAGCTATTGAGATTTTTGAAGAAAAGATACTTATGATGTCTTTGAAAAATTATGACGATAACCAATATAGGCAAGGTGTTCAAAAGGAGTACAAGCGTATCGATTACACTGGCTCGTTCTTCTTTTTTGTCGAACCTGATTTAGGTTCTAGTCGTGGAGGTCTTTCAGATTGCATTGAAACAGAGCAAGAAAAAATAGCCTTACTCTTATTATTGGTTGAAGCATATGATCGCTATGTAGATGTGAATGTAGGAATTGAAGATTGGTTAGGTTATGATTGTATCTTTTGCGATTTTGTCGTCTCCAATGAGTCAGCCGCAAAGCCCTTAACACAAACGGAGTATGAAGTCATAAGGGATTTAATCGTAATGATCATCGATAACTATGTCCCAAGTATGACTGTTATGGAAACGTGGGAATATGAAACGTTTAAACAAGGGCAGAATCCAAATACTACAAGAATTGATAATGTCCAAATTACGCTACCACTTTTTGACAAACAGGAGAAGTGAAGATGGAACAAAAGAGAAGAACTCGAGTGAATAGGTTTGAATTACGTACGACAGATAAAGAAGCAGACAACTTAAGACATCGGATTACACTAGCAGGCAAGAAAACTTTTCAAGCTTATGCTTTAAAGATGTTACTACATGGCAAAATTGAAACCTACGATTATTCTGAATTACGACAACTACGTATTGAGGTCAATCGTATTGGTCAGAACGTCAATCAGCTAGTTCGATACGTTAATACTTTTGAGGAATTGGATAATGACCTTTTAGAAGCTTTGCAAGATGATATTAAAGAAGTGAAGCAACTCATTACGAATGAATTTAAAAGAAAGGAGTACGCTAAACAAAATGGTAGTCACAAAAGTAATCCAAATTAAAAGCAGTAAAAATCTTAAACGTGCCATCAATTACATTGCTAGAGATGATGCGACACTAATAAAGGGTAATGGCAATCTAGCAGATGAGGATTATTCCTATGAAGTTGTTAATGGTCAGGTGATGAAACGGTTAGTCAGTGGTCATGACCTAACCGATATTTCTGATACTGATATGATTTATGAAGATTTCATGTTATTAAAACAGTCTGTCGATGCTTTATATGATAATGACACTTTGTCAGATTTGAAAAATCCCAATCGTGTTTTAGCGCATCATGTCATCCAGTCATTTTCGCCAAATGATGAGTTGACACCTGAAGAAGTGAACGAGATTGGTCGAAAGACAGCTTTGGAACTGACAGGAGGTGATTATCAGTTTGTGGTTGCCACACACCAAGATAAGGGACACTTGCACAATCATATCATTTTCAGCACAACCAACCAAGTCACTCTTAAAAAGTTTCGTTGGCAAAAAAGTACTAAGAAAAGTTTAGAACATATTTCGGACAAGCATGCAGAGCTATACGGTGCTAAAATCTTAGAACCAAAACTTAGAAACTCATATACTGATTATTCAGCGTGGCGTCGAAAAAATAATTTCCGTTATGAAATAAAAGAGCGATTGGATTTTTTACTGAAACATTCTTTAGATAAAGATGATTTCTTTCAAAAAGCCAAAGCATTGAACTTACACATTGATACGAGTGGTAAGTATGTTACTTATAAACTAATAGATAGCCCTCAAGAACGACCTGTCCGTGATCGCACATTATCTAAAAAAGGAAAATACTATTTAGATAAAATGGTAGAGCGATTTGCGATTAATGAAGTTGTTTACAATTTAGACCATATTAAAGAAAAGTATGATGAGGAACAGGCTAAAAAAGCAGAAGACTTTGAAATGAAGGTAAGGATTGAACCATGGCAAATCAAACAACTGACAAACCAGTCCATTCATGTTTCAATCATTTTTGGTTTAGACAGACAAGGGACGGTTGCTATTCCTGCTCGCATGCTTGATCAAAATGAAGATGGATCCTTTACAGCTTATCTTAAGAAAAATGATTTCTTTTACTTTTTAAATGCGGATCATTCGGAGCAGAATCGATTTGTCAAAGGGACGACATTAATCAAACAACTCTCAGCTCAAAATGGAGAAGTCATTCTTACGAAAAATAAGCACGTTGCAGAATTGAATCGCTTAGTGGATGAGTTTAACTTTTTGGCAGCTAATCAAGTTACTGATTCAACACAATTTATGCAACTCAAAGAAACGTTTTTGGAGCAATTAGTAGAGACAGATAAGACATTGGAACAATTAGATGACAAAATGACTTATCTTAATAAAGTGTTAGGCGCTTTGATGGATTATCAAAATGGTATTATTCCATCAGAAGTTACCATGACAATTCTTGATAAGGCTAAAGTTGATAAAGACGGTGACACGAAAAGTCTTCGAAAAGAAATCAAAGAATTACAAATTGAACGAGAGACTCTACATAAAGTTCGTGATCAAATCGTTAACGATTATGATTTTGCGATTGAAATGACGAATCGTTATGATAAAAGCAACAAAGAATCCAAGAGAAGGAGTATGTTATGAAACTTGAAATGATGTCATTATCTCTCATCGTCCCTTACGAGACCAACGCTAAAAAACATCCTAAGTACCAAATCCAACAAATTAAGGAGTCTATTGAGACCTTCGGCAATAATGACCCTATTGCCATTGATGAGAAAAATGTTATTATCGAAGGGCATGGTCGCTATCTTGCTTTAAAAGAGTTGGCGTATGATCAAGTACCAGTGATTCGACTCAAGCATTTGTCAAAAGAGCAAAAAAGAGCCTATGTGTTGGCTCATAATAAAATCACATTAAATACAGGGTTTGATATTGACCTGCTCAAGCAAGAATTGACAGATATCATGGATATTGATATGTCACAGTTTGGTTTTTCGGTTAACCTTATAGCTTCCCCTTTAAAGGGAGAAAAGGATACGCCTATGGAGGGAGAATTCGAAGAATCAGAACCGATTGCTCAGGGCAGTCTCTACCAGTTAGGCAAGCATCGTTTAATGTGTGGTGATGCCACTAACCCAGAACATCTTGAGAGACTCCTAGATGGCGTAGAGGCAGACCTTTATCTGACTGATCCACCTTATAACGTAGCTTATCAAGGAAAAACGAGTGAGGCCTTAACCATTCAAAATGATCAGATGAAGGCAACTGCTTTCCAAGAGTTTTTAACCGCTGCCTTTCAAGCAGTTGATACCCATTTAAAAGCAGGGGCAGCCTTTTATATTTGGCATGCGGATAGTGAACGCCTATCTTTCTCTAAGGCGATTTCAGCTACAGGATGGCTAGAAAAACAATGTCTCATATGGGTAAAAAATAGCTTTGTATTGGGGCGACAAGATTACCAGTGGCAACACGAGCCCTGTCTCTACGGATGGAAACCAGGGGCAAAACATTACTTTGTGACTGATTTTAGCTTATCGACGGTTTTGGAAAGCTCTTTGGAAGGGAAGAGTAAGGCAGAATTAATTGCCCTTATCAAGTCCTATCAAGAGGGGCAACCAACCTCAATTTTAAGAGTCAATCGCCCCCAAGCTAACCAAGAGCATCCAACTATGAAACCTTTAGCCTTGATTGAACGTTTGGTAAGACATTCTAGTCGGCAAGAAGATGTTGTGTTAGATACGTTTGCGGGGAGTGGGACAACGCTTATGGTCTGTGAGCAATTGAACCGTGTAAATTATTCTATGGAATTAGATCCTAAATACGTACAAGGTATTTTGAAGCGTTTTGAACGTGAGACGGGCATAAAAACAAAACAACTTTTCTAGGAGGTAATAGGTGGCTAATGATCACAATTTAATTCCCATCAATCAACGAACAAAGAGCGAACAAAGAGAAATCCAACAAAAAGGCGGACTAGCTTCAGGAAAAGCGAGACGTCATAGAGCTGATTTAAAACGAGCTTTTGAAGTACTCTTAAGTTCAGAAGTCAATAATGAACAGATGCGAGATCTACTAATTGGCTTAGGATACGAACCAACCAATGAGATGGCTCTAGCGTTAGTGATACTTCAAAAAGCCTTGAACGGTGATGTTAAGGCTTTTTCAAAAATACAAGAACTGATTGATAGGAAATAATAAAAGCCACCCCCTGCAGGAGTGACAAATCTTGGTGTTGATAGATGACCGTTGAAACATCAACACCAGTTACTATTGTAACACGTTTTCAGAAATGCTTTTCAAATAATGTCCATTTTTGTAAACTATTAGTATGAATATGGGATTTGATGAAAGAGTATTTATATCAGAAATGGCTAGATTTCGGGAAAAAGAGTTTTTAAAAAAGGTAAGTTCTTATGATAATGAGATAGCAGCTACTATGCGATTAAAAGGATTCAAGCGAGTTGATGCTAGTGAACGAACGGTTGTTTTCACTTTTGGAGAAATGATATTTAGCCGCAATAGATGGCGAAAAGATGGTATAACTTGCTATCCCGTAGACGAATGGCTCGGATTGAAACCCTACATACGCTATTCTCCCGAATTAATTTTTCGAATGGCCAAACATGCTTCTGTCTTATCTTATCGGGAAGTCTGTCGAATGATGCAGCAATCCTATCAACTAGAAGTGACAAAAGATGCGGTTCTCAAGGCTGTCAAGGTTGCAGGAAGTCTTTTTGCGGAAAAGGAACGTTATCGTTTTTATCTTAATGAGGAACACACAAAAAAAATCAAGGCAGATAAAATCTATCTGGAAGGAGATGGGGTAATGGTCAAAACAACATCTGGTGGTGATGAAAGGCGCAACACTGACTTAGCTCATTTTTTAATTCACACAGGTGTTAAGAAAGTTGGGAATAACCGTTATATCCTACAGAATAAACATGAGATTATCCATACGAAGTACGATAAAGCCAAAGAGGAGCTTTTGGATTATCTTTACAACCATTTTGAAATCACAGATCAAACGGTATTAATTACTAATTCCGATAATGGCAAAGGCTATACTAAGCGTATCTTTCAAGAGATAAAAAAATCTTTAGGGATAAAACATCATGAGCATTTTTGGGATGCTTATCACTTGAACGATAAAATCAAACAGTATTTTAAAGCCTACCCTATACCACTGAAAGACCTAATGTTTAAGGCTATACAGACACATAACAAGTCGTTAATGATTACAGTTCTAGATACTATCGAGTCTTTGATTGTATCTGAAGACGAATTAGAGAGACACCAGCATTTTCGACATAAACTGGTTAGACATTTTAAAGAGACCAAGCCCCCTAAATTACGTGGGATATCTCCTCGTGGTATTGGTGTCATGGAAAGCCAGCATCGCAAAGTGACCTATAGGATGAAACACCGAGGAATGTATTGGTCACTAAAAGGGGCTTACTCGATGGCTAAATTAATCCTGCTGGAGCGTATTGATCAGCTAGAAGAGCTGTTTTTTGGCAATTGGCGACAACGCTATCAGTATTATCAAGGGAATCGTTTTAGCGCAGGTCATGTCGTGAACCACTATCCTCATAAACCTGTCTTATATAGCCGAAAAGGTGGATTTTTATAATTCATATCAAAATGCCTTTAAAAAAACTAAAAATAAGGGCTTTTTTGTCGTGTTTTTTGATAATTTGACTTGCAATTTTAATCGTTTTAGAGTACAATAATACTTATAAATAAACGAAAAAAGGTGCAGAAGCAGCAACTTCTACACCACCGATTAAGACAAACTGAACCTTTGCTTAATCAGTCAAACAGTATTGTAGCATAAAAACCGCAATAGGGTCAAGACTGAAGCAAAGGAAAAATCTTTGTTTCAGTCTTTTTTCGGATTAAAGAGCCTAACGTTCTCTTAGGCGACAAGGGATATTTGAGTATTCCCAAAAATTCAGACACATACCCATTTAAATTAAATCTTGAAATCTTAATTAAAAATGTTACAATAGTTATCTATCATACATAACAATTAAATATATGATTTACTTATTTATGCTGAGGATTGGCTTAGCGTCTCTACAAGACACCGTAATGTCTAACAATAAGTAAGCTAATAAATAGCTTGCCTGTTGGTTCATGTTAATGAAGCGATAAATTAGAGGAGATTTGTGTCCTCTGATTGAGGTAAGTTATTTTTTTATTTTCTAAAGAGTGAAGGGGTTATTATGAAGTTATTGGAAGAACGTATTCTTAAAGATGGTGATGTTTTAGGTGAGAACATTTTAAAGGTTGATTCTTTTTTGACTCATCAGGTAGATTTTGAGTTAATGCAGGAAATAGGTAAAGTTTTTGCTGATAAATATAAAGAAGCCGGCATTACGAAGGTTGTTACGATTGAAGCATCTGGAATTGCACCAGCAGTGTACGCAGCTCAAGCATTGGGCGTACCAATGATATTTGCTAAAAAAGCTAAGAACATTACTATGACTGAAGGTATCTTAACTGCTGAAGTGTATTCTTTTACAAAGCAAGTTACGAGTCAAGTTTCTATTGTGAGTCGCTTTTTATCTAACGATGATACTGTACTCATCATTGATGACTTTTTAGCAAACGGTCAAGCGGCTAAAGGATTACTTGAAATTATTGGTCAAGCTGGAGCTAAGGTTGCTGGTATCGGAATCGTTATTGAAAAATCTTTCCAAGATGGGCGTGATTTGTTAGAAAAAACAGGTGTTCCAGTTACTTCTCTTGCTCGTATTAAAGCGTTTGAAAATGGTCGAGTTGTTTTTGCGGAGGCTGATGCTTAATGAAATTTAATGAGCAAAGTAACTCGCAAGCAGCACTTCTAGGCTTGCAACACCTGTTAGCTATGTATGCAGGATCCATTCTTGTACCTATCATGATTGCTAGTGCTCTTGGTTATAATGCTGAGCAACTAACTTATCTTATTGCGACAGATATTTTTATGTGTGGGATTGCCACCTTATTACAATTACAATTAAGTAAGCACTTTGGAGTGGGTCTTCCAGTTGTATTAGGGTGTGCCTTTCAGTCTGTAGCTCCTTTATCAATTATTGGTGCACAACAAGGTTCCGGCTATATGTTTGGAGCTTTAATTGCTTCAGGAATATATGTCGTTTTAGTTGCTGGCATTTTTTCTAAAGTTGCAAATTTCTTTCCTCCAATTGTAACAGGATCAGTTATTACTACAATTGGTTTGACATTAATACCAGTTGCGATGGGAAATATGGGTGATAATGCAAAAGAACCGAGCTTACAATCTTTAACTTTATCACTGGTAACGATTGGTGTTGTTTTATTAATTAATATTTTCGCAAAAGGCTTTTTGAAGTCAATTTCAATCCTTATTGGACTCATATCAGGTACAATTCTTGCAGCATTTATGGGCTTAGTTGATGCTTCTGTGGTAGCAGAAGCACCACTTGTACATATTCCGAAGCCATTTTATTTTGGAGCTCCTAGATTTGAATTTACTTCTATTTTAATGATGTGTATTATTGCAACAGTTTCTATGGTAGAATCAACAGGTGTTTACCTTGCGCTTTCAGATATTACAAACGATAAATTAGACAGTAAGAGACTTCGTAATGGTTACCGTTCAGAAGGATTGGCAGTATTACTTGGCGGCTTATTTAATACCTTTCCATATACCGGTTTTTCTCAAAATGTGGGACTGGTACAGATATCTGGGATACGTACGCGTAAGCCGATATATTTTACAGCTCTCTTCTTAGTTATACTTGGCTTGTTACCTAAATTTGGCGCAATGGCTCAAATGATTCCAAGTCCAGTTCTTGGTGGTGCTATGTTAGTTTTATTTGGTATGGTAGCACTTCAAGGGATGAAAATGCTTAATCAGGTTGATTTTGAGCATAATGAGCATAACTTTATCATTGCAGCCGTATCAATTGCAGCAGGAGTAGGTTTTAATGGGACAAATCTCTTCATTAGTCTTCCTAATACTTTACAAATGTTTTTGACAAATGGTATTGTTATCTCAACCCTGACAGCTGTTGTTTTAAATATCATTTTGAATGGATTGCCTAAAAAATTAATATGATACTTTTCTTTATTTATCAAAAAAGTTAATTTTTAGTTATTGATTTCATGATGAGAATATAAAAGAAAAACTGAGTAATAAATTACTCAGTTTTTCTTTTATTCATGGTGAGAAGTTTTTGTTTTATTTAACCAAGCATAGGCTAGGCCGATGAAAACGCCCCCTCCTATCCAGTTACCAAAAAATACAAGTGTCCATTGGCGGATAACGTTTAGAAGAGTAAAACCTTTAATATGTTCGATATGGCTAAAAGCAGCTAACATAAAGGATGCAAAATTAGCAATTAAGTGTTCGTTTGATAGAAAAACAAACATAAAAATAGCAGATAAAATAACCGTCATTTTTGCCGATTCTTCTTTTAATAACATGTAAGCAAGGATAGCTAAATTCACAAACATATTAGCAATAATACCTTCTAGGAAAGCTCCTGAACTAGGTTTTCCTAACTTTTTAGCAACGACATGCCCTAAAAAGCTATCATTTGTTAAATGCTGGAATGAGTACGATTGATTAAACAACCAAGCTAATATACAAGCACCAACGAGGTTGAAAAAAGTACAATAAATTAAAATTGTTATGGCTTTTTTCCAAGAGATATTTTTATTATAGGCTCCTGCAGTGAGATAAAGCATATTAGATGTCGCCAATTCACCATTAAATATTAAAACATAAATAAGTCCAAAACTAAAGATGAAAGCAAATACAAAACCTGATAGAGCAGGAGAAATTTTACCAATAGTATCAGCTGCGACGATACCGGCAGCAGTACTCATTGTCAAATAAGCCCCTGCTAGCATTGATCTCAAGGCGTAGCGTCCTAAACTCTCTTTATAAAGCGCTTCCTTTTTAGCGCAATTGTAAGCAATTTTTTCTTGAAAAAGTGACATAGTATATTCCTTTTATGTGATTTTATTAACTTGATTAAATCTTAAAAAGGAGGATCTTGATATCTTTTTAAGGTATCAGATCCTCAAAAGCGAGGAGATTAATGTTCAGAGGCACCAGAAGTGGCATCTGTGGCTTGATCAACGGGAGCATCCTCTGTGCTAGTTGAAGCGCTAGAAGTAGCGTCAACTGCTGAAGCTCCAGGAGCAGCAGTAGTTCCACCGACCAAACGTTGTCCAGTAGTTTGGAGGTACCAATCTAACCACGGTTTAAAGTTAAAGATAATTTCATTAATACCAGCATAAGATCCGTCTGGGTAGTACATAGCTTGATAGTTGTGAGTATTGATAACTTCTGGAGGTGTACCAGGAACGACTGTACGTACATATTCTTGATTTCCATTACGAAGAGTACCGATAACCCATTCAACATTTTTCATTCGTGCCGGTGGTAAACTACCATGAACTGTGGCCATACGGTTTCCTACTTGTTCACGAACACGTTTTCCTAACATTGTATCTGGATCTGGATGATTATTATTGTAATATAGAAATTGATTATTATCATCTGCATATGTTAGCTCAAATGGCATAGCATTTAAAAACATATTAAGTTGGTTAACAGTAAGTAAACCATTGTCTAGTTTAACGTAAGCATCCCCTTCAACGGCGTTAACTTTCTCGGCTGCCTTGTCTAACCAATCAGGATCATCTGGATCGATACCAGTAATGGTTGTATCGATTTGTCCCTGACAGTAGAGGTCTTCAGATTCAATAGCTTTAGGTTTTCTCAATGATGATACAACTCCTACATATTTGATAAAATTATCAAGACAAGTTTCTAAAAATTGAACAGTCCCAGGATTGATAATGTTTCCATTATCATCAAAGGCTTCTTTAGCTTTTCCTAATAAGAATTCATTTCCTGGAAGTGTGTAAGCATTAACGCCAGGAGCATCAAGGATTTTACGAAGGTGTATTTGAGCACGTGATGTGCCTTGATCATAATATGAAGCACCGACAATCATAACAGGTTTATTTTCGAGTGGATGCACAGCAAATGAGAGCCACTCAAGCACACTTTTAAGAGCGGCCGTAATAGTATGATTATGTTCAGGAGTGGCAATAATAACGCCATCAGCTCGTGTGATCTTATTATTAAGAAGACGAAGTTGGAAACTTTCTTCCCAATTTTGGACTTGATTAAACATTGGAATATCATCGATTTCAAGGACTTCCAATTCAAATTTGGTTTTAAAATTCTTGCGAATAAATTCAAGCAACATACGATTATATGATTGCTCTGCATTTGAGCCAACAATACCTACAAATTTCATCTTAGTTATTCCCTTCTATACTCTTATAAACTTTCCCAGTCAAAATTTTCTGCTTCTTTTTGAAGTAAATCACGAGCATTTGATAATTTACCAGTAATCTTAACAAAAAGACGAAAATCATCAAAGATAGCATCTAGCTTCTGACTTGTTTCGATATCGTGTAGGTTGCCATCTTTATCAAAGGCTTGGAGAGAGTGTGATAACAAGAATTCGTCAGGTAAAACACTTGCTTTTAGTTCAGGAGCGTTAAGTATTTGACGTAATTGTAATTGTGCACGTGATGATCCAAGTGTTCCATATGAAGCACCAGTAATCATAACGGGTTTGTTGAGAAGTGGGTAAATACCATATGATAGCCAAGCTAAAACACTCATTAAGGCCGAAGGTATAGAATGATCATATTCTGGCGTACCAATAATAACACCATCAGCTTCTTCAATTTTAGCAGCAATATCTAAAATTACTTGGGGAACATTTTTATCAGCAGGTTTATTAAATAACGGAAGGTCTTTAACTTCGATGAGTTCAATTTCTGCTTTGTCAGCAAAGTGTTGTTGCATGTATTGTAATAATTGACGATTTGTTGATTTATTTGAGTTAGTTCCAACGATGCCAATAAGTTTCATATTAGAAATCCTCTTTCTTAATGATAAAATAGTTGAAAATGATGTTTTAAGCCATCAGATAAATAGATACGATCATCTTTAGTGATGATAATGCCTTCAATGTAGGAAACAGCGTTTAAAATATCAAGAGCCTCTTTAATGGATAAGCCAAACAACCTTGTGGTCCAGATTTCACAGTCGACGGATTGTTTAGAAACAATAGAAATGCTAGCCATCTCTGTTTGTATCGGATAACCAGTCTGTCGATCAAAAATATGATGGTATTCCTTATCGTCAATAATTAGACGGCGTTCATAAGTACCTGAGGTTACAACAGATTGGTTTTTAATTTTGACAGCTCCAATATTTTGTCCCCGTTTCTTTTTCGGATGTTGAATACCGATAACCCAATACCCTTCTGAACGATTAGGATTATCTCCGTGAACTAAAACGTTTCCGCCTAAGTTAATGATAGCAGAATCAATCATCTCATTTTTGAGATAGATTATAATTTTGTCAGCGATATATCCTTTTGCAAGTGCACCCAAATCAATTTTCATTCCTATCTGATTTAAAAAAACAGATTGATTTTTTGAATCTAGAAGTATATGAGTTGGGTCAGATAAAATCATAGCTTCTGATATTTCACTAGGGCTAGGTAGTTTAGCATCTGAAAATCCAATTCTCCAAGTTTGCACTAAAGGACCAATAGCAATATTTAGGTTACCAGGCCTAGCTAAGCTGTGCTCTTTCCCAATTGTGATTAATTCAAAGAGGTCTGGATGTACTTGAATAGGCTTGATACCAGCGTTATTATTTATAGCCATTAACTCTGAATTAAAGTCATTTGCACTAAAGCGATTTTTGTAGAGCTCCAAGAGTTCTATGACCTCTTGGATTTGTTTTTGAGCATTTTTAGAATTAATTTGAATATCGATAGTCGTTCCCATGAGTCTTAAACTATGAGAAAGTTGCAAATTTTCCACCCCCAAAGCAATATATTCTAATGATACCGTTTTCTAACTTGAAAATCAATACTTATTTTCAAATATTTTCAATTTGTCAAGAAATATGCTTGCAAAGACTATCAAAAGAGGTTACCTGGGTAACCTCTTTTACTATTTCTTATTTTTTCTTAAGTTCACCTTGAGGATAGTAGGTTCCTTCAGGCATATCGTTGATAAAAACATGGATATTTTCTTTAGGTGCTTTTGCAATGCGTGATACTACTTCAGTAACCTCGCGAGCTAATTCATTTTTTTGTTCTTGTGAGCGTCCCTCAAACAAGTCAATTTTTACAAATGGCATAATGTTACTCCTTTATGTTATTGGGCATCATTGTAACATAATGTTGTGAAAAAGTACACACTGTTTTCAATGGCTGGGAAAACTTCAGCCTTTGTGGTAAAATAGGTAGAATACTATAGAAAGTAGGATTTTCCGCTTTGGCTCAACTCTATTATAAATATGGGACAATGAATTCTGGTAAAACCATTGAAATTTTAAAAGTTGCTCATAACTATGAAGAACAAGGAAAACCTGTGGTTATTATGACAAGCGCCTTGGATACTCGAGATGAATTTGGAGTCGTTTCAAGTCGTATTGGAATGCGTCGTGAAGCAGTTCCAATTTCAGATGGTATGGACATTTTCTCCTATATTCAGAATTTACCACAAAAGCCTTATTGTGTTTTAATTGATGAATGTCAATTTTTGAGTAAGAAAAACGTCTACGATTTAGCTAGAGTAGTAGATGACTTAGATGTACCAGTCATGGCTTTTGGTTTGAAAAATGATTTCCAAAACAATCTTTTTGAAGGTTCAAAACATTTGCTATTATTGGCCGATAAGATTGATGAAATCAAAACAATTTGCCAATACTGTAGTAAGAAAGCAACCATGGTTTTAAGGACAGAAAACGGAAAACCTGTCTATGAAGGTGATCAGATACAAATTGGTGGTAATGAAACATATATCCCAGTTTGTCGAAAACATTATTTTAATCCAGATATTTAAAAGATAATCGGTTTTAAAGGAGATACAAAGAAAAATGAATATTTATGATCAATTGCAGGCAGTTGAAGATCGTTATGAAGAGTTAGGTGAGTTACTTAGTGATCCAGATGTTGTTTCAGATACAAAGCGATTTATGGAATTATCACGTGAAGAAGCTAATACTCGAGAAACTGTCACAGCTTATAGAGAATATAAGCAAGTCATTCAAAATATTTCAGATGCTGAAGAAATGATCAAGGATGCTTCTGGTGATGCTGAATTGGAAGAAATGGCTAAAGAAGAACTTAAAGAATCAAAAGCAGCTAAAGAAGAGTATGAAGAAAGATTAAAAATCCTTCTATTACCTAAAGATCCTAACGATGATAAAAACATTATTTTAGAAATTCGTGGTGCTGCTGGTGGCGATGAAGCAGCGCTTTTTGCTGGTGATCTTTTAACAATGTATCAAAAATATGCTGAAACTCAAGGATGGCGTTTTGAAGTTATGGAATCATCCGTTAATGGTGTTGGTGGTATTAAAGAAGTGGTTGCTATGGTTTCTGGTCAGTCAGTTTATTCTAAGCTTAAATATGAATCAGGAGCTCATCGTGTTCAACGTGTCCCGGTGACAGAGAGTCAGGGTCGTGTTCATACTTCAACTGCAACTGTTTTGGTAATGCCAGAAGTTGAAGAAGTAGAATACGAAATTGATCAAAAAGACCTTCGCGTCGATATTTACCACGCGTCTGGTGCTGGTGGTCAGAACGTCAATAAAGTTGCTACTGCAGTTCGTATGGTACACATTCCTACAGGAATCAAAGTTGAAATGCAAGAAGAACGTACTCAGCAAAAAAACCGTGATAAAGCGATGAAAATCATTCGTGCTCGTGTTGCTGACCATTTTGCGCAAATTGCTCAAGATGAACAAGATGCTGAACGTAAATCAACAGTTGGTACTGGTGATCGTTCAGAACGTATTCGCACTTATAATTTCCCACAAAATCGTGTAACAGATCATCGTATTGGTTTGACACTTCAAAAATTAGATACTATTTTATCTGGAAAAATGGATGAAGTTATTGATGCACTTGTTATGTATGATCAGACTCAAAAGTTAGAAGCCTTAAATAAATAATGAATTATGCGCAGTTAATCAAGCATTACGGACAGTTATTAGAAGCTTGTGGTGAAGAAGTCGAAAATTTTATTTATGTATTAAAAGACCTAAAACAATGGTCAACAACTGATTACCTTTTAAATCAAAATAGTAGTGTGAGTGATACTGATCAGCAATTAATGGAAAATATTTTTCAACAGCTTAAAAAACATAGATCACCGCAGTATATTACAGGTAAAGCTTACTTTAGAGACCTTATTTTCTTTGTTGATGAACGAGTTTTAATTCCGAGGCCTGAAACAGAGGAGTTGGTTGATCTAATCTTATCAGAGAATAAAGTAGAAGATTGTTCTGTTTTAGATATTGGTACAGGTAGTGGAGCAATTGCCATTTCTCTAAAAAAAGAACGCCCCTCTTGGGATGTTCTAGCTAGTGACATTTCTGTATCTGCATTAGACTTGGCAAAGGAAAATGCTAATAATTGTGATGCGGAAGTGACTTTTATAGAATCAGATGTCTTTAGTAACATTTCAGGTAAATTTGATATTATTGTGTCTAATCCTCCCTATATTTCTTACAATGACAAAGACGAGGTGGGGAAGAATGTGCTAGCTTCAGAGCCTCATAGTGCCCTTTTTGCAGACGAAGAAGGATTAGCTATTTATCGTAAAATCATTGAAAACTCAAGAGAATATTTGCAACCTAGAGGTAAATTATATTTTGAAATAGGTTACAAACAAGGTGATGATTTACGAAGTTTATTGAAAAGATATTTTCCAAACAATCGTTGCAGAGTTTTGAAAGATATATTTGGTAAAGATAGAATGGTGGTATTAGATAATGAATGATTTGGGACAGATTTTAGAGGATCATGGCGCAGTTATTATGCCAACAGAAACAGTCTACGGAATTTTTGCCAAAGCTTTGAGTGAAGAAGCTGTGAACCACGTCTATGAGCTTAAAAAAAGGCCTCGTGATAAGGCTATGAACTTAAATATATGTGATTTTGAGACTATTTTAAAATATTCTAAAAATCAACCGACCTATTTAAAGCAATTGTACGATGCTTTTTTACCAGGACCGCTAACCATTATTTTGGAAGCTTCACAAGAAGTTCCGCATTGGATCAATTCTGGGTTATTAAGCGTAGGATTTCGGATGCCTAAGCACCCTGTAACCCTTGATATGATTGCTAACCATGGTCCACTGATTGGTCCTTCTGCTAATATTTCTGGATGTGATAGTGGTCGTGTGTTCTCAGAAATTCAAAAACAGTTTAATCATCAAGTTTTAGGTATTGAAGATGATAAAGCATTGACAGGTGTGGATTCTACTATTATTGATTTGTCTGGTGATAGAGTTAAGATTTTAAGGCAAGGTGCAATCACGCAAGAGGTACTAACGGCTACGATACCTGAATTAATTTTTGAAAATTAATTTAATCATCTTGCAACTAATAGTAAAAATGTGATAAATATAATGATTGAAACCATTATTTAAAAGTTATAACGAGCTTAAGGAGTAAAAAATGATTTTTGATAAAGACAATTTTAAAGAATTTGACCAAGAACTTTGGCAGGCTATTCATGATGAGGAAATTCGCCAACAAAATAATATTGAATTAATTGCATCAGAAAACGTTGTTTCAAAAGCTGTTATGGCAGCACAAGGTTCTGTTTTGACAAATAAATATGCCGAAGGGTATCCTAGTCATCGTTATTATGGAGGAACAGATTGTGTTGATGTAGTTGAAAGTTTAGCTATAGAACGAGCTAAGACGTTATTTAATGCTGAGTTTGCTAATGTTCAACCACATTCTGGTAGTCAGGCTAATGCAGCAGCTTACATGGCTTTAATCGAGCCGGGAGATACTGTCTTAGGGATGGACTTAGCAGCAGGTGGGCACTTAACACATGGCGCTTCAGTTAGCTTCTCAGGAAAAACTTATCATTTTGTTTCTTATTCTGTTGATCCTAAGACGGAGATGCTAGACTATGATAACATTTTGAAAATAGCACAGGAAACGCAGCCTAAATTAATTGTTGCAGGGGCATCGGCTTATTCTCGCATTATTGATTTTGAAAAATTTCGTCAAATAGCAGACGCAGTAGATGCTTACTTAATGGTTGATATGGCTCACATTGCAGGTTTAGTTGCTTCTGGTCATCACCCTAGTCCTATTCCTTATGCTCATGTAACGACAACGACAACACATAAGACTCTACGTGGACCTAGAGGTGGTTTGATTTTAACCAATGATGAAGCAATTGCTAAAAAAATTAATTCTGCAGTCTTTCCAGGACTCCAAGGTGGACCATTAGAACATGTAATTGCTGCAAAAGCTGTAGCTTTGAAAGAAGCCCTAGATCCTTCCTTTAAAATATACGGTGAGGATATTATTAAAAATGCTCAAGCCATGGCTAAAGTTTTTAAAGAAGATGATGACTTTCATTTGATTTCTGATGGTACTGATAATCATTTGTTCTTAGTAGACGTCACAAAAGTTATTGAGAATGGCAAAAAGGCACAAAATGTTCTTGAAGAAGTCAATATCACTCTTAACAAGAACTCTATACCGTTTGAGCGACTATCACCATTTAAAACATCAGGTATTCGAATTGGTACTCCAGCAATTACTAGTCGAGGAATGGGAGTTGAAGAATCTCGAAGAATCGCTGAATTAATGATTAAGGCACTCAAAAATCATGAAAATCAAGATATCCTCACAGAAGTTCGTCAAGAAATTAAATCATTAACGGACGCTTTCCCCTTGTATGAGAATTAATGTTATGATGGATTTTTATATCAAACAGATTATTATACATCAGTTTTCTCCTAACGACACAGAGTTAGTGCTATCAGATACTCCGTTAACCCTAACTCCAAGGATTGATGACTACTTTCGTAAAAAATTAAGTAAAGTTTTTTCTGATGAAGCTAAGCGTGGCTATTTTGGAGAGGATAATGTATTTATGAGTCATTTACAAGATGATTTATATGTTTCTTCCTGTCAAATTGCGCAACTTTGGAAAGAAGAGTTTGTCATATCGGAAGATCAAAAAACGAATGACTTAGTTTTTATTCAATTTGACAAGGATGGAATGGAACATTTTGCTTTTCTTCGAATCTCATTAAAGGAACAATTTGCTCATGTTTCTGAAAATCAAGAGCAGCCAATTACAATAACACAGAATAACCTTCCAAGTGCTGCTCAAACTCCAGATGAAGCTTTGGTTGTTAACAAGTCATCAAAGCAATACTATTTAATTGAAAAGCGTATCAAACACAATGGTTCATTTGCTAATTATTTTTCTGAAAATTTATTACAAGTACAACCAGAACAGTCGGTTAAAAAATCTATCAAAATGGTTGAACAGACTGCTCAAAAAATTGCTGAAAATTTCAACAAAGATGATTTTTCTTTCCAATCAAAAATGAAATCGGCTATTTATAAGAATTTAGAAGAAGAGCAAGAATTGTCTCCAGAAAAATTAGCAGATCAATTATTTGATGATAATTTAACAGCCAGGCTGACTTTTGTTGATGAATTGAAAGATGCAATACCTGGACCTGTTCAAGTAAGTGATATTGATCATTCCCGTCAAATTAAGAAGTTAGAGAATCAGAAGCTATCTCTTTCAAATGGTATTGAATTGATTGTACCCAACAATGTCTACCAAGATGCCGAATCAGTTGAATTTATCCAAAACCCTGATGGTACATACTCAATACTAATCAAAAACATACAGGATATTCAAAATAAATAATATGTTTAAATTTTTAAAACGTTTGATAGCATTAATTATTATTATTTTCATTGGGTACCGTCTGGTTATCATCCATGAAAATGTTAAAAAAGTGCTTCAATATCATGATTTAGTGCAGAATACTCTTGCAGAGAATGGTTCAGAGGCTAATGTGCACTTAGTATTATCTATGATTTATACTGAAACTAAGGGAGATGCTATAGATGTGATGCAATCAAGTGAAAGTATCAGTGGAACTACGAACAGTATTACGGATAGCCACACCAGTATTAAACATGGCGTCACTCTGTTGTCACAAAATATAAGTCAAGCTAAAAAAGCTAAGGTTGATGTATGGACTGCTGTCCAAGCATACAATTTTGGTTCTTCTTATATTGATTATGTAGCGGATCATGGGGGTGAAAATTCCATTGAGTTGGCCAAAAATTACTCTAAAAATGTTGTAGCTCCCAGCCTAGGAAATTATAACGGGGACACTTACTTTTACTATCATCCTCTCGCCTTAATTTCAGGAGGGAAGCTCTATAAAAATGGTGGTAATATTTACTACTCACGTGAAGTTCAATTCAACCTTTATTTGATAAAAATAATGGAGTTGTTTTAAGAAGGGTAAGTATGAAAAGACTAACTTATTATTTTAAGGGGTATATCAAAGAAACTATCTTTGGACCCCTTTTCAAATTATTAGAAGCCTCTTTTGAACTTTTGGTACCAATCGTTATTGCAAAAATGATTGACGAGACCATTCCACGAGGGGATAGAAGTAGTTTACTGTTGCAAATTGGATTGATTTTCTTTTTGGCTGCGGTGGGTGTTGTAGTAGCGATAACTGCTCAATATTATTCTTCAAAAGCCGCAGTTGGTTATACGAGACAATTGACAGAGGATCTCTACCAAAAAGTCATGTCACTGGGGAAAAAAGACAGAGATGAATTGGGAACTGCTAGTTTGATTACTCGTTTAACTGCTGATACATTTCAAATCCAAACTGGTTTAAATCAATTTTTACGTTTATTTTTGAGGGCTCCGATTATTGTTTTTGGTGCCATAATTATGGCTTTTTCCATTAGCCCCTCATTGACTATTTGGTTCTTGGTAATGGTTGTCACGTTATTTATCATTGTTTTTGTAATGTCTCGACTATTAAATCCTATTTACCTTAAAATCAGAACTTCAACCGATTATTTGGTAAAGTTGACTAGGCAACAACTTCAAGGTGTACGAGTTATCCGTGCCTTTAATCAAGTAGATAGAGAGAGTGAAGCATTTAATGATATCAATTATCATTATACGAATTTACAATTAAAAGCAGGTAGGCTTTCTAGTTTAGTAACGCCTCTAACATTTCTAGTTGTTAATATCACTTTGGTTGTGATTATTTGGCGTGGTAATTTAAATATAGCTAATCATCTTTTATCACAAGGAATGTTGGTTGCTTTAATTAATTACTTATTGCAAATTCTTGTTGAATTGTTAAAAATGACAATGTTGGTGACATCACTGAACCAAAGTTATATCAGTGCTAAGCGAATTATAGCCGTTTTTGAAAGACCGTCTGAAATAATTGATGACAAACTTGAGCCAAAATATTCGAATAAGGCTTTAGAAGTACAAGAAATGGCATTTTCTTATCCAAATTCTTCTGAAAAAGCTTTATCTGATATTACTTTTTCTATGAATGTAGGAGAAACTTTAGGGATAATTGGTGGAACTGGCTCTGGGAAATCAACCTTGGTTAATTTACTGCTTCATATTTATAAAGTGCAAGAAGGGGATATTGATATATATCATCAGGGAAAAAGTCCAGATACAATTTCAAATTGGCGTACCCTGGTAAGAGTTGTTCCTCAAAATGCTCAGTTGTTTAAAGGAACTATTCGTTCTAACCTTTCTTTGGGACTTGGTAAAGTTAGTGAGGAAAAACTTTGGACTGCTTTAGAAATAGCACAAGCTAGTGATTTTGTAAAAGAAAAAGATGGTCAACTTGATGCCCCTGTAGAGAGTTTTGGTAGAAATTTCTCTGGTGGTCAAAGGCAAAGGTTGACGATTGCAAGAGCTTTAGTTCAAGATAAGATACCATTTTTGATTTTAGACGATGCAACATCTGCATTGGATTATTTAACAGAAGCTCGTTTATTTAAAGCCATAACTAAACATTTCAACCAAACTAATCTTATTATTGTATCACAGAGAATTAATAGTATACAAAATGCAGATAGAATCTTACTCCTTGATAAGGGGAAACAAGTTGGTTTTGATAATCATCAATCTTTATTAGCTCATAACAAAGTTTATAAGTCCATTTACCATTCACAAAATTTTAAGGAGGAGGAGTAAATGAAAGCAAGTCATCCTAAAAAGATACAAAAAAAGCTTGTTCAAGATCTTCTTTCTAAAAAAAGCTTAGTAGGAATGGCATTATTAGGGACGGTTGTACAAGTTTGCCTCACTGTTTATTTGCCTGTTCTAATTGGACAAGCGGTAGACGTTGTATTATCGCCTCATTCTATGATATTATTGTTACCTATAATGTGGAAGATGATTGCAGTCATTTTAGCAAATGCTATTATTCAATGGATTAATCCTCTGCTCTATAACCGCTTAATTTTTCATTATGTTGCTTCTTTAAGAAAGGCTGTAATGGAAAAGTTGAATCTATTGCCTATAGCTTACCTTGATAAACGTGGCATAGGTGACTTGATTAGTCGTGTGACTACCGATACGGAGCAATTATCAAATGGTTTATTAATGGTTTTTAACCAGTTCTTTGTTGGTTTATTAACTATTCTAGTTACTATTTTTAGTATGGCAAAGATTGATTTATTAATGCTTTTTTTGGTATTATTTCTGACGCCTTTATCACTCTTTCTAGCCCGCTTTATTGCTAAAAAGAGTTATCACTTATATCAAAATCAAACGGCATCACGAGGACGACAAACTCAATTCATTGAAGAGATGGTGAGTCAAGAAAGCCTTATTCAAGCATTCAGTGCGCAAGAAGAAAGTAGTAATCATTTTAGGACTATTAATCAAGAGTATGCTAACTTTTCTCAATCAGCAATTTTTTATTCTTCAACTGTCAATCCATCAACCCGATTTATCAATAGTTTGATTTATGGCTTCTTAGCTGGGATTGGTGCCCTTCGTATTATGTCAGGGGCTTTTAGTGTTGGTCAATTAATCACTTTCTTAAATTATGTCAATCAATATACTAAGCCATTTAATGACATCTCTTCCGTCCTGTCTGAGATGCAAAGTGCTCTGGCTTGTGCAGAACGCCTTTACTCTATTTTAGAAGAATCGTCACCAAATATAACAGGGACAGAAAAACTTGATTCATCAACGGTCAAGGGTCAAATCGATTTTAAAAATGTTGTTTTTGGTTATAATAAATCAAAACCACTATTGAATGGTATTAATTTACACATTCCAGCAGGAGCTAAGGTCGCTATTGTAGGACCAACAGGTGCTGGGAAGTCTACTTTAATCAATTTATTAATGCGTTTCTATGAAGTTGACGGGGGAAATATCCTTTTAGATGGTAAGCCTATTACTGATTATGAGCCATCACAATTAAGGCAAGAAATTGGAATGGTATTACAAGAAACGTGGTTAAAAAGTGCTACGATTCACGATAACATTGCATATGCCAATCCTAAAGCTAGCCGTGACGAAGTGATAGAGGCTGCAAAAGCAGCTAATGCAGATTTCTTTATCAAACAATTACCGAATGGATATGATACGTATTTAGAAGATGCTGGAGACTCGTTATCACAGGGGCAATGTCAGCTATTGACAATTGCTCGTATTTTTCTTAAATTACCTAGAATATTGATATTAGATGAGGCAACATCGTCTATAGATACTCGTACTGAAGTTCTTGTTCAAGAAGCATTCCAAATGTTGATGAAGGGGAGAACAAGCTTTATTATTGCACATCGCTTATCTACCATTCAAACAGCAGATATTATTTTAGTTATGGTATCTGGTGAAATTGTAGAAGTGGGTAACCACTCTGAATTAATAGCTCAAAAAGGTATTTATTATCAAATGCAAAATGCACAAAAGTAGTAAGAGGAATTATATGAAAAAAAGGCTTCAACTATTATTACTGATATTTATTTCTGCAGTTTCATGGTTTATCAGTAACCAACTAGCAACTAAGAATACGGTATTATCTGTTTTAATAGGTTTAGTTGCAGTTATTGGGATAACGTGGTTAATTGTAAGTCTGCTCTATTATTTGATCGTGAAGTTAATTGCAGTTATATTTCATAATTGAAAATAATAGAACATCGTTAGATAGATATAAAAAAAGCTAGGAGTAAGTTCCTAGCTTTTTTTATTAATTTACAAATGTTGTAATCTCTTTTTCAATATTGGCGATTTTTGTTTCTGCATCTGCTAAATCATTACCGACCGTAGCAATATAGAACTTGATTTTTGGTTCAGTTCCTGAAGGGCGAACTGCAATCCATGAATCATCAGCTAACGTGTACTTCAAAACATTACTTGGAGGAGTTGTTAAGTTAGATATTGTTCCATCATTTTTAGTAGCGGTTTGTTTTTGGAAATCTTCTAATAATACAATATCAGTATTGTTAAATTGTTTTGGACCATTTTCACGGAATTTGTCCATAATCTTCTTAATTTCAGCAGCTCCATCCACTCCTGAAAGTGTTACTGAAATCGTTTTTTCAGCAAAATAACCATATTCTTTGTAAATTTCATCAATACCATCTGCAAGTGTTAAACCACGCGAACGGTAATAAGCTGCAATCTCAGCAACCAAAAGAACTGCTTGAATAGCGTCTTTATCACGGACAAATGGTTTAATAAGATATCCGAAGCTTTCTTCAAAACCAAACATATAGGTGTGGTTATGTTTTTCTTCAAACTCTTGAATTTTCTCAGCGATGAATTTAAATCCAGTTAAAACGTTAAACATTGTAGCGCCATAACTTTCGGCAATTTTTGTTACTAATTCTGTTGATACGATTGATTTAGCGAGAGCAGCATTTTCTGGAAGTGTTCCTGCTGTTTTATGAGCTTCCAGGATGTATTTCGCAATAATCGCTCCAATTTGATTTCCAGAAAGGTTTTTATAAGAACCATCTGGTTGGCGAATTTCAACGCCTAGGCGGTCTGCATCAGGATCAGTAGCTACTAAGACATCTGCATCAACTTCTCGTCCGAGTTCTTCAGCAAGAGCAAAGGCAGCTTGGCTTTCAGGGTTAGGAGATTTGACAGTAGAAAAGTCTGGATCTGCCTTAGCTTGTGATTCTACTACAACAACAGATTCAAAACCGGCTTGAGCAAGGGCACGGCGTGTCAACATCTCACCAGTTCCGTGGAGAGGAGTATAGACAATTTTCATGTCTTTTCCAAAGTTATTGATTAAATCTTGATTGATATTAACATCTTTAACCTCTCTAAGATATTCAATATCAACATCTTCACCGATAACTTGAATAAGACCCGCTGATTTGCTTTCATCTAAATCAGCAAGTTCAACTGCAAATGGATTTTCAATAGCACGGATAAAGTCTGTTAGTGCATCAGCATCAGCTGGTGGTAGTTGACCTCCGTCTTGTCCGTAGACTTTATAACCATTGAAAGGTGCTGGATTGTGGCTTGCAGTAACCATAATACCAGCATAGGCATTTAAATGGCGAACAGCAAAAGAGAGTTCTGGTGTTGGACGAAGAGCTTCAAATACGTAAGATTTAATTCCATGCTGTGCCAAGACCTGTGCAGACTCAAAAGCAAATTCTGGAGAGAAGTGGCGCGAATCATAAGCGATAGCTACACCACGTTTTTTAGCTTCCTCTCCCTTAGTTTCGATTAATTTTGCCAATCCTTCGGTTGCTTGACGGACAACATAAATATTAATACGATTTGTACCAGCACCAATATAACCACGCATACCAGCAGTACCAAATTCTAAGTTTGTGTAAAAAGCATCTTCTTTTGTTTTTTCATCCATTGATAGTAATTCTTGACGAAGATAGTCAGGAAGCTGCTCAAAATCTAACCATTTTTGAAAATTTTCTGTGTAAGTCATTGAAATACTCCTTCAATATTTATAAACGCTTTCATTATAACATGTTTTTTTCAATATGACTATAAAATATAAGTAAGAAAAGCCAGGAAGATTTCTTCCTGGCCAGTTTTTAATGTTTAATATTGAGAATACGAGGAACAGTTAGATATACAATGATAGCTGCAATGACCATCTCAGCTAATGAATTAGATGAAATAATCCCAGCGAGCATTAGCTTGATATTCCCATTATAAGTACTTGAAAAAAAGATAAAAATTCCAGATAAAACAAATACTGTGTTTGTTAGAGAGCCTATAGCACCTGAGATAGCCAAACCAAAGCGGTTGTGTAGTAATTTGTAAACGAAATAAGGAATAATCCCGATTAGAATACGTGGTACAAGTGCAATAATTAGCGAATAAAAATTACCATTTTCAACAAAAGGTGAGAAGAGGTAACTCGTTGGTAATAGAACAATGCTGCTGTTAGCTACGCTGATCCCACCCATTAAGGCGCCTAGAGTTGCACCAATACGAGGTCCATAGGCTATAGATGCAATAATAACTGGGATATGCATCAAAGTAGGTTTAATGGGGATTAACCAAAAACTAAAAATAAATGATGACAAAAAATGAATGACAAGCATAATAGCAAAAAAGATTGCAATTATAGCAATGTTAGAGGATTTGTTTTTCTTTTTCATTATAACTCCTTAAATTAAACTAGAAATAGTATACAAATTTACAGCCTAATTTGCAACTTCTTGTATACATTTAAGTATAGTAGAGATATCAGCTAGGGCTCCTTGACCGGTATCACCACAGGCAAGCAAACTAATACGAGGTTCAATTTCCTGATAACCTATTTTTTTCAAAATATCAATGTTACGTTGGGTGATTGTATTATGATACATCTTTGTATTCATTGCTGGTGCGATAAGTTTTGGAGTTTCATCAGGCATAGCAAGAGCAACGCTTGTTACGATGTTATCAGCGAAGCCATATGCTAGATGAGCAATAGTATTAGCAGAGGCAGGTGCAACGATAAATAAATCTGTGCGTTTTGCTAATTCGATATGGTTGATGATTTTTGGGTTATGCTCATCCATAACATCTAAATGAATAGGATTTTTTGATAATACTTGCAGAGTTAACGGTGTAATAAATTCTGTGGCAGCTTGTGTCATTATGATATGAACATCATAGCCAATTTTAGTTAATTGACTTGTAAGGTCTGCTGCTTTATAGGCCGAAATTGAACCGGTGACGGCTAGTGTAATACGTTTAATCATATTTTTTTACCTTTTCGTAAATTAATTGAGCAATGTCTTCTTTGGTGGTAGCTTTATACACATTATCATGATCAAGTAGGTAGGCTATGTGATGTTTTGAGGTAATATCAATGAGGTCATTAGCTAAAATAAACGTAGCTTTATTTTTGATTAAGCTATGACGAGCAACTTTAAAAAGATTTTCTTTAGTAACGTTCACAAGTAGTTTAAAACCTACTAGAATAATTTGAGGATTCCATTTTTTTACAAGGCTGATAACTTTTGGTGTTTTTTTGAGAAAAAGGACTTGATATTCTGATTCAGATGATATTTTCCCTTCGTGGTTATCTTTGCGCAAAAAAGTATCTAAATCATTGCTTGATTTAACCTTTTCGAAATCAGCCATGTAGACGGGGGTATAGTCAGACACTGCCATGCTATGAATTAAAATATCATGCTCTTTCACTAATGGCTTCAAGGTTTTTATTAATGAGTCAACGTCCTCAATCTCAAATATGGATAAGTTGGTAGCAGATTCTGGTTTGATTGCATTTTTAGTAGTCACGAGTGTCACCTGATGTCCTTCTCGTAAATATTTTTCTGCAATTATTTTTCCTAAAGCTCCTGTTGCGTGATTCGTGATACTCCTAACGGTATCAATTTTCTCGGTAGTTCCACCTGATGTAATCAAAATTTTCATAGCCATATTGTACATAAAAAAATGCTTTTCGTAAATAAAAGATATATTTCTTCTTGATAGTAATGGAATTTGAGGGAAACTTACTGGAAAATTTCAAGCGATTGCGATAAAATAAATCTTGCAGAGTTTTCTAGAGAAAGGAGGTCAGATTTATTGGAATGGCAAGATCTAGCGCAGTTACCTGTATCTATTTTTAAAGACTATGTTACAGATGCTCAAGACGCGGAAAAACCTTTTATATGGACAGAAGTATTTTTAAGGGAGATTAATCGCTCAAATCAAGAAATTATTTTGCATATTTGGCCGATGACTAAGACAGTCATTCTGGGGATGTTAGATCGAGAATTACCACATTTAGAATTAGCTAAAAAAGAAATCATCAGTCGTGGCTATGAACCAGTTGTTCGGAATTTTGGTGGTCTCGCAGTTGTAGCTGATGAAGGAATTTTAAATTTTTCATTGATTATTCCAGATGTTTTTGAGAGAAAATTGTCTATCTCAGATGGGTATCTTATAATGGTCGATTTTATTAGAAGTATATTTTCAGATTTTTATCAACCTATTGAGCACTTTGAAGTAGAGACCTCCTATTGTCCTGGTAAGTTTGATCTTAGTATAAATGGCAAAAAATTTGCTGGCTTGGCTCAGCGCCGTATAAAGAATGGTATTGCGGTATCGATTTACCTTAGCGTTTGTGGCGATCAAAAAGAGCGGAGTCGAATGATTTCAGATTTTTATAAGATTGGTCTAGGTGATACGGGTAGTCCAATTGCTTATCCAAATGTAGATCCTGAAATTATGGCTAATCTATCTGATCTATTAGATTGTCCTATGACAGTAGAAGATGTTATTGATCGTATGTTGATTAGCCTTAAACAAGTAGGTTTTAATGATCGTTTACTGATGATTAGGCCCGATTTAGTTGCAGAGTTTGATAGATTTCAGGCTAAGTCTATGGCTAATAAGGGGACGGTGAGCAGAGATGAATAATGTCCAAGGTAATTTATTTCGTCCATTAATACTTCCCAATGGATTGAGCCTAGAAAATCGTTTTGTTCTATCACCTATGGTAACTAATTCTTCTACATCAGAAGGTTTTGTAACTGATGACGACATAGCATATGCTGTTCGTCGTGCTAAATCCGCTCCATTACAAATTACTGGAGCAGCATATGTTACAGAATATGGTCAGTTATTTGAATATGGTTTTAGCGTTTCAAAGGATGAGGACATTCCTGGTTTGACTAAATTGGCTAAAGCAATGAAGTCTAAGGGAGCGAAAGCTGTTTTGCAGCTGACGCATGCTGGACGTTTCTCAAGTCACACTTTGGCAAGACACGGATATGTATATGGTCCCAGCCCTATGCAATTGCAATCGCCATACCCACATCAGGTTAAAGAACTAACACACAAAGATATACTAATGATTATCGATGAATATGTCCAGGCTACAAGACGAGCTATACAAGCTGGATTTGATGGTGTTGAAATATCTTCTGCACAACGATTACTAATTCAAACTTTTTTCTCAACCTTCTCAAATCAAAGAAAAGATGAGTATGGTCCTCAAACTTTGACTAATCGCTGTCGTTTAGGCTTAGAAGTTTTTAAAGCGGTACAAAAAGTTATCAGAGAAGAAGCAGAGTCAGATTTTATCCTTGGTTTTAGAGCGACGCCTGAAGAAACTCGCGGTTCACAAATTGGATATAGCATTGAAGAGTTTATGGAATTTCTTGAAAAAATTTTAGCGATTGCTCAGGTAGATTATCTTGCTATTGCAAGCTGGGGGCATGATGTCTTTAGAAATACTATACGTTCTGAGGGAGTTTACAAAGGGCAGCTGGTTAATCAAGTTATATTTGAACATTTTGGTGATAGAGTTCCAATTATGGCAACTGGAGGTATTAATAGTGCTTCAAAGGTGTTTGAAGCCTTACAACATGCTCATATGGTAGGAGCTTCCACGCCCTTAGTAGTTGATCCGGAATTTTTACAAAAAATAAAAGCTAAGCGTTCTGATCAGATTAATTTAAGGATTAAAGTGAGTGATTTAGAAGGTTTGGCGATTCCAAAAGCCTCCTTTAAAGATATTGTTCCTTTGATGGATTATGGAGAATCTTTACCAAAGGAAGCTCGAGAAGTTTTTAGAGAACTTCGAAGCAATTATAGGGAGGAAAGATGAAATTAAGTGTCCTTGATTATGGGCTTATTGATTATGGAAAAACTGCAAGTGATGCAATACAAGAAACGATTCTTTTATCACAAGAGGCGGAGCGACTAGGATATCATCAATTTTGGGTGGCTGAACATCACGGTGTTAAGGCATTCAGTATTAGCAATCCAGAATTAATGATAATGCATTTGGCTAACCAGACTAAATCTATCAAAATTGGCTCTGGAGGTATAATGCCTCTGCACTATAGTAGTTTTAAACTCGCGGAGACTCTCAAGACATTAGAGACATGTCATCCGAATCGAGTAAGTATTGGTTTAGGAAATTCACTAGGGACAGTTAAAGTTTCAAATGCACTTCGTAGCTTACATAAAGCACATGATTACGAAGAGGTACTGGAGGAATTGAAGTCATGGCTTATTGATGAATCATCCAGTAAGGAACCATTAGTTCAACCGACTCTTTCTAGCTTCCCAGACTTATATGTGTTGGGGAGTGGTCAAAAATCAGCTTATTTAGCGGCTAAACTTGGCTTAGGCTTTACCTTCGGTGTTTTTCCTTTTATGGACAAAGACCCATTGACAGAAGCTAAAAAGCTTTCATCTCTTTATTATCATCAGTTTGAAGAATATTATCCTAATAAGTCTCCTAATTTGATGGTAGCTGCATTTGTAGTTATAGCTGATACTTCAGAAGAAGCTGAAAACATAGCAAAGACTTTAGATATCTGGATGCTAGGAAATAAAGACTTCAATGAATTTGCAACATTTCCTACTATTGAAGAAGCTAATCATTACCAATTGACTCCTGAACAAAAAGCAAAAATTAAATCAAATCGCCACCGTATGATTGTAGGTGATCCAAAACAAGTTAAAGACAGCCTTGACGCTTTAGTTAATGCTAGTCAAGCAGAAGAACTACTTTTGATTCCTCTTGTTCCAGGACTTGATCAACGAATCAAATCCTTAAAATTATTATCACAGTTATATTAATCACGTTTTCTCAGAAAGGAAAATACTCATGAAAAAAATTGCTAACTACTTATTAATTGAAAAAAATGAAGAACGTTATACTATCAGCTTAACTCCCGAACTTCAAGATGACTTGGGAACTGTTGGATATGTAGAATTCACAGATGATACAAATTTAGAAGTTGATGATGTTATTTTAAATATTGAAGCTTCAAAGACGGTTATGGCAATTTTATCTCCTCTTACAGGTAAAGTTGTTAAAGTTAATACAGCTGCAAGTCAAGAACCAACTTTGTTAAATTCTGAAAAAGCTGACGAAAATTGGTTGGTTGTGTTAACAGACGTTGATTATGCTGCTTTTGAAGCTTTAGAAAATGCCTAATCAAAAACAACTATTGCTAGCCATGATTGAGTATCTTCGGTCAGAAAAATTAACAGACGTTGATGACTTGAGGACCACCGATTTGCAAACGGTTTGGCGTGCTCTAGTTAATCAACAAGATCCTCAAAACATTAGTCAAGAGTACCTGTCTTTAGAAGATAGGTATTTGTCACATTGGTGGAATACTCAAAAAGTAAAAACGATAGACGTCTGTCATCAAACGGTATATTCAAATGTATTTACCTACCATGGGGATATTTGCTTATTACAAGTGGATGCTATTGTTAATGCAGCAAATGGTAAGTTGTTAGGTTGTTTTATTCCTAATCACCATTGTATTGACAATCATATTCATACGTTTGCAGGTTCACGATTACGTTTAGCATGTCATCAATTGATGACACAACAAGGACGAATGGAAGCCGTAGGACAAGCTAAACTTACCGAATCCTATCATCTTCCTTGTAAGTATGTTATTCATACAGTCGGACCTTACGTAAAAGTTGATCAAAAGCCATCTCGTATAAGAGAGGATTTATTAAAGTCTTCTTATAAATCCTGCTTACAGTTGGCAGTTCGAGCTAATCTTAAAACAATTGTCTTCCCTTGTATATCAACGGGAGAATTTGGTTTTCCTAATCAAAGAGCTGCTGAATTGGCTGTTCAAGCGATATTAGAGTGGCAACGCGAAAATCAGCACAAACTCTATATTATTTTCAATACATTCACACCTAAAGACCAAGAGATTTATCAAAAATTATTATTAAAAGAGGAAATAGATGACAGTGTGGAAGACTCTAGAAAAAACTAATCATTCTCAATCAGAAATACTAAGTCAGTTAATAGAAGAATCAGATGCTATTGTAGTTGGTATTGGTGCAGGCATGTCTGCAGCGGATGGATTCACCTATATTGGCCCCAGATTTGAAGAAGCTTTTCCGGATTTTATTGCTAAATATCAACTATTAGATATGTTGCAAGCAAGTCTTTATGACTTTGAAGATTGGGAAGAATATTGGGCCTTCCAAAGTCGTTTTGTGGCACTTAATTATTTAGATCAACCGGTAGGACAAGCTTATCTTGATTTAAAGGATATTTTAGCGAAAAAAGAATATCATATTATTACAACTAATGCTGATAATGCCTTCGCTGTGGCTGATTATAATTTAGAAAAAGTTTTTCATATTCAAGGTGAATATGGCTTATGGCAGTGTAGTCAACATTGTCATCAACAAACTTATCGAAATGATCAGGCAATTCGTCAAATGATTGCACAACAAAAGGATATGAAGATTCCTAGTAACTTAATCCCCAAATGCCCAAAGTGTGATCAACCGTTTGAAATTAATAAACGTAACGAAGAAAAAGGTATGGTGGAAGATGCTGACTTTCATGCTCAACGACAACGTTATGAAAATTTCTTATCACAACATCAAAATGACAAAGTTCTTTATCTAGAGATTGGAGTTGGACATACCACGCCACAATTTATTAAGCATCCGTTTTGGCGATTCGTCTCTTTAAATGAAAACTCTTTATTTGTTACTCTTAATCACAAGCATTATCGCATTCCTCAAAAGATTCGCTCAAGGAGTGTGCAACTGACACAGCATATCGCTGAATTAATTGCTGAAGCGAAAAAAGAAATTATTGGATAACTAAATTGCTATAAAAGGAGACCTAAATGTATCTTATTGAACCAATTAGAAATGGTAAGCGTATCACAGACGGTGCGATTGCACTTGCCATGCAAGTTTATATTTTACAAAATGTTTTTTTAGATGATGATATTTTATTTCCATACTATTGTGATCCTAAAGTTGAAATCGGAAAATTTCAGAATGCAGTTATAGAGACTAATCAAGAATATTTGAAAGAACATGATATTCCTGTTGTTCGTCGAGATACTGGTGGAGGGGCTGTTTACGTTGACTCAGGTGCTGTAAATATTTGCTATCTAATGAAAGATCATGGACAATTTGGTGATTTCAAACGAGCTTATGAGCCAGCTATTAAGGCCCTAAAAACTTTAGGTGCTTCTAGTGTTGAAATGAGGGGACGAAATGACTTAATTATTGATGGTAAAAAAGTATCAGGTGCAGCAATGACGATAGTAAACGGTCGTATTTACGGTGGTTACTCTCTTTTATTAGATGTTGATTTTGATGCTATGGAAAAAGTGTTAAATCCTAATCGGAAAAAAATTGAATCTAAAGGGATAAAATCTGTCCGAAGTCGAGTAGGAGATATTCGTAGCCACTTGTCAGAAGATTATCGTCATATCACAACCGATCAATTTAAAGATTTAATGGTTTGTCAATTATTACATATTGATCATATTGATCAGGCAAAACGCTATCATCTAACCGAAAAAGATTGGGCTGCGATTGACGCTCTAGCTGATGAAAAATATAAGAATTGGGATTGGAATTATGGTAACTCACCACAGTATTCGTATCACAGAGATGCTCGTTTTCCGTCAGGAACTTACGATTTTCACTTAGAAATTGAGAAAGGTATTATTACGAATTGCCGTATTTATGGTGACTTTTTCAGTTCTAAAGATATTTCAGATATTGAAAACCTTCTCATTGGTTGCCCTATGAAAGAAGAATTAGTCTTGGAAAAATTAAGTACTGTATCACTAGAAGATTATTTTGGTCAGACTAGCCCAGAAGAAATAAAAGCAGTTTTATTTCCATAAGACGAACATTTTAAATTTTTTTTGCAAAAAAATATGTTTTTATAGGGAATATTGCTATACTATTTTTATTATTTAGAAGGAGAATATCATGAAAACAGATATTGAAATAGCGCAAAGCGTCGCCCTAAAGCCTATTGCTGAGATTGTTGAGCAAGTAGGAATTGGTTTTGATGATATAGAATTGTATGGTAAATACAAAGCAAAATTATCTTTTGATAAGATTGAAGCTGTAAGATCTCAAAAAGTAGGAAAGTTAATTTTAGTAACTGCTATTAATCCGACACCAGCAGGTGAGGGAAAATCCACTATGAGCATTGGATTAGCTGATGCTTTAAATAAAATTGGTAAAAAAACGATGATTGCGCTTCGCGAACCTTCTTTAGGTCCTGTAATGGGTATTAAAGGAGGAGCTGCTGGAGGTGGATACGCACAAGTACTACCAATGGAAGATATTAATTTGCATTTTACTGGTGATATGCACGCAATCACAACTGCTAATAATGCTTTATCAGCTCTACTTGATAATCATATTCATCAAGGCAATGAATTAGATATTGACCAACGTCGAGTGATTTGGAAGCGTGTAGTTGATCTTAATGATCGTGCTCTTCGTCAGGTGATCGTTGGCTTAGGAAGCTCTGTCAATGGGATACCACGTGAAGATGGCTTTGATATTACTGTTGCTTCTGAAATAATGGCTATTCTATGTTTAGCTACTGACCTATCAGATTTAAAGAAACGCCTGTCAAATATTGTTGTGGCTTACTCAAGGGACCGTAAACCAATCTATGTTAAAGATTTGAAGATTGAAGGAGCTCTCACACTTATCCTAAAAGATGCTATCAAACCTAATTTGGTTCAAACCATTTATGGGACACCGGCTCTTGTCCATGGGGGACCATTTGCTAATATTGCACATGGATGTAATTCTGTCTTAGCGACTTCAACAGCTCTACGCTTAGCAGATTACGTTGTTACTGAAGCTGGTTTTGGAGCAGACTTGGGCGCTGAAAAGTTTCTTGATATAAAAACGCCAAACCTTCCGACTTCTCCCGATGCGATTGTTATTGTTGCTACATTGCGTGCATTGAAAATGCATGGAGGTGTTTCAAAAGAAGATCTTTCACAAGAGAACGTCAAAGCAGTTAAAAGAGGTTTTACAAATCTCGAGCGTCACGTTAACAATATGCGTCAATATGGTGTTCCGGTAGTTGTAGCTATCAATCAGTTTACTGCAGATACAGAAAGTGAAATTGCAACTCTTAAAACCTTATGTAGTAATATTGATGTGGCAGTTGAATTAGCAAGTGTGTGGGAAGATGGAGCAGACGGTGGCCTTGAACTTGCACAGACTGTTGCTAATGTGATTGAAACACAATCATCCAATTACAAACGCTTATATAATGATGAAGACACTATTGAAGAAAAAATTAAAAAAATTGTTACTAAAATATATGGTGGTAATAAAGTTCATTTTGGACCTAAGGCACAAATACAATTAAAAGAGTTTAGTGACAATGGCTGGGACAAGATGCCTATTTGCATGGCAAAGACACAATATAGCTTTTCTGATAATCCAAATTTACTTGGTGCTCCAACTGACTTTGATATAACTGTTCGTGAATTTGTTCCAAAAACAGGAGCTGGTTTTATAGTTGCTCTTACTGGAGACGTATTGACAATGCCTGGTTTACCTAAAAAACCTGCAGCTCTCAATATGGATGTTTTAGAAGACGGTACAGCCATTGGATTATTTTAAATAATAAAGAGGTAGGGCTTGTGATGCTAGCCTCTTTTTATTGGGGATTAGATTTTAACTAGAGATAATTTAGAATAATAGAATGCTATTCAAGTGACAGTATGCTATAATAAAATGATTGATTTGGAGGGGGGAAAAACTTATCAGTAATAAAGTCAAAATTGTTCGTTTACTTAATAAGAGTAAGAAAAGTTTACTAAGGGGTATATTTAGTCGAACAACCGTTATCGCTATTTTATTGATTTTACAATTATTGTTTTTACTAGCCTCTTACTCATGGCTAGAGCAGTATCGTGTTTGGTTAGCAACCGTTGAGCATATCTTAACAATTGGAGCGGTCTTATATTTAGTTAATAGTGAAATGGATGCTTTGTCCCGAGTAACTTGGTTAATATTGGTAATGATTGCCCCTTTACTAGGGGCGATGTTCCTAATGTACACCAAATTTGACTGGGGTTATCGTGGTTTGAAACAAAGATTGGAGACATTGATTGATGAGAGTCAGATTTATCTAGAGGATGATCCTGAAACTTTGAATCAGCTTAAGTCAAGTACATCCACAACATATCATTTGGTTCAATATTTTGAAAAAGCACATGGAAATTTCCCAGTTTATCGAAATACTGATGTGACATTTCTACCAACGGGAGAAGCATTCTTTGAAAAAATGAAAGAAGAACTACTAAAAGCTAAAAAGTATATCTTTTTAGAATTCTTTATCATTGACGAAGGAATAATGTGGGGAGAAATACTTAGTATTTTAGAACAAAAGGTGGAAGAAGGTGTTGAAGTCCGTATCTTATATGATGGTATGATAGAAATTACAAAATTATCCTTTGATTATACGAAACGACTTGAGAAAATAGGAATAAAAGCAAAAGCATTTTCTCCGATTTCTCCTTTTATTTCAACTTATTATAACTATCGTGACCATCGAAAAATTGTTGTTATTGATGGAGTAGTAGGCATGACTGGTGGTGTAAACTTAGCCGATGAGTATATTAATCAAATTGAGTTATTTGGGCATTGGAAAGATTCAGGTATTATGTTAAAGGGGAAAGCAGTGGATAGTTTCCTCCTACTTTTCTTACAGATGTGGTCCATTACTGAGGAAAAAATGTTAGTAGCGCCTTACCTCGGTGTACACGATGATTTAGTTGAAAATGAAGGCTATGTTATTCCTTATGGAGATTCTCCTTTAGACACTGATAAAGTAGGGGAAAATGTTTATATAGATATTCTTAATCATGCTAGAGAATATGTTTACATCATGACACCTTATTTAATATTAGACAGTGAATTGGAACATGCCATTCAGTTTGCTGCGGAACGTGGTGTAGATGTACGTATTATTATGCCGGGTATCCCAGATAAGCCAATCCCTTATGCTCTTGCTAAAACTTACTATCAAGCTTTAACAAAATCAGGTGTTAAAATATATGAATACACCCCTGGATTTGTTCATTCAAAAATATTCCTTAGTGATAATACAAAGGCTGTTGTAGGTACGATAAATCTTGATTACCGTAGCCTGTATCACCATTTTGAATGTGCTGTTTATCTTTATAAGGTAGATGCAATCCAAGACATTTATCGAGATTATATGGATACATTAAATAAATCAAGGTTAGTTAGCTTGAAAGATATAAATAATATTCCAAAATTCCAAAAAGTAATTGGCATAGTGACAAAAACTATTGCTCCCCTGCTTTAGAAATAATTTATTTTTAATTTAATATTAAAAGTAAACTGAAGAATCTAGTTATATTTAAAAAGTAAAGGTTGCATTTTAACTAAATTATGTTAAACTACTGTTATGCGATGAGTCGATATGTGGTTTTACCACTATTGCGCAGGGAGATTATAAACGCAGGAGCGGATCTTGATAAGTTGTGTGAACCTTCTTGTCACACTTGAAAAGGTGCCCTTAGCTTACTACTACTTGTAATTTCTTACAAATTGTGGTAAGTAGCTGAAAAGCAAAAAAGAAAGAACCAGTTTGGTTCTTTCTTTTTTGCATAAATAAGTCACAATTTCCTTCTTAAAATTATGTCTTTACTTAACTTTAATTGAATATGCTACCATCACATTCTTTGTAAAATTTTTAAATAATCTAGTTTCTGATGGTTTAGATGAAGTATTAAAAATATACTATTACCTCATTGTAAATCTTAATGTTAGTATGACTATCTATCATGCTTTATAATATTAAAGGAAAATTTAAAAATATCATGTTTTAGATAT
>OLJG01000048.1_pt1 | contig 57049 bp, 57 predicted proteins | sample 1603471 | NCBI WGS metagenome assembly OLJG01 (sample SAMN04436934, study PRJEB24849) | human gut metagenome | biome: human gut; feature: NICU; material: stool | host: Homo sapiens | place: USA: Saint Louis, MO | collected 2009-11-05
ATACCAATCTGATAACATTTTTAGATTAAAATCTGTATACTTGAAAATATTTCTACTACCTGACTTGGTATTTTGTAGTGTATTTAATAATTTAACAATTGTACTTTTACCAGAATTATTTTTCCCTACAATTAATGATGAACTTTTTGATATATACTCTTCTGTTCTATTTATCTTTTCCGATTCATCTTCAGCACCTGACATTTCTGACCATTTACTATGGGCAAAGTTAATAGTCTGAACTTCTTCGCCATATTTTCTATAATTTTTTATTGATAAACTTTTTAAATACATAAAAATTCTCTCCTATTTTGGGGTTCTCATACTTAACTCCCTCAACCGTTCCTGTCCCACCCTCAACATCTCCTCCTCTACCTTACTCCATTTCCCAAAGAGACATTCTTGAAGCACTTCTGCAGCTATGCCTTTATCAGTTTCAGAATCATAGACACAATGTCTATCTCTTTGATAGATTTGAATCCGGTTAAAAAGTTTATCATTTTCTAACTCTCGTAGATTATCAACCAAGTGTTCCACAATCCCATCATGATATTCTTTTGGTGTTGCTCTGGCTTGATTAGGATCTATGGCATAAAGTTCTTCATAGCGTATCAAGGTGCTAAGATAGGACAGTTCTGGCTTTGTTGCGATGAGCGCAAGTGATACTTGATAGCCTCTTGATTTTAATAATTGAGCTGTTTTTCGAGGGACTTCTGTTGTTCTCAGTGTTCCCTCAATTAATAAATGATAGCTTTGTTTGCTGAGTTCACCAATGAGGTGTTCAACCATCTTCCCCGCAAAATCTTTGGTATAATCAACGCTATATTTGCCATACTCTTCCTGCAAAGCCAGATAATTTGGATGCTGCGAACGGAAGCTATCTCCGTCAATAATGATGATATTCCCTTGAAATTCCTTTTGCTTGATTCGATGAATGGTCGTTTTTCCAGCTCCACTTTGACCACCAAGCAGAACTGCTTTGGGAGTTGAGGAAATAGTTTTGCCACGGGTTAAAGCACGAATATTACGCCTTAAAGCCTTTTGAAACTCCGCCTCACTATATTCTGCTAATGTCATTAGGCCACCACCTGGTGATTGGCAAGGTTTAACATCCGCTCAATACCATCTAAATAGCCATTGTAACGCTCTAACTCTTCAAAGGTATCGACAAGATAAATCTTGGTATTCACTAAATCTGCTACATCATCACTTATCAAAATCCACGGATTCGATTCATCGTCAAATGCAATCCCTTGCTCATCTTGATGGCGGTACAGCCTTGACAAAATGGCAGAACCTCGTTCTTTCAGTACTTCAATTTTTATAGTCAGCTGATAATCTTCTACGGGTGTCATCATCTTATCTTCTCCAACAATATCGACATAAGACACATTAAATTTCTGACAAATCCGATCAATGAGTTCGGTTGAAACGGAGCTGGTTCCATTTTCATAACGACTAAGACTATTCCTTGAAATACCAATAATTTTTGCGAACTCTGGCTGCGTTAAATCATGTGTTCGTCGTAAGGACTTAATATTATCTCCAATCATATACTGCTTCCTCCTTGTATTTACTCTTATTATACCACAAAAAACGGATAGCGCACCAAAATTGGTGCGCTATCCGTTTTTTGGTTTCTTCGCCTGCTTAAATTCTTCGATGCGTTTCTCCAGTTGCTCTTTATTAAGTTTATTCTTGGCTTCATTAATAGTTTCATCTAAGGTTTGGTCCTGAGGAATGGAGTTAGAGTGGGGCGAATCTGTTAATACCACTTTCCTTTCTTTTGAATCAAATACTACATCCAATAGCTGCTCTACTTTGATAAGTTCACTCTCAGTCATTGCTGAAAGGCGATGAATCAGACGTTTGAAACTATCTTGATGGTGGGATTTTTTACTAAAGAATCTCATTTGTTTTCTCCTCATAAAAAGCAGCCCTACTTGGAACTGCTTGAGATTAAAGCTCATCAATTGCTGCTGAAATAGCTTCTAATTTTTTATTATGCTTGTTCTTCTCATCAATCAACTGATGCAACTCTTCAATCTTCTTTTGGCTATTGGCAATCTCTTCCTTATTTTGAGCCACCATAGCAGCCAAATATTGCTGATAGTCATTGGTGATATTGGTTTTTTTAGACTGGTTAGAATGTGGCTGATTTTTTGACATGGAAACAATAGGCTTCGCCTGGGTTTTCTGCTGCTTTTCAAAAGCGGCCACATAGTCCACTTCTTCATTCGCCGCCATGTCTGTCTTGTTAAATAGAGCTGCGATTTTAGCTCGTTCTTCTGCTGAAGATGTTGGTGTTTTCTCGTCTAATGGTTGGTCAAATGCCCAAGAGTCTGTCATTTAATTTCCTCATTCCTATTGTTATTCGTTGGAAAACTGATTTCCTTACCAAAGGCCTGGTCTAATGCTTCACTGAATGTTAGGTGACTTAACTTCTGTCGTTTAACAAAGGTGCTGTACATAGCTGCCTGTAATTGCTCACGATAGGACTCCAGCCTTTCTGTTTCTCTAGAGACCTTTTCTTCCTGCCTAGCCACTTTATCTGCTAAGCGCTCAATCACACTCATGGTGTCTTCCTCCTTATCACTCTCTAGCTTATGATAGAAAGCTTGAATTTTTTATCACAGCTCTAAAGCGGGACTTGTTTTAGGTGGCGGATGAGTCCTACCCAAGTGTGCTTCAACGGACCGAATAACTCTTGTTACTGATGGTTCCGTTTGTTTTACTAAATCATTCCAGTCTGCCTTGATTTGACTACCTTGTAACGGTGGTAAGTCTTGCTTGATAGAAAATCCTTTCTCCAGTAATTTCTGACAAAATTCTCGACCCACTTGGTCGTTATCAACCGCTAATGTTGTCAGACCTGGGTGAGTCTGAAAAAATGTGGTTGTCTCTTGTATAGCTTGGAGGTAATGGGCCAATCTACTTGGTTTGACAGTATCTAAAAAATTAAGCTTACCTTGTTCCTCAGCTGCTAATCGTAGTGTCTGATAAGCAATCACAGACAATTTTAAGCCTTCCATAGAAACCAAACGAACATCTGATAACTGCTGCTGATGGAACTGATAATAACTCATCATATCAATCACTGACTCGCAAAAAATCAGTCGCTTAGGCTTACCCACATCAAAACTGATACCAATATAGCCATGAGAACCCTTCATGATTTTCTTCAAATATCCTCGACTATGCCTCTTGTTATTTTTTATAAGTCCTTGAAGACTTGCCCCCTTTAGTTGTCCATGATGGCCGTAACTCTTAAAAACAAGGACGGATTCTTGAAAAGTCTTTGTCTGATAATGTGCTTGGGCTAATAAGCCTTGTTGGCCAAAAGCGTTGATAGTGTTATCACTCAAGCCACGAATCTGATTCAAATAAGTTCGTGCTTTATCAAATGGTTCTTCTGTTAGATAATAACGAAATGGTTGGTACGTCTCTTCGACCACCTTAGCCTGTTTAAAGTCTCCCGTTTCAAGATAGGATAGAACTTCTTTGAAAGATACTCCTGCCACTAACTGAACAAAGTCAATCACATCTCCCTGTATGTCACGTGAAAACCATTTAAAAGTATTGGTATCCGCAAAAATCCGAAAGGAATCATGTTCTGGGTGTTCATAAATCTGCCCTGATAAACGTCTAAAAGAATAGCCTAAACGAGCCGCTACATCTAAAATAGCGGTTTGCTTCACTTCTTCAATTTTTGTCATCTTATCTCCTCTATCAAAAAAGCAGAAAGTAATCCTCCTGCTAGTTCGTCTCCATTGTCGTTGTACCTTGAATATTTGGAATAGCAGAATTGCTGCCAGTCTTATTCTCTTTTAAGCTTTCTAACTTCCCATTCCAAATCGTTATCTGATTGACGAGAAGCTTGTTTGAGAGTTTGGAGTAAGCAAGCTTGACTGTCTTCGTTTCGGTTTGTGTGCTTTTCTGCTGGTTACCACTGGCATCTGACACATAAGTCACCTGATAAGATACCTCGGCCAGCGCTTCATTTGTCTCCGTATTGACAAAAGTTTCTGCCTTCTCAAAGCGATAATCCAGAAGATAATCCTTATAAACTTGATTGATAGACTCTTCTTGATGAGCGACTTCTTCTGAATAAGCTGAATCTGTCATGTAAGGCTTGATGCGATGATTATTTTCTCCCAGTTTTTCTTTAGTATAATACTGTGTTAAAAATTCTTTGACTAGTTGGTCTGATAAGATGTTTTCCTTCTCTTTTTGCTTTTCCTTAACAGCCAATCGTTTTGCCTCCGATTGAATTTGATGTTCTGTCTGCTTGGTTACTGATTGAGAACCAATTGTATACCCAATCATGATAATAAAGCTTATGACTGCGAAGCCACCCAATCCAATCAGGAATCGAGCCTTCATCTTGTTTAACATAGAACTCTCCTTTTTTACTAAGATAGCCCCATCATAACAAGTTTGACTTGGAAAAGTTATCACAAAAAAGAACTGCCATTCCTGTGCAATACAGAATGAAGTCCACCTTTCGCTAAAATATAATGTCCAGCTTTTTGGGGTCAGTACAGTGAAAGTCCCTTATTCTAAGCGTTTCTATTTCTAATTACTTTCACTAGGATACCAAGTAAGATAAGGAGATTTAAAGCAATGTAAAATCCAGTAAAACTCCATAAGCCATTTGCGGCTAAGTCTTCTGTATAGCGATACCGTTCGGTAAAGAAAAGGTACACTTCATAAACTTCCATAAAAACAAATCCCACTCCTATCGTAATCAAAATATAACCAGCCGCTGCTTTTAGAAGATAGTAAAAAATGGCAATAATCAAACCTGTAATAGCCAAAATTCCCAGTAGTTGAACAGTCTGTTCAAAGAATGCCTGCATGGATACCTCCTTATCCTAAAAGCTGCCGGTAATGTTCTGACTCTTTTGAGTCCAGTTCTTGCAGTTGGGCAACCAAATCAAGATAGCCTTCTTTCATCACCTCATCTAAGCCTGGAAAATCGTTCTCACGAGTGGTGATCATAACTTCAAGTTGACTGATAATTTCTCGCTTTGAAAAACTAACATCAAGGGTTTCATCCTCATATTGTTCCTTTAAGGCTTGATAATTAGCTCGATCTTCAGGGCTTGTAAAGCCTTGTGCCAACCATTCTTCTAGTTGATATCGCACTTCTTCTACTGTTTGGCTCATAAGTTGTCCTCCTTTGGTGATTTCTTAATGTCATTTTACCGCGTTCAAAAATTTTTGTCAGCCTTTTTTTCTTAAATGTCAAGGACTAACTGTTGATCTTTTTTCAAGCATGGGTCAGAGCTACTAAATTGGGAAAGTGCTACGTCAATTTCTTCTAAGTCTGCTTCTCTTTCCACTAATGGGGCAAGTACATCATACTTGGCCTTTACCAACTGATATTCCTCTTCCTTTGCAAAGACTTTCTCAACTTCAACTCTTGCGACTGCTAGCTTATCTTTGAGGTTGTTTGTCATCTCTTCTGTCTTTTCCTTATCCTCTAGGATATGGTCAATGGCGTTGTTAATCCGTTGAATCGTTCCCACGTCTGATTTTAAATCAAGGGAAACTGAATACTGGTTATCCCCTGAAATAGTTAGAGACACCATGTCAGACAAGGGTTCACCAGGACTTCGTGTAGCCATTTTAAGCTCAAAGCCTCTAAAGGTCGCTAAGGTTCTGACTTCTTTGGTTTCGGAACGATTATAGGTGATGAGTTTTCGTAAATAATCCCCAGCTTCGCTGCGATTGTCAATTGTCTGGTTATCAAACCGCATGATAAACTCTTGATTCTTCGTTGCTTGTGATTTCTCAATATCTCTGTCATACTGCCTTAATCGTTTTTCCATAACAGGTAAGTTTTTCTCGCAATAGGAAATAGTGTGCCTGTATTCATCTTTGGAGCGATTGAAAGCACGTTTCTGATTTTCTAAGACGGTCAATTCATTCTCTAACTCCATTTTGAGTTTGAGATAGGGATTGCCAGTAGCTAACGCTTTGAAATCTGAAGCGGTCATGGTTTGCTCGTCAATATCTTCTGCTGACCGAACAGGATCTTTTGAAGTCATAATTTGTTTAATATAACGCAACTTATTCTCTTGTGTAGCCCACAAATAGTTATCAAATGAACCTTTGGTAATATAATGATAAATCTCTACATTCTGATGTTGATTTCCTTGTCTAATCAAACGTCCATTGCGTTGCTGAATGTCTGAGGGACGCCAAGGAACGTCTAAATGGTGAACAGCTTTCATGCGTGCTTGCACGTTTAATCCTGTTCCTCCTTTTTCAGTTGAAGCCATGAGAATCCTTACTTCCCCACTATTGACCTTTCGTGACAAAGAATTTTTCTTCTCATCCGTATTAGCGTCATGGACAAAGGCAATTTCTTCTTTTGGAATTCCTCGGTCAACTAAGAGGGCTTTCAATTCATTATAGACATCAAATCCTTCTTCTTTACTTTTAGGCGTGCCAATGTCAGAGAAAATCATCTGTGTAGCCTTATCTCCTTTGCCCTCACGGTAAATCCGTTCCACGTTATCCACTACTTGCATAATCTTCTGATTGTCAGATAAGGTATAGGCAGGGTCAATCAAACGCATATCAATGGCTAGCTTTCTGGCTTCGCCTATCACCTTTAACATGTTATCGACACTAGGGTCAACGCTTCCTGATTTAATCGCATCTGAACGGTCCACCAATTCTTCAAGGTAGTTTTTCTGAGCTTCTGTGAGTTCACTTTCCACCGCAATGACTGTGGCTTCAGGTACAGGTAAATCCAACATATCTGACGTTTGAATATCAGCGGTTTCTTTATAAATCCGCATGAGTTCAGGTAGATTCACAAACTTTTTAAACCGTTTCTTGGGTTGATACTTATCTCCTGTTGGCGCTAGCTCCATCGAATTTTCGATATTGCCAAAAGCTCCAACCCAGGAGTCAAAGTTAGAAACTTGGTAGCGTTCTAGGACATCTGGCTGAATATAGTTCATCATAGTATAGAGTTCACTAATGGAATTAGACACCGGCGTTCCTGTCGCAAAAACGACATTTCTATCTCCATACTCTGCCTGAATCTGTCTCACTTTCATTTCCATATCCACGTTCTTTTTAGAAGTCGTGTTGGTAATTCCCGCTACATTTCCCAGACCAGTAATCGGCCTAATATTTTTGAAATGATGGGCTTCGTCCACAAAGAGAAAATCAATGCCAAGATTTTCAAATTCAATAAAGGTATCTCGATCTAGTTTCTGGAGTTCTTCCAATTGGTTTTCCAAACCTTTAATCGAACGCTCCGCTTCTTTGACTGTGTAGTCACTATCGCTTCCTTGCTTTATCTCCCGTAATTGTTCCAACTTATCTTGAATATAAGTCACCTGTTTTTCCTGACTCATGGGGATTTTTTCAAACTGGGAGTCCCCGATGACAATGGCATCGTAATCCCCTGTAATAATACGTGAGACAAACTGCTTGCGCCGAGCTTTGGCAAAATCTTTCTTTGTCGTCACGTAGACTTTCTTCGTTGGGAAGAACTTCATGATTTCTTGACCAAACTGAGCGGTCAAGCTAGAAGGTACCACATAAAGCGGTTTATGTACCATACCTAACTCTTTCAGTTTAAAGCCTGCTCCAAGAATGGTTAAAGTTTTGCCTGAACCCACTTCATGAGCTAAAAGAGCCCGTTTTTCCTCCACGATTCGCTGAATGGCATTTTTTTGATGAGGACGAAGCGAAATATTTTGAGCCAAACCATCAATCTCCAAACGGCTGCCATCATAAACTTTAGAGACGGTACGATTATAGAGACTATTATAGGTATCCTCAATCATCTGTTGGGCTTCAGGATAGCTTGCGACAAAATCTTGAAAGAGGTCTTGGATTTGTGCTTCTTTAGCACGCAGAACGGTTGTCTTCTCCACATCTGTCACATTCTTTTTCTTATCTCCCTCTTGAATCTGCTTCGTGATGGTTGGCTGATTGGAGTTAAGCAGATTCTCAAAGATTTTCCGACCACTATCATAGCGTGAGCCTGCTACACCCAGGCTTCTATCCGTCGCTGTTGAGTAGGTATAGGCAAACCGTGTCCGAAATTCCATCGTCCCATCAATCGGGCTGACAGAGAGGACCTCTTCCACTTCTGTAGCCGTTAAGTCATAATTCTTCCCCATAAAGGCTTCTTGGACAAATTTTCCATAAACAGCTAAAGGAATCCAACGTGAACCAATTCGATAATCAATATCTGCCAACATCACTCGTGCTGGACGAACACTTTCTAACAAATTACCATAATGCGCCCAGTTAAAATCATGATTGTCTTGCTTTAACAGTAAGTCCATAACTTCTAATTTTGTCACAATATCTCCTGATAAAAACTCCTGGCGAGATACATAGGTCAGCTGTCCTTTTAAATAACTTTCTGGATCTGGTATAATCTGATCTCCCAGCTCCTCAATCAAAGCTGCCTTAGATGCTGTTTGATAGATGGAAGCCATGTAATCAAAGTCAACTCCACGACCATCCGCAAGACTGGAGTTGAGTGCATCAAGAGCGGTTGACACCTCTTTAACCATTTTTTCAGGACGGACCAAGGCTTTTTCAAAAGCCAGTGACTTCGTATAAATGACCGTCTTCCCACTTGGGTCAAGACTTTCATCTTCGAGACTAGCTAAAAGCGAATACTTATCATCACTATCAAATAAATTTCGGTTAACTGGACTGTTCAAAAAGCCATAGCGTTTGACAAAGCTATCATAGGTGCGATTGAGGTTTCCTAACAAGCGGTTAAACTCATTCTTATCGTAATCATAATTGCGTTGAATAGCAATGACCTCTTGATAGGCATTGCGAATATCTACCATTCCTTTAATCCGTGCCACTTCTTTTTCAGACAAAGGAGCTTCATAAAAAACCGCCTTTTTGAAATATCCTTTAAATTGCCCACGTTTCGCAGGTTCTTCAGTCACATAAACATCAAGAGCTGTGCTATCTGTGACTTCTAAGTTATTAAAACGGTCAATCTGTTTTTGTGAATGCTTGGACTCCCAAGCCTGAAAGTTTCCCTCATCATCCACATAATAGCTAATTTCCTCCGTTTTTGTCCCAACACGAATCCCCTTATTATCACGATAATAAATGGTAGAACCTTTGTAACCATAGCTATATTGTTCAAGGTTTTCTCTAATTTCAGGTGGAATGGTGGTATCTATGACCTGTCTTGCAATCACATCCGAGTTAATCATGACTTCTGTTTTATCAATAACCCTTGGTGCTTTTACATGTTGCAAGGCTTCTCGAACACTCGCAATCAGGTTATCAGTCGTTTCCTTAACCGAAAGTGTTCCACCGTTAAAGTTTTTAATCTCATACCTTCCAAGAACCTGGGCATTATACTCCCCATCAAAGTAGGGATTGAGCCAAATACGCTCGTCCTTGTCATAACGAACAGAACCTGAAAAGGCAATGTCATCTGCTTGATAGCCTTTGTTCAGATGTTTCTGAAAGAAAAGCATATCCGTTGTCACACTTGTACCTGCAATGGCCTTAAAAGCCGTATCTGGCAAACGCACGCCACCAAGAAAATCCGTCGTCTCACGAATATCTTGGAGAATATTTTCTGTCCGTTTGTCCATGGTTCCTGTGGAGGAAATAATGGCTACTTGCCCACCATCATGTACCAAATCAAGAGATTTCTTGACAAAGTAGTCATGAATCATATAGGGCTTATCGTACTGATTATCCGCGATACGGATATTGGCAAAGGGAACATTTGAAATAACCAAATCAAAACTATTATCATTAAAAGCAACCGTCTCAAATCCCTTTACTTCAATATGGACATTTGAATGAAGCTGCTTAGCTATCGCTCCTGTGATAGTATCTAACTCAACCCCACACAGCTCACTCTTTTCCCTCAAATGAGCTGGCATAGCCGCAAAGAAATTCCCTGTTCCCATTGATGGGTCTAATATTTTTCCACCACTAAAGCCGTCTTGTTCTAACTTAGACCACATCTGACGAATTAAAAGCGGATCCGTATAGTAGGCCGTTAGAGATGATTGTTTCATATCGGAATACTCTTTATCAGAAACGAGAGTTTTCAACTCCTCTCTTTCCTTAGAAAACTTCGGATTGTACTCATCAAAGAATTCATTGGCAAGACCACCCCAACCCACATATTTGGCAAGAATTTCTTGTTCATTAGGTGTTGCTGATTGATTAGCACTTTCTAATTCTTTTACAAGACGAATAGCTACGAGATTCGCCACTACTTTATCCCTAGCTGTTTTGGGGTAAAAATTAGTCAAATCTTCAGGAAAGCTAAAATCAACTGCTATTGCTTGTTCTGCTTCAATCACCTCTTTGGTTTCAGGAACTGATTCGGATATAGTCTCACTTACTTGTGCTGGCTGACTATCTAATGTAACAACTTTATCGGTAGATTCAAAAACAATCTCAGGTTCCTTTTCGTTATCCTCTGTCCCCTCATCCATAAACGAAAAGAGAGTCCATTCTTCCTCAGGTTGTTCCTCTCTTTCTACAATTTCCGAACGAGACAAATGAAGAACTTGCCTGATTTCTGCCAAGTTTTGGAAATAGAGAACGGGATTTTGTTCAATGAGATATGAAAAATCATTTTGAAGCTCTATTCGAATCAGATTATCCATGTCCGCAGCTTCAATAGACAAGATCTCAAACTCCTGTCCTTTATAAGTGACCCTTGAACCAAGTGGATAATGATGCAAGACTTCCCGAACAAGCGGGCTGACGTCTGACATCTCCACCATTTCTGGCTCTTGCTTTTCTAGAAGTTCTCGCCATTCTCGAAAGTTTAAGCTTGTATGACGAAAGCGGTCTATTTCAAATTGCTCTGCTTCTTCTCTGGTCAAGCTTTCATGTAGGAAAGCAAAAGCGACCTGTCGCATATCCTCTAACTGAAGCTGACTGGTTAAGAAAAATTCTACCTTATCATGACTTAGTCCCATCTGGAGGAGTTCTGTCGCAAGAGCTAGCTGGGAAACACTCGCTTTTGGATAACCGCCTAATAAAGCAATGTCCGCATTTTTCAAGCGAAAACGACCAACGGCATCCAATAAGATGTTGACTTGGTCTGGTTGAAATGAACCCAAATCAATTCCCAGCTCCTCTAGTTTTGTAGAAAATTTTGCAACCAGTTGACGGCTAAGCTCAAGGACTGCCATCATTTCGGCCTGATTCAATTCTCGCTTCAACTCATAGGGGCTGCCATTTGCCTCTAAATAACCCAACAGTTCATTTCCCAAAGTGATTGAAAAAGCTTCCATTTCCCTATCAAACTCCCCTAGCTGAATAGATGGTGTCTGCAGCTCATTTCTAAGTTTGTCAAAGTGACTTAAAATGGCAAATTTTTCAGAAAGGTTCAGCCCTTCATAAGCTTCCAAGTGATTGGTCCTTCCTGTAACTGAATCAAAAGTGGACAAAGCCTATTCTCCCTTATAAGCAACGAGGAGGGCTTCTTCCGGTCTAAAAGAAATAGCTTCCTCTATTGCTTCCTTTTTCTCCTTTATTTCAGGTTCATAGCTTAATAAAAACTGTTCAATGTCCCGACTGATCCGGTCTGATAAATTGTTGGCCACACGATAGACATTGACAAGATTAGCCGTTTTGCCCTTTTCTAACAGAGAAGATAGAGAAATTGATTGATAGCTGTTCTGATTATCCAGTAATTGAAAGCGGGTCGCAAGGTTAAAAAGGGCCACTTCGATGACTAAGTTTTCCTCTTCCTGAGTCAGTTTGGTTAGTTTTTGAAGTCCCTCTTGTCCGAATGCTCGAGTGTAGCTTAAAAGGTCATGAACGCTCTCATAGGGACTGGCTTTGACAAAAGCTGAAATATCTGTCTCAAACTGAACAAACTGAATAGGCGGTGTTCGCTGTCCCCTATCGTCAAGAAAGTGAGATAGCAGACTCTCCCAATCTTCATCAAAATGATCGGCTTGATAGCGTAAAAAGCTTTCTATAGTATTCTTATCACGAGGAATTGTCGCTCGCAACATCCTCAGTAACATGTCATGATTCATTGTTTTTCTCCAATAAAAAATGAGCTGAGAAGTATTCTCAGCCCACTCATTTAGTATAGGACCAAGGCTCTCTGGTCTTTAGTAGGAATCGGTTTATCTAAGAAACTTGCCACGTAATTCTTTAAAAAGTGGCTTTTCTGATCCAGTAAATCTTTTTGCAAGGCGATATACGTTACATCGCCAAAATAATCTTGACTGGAAATGGCTAAGTCTTTCTGGATTATCTCCTGCAAGGTTTCCAGACTAAGAGAAGCATAATCCTCTACTTCTAAAAAATCATAACCCTCCATTGCAGTGGAAATACTGTTGGAAGCTATGGTATCCATTATGAATCTAGTACCTTTGACCATTTGATAGAGTTTTTCCAGAATGTCCGTAATATCCTTTTTCATCTGAAGTTGATAACTTTCTGCTCGGTCTCTCAGTTCATCGCTCACCAACGTCAGGTCGTCTACAGCCATAAAATCTTGATAAAGTTGGTTAAGAAGACTTTTATTGTCAATACTCAACTCCATTGCCAGAAATGCTCTGACCATATCCGAATAGTTCTCTGTTGCCATCTCAATAAGCATTTTAGAGATGGTCTCATAAGTCCAAATCATATCTTCTCTCCTTTTGAGGAATCATAGGCGGATCGCCCGACTGCACTTCTTCAAGGTCTGTTTTACCATCGCCATCCGAATCGCTACTGAAAGGATTGGTTCCAAGAGCTAGTTCTTGAGCATCTGTTAAACCATCCTGATCCGAGTCTCTTTCGTAAATTGTCTTTGAGTCCATTTAGTTTTTCTCCTTTTTTCGTTTAGAAAGTCCGTAAGCGAGGCCAAGCAGGAGACCTCCTCCAATGAGCGCCAAAAGGGATTGACTTTCCCCTGTACTTGGTAGGACACTAGCTTGAACTGGGGATTCTGTGGTTGGAACTGGCGGTTGGGGTGACGGTGGGTTATCAGGAGTCGGTGACTCTGGTTGTGGGGTTGTGGTCTTAACCGTATTAGAGCGAATATTATAACCATTGACACTATGAATAACTGTATTTTCAACATCACCTGAAGCAATGCGTTTCATCTGAAGATAAAGCTCAGCCTGAAACTCTGATTCATCAGCTATATTTTCCAAAAAAGCTGTATCAAAACGAATCGCAATCGTTCCTTTTGCCTTATCAACACTTTGTAAGGTGTATTTCGTCACTTCTGTCCCCTGCTTTAATACTGTGCCATCTTTTAAGGTTACATCACGCAAAGTATAGGCTTTATAAACACCCTTATATTCATCGTGCTTTTCATCGTAGTCATCTTTAAAACTGTATTCCACCAAGGCTGTCGCACGATTGCGTGGGATAAGTGAACCTACCAAGCGGTAGTTAAAGACCTGATCCAAAGCGATTGCTTTTCCGTTTAAACTCTTATCTTTTTGAGATAAGTCAATGACCACATCTTTTTGAGGTTCTAATTTTGGTACATTATTCACAACTGTTTCCGTTACATAAGCGATGCCAAAATCAATCTGATAAGCTGTATTCTCATACTGACCGCCTGTTTGAATCCGTTCATTCTTCACTGTCATCGGTGTTGTCACAACCAATTTTTGTCCTGTTTTCACATAAGTTTCAAAGAAAGTTTTTGGGTCATCTGCCTGAAAGACCTGAATAGCTCCTTTAGGAATGAAATTTCGAGATTTCATTGCTTCTTGTACTGCTTTCGGTGCATCTGCCAAACTTGCGTAAGTTCGAACAGACAGGCCTCTGACAAATTTCCCGTTCTGATCCATCACTTGAGTCCCATCTGGATGAGGAGTAAGTGCTTCTTCTGGGTAATCATCCACCATATAAAAACCTTTGACGAGGACATCATCTGTCACAATCATATTCTTGTACTGACTATAATCTAGAACAATTTTATAGTAGTTGACCGTATTCGGAAGGACTGTCTTACCTTCTATTGACACACCTTCTTTATTGGTATTGGACTTATGCGGGTTTACTGTTGGCACGTGATTGGTCACTATATTCGTTTCATAGGCCTGTCCAAAGTCCACTTGATAGGCCACATTATCATAAGACTTCCCTGAGTTGTATACTGCTTCACGAACCGTCATCGGATTCACAATAGTCAAGTTTTGACCAGTTGTCACATAAGCTTTATAAAAAGCTTGTGGATCTTTTGGCATAAAGACTTGAAAAGCGCCTTTGGGCGTGATATTACGTTTGGCAAGAGCTGCCTGCAATTCCTTTGGAGCATCTGAGAGTTGATGATAGGTTTTTATCTCCATTCCTTTAACAGCTTTCCCGTCTTTCGTCATAATTTGAATGGCTTTTGTGTCAGGAAGAAGAACATCTTCGGGATAATCGTCCACAAAGTAAAAGCCTTGAGCAATCTGACTCTTATCCGCTTGTAGGCCACGATACTGATCTAAATCCCAAGAAAGCGTATAGAAGTTTTGGGAGCCGACAAGCATCGCTTTGCCATTGATGTCCACCTTGTCCTTATTGAGATTTTGTTTCTTAGGCTCTGGATGAACGACTGTATTGACGACTTCCTTAGTTTCATAGCCATTGCCAAAATCAACTTGGTAGGCTTTATTTTTGTATCTGACAGTCTGACCGTACAAACTATCTTTTACCTTCATTTTTGTGAGAAGGGCTAAAGACTGCCCAGTCTTAACGTAAGTATCGTAAAACGCTTGATGATTGTCCGGTTCAAAGACCTGGAACGCTCCTTTTGGCGAAATGTTCGCACGAGCTAATTTATCTTGTAGCTCTTTTGGTGCTTTATCAAGGGATGTATAGCTGTATACAGAAATACCTGAAACAGCTTTACCATCAAGGGTGGTGATAACTGTCCCTTTATCTACCAAGTCAAGTGCTTCTTCTGGGTAGTCATCTACAAAAAGGAATCCTCGTGCAATGGTATCTTTTGAAGAAGTATCCCCCTTGTACTGATCCAAATCCCAGGTCAAACGGTAATGATTGGTTGTACTAAGAGCAACAACCGTATCATTTATCAACACACCGTCCGCATTTTCATTGTCCTTTTTAGGCCGGATTCGGCTGGTCGTTTCACCGTCTCCTGGAGTCCGAATTCTAACTACGTTTGAAATAACCGTATAGGTGTTTGGGGTGTCCTTGTTAATAAGGAGTTTATAGCTATTAGAATAAGTCGCCCCATCATTTTGAACTGAACCATAAAGTTTTGGAGCAGACAGTTGATAAGACTTGTTTAACTCTTTATTCAACGTTTGAAGTAAGCTATCTTTCGCTTTCAAGGTCACAAAGTTCTTATTTTTATCAAAGGTTAAGTCATAGTCGCTATTCTCCGCTTGTGTCTTCGTCATATCAAACGCATAACCAGCAGGCAGATAATCTTCAAAGATAAGACTGGTTATCTTGGAACGATTTGGAGATAAAACATCTACTGTCAAGGGATAAATAACAGTGGAATCCTTAGCCACCTGTTTACCATGAAGATTAACTTTGTCAACATTCATCACTTCTTTTGCGATAGCGGGTGTTGTGGTTAAGAGGTAATCGTGGTAATGAACGGTTGGCTTTTGTGGAGCTTTGGGTAATGGTTCTAGCTTCAGATTTGTTGGTAGTGTGACTTTTGTTAAGGTCAAACTAGGTTGGGGCACTTTTTCTACTGATTTTGGAGTAAAGGTTACTGGTTTTTCAGGAGTAAAGATTTTAGGAGTATAAGTTTCTGGTGTAACTTTTATCGGTTCAGGAACTGGATCCAGCTGTGGTCTTACATGAGTCTTTGGATTGTAGGGAGTCACTGTTTTTGCGACTGGCAAAGTATTTAAAGCAAACCAATAGGTCTTCCCTCCCACTTGGGTTGGCATATCTCCTTGGCCAAAGGTTACGGTATAAATATTCCCCGATGTGACTGTTGATACAATCGCTCCTTTATAAGCATAGCGACTAGAAGTCGTATCCCATTCTTCTGGCAACTTCAAGTCACTCGCTCGGTTTGAACCTAACGAACGGGCTAAGCCCTCATTGGTTACTTGCACACTTGAACCATGAATAGGAACAAATTTACCTGATGAGTCTTTAACATATTCAAGCCCAATATCATTATGATTGAGTGACGAGTGGGTAAAGACACCTGGTTTTTCTTTAGTAAAGGTCACTTGTGAACCGTCTTCTAAGAAATACCGAGCTTTGACACGGAACTCCATCTTATCTGTCCGCCAATTTCCAGCGCCATCATTGCGATAAGCAATAAAGCCTTCTGTTGGGTCGTTTGGAACAACTAACTGCACCGCATTGGTTCCAGTTGGTGAAACCAGATTGGTAATATCATAAGTTATGGCTGTAATTTTCTTCCCATCAAAACGTGCATGCTTCAGATTTTGATAGGTAAAGTTCAGCGTTTCACCTGTTTTAAAGTGATTGTAGACAAAGAAACCCGTTGAATCAAGAATGTTAGAATAGCCACCCAACATGGCATCTCCCTTTGAAATGATTCGATCTGGATTTCGAGTACCTGCACCATGTTTGACCTGCGGTTCGCCATGATTTAAATCTAGAGCCTGCGCAAGGGCTTCTGAAATGTAGCCTTCCTCCCCTTTTGAGATGTTTGCTAAATCCCGCTTATAGCGGATCCATTCTTTCGCATTATAAGCATCAATCGCTGCATTTTCTTTCTTTGCGACTTCTTCTCTTTCTTTATTCCGTTTGGTAATTGTCGCAATTTCAAAAGCACGGTTTGCGGCCTGTTTTTGTTTTTCTTGGTTCGCTTGCTCTACTGCGGCTTGCCCAGCCTTATTTGCTTCATCAACAGCTTTTTGCCCTTCTTTATTCCGTCTGTCAATCGCTTCATTTTCTGCTTTTGCCTTAGCAAGCCCAGCTTCATTCTCTTTTTGAATGAGTTGATTCTTAGCCACAACAGCGTCTGCGGCTTGTTTCTTAGTCCGATAATCAGCTAAGTTCGCTTTATTCTTCTTATCAATGGCCGCAACAGACTTGACGTACTCCTGATAGCCTGAAACACTCGTCCCATCTCCTGATTTTACTGTTTGTGTGTTCACGGTCACATGAGCGTTTTGGTCTTGCGACTTCAATTCTGAAACAGTCGTATCAACCGAATAGTTTAAGCCAGTCCCTGTTTGTTCTGCCTTATCATAAGCAGCAGTTAACTCTTCATTACGCTTCTCTACCCACTTCTTTTCAGCTTCATAAGTTGCTTTATCAGACTTGTAGATTTCAACAGTTTTAGAAATAGTTGTTGTTTGGTTTGTGGCATCTTCTTCTGCCTTTTTGAGTTGTTGGCTGGTTTCAGCTGCGGATACTGTATTGCCTAAGTCCATCGGCTTGTCTTGTACTGCTTTTATTCCTTCGGTCTTTGCCTTATCGACAGCTTGTGTCACCTTATCATGTGGAACAGTGACTGTCACCGTTCCAGTTGATTGACCGGTTGCTGCAAGACTATCTTTTTGTTCCGCAATCGGACTTGGCTGATTTTCTTTTAAATTTGTTGCAGGATTCGTTTCCGTCTGTACACTTGTCGCAACAGTTCTCCCTACTTCATCCGCCTGCACCATCGGTCCGGCCAAAGCTACGAATGCCATCACAACTGTTCCTAAAGCAACCGAACACAGCGTGCAATATTGCTTACTTTTACGAAAAACATACTTTTCGCCTTTCTCCTGATTGATGAGAAAATGATGATTGCATTTTGTGGTCATAGAGTATCCTTCTTTTCTTTTGATAGTTAACACCACTCAGTATCAACTGAGCAGCACTTTGTTCCTATCATAAGAAAGAGCTCTTGATTTTGTTATCACATAAGTAAGAGAATACTTCATTATATTATGATTATGTAACATACTCAAAAGTTGCTTTTGTACAACAAAAATGCTAAAATGTTAGTACGAAAGCAACGCAGAGAGGAGTTTGCATGTCTAAAAAAGAAATGTTATTTGACTATTTAGAAAATCACAATGGCATGATTACTTCTAAAGATTGTAAAACAATAGGCATTCCAACAATATATCTGACAAGACTAGAAAACGAAGGAGTTATCTTTCGGGTTGAAAAAGGCATTTATCTATCATCTACTGGGGATTATGATGAATACTATTTCTTTCAATATCGTTATCCCAGAACTGTTTTTTCTTACGTCTCTGCTCTTTATCTACAAGGGTTTACAGATGAAATTCCTCAATACTTTGAAATAACGGTTCCAAAAGGTTACCGTTTCAGGAATACTCCATTGAATCTCAATATTCACACTGTTTCTAAAGAATTTGTTAATCTTGGAGTTATTAGTGTAGAAACTCCTGTGGGAAACATTGTCAAAGTTCACGATTTTGAACGTATTCTATGCGATTTTATCCTTAACCGAGATAAAATTGATTCTGAGCTCTTTGTCAAAACACTTCAAACTTATAGCAACTATTCTAAAAAAAATACTGGGAAACTCTATGAATACGCTACAAAAATGAACATCCTAGATGAAGTCAAACGAACCTTGGAGGTACTACTTTGAACAAGGCAAAATTAACAGCACTCTGCCATAAAATTTCCAAACAAACAGGGCTAACTTTTAATTCAGTAATGACTTATTACTTTCTTGAAGTCATTTTGAAAAAGCTCAGTCAAAGTTCTTATTCAGATCACTATATCTTTAAAGGTGGATTTTTGCTCTCAAATGTTATAGGGGTTGAATCACGCAGTACGGTTGATATTGACTTTCTATTTAATAAACAGACTCTCTCAGGAGAAAGTATTCAACGACAACTCACAGAAATCTTAGCAGAAGATTCTAAAGATGACATTAGCTTTTCTATTCAATCTATCACTGCTATTAAAGAAAGTGATGACTATGGAGGCTATCGAGCAACCATTTTATGTCAACTGGAAAATATTAAACAAATGATCCATCTAGATATTGCAACTGGTGATATTGTTACACCCCACCCCGTTACCTATGACTATAAAGCAATTTTTGATAATAAAAGTTTTCCAATCATTGCTTATACGATTGAAACAATTTTAGCTGAAAAATTACAAACGATTTACTCAAGAAATTTCTTGAACAGTCGCAGCAAAGATTTTTACGATGTCTATATCCTATCAAAATTAAAAAGGCAAGAAATCAATTTCTCTCAGCTAAATATCGCCTGTCAAAGAACCTTTTCTTATCGTGATACCGAGTTAAATTTCAACAAACTCATTGAATTACTAGAAACATTCAAATCCGATGCCATTCAAAGTCAACAATGGCAAAACTATTCAAAAAAATATAGTTATACAAAAGGTATTTCCTTTTCAGATATACTTGATGAGATTATCGACCTACTAACTGATCTCAATTATGAAAATAATCATTAATTCATAACTAAAACCTAGTCAACAGTTTGACTAATCTTGCCGCTATCGCTATTGAAACAAAAAGAATATGCTAACATTAAGTCAATTTGTTAGCATATTCTTTTTATTTTGTCGTATAAGCAAAACTAATCGTGCTATCCACTCCTGAAATTTTACGGAAGGTGTAGTTGGGATTGCCATTGTAATTGGTTTCTGAGATAAGAAATGACCCATCTGGATAAACTTTCTCAAGAAACGCCACATGTCCGTATTCCGCTGGTGAGCCATGTCCACCACCCACAAAGGAGACGATAGCACCTGCTTTTGGCGTTGAGCCTGTTTCACCGCCGAGGCTTGCGGCCGTTCGTACCCAATCTTGACCGTTACCCATCGTATTGATAATGGAGATTTTCTCTCCATTTCGACCTTTGAGTTTTAAGCCCAGCTGGTTCAGGCGTGCAGCCACTCCCCAAGTACATTGACCATAGGCATAGCCCATGCCATCTCCGCCACCTGGTACCGAGTTCTCATAAAGGTCACCTCTGACAGCTTCAAGAGCCTTCGGATCGCTTTGAGCTGTTCCACCATTTGCTTGACTAAAGCCTTTTTCAATCTGATAGAACCACTCAGTAGCCTTGGTCTGACGCTCTAACAGTTTATCTCCTGAGTTACCTTCCCATGAAATCAGAAAGACTTGAGCAAGACTCGCTGGGCTTCCTATATTTTGAAAGAATCCTTTTAACCAATTAGTATAATAAGGGCTGTCTCCGTGTAACATAAAGTCTAGCTGCAAGCCTAAATCATACCACTTCTGCTTCTTTCTTTTGGCGTATTCCAAAAGAAGGGTGTGCCGCCTTGATCCATCAGCTGTATCGGTCCATTGGCCTAACCCTAAGCCCCGTTTTAAAATATTGGGATAGCGGCCATTATAAATAGCTGGGCCGTTGAGAGATAACCAATTTTCATCATCCCAAGAATGTTCTGTTGCCCCAACAGGCGGTGCTAAATAATCTCCTTCAGCTCGCTTGGGATTGATAGACGACTCAACTGACCAGTTCCCTAAAATCGCCGCAATCGCCTGATTGGTCACTCCTTGGCTTTTCAGGTATTCATAGATCGCTTTGGCTCTCGCAAACTCGTCTCCACCAAACTGACCAATAGCTGGTAAAATAGTGGTCTGAAGTTGAATTACCTTTGGAAAGTAAAAGGCTGGATTAACATAAATCAACTTCTCCGTATCATCGTCCACCTTTTGATAAGTGACTTTGAGCCCTGAACCGTCCTTGGCTTGGCCAACGATGTCTCCTGCTAAGACCTTTTGCCCTTCTTTTACGCGACCTATCGCAATATGAAAGAGGGTGAGTTTGCTTTTATTTAGGCCTTTCCCTGATGTGAGAATGACATTCTCACCGTCAAGTGAAACCTTCCCATCCATCGGTGCAACAATCACCTGTCCCTCTTTTGCTTCTAAGATAATGTGATGATGAAGAGTTGGTTGCTCATCTATGACATCATAGCCATAACGGTAGGACATCGTTAAAGCATTCTCTTCTGTCTGCCCTTGAAAAGGATTATCCAATTCTTGGAGAGCTAGATAATTTCCTTCTTCTGTTAATTCCTTTAGTTCCTCTTGGTCCTCATCAGAGAGTTTATAAGGGGGATTCTTAGTTAAGTCTGACATGGACTTGATGGATGAGCTGCCATTTAAATCCTCCCAAAGCTGACTAAGATAACCTTTATAAGTCATTCTGCCATTTTCCATGACAGCATCTAAGGCATAATCTTGATATTGGTAATTCATAAAAGTCATGACATCATCTATCTTAGTGTAGTAGGTAATGCCCTTCTCATTGCTTCTGGTGTGTTCTGCGTCTTCCCAAGTCATGTGGGTGTAACTCTTGGTTAACTCAAACTCATCTTGCTGGATGATACTAGCTCCTGAGATACTCATGACAAAGCTCATCATGATGACAAAGATCAAAAGTAGGCCAGACACAATCCAGGTGATGGGATTTGCGGCAAGAACTAAAAAGAAAGTCAGACTGCCTTTCAAGGCTTGAAAGAGACTTTTTACACTGGCAAGACTTTGTTTTCCGGCTTGTTTTAAAAAGGTTTGGTAGCGTCGTCTGGGCTTTGTCGGCTTGTTGCGTTTCCAGCCATTTCCTTTTTTGAAATTGAGATAGCGCTCCTTTCCATGAGCAATTTTCTTTCGGGTGAAGCGAGCGCCAGCTTGTCCGCCTTTGATCATTGCCTGAGCCGATTGATAAGTGAATCGGGCATAACGCTTGCCCTTTTGAGCTGTATCCTGAATCGTTCTTATTCCTTCTAAATCATCATCTTGCGAAACAAGGTCAAGGGATTCAGAAGCAAGAAAACGGAATCTGCGATTGATTTTTGTGGAGAGTTTCTTTTGTTTGTGTGCTTGCTTGAGATATTTGTATTCACATTTAGCTGAATTCACTTCTTTTTCAGCCTGTAGTCTCTCCAACGTTTTTTCTTTATGGAAATGAAAAGGCGAATGGTATTTTATATCAGCTTCTTTGTGGTAGGCGAACTTAGGATTCGATTTTTCTTCTAATTGAATCTCTTCCAAACGCTTTCGTGCTGCTTTTAGACGGTTTCTCGTCTGAGGGAGACGGTACTTCTTTATCTCTTTTGATTTTAAAAACCTTGGAGATACATAAGTAATTTCCTCCGTAAAGGTTGCTTGTGCAGCTGTTTTTCCTTCTCTAAAGGCCTGCTTCAGCACCTTTTTCTGTTCCTCTCGTTCCTTTTTTTCAGACTCACTCATGATAAAGCGTTGTTTAGGCAAAGCTTCTTGTAGCTTCTTTTTCTCTTGACGATAATGGATTCGATTTTCTTTTAGATGACTCCGAAAAGTTTTCCGAGCTTCCTTCACAATTCTCTTATCCTTTCTCATCTCAAGTCCTCATCTTATCTGGATCGGTACTCATGATGTCAAAGAGTTTGGTCTGGTGCGGTATTTTATTTCTAAAGGGCACGACCGTTGAGCCAGCCTTTATCAGCCCCGCTCCCTTTTCTGGATTAACTAAATATTTCTCCAACTCTTTTGACAAACCCAGCATATGCACCAGTTCCTCTCTATCGCTCTTTGCTTGTTTTAAGAGAATCATAAATTCGCTATTGGCGATAATGCGTCTGCCATTGGCATCTAATAGAAGTGTTTCCACATTCTGGGTAATCCCTGTCGGGGTTGCCCCGTACTTACGAACCCGGCTCCAAAGCTTGAAGAAGAAATCAGAAGCGAATTGATCCAGCAACAACAGCTGCATTTCATCAAAGTAAATCCAAGTTTTCTTCCCAAGTTTTTGGTTTTTAACCACACGATTCCAAATCTGGTCAAAAATCACCATGAGGGCAATCTGTTTCAACTCGTCGCCCAGCTTTTTAACGTTGTAAATAAGGAAATGACTATCCGTCTGAATGGTTGTCTTGTGAGAAAAAATATCAAGTGAACCTTCCACATAAAGTTCCATATCAAGAGCCAAGTCTCTAGCTTCTTGTTCAGGCTGTTGGGAGAGGACAAAGACCCACTCTACTAAAGACGGCTCCTCAAAATGTTTATAGGTCAAGCGTGTCACTCGGTCAATAATAGACTTTTCTCGGCCATCCATTTTACGATCGAGAAGTTTTCCAATCCAAGACAACAAAAATTCCGACTTGACCTTAACCGGATCTTCATCCAGATTGTCATCTGATAAGTCCAAGACATTTAAGAAAGTTCTGGAATCCGGGGCAATATCAATGATTTCGCCGCCAAATGCTTGACCGCTTACACTGTACTCGTTTTCAGGATCGACAATGATAATTTCCGTATCTTTATCTGCTTCCTTCAATTTGGTAGAGATAATCTCATGCTTGGTTGCCATACCTTTTCCTGAACCTGATGTCCCAAGAATCAAGCCAGATGGTGTATTTAATTTCCCTCGATCAATGGTAATAATATTACTGGAAATTTGATTAATCCCATAAAACTTGCCTCCTGCATCTTGTAAATCTACAGATGTCCAAGGAGAATTGACTGCGATGTTTGATGTCAATAACGAACGAGATACTCCTTCTAAGCAATTCTTTCCAAATGGTAAGAGGCTATTTAAGGCAGCTTCCTGCATGTAAGTGAGGTTATCAATGATGAGGTCGTTTGAACCGGCTACTTGCTTGATGATATCTAAGGATTGTTTCAGCTGTTCCTCATTATCCGCAAAAAATCCGATTAAAAAGACTGTATCAAAGAGTTTATCGCCTGTTTGTGTCATGGTCTTAAGCAGATCCTCTGCTTCATCGATATTACTTTCTAAGGCATGTCCAACCTTATCTAAGTAGATACCAGACCGTGCCATCTTTTGTTGTTCCCCAATTTTTTGCGATTCCATCAGGGTTTTCTTGGTCCGAAGTTTTTTCATTGCTTCAGACTTGGTGGAACCTTTGGCATGAAGACTGATCACCACTTCCAAATCAGACTGCATGAGTTCACGAATGAACTTGTCCCCTAACTCCATCCCATAATCTCGAACATAGACAATCTGTAAAAGCCGATTATCTATTTCAATATGATTTTTATGTTTGAATGAGATACTGGTTGGGGCAATAAAGTGCTTCGTTGTTTGACCTGAGAGGACTAAATCCTTGTAAGTAAAGGGCAGATGATTTTCTCCGCGCAACATATCAGCCAAGTTGTTGACTCTTTCTTCTCCTGTCAAGAGGGTAAAACTAGCCTCAATTTCTGAAAGACCGCTCTTAAAGTATTCCCCAATCTGAGACAGAGAGCGGTAGGCTAGTTTCGGTGCTTGGTCACTCTTCCCAAAAGAAATCAATTTAACAGCTGAAAAATTATTCTCACCTGCTTCTAAGTTAGAATCCATCATCCGATTCAACTCTTCACGGTAACTGTCAAAACCATCTTCCTGTAAGGGATACAGGACACTTTTTCGAAATTGTTCCAAGTTGACCTTCTTGTTAAAAATAGTCAGTTGGAAATTGGTTTTATCGTCCAGCGAATTGATCAAGTTTGAATACTTCTCAACAATAGCTTCCTTTTCTTCCAAGCCAACTGTCTGGTAATTGACATCCCCTAAGAGATAGGACTGAGAGAAATAATCTGGGCTCACCTGCATGAGACCATTGGGAAAGAGACCTTGATAGGCTAGAGTGTTGAGTGTTGTAGGCAAAACCTCACGTTTCTTGGTTTTTTCTTTTTTCTGCTTAGAAGAGGTCTTGGGTTTCATTAAGAGATTTAAGTTTTTCATGATTGTTTCCTTTCTGTCCAGTGAGCGTTCGGTCTGGTACTGTCAATTCATAGTGAAAGCGATACTTGAGATAGGTTTCAAAAGGCAGGTTATTGGGGCGATAAACCCCAAACAACATGAGAGGAATGGTAAAGCCACAAACAAAGCCATAGACAAACCAGTCTCCAAATTGCCAATAAAAGAGATTCAACCCTAATATCAAAATAGTCAAGGCAATCGCAGGAAAAACAAAGAGTACCTGTCTTGTCGTAAACCCCAGCCAAGCCCTGTGTTGCACCTTAGAAATGTCTTTAAAGACACGTGTATTCATGTATATTCTCCAATCTAGTCATTATAAAAAGGATTGAGAGGTTCTTCCTTTCCCAATCCTCCTACATCCCTACTATACTTCGGGCGGTCCGTTGACTGCCGACAAGGGCAATGATTAACAAAATGGCCTGAACCAACCCACCAAACATGATAGCTAAAGATTCCATGACTCCTGATCCATTTGAAACTGCAATTTTTCCGGCTGATTCAAAGAGAGGAACAAGAGAGACGATTAAGAAAATCAAAACACCTTGGATGGCATAAACCATGATATTTTTCAAATAGCCAATTCCTACACTTCGCCAGTCATCGCTTAGAAAAGTTGGAATCGTAATAGGCGCAAAAGGAATCATGAGATAAAGCTGGATAAAGCGAATGGCAATCAAGATATTGACCGCCAAGGCACTAGCCATTCGGACCAACCAAATCAAAATGGCAAATAAACCAATAATCATTTTACCGATAATCCCTGTTCCCTTTAATCCTGAAATGGTATCATAGGTTGCTCCGCCGTGAGCTACCACTCCCGCGGCTTGTTCAATCATATGAGAGGCAACCGCTAATATAGCCTCTACAATCACAGTGGTGTGAGTAATGACAACTGCCACCATGATATAGCTGACAATCATCGGAGCGACTGCTTCAAAAGTCATGGCACCGCCTGAGTTCGCAATCTTTTTAGCCATCTTAGAAAATTCCAGAATAAGAATCACCGCAAGTATGGCAACTCCTAAAGGCTGCATAATCCCTTTGGTGATGGCAGACATGTAAGACCAGACGGTTGGATTGTACTCTGCCAAGGACTTGATTAAATCAGTCGTTGATTTTAAATCAACACTAAAGCCTTCAAAAAGGCTATCGCCTGAAATTTTCTCAGAAGCAAGAAAGACAAAAGTTGAGGTTAAGTTGTTCATCATGTCATGCGTTGTCCTCCTAAATCGTAATCTGGGTGACGAAAGTCCCAGCGGCCCCAACCATCACACCACCTATAATTTCAAGAATGGCATTTCGGACACCCGGTCCCCCGTCCTTGATATTAGTGGAAAGGTTGATAATCCCCATCACGACAAGAAAAGCTCCTACTGCAATCAAGCCTTTTTGTAAGAGAGACATTGCCTGGGCAAACATGGAGCTGGCATCCACTCCATAAACAAAGCCTGGTAATTTTGTATTCATATCATTTCCTCATTTCATTTTAATGTAGTGTCGTTTCCGCTGTTAAATCCCTCATCTTATGGTCAAATAAGTCAAGAGGCTCATCATGAGATAAGGGATTGATGTGGTAATGACACCAACGGTCATCCGTTTCTTTTTCAGCTAACAATTTCCAATTTTTATGTCTGGTTGGCAGGTACTTTTTAGAACGAAAGACAGGCACACCTGCAATCCGTACCAAGCATTCATCACGTCTCATCCTTCCTACTTCATCTGGTGTCATCAAGTCTCGAGCAATTTTTTGATGAGAAAGCGACCCAGACCCTGTTTGTCCAAAAGAACGACTGGTGTTTCTCACATCAATAGTTTGTTTGCCTAAAAGAGCCGACATAAACTTAAAGGTCTCCTCATCGTTTCCTCCGAGATAAAGAAGGCTGTCACAGTTCCCTAGAATCGTTTTCCAAGCTTCTTTCTCCTTATAAAGACCTTGAAGCTGGGCAATGTTCTGCAAGATTGGCACCAGACTCATGTTGCGTGAGCGAACGGTTGAAGTTTGTTCAGCAAAGTCTGGAATTTCGCCAATATTGGGAAACTCATCTAAGTAGCTTCTGACATGAATAGGGAGTTTCCCCTTAAAGTCCACATCCGCTTGTCTGGTTAAGGTTGAAAACACTGTGGAGAAAAAGAGAGCTGAGAGAAAACGAAAGGTGGTGTCATTATCTGGAATGACCAGATACACCATGGTTTTCTGCGTCCCCCATGTCTTCAAATCCAGCGTATCTCGCTTAGTTACATCAATCACCGATTGGATATTAAAAAGTGCAAACTTAGCAGTTGTCACAGCAATGACCGAATCCAATGTTTTGTCCTTATAGTTTTGAAAATCTGCCCAATTGCGCATGGTAAAGTTTTCGGTTCCATACTTCTTGGCATATTCTTCAAACATGACTTCAAGCACACTCTTGTCTTGATTATCCCCTTTAGATAAGAGCTTAATCAGTTTTCCAATCTCTGAAAAAGCTGGATAGCAACCTCGCTTACGGCGCTGCTCTGCTTCTTCCTTGGCACTGCCTGGCGGGTTATAAAAATCCACTAAGTAGGAGGCAATCGCCCGAACCAAGGTCATAGATGCTTCATCCCAGAAAGGGTCGCTCCGTGAGCCAGTTCCTTTGGTGTTATTGAAATAAACTGTTAAGGTCCGATTGAGGTCATTTTCAGTTTCCACATAACGAAAAGGATTGAAGCCGTCAGAATTGGTCATGTTTACTAAATCTAACACTTTAACTTGGTAACCATTTTCTAAAAAGAGCTTGCCTGTCTTTTCAGCTAAGTGGTCCTTTGGATCCACCACAATATTGGAACAGTTAAGCTGAATCAAATTGGCTTTGACAAAGCGAAAGGTCTTTCCTGCTCCAGAACCGCCAATCACTATCAGGTTCTTATTGCGGTCAAATTTCGGTGACTTCTTCTCTAACAAAGTCAATCGTACATCCTGTGCTAAAATCGTGTCGTTAAAGGGATTTTTACTGTAAAAGAATCTCTTTTCCTTTCTTGTCCCAAAGCGTGCCGAGCCATATTCCGCTCCTTCACGGTAGATTTTCTGCCCTGTCGAAACATAAAGATAGACCAGGCACATAGACAGAAACCCTGAGACAAAAGCCAAGAGAGACCTTTTTGTGAATCCGAATTCCCAGGGCTGTTGCATCAAGACTTTTTGTCCATCACTGAAGAGATAGGCTATTTTTTCAATGGGCGGTTGATTGGGGAGGCTGTCATAGAGTAAAATCATGCGGTGGCAAAAATAACCAAAAGCAATGCCGAACAAACTAAAAACAATCGCTTTTTTGCCTGAGTACATTAGAGAGTGACCTCCTTGGTTTTAACCGCAGAAGGTTCTGATAAGACCATTTTCTCTTTGGCCTTGGCGATTTCCTCATCCAAGGTTTGTTCAAAGGTAAGCCCTCTTAACTTCTCCGGATCGGAAGTCAATTTCTTGAGCAATTCCTCTAAATGTCTATCTAAGAGAGACTTGTCCTTAGCGTAGAAATGGAGGTAGTCGCCCTGCCAGCTAATCGCAATCGGAAGATTCTCAGATTCGACTAATTCTCTAAATTTCTCCGCATCAATCGGTTTGTCTAAAATATCCTTAGTCACATCCACCGATTCAATGGCATAAGGACTTTGAAGGAGTTCTTCCAGTTTTTGAACTCCAATCTTATAGGCTGAATCTTGTGCTAAGGCTTGTCTGGCCGACCATTCTAAAACTTTTAAAAGAGTTCTGACAGTCAACATCAGACTCCGCTCGGCATACTGCATCGCTTGGCGTTCCTGCTGTTCTGATGACATAAAATCCTCCTTCTTCTACTCATTCTCTCAACACAAATCAAGGGTGCCTTCATCTTACAAAAGTCCCCTTGATTTTGTTATCACAAAAAAGTTAGAAGGAAAACAAGGCTGTTCCAAGTGATATGTAACAAGGTTGATGTCAGGGAATCCGTTTTCAACCTAATGAACCCTAAACTCAGACCCAATCCGCCATAGATACACCAATTAACCAAGCTGACTGGGTGATGAGATAGGGTAAAAAGAAAGCTCGTTACAAATAACTGTATAGCTGGTTGTTTCAATCGTTCCCAAATTAGCTGCCGATAAACATATTCCTCGACCACACTGGCATTGAGCAAGAAGAGAATAAAAGAGTAGTTTGGTATTTGTCGTTGAACAGTTAGTAATATTTCTTGGTTTCTTGAACCAACTGGAAAAAGCAAGCTCATGAGAAGAGTCAAAGAAACCATTCCCATCAAACTTCCAAACAGCCAATAAGCTCGCTTTTTTAAAGACAAGCTGACAATACCTTTGCCATAGCGTATCCAATCCCAGCTGATGATGGCTAGAAAGGCTACTTGAAGCATCATCAGAATTCCCACATCTACGTATCCAAGTAAAAACAGGCTAAGCAAGAGCACATTAACATGAATGGCTCCGTAAATCACAAGTATTCGTACCATCCTTATCTCCTAAACAAGTCCTCATAATCAATCTCTAACACAAAAACAATTCTTTCCACCCACTTTGCTTGGGGCATAAGTTGATTGGATTTGTAATGGCGAAGTTTCTGATAAAGACGGTGAAATTCGCTGGGATAGACATACTGCCCCTGAAAGATTTTCCGTGCTAACTCAGCCCAAGACAGTCCTTTTTCTGCCAAAATCATTTCTAAATTTTCCCAAAATCGTTCGTTCATCGCTGCTCCTTATCACAAAATAGACTGTCTCGAAAGAAAGTCACTTTCAGACGTCTTGGAATAAAAACTCGTGCTTCTTCAACACCCATATCTGGATAGACCTTATCCTTATCAATAACAAGAGGCAGACGGATATTCTGGTCTGGATTTCTCAAGACCAAGTTCATCAGCTCACTAAGAGTCATCTGATTCTGACGCTTAAAGCGTAAAAAAGACGGTGATAACAAATCAAAGCAATCACTCGTTTTTGAGAAAAGGCTTTGTAATACTTCTCGATTTATATCACCACTCTCTTTACAGGTATAGGCTATCTCATAGCTGTCTAAAAAAGTCAAGAGACGTTGATTTCTCTTGGTATTTTTCCCTAAATAAATCTCAAGCATCCGCTCCTCCTTCAAGTGTCAGGGAGGGTTCCAAGTCGCTCGCAGGACTTAACAAATATTTACTCATATCAACGGGAACCATTCCTTCTTCAAAGCATTTAACGGTCAGAAGACTTGTGATAAGTCCCTCTTTCCCTTTATGAAAGTAACCCTGACCATATGCTCTAAAAGCCAAATGGTGTTCATCCGTTAAGAAAGTATCCACCCCATTTTTAATGTCTTGTGCTTCAATAAACTCAAAGATACGATGGAGATTGGATTCATAAAACAAGGGTTCTCGTTTGTCCTTATGGTAATCATCCTCGAAGCTAACCTCTATGTCACAGTCATAGTTAGGTAAGGAAAGTAGCATATCCATCAACTGATTCATTTCTGCTTGGTGGATCTTTTCATCTAGTTCGGAGCATTCTAAAATACTTTTTTTATGTAAGAGTTTCATGTTCTTCTTCCTCAATCTTTCTAAATTTTTCAGCAATCGCCGCAATCACATTGACCGTCACGCTATTGCCTGCTTGTTTGTATAATTGGCTTTTGCTTGATACAGCCTCTGCTCGCTCATAAGCCCAATCAGGAAATCCTTGAAGCCTAAAGCATTCTCTGGGAGTTAAACGCCGAATTCTTAAGCGATAGAGTTTTCCATCTAGGACGATTCCTGTTACCTCGTACCATTTGTCCTTACGGTATTCAAGAGCGGCTACAACTACTCCCATATTGCCTGAAGTAGTGAGCGTATTTGAAATCCCTTGACCAACTCTCCCTCTATGGCTATTGGATTTGGGATAAGCCAAATTCACAGAATCTCCAAGGGTCGCCTTGGCAAATCCAGTTTTTGTGGCTTCCTTAATCTTGAGATGCGGTAAAGTTTCTCGCAGTAAAATCTTCGGCACCTTATCACCGCCCTGCATAGTGGTTATTGTGGGAGAAATCCCTGAAATGTCATAAACACGACCAGTCTGAACAAAAGCTGTTGGGAGATTGCCTGCCACCACAACGCCATGCTTATCTTGAGCTGTTAGTGTAAACATGGTGTCTTGATTGTCTTTAAAACGCCGACCGTTTTGACGTTTTTCCAAACGGTCAGGCGTTAAAACAGGGACGGCAATCTTAGTCCCCTCTCCCTTGCCTCGGGTTAAGGTAGGCGCAAGGCCACTTGTCAAATAGACCTGCCCACTCATCCCATGTTTTGAGGGATTGATATTTCCTAGTCTTTCAATATCAGTTGGGCTACCTTCTCGTCTGAGAGGAAATAGGAATCGGGGACGGTATCTTCTAGAATGTCCGATAAGAAATACCCTCTCTCTGTTTTGGGGGACTTGGAAATCCTTACTGTTAAGCACCTGCCACTCGACATCATACCCCAGCTCATCCAATGTAGTGAGGATTGTTCGAAATGTCGCTCCCTTGTCGTGACTGAGTAAGCCCTTGACGTTTTCCAAAAATAGAAAACGTGGTTGGATCTGTTGGGCCGCTCGAGCAAGTTCAAAGAAGAGAGTTCCTCGAGTATCCTCAAATCCCAATCGTCTGCCTGCGAGTGAAAATGCCTGACAAGGGAATCCCACACAGATAATGTCCACTTGTCCTCTAAATTTTCTAAAGTCTTGGTCTGTGACTTGTCTAATATCATGAAATTCTACCTCTCCTTCAGTCTCAAATATGGCTTTGTAAGATTTCCGAGCAAACTTATCAATCTCACAAAAACCAAGGCACTCATGTCCCTGACTTTCTAGCCCTAATCGAAAGCCGCCAATTCCAGCAAATAAATCTAAAAACTTCATTCGTCCTCACTTTCTAAAAATAAAAGAGACCTTACTTTCTTGTAAAGTCCCGCCTTGTATCTATTCCATTTTCTCACTTCTTGCTTTAACTGCTTTTTCCCATTTCTTGTTTACGAATACCTTTGTTCCATTCTGCAAGTATCCCATTAAAGACATACTCCGCTACCATTTCTGATGTTTGAGCGAATCGCATATGGTCTAAAGCATAGTGATACCTCTCTTCAAAATGCCTCATGGCAAAATCAGCACTTGTTTGGGATAATTTCTCTTTCCTAAGCTGACTATAAACCAAGTTCCAAATATAATCTTTATCATAAAGTGTCGCTTTGTCCACTTTACGATGTAAAACTTCTTTCTCTTGTTCTTCCCTCTCGTTCTCTTCCTCGTCCTCAGCGATTAAATCACTCTTTTCAGTTTCACTAATATAAGTCTCACTCTCTTCAGTCTCACTAGGGGCTGAATTTAAGACTGGCCCCGGCTGATTTTGAGACTCTTCTAGTATTTTTTGAACACCACCCCCGTCTGAATTTAAAACTGGGGGTGTGTCATGTTCCAATTCTCCCAAATAAATCTTATTGGCTAGGCGCCCTTTTTCACTGGAAGACTGTTGGACTTCATCAATGAGACCAAATTCTTTCAACATTTTCTTTATAGACAAGAGCTTGGACTTAGAACAACCAAGCAGAGCCATCAATTTAGAGTTAGAATAAATCAAATAGATAGCCCCATCCCCATCAATCCAGCCCTTACTCAGAGATAATTCCAACCGATCTTTTAAGACCGCATAAGCTACCTTAACTTCTAACTTCATATCCTTATAGCGGTCGCTCTCAAACAAGAGTTTAGGGAGCTTATAATAACGCTCGGATGTTTGGTATTGATTTGCGGTAATGCGTTTCATGATTGTCCCTCCAACATTAAAACACCTAAATTTCCTGATTGATTAAATTGGATCAAACCTACCTGTTCCATTTCAGCAACTAGCTGATTTGCTTCATCAACATCAATTCCCATAACAAGTATGAGATGGCACATCGCGATTTGACGTGATGACTGTTCTTTCTTTTGCATCATTTACCTCCTGAAAATAAAAAAACGAGAACACTTATTAAAATGTTCTCGCCCAAAGTTTATAAATGAACCTCTTTGACCAAAATAGGTAATAAATCTATCTAAAACAAAAATCCTGCCAAAGATTTTTTGGCAGGATTTTTGGCAGGAAACCGAATCAATTTATCAGTTTCTTCAAATCGCTATGAGCTCTAAAAGACTGGTAAATCGGGATTCCGCTCTCAAATCGCTATGTGCTTCTTATTTAAGAGTAACTGAAGCACCTGCAGCTTCAAGTTTTTCTTTGATTTCGTTAGCTTCTGCTTCTGAAGCACCTTCTTTAATAACTGATGGTGCGTTGTCAACAATAGCTTTAGCTTCTTTAAGACCTTCGCCTGTGATTTCACGAACAACTTTGATAACGCCAACTTTTTTGTCTCCAGCAGCTGTTAATTCAACGTCAAATGAGTCTTTAGCAGCAGCAGCTTCACCACTAGCAGCGGCAGCAGCTACAGGAGCAGCAGCAGTTACACCAAATTCTTCTTCGATAGCTTTTACAAGATCGTTAAGTTCAAGAATTGTAGCTTCTTTAATTTCAGCAATAATATTTTCAATGTTTAATGCCATTGTTATTTCCTCCAAAAATATGTTTTAATATAAAATTATGTAGCTAGGCTACTTGAAGAGTGCTTATGCCACTTCTTCGTCTTTTTCTGCAACTGCTTTGACAGCATATGCAACGTTGCGTACTGGCGCTTGAAGTACTGAAAGGAGCATTGAAAGCATACCTTCTTTGTTTGGTAATTTAGCAAGAGCGTTAATTTCTTCAACTGAAGTGAATTTACCGTCTACTGAACCACCTTTGATTTCAAGAGCTTCTGCATCTTTAGCGAAATCGCTAATAACTTTAGCTGGTGCAATAACATCTTCGTTAGAAAACGCAACTGCTGATGGACCAACAAAAAGTTCTTTAAGGTCTTCAAGACCTGCTTTTTCAGCTGCACGAATTAAAATTGAGTTTTTGATAACTTTAAACTCAACATCGCTTTCACGAAGTGAACGACGTAAATTAGTATCTTGCTCAACAGTAAGACCACGTGAATCAACAACAACGATACTTGCTGCTGCTTTCATTTTCTCAGCAATAAGTTCAACTTGTTCAGCTTTTTTTGCAATAATTGCTTCACTCATTAGTTTTACCTCCGTTTTTATTTTTTGGGATAGGCACAAAAAAATCGCACCTAAACCTAGACACGAAAGTACAATACGTTATTTTATAATGACGTTTTGTGCCTCGGTAGGAATATTATGAGCACTGCTCCCCTACTGTCTTAGGTCAGTTTCATCAGAAACTTTAAATAGTATAACTTATAATTCTAGCATTGTCAATAATTTTTATTATTTTTCTGAAATAATTTTATAGTACCAAAAAATACTAAAATAGTTATCTTTTATATCAAAAAATTAATATTTTAGTATTTATTTATTGACCTTCGCTGACCAAAGGTGTATTATAGTACCAGAAAGATAATTAAATATTTAAATTAGACCTCTCTATATGTATTAAAGTATAGGAATCAATAATTAACTTTCAAAAATTAAAATCAATTGAGGTATTTAATATATGGCAAATAATAATTTTTATAATCGTGACCCTTTTGGAAATATGGATGATATTTTTAATTCTCTAATGGGAAATATGGGGGGCTATAATAGTGAGAATAAACGATACTTAATCAATGGACGGGAAGTTACTCCTGAAGAATTCAGTCAATATCGTCAAACTGGAAAACTCCCCGGTCAAGAGCTAAATAACCAAAACACTCCTACAAACCAAGTCTCTGCAGATAGTGTTTTGACTAAATTAGGAACTAATTTAACCGATCAAGCACGTCAGCATTTGCTAGATCCAGTTATTGGACGAAACAAAGAAATTCAGGAAACTGCAGAAATTCTAGCTCGTCGTACTAAAAATAATCCTGTTCTGGTTGGTGATGCAGGTGTTGGTAAAACAGCTGTTATTGAAGGTTTGGCACAAGCAATTATAAATGGTGATGTCCCTGCTGCTATCAAAAATAAAGAAATCATTTCGATAGATATCTCTAGCCTTGAAGCTGGCACCCAATATAGGGGTAGTTTTGAAGAAAATATTCAAAATATCATAAAAGAAGTTAAGGAAACAGGAAATATTATTCTCTTCTTTGATGAAATACACCAAATATTAGGAGCCGGTTCAACTGGTGGTGATAGTGGCTCTAAGGGGCTCGCAGATATACTTAAGCCTGCACTTTCACGTGGTGAGTTAACGGTTATAGGTGCAACTACTCAAGATGAATATCGTAACACCATTCTCAAGAATGCTGCCTTAGCACGTCGCTTTAACGAAGTTAAAGTCAATGCACCTTCTGCACAAGATACTTTCAATATCCTTATGGGGATAAGAAACCTCTATGAGCAACATCATAATGTTGTTTTACCTGACTCTGTTTTGAAAGCAGCTGTAGATTTATCTATTCAATACATCCCACAAAGAAGTCTCCCTGATAAAGCAATTGACCTTATTGATATGACTGCTGCACACCTAGCTGCGCAACATCCCGTAACTGACCTTAAATCCTTAGAAAAAGAAATCGCTGAGCAAAGAGACAAGCAAGAAAAAGCTGTCAATACTGAAGATTTTGAAGAAGCTCTTAAGGTCAAGACACGCATTGAAGAGTTACAAAACCAGATTGATAATCATACCGAAGGACAAAAAGTCACTGCAACTATCAACGATATCGCTATGTCAATTGAGCGTCTAACTGGAGTTCCTGTATCAAATATGGGTGCTAGTGATATTGAACGCTTAAAAGAACTTGGCAATCGTCTAAAAGGTAAAGTCATTGGTCAAAATGATGCTGTTGAGGCAGTTGCGAGAGCTATTCGCCGAAATCGTGCTGGTTTCGATGATGGTAATCGTCCGATTGGTAGCTTTCTATTTGTTGGACCAACTGGAGTTGGTAAAACTGAGCTAGCAAAGCAATTAGCTTTTGATATGTTCGGATCAAAGGATGCTATCGCTAGACTTGATATGTCTGAATATAATGATCGTACAGCAGTTTCTAAGCTAATTGGAGCGACTGCTGGTTACGTTGGTTATGACGACAATAGTAATACACTAACAGAACGTATCCGTCGAAATCCTTATTCTATTGTTCTTCTTGATGAAATCGAAAAAGCTGACCCGCAAGTTATCACGCTTCTCCTTCAAGTTCTAGATGATGGCCGTTTAACTGATGGTCAAGGAAACACTATTAACTTTAAAAATACTGTTATCATTGCAACCTCAAATGCAGGTTTTGGAAACGAAGCATTTACAGGTGACAGCGATAAAGACTTGAAAATTATGGAACGAATTTCTCCATATTTCCGTCCAGAATTTCTAAATCGTTTCAATGGTGTTATTGAATTCTCACACCTAAGCAAAGATGACTTAAGCGAAATTGTAGATTTGATGCTTGATGAAGTTAACCAAACAATTGGCAAAAAAGGAATTGACCTTGTGGTAGATGAAAATGTTAAATCACACTTAATTGACCTGGGTTATGACGAAGCAATGGGAGTACGTCCATTGCGCCGTGTCATCGAGCAAGAAATTCGCGATCGCATCACAGACTACTATCTCGATCATACAGATGTTAAACACCTAAAAGCTAATTTGCAAGATGGCCAAATCGTCATTTCTGAAAGATAAAAACAAAACCCGTTTGGAAGAATCCAAGCGGGTTTTCTAGTGGATTGAAAAAGGGAATCAGAACTTATCAAAATCTTCTTTAATTCACTTTACTTATGTCAAATGTGCTGAGAGGTCAGCAATATCAGCTGGTCTAGTTCGGCAACAACCTCCGACAACTTGGGCACCGAGTTTTTGCCAGTCACTTGTATTTTCAAGTAGAGTGTGTGAATGATCTGGGCTAGATTGCCAAGATTGGCTTGCCCCATCATAAACCTCTCCAGAGTTTGGATAGGTCACAAGAGGCTTGTTAGTCTGCTCTGCTATTGCTTGCAAGAAATCAGCAACTAACGATGGACTTGAACAGTTAATGCCCAGCGCCACGACCTGTGGGCTAACATCAATAGCTTTCGCCAAGTCTGCAACAGCACTACCATCTGAGATAGTCTTACCATCTTGAGAGGTGAATGACATATAAGCCTCAACCTGAGGGAAATCCTCGGCAAGTAGCTCAATAAGAGCCTCAGCCTCCTGAGCACTTGGAATGGTTTCAAGTGCCAGAAGATCAACGCCCTCATCTAAAAGAAGCTCAATACGATGGCGATGGAAATTTTTGAGACCTTCCTTATCAATATCGTAGAGCCCTGTGTACTCAGAACCGTCCGCCAAAAAGGCAGCGTAGGGACCAACATCCCCAGAAATCAAAGGATAGATTCTTTCTGATTTTTCTTCTTTTGTCAAACTTTTCCAAACTTGCTCACGCGCCGCTTTTGCCAACTGAACAGTCAAGCGAATCAAATCTTCTGCCTGACTTTCAGAGACACCAACTTGAGCTAGTCCTTGTAAAGTCGCCTGATAAGTTGATGTCGTCACAATATCAGCGCCAGCACGAATATAACCTTCATGAATGGTCTGAATAGCTGCTGGATCCTCAATCAGATATTTGGCTGACCAAAGTTTCCCAGAAACATCACAACCTCTACTCTCAAGCTCGGTCCCCAAGGCACCATGTAGGATGAGAGCTTTTTTACTCTCTAAAAGTTCTTTAAATCTTCCCATAAGATCACCATTTCTTGTAACGTAGTTTGTGATAAATATAGCAGAAAATAATAAATGGAACACCGAAGTAAAGCCCAGCACGTTGTGAGCTATCCCAAGCAATCCCTACAATCGAAATCAAGAGCAAAATGATTGTGATATAAGGGAGAACTGGTGTAAAAGGTGTTTTGTAAGACAAATCTTCTAGTCAATTCTCTTTCAAGAATTCCTTGCGGAAATTGATTTGTGCGACCGGAATGGCTAGCCATACGACAACAACAGCAAAGCCCGCGATTGAAACCAAGGCTAGATAAACTGTGTCTGCAGCGTAAATACTTGAAAAGAGCGACAGCACTGCTCCTGCCATTGACAAGAGAAGAGCACGCATTGGGACACCGTGTTTATTGATTTTCACGACAGATTTTGACAACATACCTTCATTGGCAAGGGACCAGAGCATACGGCTTGATGCGTAGAGACCTGAGTTACCAGCAGACAGGATGGCTGTCAAGATAACAAAGTTCATGATATCCGCCGCAAAAGGGATTCCCATCTTGTCAAAGACATCAACGAATGGTGCTGTGGATACGCCTGCCTCTTTCATTGGCAATAGCGAAGCTAGGACAACAATTGTCAGTACAAAGAAAACAACCAAGCGACCGATTGTCGTTTTAATAGCCCTTGGCACAGCTTCTTTTGGATTATCCGTTTCACCTGCCGCAATACCAATCAACTCAGTACCAGAGAAGGCATAGTTAACAGCCAACATGACTGAGACAACTGCAACGATACCATTTGGAAAGGCACCATTGGCAGTCAGATGAGTGAAAAGAATAGCTTTGTGCTGACCTTCAAAGGAAACTAGACCAAACATAGCACCTAAGCCCAAGATAATAAAGATAATGATAGCAATAACCTTAATACTTGAGAAGAAAGACTCTGCTTCTGCAAAAAAGCGCACACTGAGAGCATTTAAACCAAAAATCACAAGGGCAAAGAAAGAAGCAAATGCCCAAGCCGGCACATCTGGGAACCAGCGCTGCATGAGCATGGCAGCACCTAAAAATTCAGTTCCCAAGGCGACCGTCCAACAAATTCAATATAGCCAGGCAACAGTAAAACCTGTGCCAGGACTGATAAACTTAGTGGCATAAGTGTGGAATGACCCCGTCACCGGCATGGCAACTGCCAATTCACCAAGTGATAGCATGACCAAATAAACCACAACGGCACCAATCAAATAAGACAGCACAGCTCCAAGCGGACCAGCCTGTGCAATGGTATAACCTGAACTCAAGAAAAGCACAGTCCCGATAACACCACCTAGCGATAACATAAAGAGATGACGACTGGTCATCTTACGCTGGAATTTACCTTCATCTTCATAACGATGATTTTCCATAACAACCTCCAAGAAACTAATACTTTTATCCTACCACAATCTAGTCGTATTGGGGAATAGGTATTAGCTATCATATATGATAAAGAAAAACTATTACAAAAAATCAGCGAATCATAAATAGCGGTAACCTTATTTTTTTATCCTTACAAAATTAATGACCTTATGAAAACGGTCCATTTGCCAAGGACTAATAATATAATTGGTCTTCTTATCCTTCAATAGCTGTACAGGTGCAATAATACTAGTTAGTACACAGACAATCAACATGATAAAACCACCTAGCCAATCTCCCCAAGTGAGCATTCCTTCTGCACTAGCTTGATAGATGTATGCGCAAGCTATTGGTACTAGGAGAAATACTGTCGTTGCTAGACCAGGATTATACCAAGTTTTAAGTTTAATATTCATCTGAAAACCATGACCCAAGAGCTGCGTTAGACTAAAGAACATGACTCCTAATCCAAGCCAATAAGCTTGAGGAAAAGCAATACTAGCAATGTAAAGCAACCAAGCAATAGTATTAACCAACATAATAGACTGAGTATTGCCTGGAAAACGATCCATCAGCTCTTCTTCATCATAAACAACATAGTTAATGATAGGTGATGCCCCACCGGGAAACTGATATTCTTCAAATTGATGCGCTAGAAGTGCCATAAAGTTAAAATACAATAGATAGTGAAGCATTGACCAGTCAGGTCTAAAAACAAGCAATATTACTGCTAAAATAATAAATAAAATTGCTCCAAAACGATACCAGTAATTTCTAAAATATGACATGATAATACCTCCTATTTAAACTGTGTTTCACGAAAATGTGTTAAAAATGGTTTTGAGCGTGAAAGATCAACATCACTAAATGCGTAATTTGAATGTCGACCTAAACGCTTATAGATTGGGGAACGAAAGGCTATAAAGTAGTTAAGAACAATCCATATCAGCCTAAAAACCAATCAAGTCCAGAATACAACTTCCAATCATGAGCTAAATAATAGACAGAAACAGGGACAAGACCTACTAAGGTCGTAAGAAGTCCTGGATTATACCACTTCTTCAAGGAAAGATTAAAAAAGAAAAGATGCATGGCAAGTTCTGCAAATGCAAAAATCATGACTGCAAGTGTTAAAAATGGTATATTGGGACAAAAAATCGGCAAAAGATAAACAATCACTGCAAACCACTGATTCCCGAAAAAGGCTGATAGATGGTTTAAGTCCCACTTACTAGTATCAGTTTCAACCGATTTAAGTTCAACTAGCATAGCGATAAGCGGAAAACCTCCAGGGAAACCAAATTCTTCGAAAAAGTGTAATTAAATAAAAAGTCCCGATATAAGTAGTGACTGCACTCGTAAATCCCAATTTCCAAAAAATAATGCTAAGGCAAAAAGAGAGGCAAGATAGGGACAAAAGAGGTACCATTTTGTTATCAATGTTTTCATAAGATGACCTCCAAGATTTGTGACATTTGATACCATATAGTATAATCAAGTGAACCTATAATATCAATACCTTTGGAGGTTTTATGCACAAATGACTGAAAGTGTGACAGTTAATAAAAAGAGAATAAAACAAATCACTCAAACACAAGAGGATATCTTAACAGCTTTTGGCCAACTTTTGGAAGAGTATCCCTATGAGAAAATTCAGATCAGCCAAATTGCCAAGAAATCTGGCTATGCTAGAAGGACCCTTTACCGACACTTTGACAGTCGAGATGACCTACTTACCCTTTTCATCGAAAGACTAACATTAAATCTCTTTAAGCAACTTGGTCAATTGGAACAAGCTACTTTTAGCCAAGTTTTCCAGAATTTTTTTAGTTATTGGTCTGATTATAAATCCCTTCTTCTCATTCTTAGAAAGAATGACCTACTCCCTCAATTTCAACAATCCTGGTTCCGACATATTGATTTGATAGAGTTAGGTCGTGGTGATTTATCTTCCAATACCTATGCTCAGCGATTTGCGATTGGTGGTATTTTCAGTGTTCTAATTGAGTGGATTCATCAAGACTGCCAAACAAGTATCGAAGAATTAACTCAAGTTTCCTTCGATATTATCAATCATTTAAAAAATAAAAAAGAGCTTTGCAGTAGTCTCAACAGCTACTGCAAAGCTCTTTTTGTCATAAACTCTCAAATTATAACTCAGATAAAATAGTATCCCATGATTCATCAAGACCTGTGCGGTCAACAGATGAAAAGACGATGAAATGGTCCTTTTTATCAAAGTTTAATTTCTTCTTAATAGACGACTCATGTTTATTCCACTTGCCACGAGGTATTTTATCTGCCTTTGTCGCTACAATAATTACTGGAATTTCATAGTACTTAAGAAATTCATACATTTGAATATCGTCCGCACTTGGATCATGACGAAAATCAACTAAACTAACAACAACACGAAGGTTATCACGTGTTACAAGGTACTCTTCAATCATCTTGCCCCACTTAGCACGCTCAGTTTTAGACACCTTAGCGTAGCCATATCCAGGGACATCGACAAAACGCAGTTTGTCATCAATGTTATAAAAGTTGAGTAGTTGTGTCTTACCTGGCTTACTCGACGTACGCGCTAGGTTTTTACGACCAAGAAGCGTGTTGATAAAGCTTGATTTACCAACATTTGAACGACCAGCGAGAGCAACTTCTGGGAGATCATCCTGAGGATAATGTGACTTGTTAGCTGCACTCAATAAAATAGACGCATTATGAGTATTTAAAAATTCTTCTGCCATCTCTATCTCCCTAAGCCGTCTCTAAAACAGGCTTGTCAGTACCCTCAACAGCAGCCTTTGTGATACGAACTTTTGTTACATCTTCTTGGCTTGGAATTTCAAACATGATATCAAGCATCGTTTCTTCAATAATAGAACGTAAACCACGTGCACCAGTCTTGCGCTCGATAGCCTTATCAGCGATAGCCAATAGAGCATCCTGATCAAATTCCAATTCTACACCATCATAAGATAATAAGGTTTGGTATTGTTTAACCAAAGCATTGCGTGGTTCTGTCAGAATACGAACCAGATCTTCTGCAGTAAGAAGTTCTAACGCTGCAACTACTGGTAAACGGCCAATAAACTCTGGAATCAGTCCAAACTTTTGAATATCCTCAGAAATTATCTCTTGCATATAAGAAGCGTTGTCATCAATTTTGCGGCTTGTCTGTCCAAAACCAATAATTTTTTCGCCTAAACGTTGCTTCACAAGGTCTTCAATACCATCAAAAGCACCACCGACAATAAAAAGGATGTTCTTGGTATTAATTTGAATCATTTCTTGGTTAGGATGTTTACGCCCACCCTGTGGGGGAACACTTGCTACCGTACCCTCAATAATTTTAAGAAGGGCTTGCTGTACACCTTCACCAGATACATCACGTGTGATAGAAACATTTTCGCCTTTCTTAGCAATTTTATCTATTTCATCAACGTAGATAATACCACGCTCAGCACGTTCGACATTATAATCAGCAGCTTGAATCAATTTAAGAAGAATATTCTCAACATCTTCTCCAACGTATCCTGCTTCGGTCAATGAAGTCGCATCTGCAATAGCAAACGGTACATTAAGGCTTTTAGCTAGTGTTTGTGCTAAGAAGGTTTTTCCTGAGCCAGTTGGACCAATCATCAAAATGTTGGATTTTTGCAAATCTACATCATCGTCACTACTCTCGGTATAACTAACACGCTTGTAATGATTGTAGACAGCAACTGCTAAAGCACGTTTAGCACGATCTTGCCCTACAACATATTGATTTAATATTTCTAATAGTTCCTTAGGTTTTGGTACTTCTGCTAAATCAGCAAGTACTTCCTCAGCTAATTCTTCCTTAATAATTTCTTGTGATAAGGCCACACATTCATTACAAATGAAAACACCATTACCTGCAATAATTTTTTTTACTTCATCTTGGCTTTTGCCACAAAATGAACAATAGACATTCATATCGTTATTACGATTCCCAGCCATTTTTTCCTCAACTTTTCTATTCATTTAATTTAAAATAAGGTTCCATAAAAGGCATGGATTGTGTTGACAAGGTTAGTGAAAGCATTCATCAAAAAAACCGTTCCTAATCCATATCTTTTTTTCTTTATAGCAGGAATTGCACATAAAACACAAATCACAGCTAAAAATGCGGTAAAGACCCCAAAAAGGCTACGTTGCATTGAATAGTATTCCTTCCTTATTTTTCAAAATATGTCACAGTAAAAGCATGAGCATTCTGCTCATCCTTTTCAAAATAATCTCTAGAGATAACTTTAAACTCAGATAGATTAACATCAGGAAAATAGGTATCACCTTTAAATTTTCCATGAACTTTAGTTTTTATGATTGCTTCACAATAAGGCAGAAATGCTTTATAAATACTTGCACCACCTACAATAAATAAGGTCTTATTATGTTCCTGAAACCATTTTATAACTTGTTCAACACTATTTAGGACTGTCACTCCATCTGCTTGGAATTGTTCATCTTTTGTTAAGATGATTGTCTCTCTACCAGGTAAAACACGACGGTTCATTCCATCAAAGGTCTTTCGTCCCATAAGCAAAGCCTGCCCCATGGTCGTTTCTTTGAAGTGATGTAACTCTTTAGGAAGCCTCCATGGTAAACCGCCATTAACTCCAATCAAATGGTCTTCATCTTCAGCCCAAATGGCAATTATTTGCTTTGTCATGACTTTTTTCCTCACTAACTTATCTCTAGATATTCTAACAAATTTTACCTCAAATTGCTTGTTAAAAAACATGAGATAGTTAGATTGCTAAATCAAAACGTAATTGAGGTTTAATTGGGTCATAATCAACTAACGCAAAATCATCTGGTTTAATATCAAAAAAGTCTGTTCCATCTGGAACATTCAATACTAGTTTGGGGTTACACTCAGACGGTTGGCGTTTTAAGAGTTCCTGAGCTTGTTCAAACTGGTTATCATAAATATGAAGATTATTGATAAAATAGAAAAACTTCCCAACTCTCCAACCAAAATGCTTTGCAATCATCATCTGAAGTGCTACATACTGCATAGCATTAATATGATGTGCAACTAACATGTCATTAGAACGTTGTGTTAATGTGGCATCCAAATAAAGCTCACCATTAACGCGTCTCACATCAAACATCGTTTGAAAAGCACAAGGTAGTAGGCCTTCTGTTTCTTCAAATGCTTCATAGTCCCATAATGAAATAACATTACGACGATTCCAAGGGTTATCTTCAAGCTGTTTTAAGAGTTTTGATATAATATTATGTTTTTTAACAACTGCACCGTAGCGCTGACCTATCGTGCCAGTATGGCCAACTTCCCAATCATTCCAGTATGTCACACCATATTTATCATTCAAAACTACTAAATCATTTGTCTGATCTTGATAAATCCAGAAAATTTCTTTAATAGCAGATTTTATTGGAATTGGACGTAGAGTTGTAATAGGAAATTCACCCTTTGATAAATCATACTCTGCAAAGGCACCTGTAATATACTTAGAATTAGCCATTTCCCCATTTTTATATCTAGGTCTGGCTTGCTCGCTAAATACACCTTCAGACATAATTTTCGTGATATTGTCTTTAAATAATAAATCGGCTTTTGTCATGAGATACCTCCAAAGTCTTATTTTATCAGATTTTTAAAAGATATTCTAGTGAGAAACAAGACTTTGAAGGTTAAAGCTTTTTTTCATATTTTTAGCTTCTTTATGGTAAAATGGAATTTAGCAAAAATGACTTTTATTCAGAAAGGTTTACCAATGAAAATAGGAATTGATAAGATTGGTTTTGCAACCAGTCAATATGTCCTTGAAATGACTGATTTGGCTATTGCTCGCCAAGTTGACCCTGAAAAATTCAGCAAGGGATTATTGTTAGATTCACTTAGTATTACGCCAGTTACAGAAGATATCGTTACACTTGCAGCCTCTGCAGCTAATGATATTTTATCTGATGAGGACAAAGAAACTATTGATATGGTGATTGTCGCTACAGAATCAAGTATCGATCAGAGTAAGGCGGCTTCTGTCTATGTACATCAACTTTTAGAGATTCAACCTTTCGCAAGGTCATTCGAGATGAAAGAAGCATGCTATAGCGCAACTGCTGCTCTTGATTACGCTAAATTACATGTAGAAAAACATCCAGATTCTAAAGTATTAGTGATAGCTTCAGATATTGCTAAATATGGCATTAAATCTACTGGAGAATCCACTCAAGGTGCAGGCAGTATCGCTATGCTTATTAGTCAAAACCCATCCATTCTAGAGCTAAAAGAGGACCGTCTAGCGCAAACCCGTGATATTATGGACTTTTGGCGACCAAATTATTCTGATGTTCCTTATGTTAATGGCATGTTTTCAACAAAACAATATCTAGATATGCTAAAAACTACTTGGAAAGAATATCAAAAACGTTTTAATACTAGTCTAAGTGACTATGCTGCTTTTTGTTTCCATATCCCTTTTCCAAAATTAGCTTTAAAGGGCTTTAATAAAATTCTAGATAATAACCTAGATGAACAAAAGAAAGCTGAACTACAAGAAAATTTTGAGCACTCTATTACTTATAGTAAGAAAATTGGAAATTGCTATACTGGCTCATTGTATCTAGGACTTCTATCGTTACTAGAAAATAGTCAAAATTTAAAAGCAGGTGATCAAATTGCCTTCTTTTCATACGGTAGCGGAGCTGTTGCTGAAATTTTTACCGGTCAGTTAGTAGACGGCTACCAAAATAAACTTCAGAGCGATCGTATGGATCAACTCAATAAACGTCAAAAAATTACAGTAACTGAGTATGAGAAACTCTTCTTTGAAAAAACAATCCTAGACGAAAATGGAAATGCCAACTTCAACACCTACCGTACTGGCACTTTTTCTCTAGACTCTATTTGCGAACATCAACGTATCTACAAGAAAATTAATAATTAATATGACAAAAATTTCCTGGACAGGATTTTCAAAAAAATCCCCTGAAGAACGCATTCATTACCTTGAAGAACAAGATTTTTTAGCTGATTCTTCCCTAGAAATAGTGACGAATCAGGACTTACTCTCTTTATCACTAGCCAATCAAATGGCTGAAAATGTCATCGGTAGAATAGCCTTACCGTTTTCACTTGTCCCAGATGTTTTGGTTAACGGTAAAGTCTATCAAGTCCCATATGTCACTGAAGAACCGTCAGTTGTTGCTGCTGCAAGTTTTGCTGCTAAAATTATAAAACGATCTGGTGGTTTTCTGACAACCGTCCATAATCGTAAAATGATTGGACAAGTAGCCCTTTATGATGTACAAGATAGTCAACACGCTAAAGAATCTATATTAAATCAAAAACAGCAATTATTAGAAATAGCCAACGCTGCTCATCCATCAATAGTCAAGCGTGGAGGCGGTGCTTGCGATCTAACTATTGAGATTAAAGAAGGCTTTTTGATTGTTTATCTTATGGTCGATACAAAAGAAGCCATGGGTGCTAATATGGTTAACACCATGATGGAAGCATTATCTTCGCCATTAGAAGACATTTCAAAAGGCAAAAGCTTAATGTCAATTTTATCTAACTATGCTACTGAATCTTTAGTGACTGCTACATGCCGAGTTGATTTAAGATTTCTAAGTCGCCAAAAAGAGGAGGCCATCAAGTTAGCTCAAAAAATGACGATGGCAAGTCAATTAGCTCAAGTAGACCCTTATCGTGCTAGCACACATAATAAAGGTATTTTTAATGGCATTGATGCTATCGTCTTAGCTACTGGAAATGATTGGCGAGCTATTGAAGCTGGAGCGCATACCTATGCTGTCAAAGATGGACAATATCGAGGATTATCTAAATGGTCTTATAAGGTTGATGATAATTTTCTAGAAGGTACTCTGACGCTACCGATGCCTGTTGCAACAAAAGGTGGATCCATCGGTATTAACCCTAGTGTCCAACTAGCTCACGATCTACTAGGTCGTCCTAATGCTAAAGAGTTGGCAAGTATTGTTCTTTCGATTGGACTAGCTCAAAATTTTGCGGCTCTTAAGGCATTGGTTAGCACAGGAATTCAAGCTGGTCACATGAAACTTCAAGCAAAGTCGTTGGCACTACTTGCTGGAGCTAAAGAAGAACAAATTTCAGAAGTCGTTAAACAGCTTCTAGACTCTAAACACATGAATCTAGAGACAGCACAGAAAATTGTCAATAAACTTACTAAAAGTAAAAAAAGAATTTGAGAAAAATCATCTCAAATTCTTTTTTTACTTGACTTGAATTTCCATAAGTGTATAATCTAGTTATAAAAACTAGATTATATGGAGTTTTAAAATGAATAAAAATCAATACCCAAAATGGGAAGAATTACCTGAACTAGATCTGTATCTTGACCAAGTACTTCTCTATGTGAATCAATTAATTAATCCTAAAACAATAACTAACGATAAACTACTCACCGCTTCTATGATCAACAATTATGTCAAACATAATTATATATCCAAACCTATTAAAAAAAAATACAATCGCCGTCAAGTAGCACGATTGATTGTTATTACAGCTTTTAAACAAGTTTTTGCTATTCAAGAAATCAGTCAAACATTAGAAATTCTGACAGCTGACAATCATTCTGAGGAAGCATATAACGGATTTGCTGCTTGTATGAACAAAGAAGAGGTTCACGATTTACCACCAGTTGTCATTAGTGCCTGTCAGACGTTGAACCTTTATCAAGAAACACAAAAATTAGTTTTAGAACTAGGAGGAAAAAATAAAAATGCTTAAAGAAATGTCTATCAAATTAAGTCCTCAACTTTCCTTTGGCGAAGAGCTTGCAAATAGTATCACTCACGCTGTAGGAGCTTTGCTTATGCTAATCCTATTACCAATCACCGCTGTCTATAGTCACAACCACTTCGGATTACAAGCAGCACTTGGTACCTCAATATTTGTCACTTCATTATTTTTGATGTTTTTATCATCAAGTATTTACCACTCCATGACTTATAGCAGTCTCCAAAAATATGTTCTACGCATGATTGATCACTCTATGATTTATATTGCTATTGCAGGTAGTTATACTCCTGTCGCATTGTCACTTATTGGCGGCTGGTTAGGATATCTCATCATTTTTTTACAATGGGGGATTACATTATTTGGTATCCTTTATAAAATCTTCGCTCCCAAAATCAATGATAAATTTAGCCTTGTACTTTACCTCATTATGGGATGGCTGGTTATCTTTATTTTCCCTGCTATTATCACAAAAACTGGACCAGCTTTTTGGGGATTACTCTTGGCTGGTGGTATTTGCTATACTATCGGTGCACTCTTTTATGCTCGCAAACGTCCTTATGATCACATGATTTGGCACCTTTTCATTCTATTAGCTTCTATTTTACAATACATTGGAATTGTCTACTTCATGCTATAAAATTTAACTACATTTTATTGATTATTTTTTTGCTAAAACATGATATAATAATAATCATCTAAATCTTAGAGAGAAGGCGTGGACATATGAAAAGTGCTTATATCTTTTTTAATCCAAAATCTGGTAAAGATGAACAAGCATTGGCACAAGAAGTAAAATCTTATTTAATAGAACATGATTTTCAAGACGATTATGTTCGTATCATTACACCTTCATCTGTTGAGGAAGCTGTCGCCTTAGCAAAAAAAGCATCAGAAGACCATATCGACTTGGTTATTCCTTTAGGGGGAGATGGCACTATTAATAAAATCTGTGGTGGTGTCTACGCTGGTGGTGCTTATCCTACTATCGGACTAGTACCTGCCGGGACCGTCAATAACTTTTCAAAAGCTTTGAACATCCCACAAGAGAGGAATCTCGCTCTTGAAAACCTTCTAAACGGTCATGTAAAGTCCGTAGATATCTGTAAAGTTAACGACGATTACATGATTAGCAGTTTAACACTTGGGCTCCTTGCTGATATTGCTGCTAATGTCACTTCTGAAATGAAGCGTAAATTAGGACCTTTTGCTTTCGTAGGTGATGCCTACCGTATATTAAAGCGTAATCGATCATATTCTATTACTCTTGCTTACGATAATAATGTACGGTCTTTACGCACGCGGTTACTACTTATTACCATGACCAATTCGATTGCCGGTATGCCAGCCTTCTCTCCAGAAGCAACAATTGATGATGGACTTTTTAGAGTCTACACTATGGAACATATTCACTTCTTCAAATTATTGTTGCATCTAAGACAATTTCGTAAGGGAGATTTTAGTCAAGCAAAGGAGATAAAACATTTTCATACCAATAATCTGACTATTTCAACTTTTAAACGTAAAAAATCAGCTATCCCTAAAGTTCGTATTGATGGCGATCCAGGTGACCAATTGCCTGTAAAAGTTGAAGTCATCCCTAAAGCCTTAAAGTTTATCATTCCTAACTCATTACCATAATATAAAAGGACCTAGACATAAGTATTAGAGTAAATACTATCTGTCTAGGTTCTTTTTTGTTATACTTAAAGCAATAAATATCATTGAAAGGAAGTATACGATGACAACATTTACTGCTAAATTTATTGACCAAGAGTGGGAAGTCCCAGTAGAATCAGGTCGCTACCATATGATTGTTGGGGAATTTTGTCCTTATGCACAACGTCCGCAGATTGCACGCCAACTGCTTGGTTTGGATAAACATATTTCTATCAGTTTTGTGGATGATGTTCCAAGTGATATAGGACTTATTTTTAGCCAACCAGAACAGGTTACTGGTGCTAAGTCGCTTCGTGATATTTATCATTTGACTGACCCGACCTACAAAGGTCCTTATACTATCCCAATTTTAATTGACAAGACTGATAATCGTATTGTCTGTAAGGAATCTGCAGATATGCTTCGACTTTTTACTACAGATTTCTCTGATTTGCATCAAGAGGATGCTCCTGTCCTTTTCAGCCAAGAAACTGCTTCACTTATTGATAATGATATTAAAGACATTAATAATAACTTCCAAAGCTTAATGTATAAGTTAGCTTTTCTTGATAAACAAGCAGATTATGATACTTATAGTAAGGAATTCTTCACTTTTCTAGATCAAAAAGAACACTTACTAGGACAACGTCCTTTCTTGCTCGGAGATAATCTAAGTGAGGTTGATATTCATTTCTTTACACCATTAGTCCGCTGGGATATTGCTGGGCGTGATCTTCTACTACTTAATCAGAAAGCGCTAGAAGACTACCCAAATATTTTTTCTTGGGCTAAAACTTTATACAATGACTTTAATTTAAAAACATTAACCAATCCACAATCCATAAAAAATAACTATTACTTAGGCAAATTTGGAAGAGCTGTTCGTCATCATACCATCGTACCAACAGGTCCAAATATGGTAAAATGGGAAAAATAAAGCTAAAAAGCTAAGGCAATTCACAGCCTTAGCTTTTTAGCTATACTAGTCCAAAGTGGACCAATCAAATTCAATAAAAGTCTTGAAGAGATCTCCATAAGTACCACTATAAGCAATATTTTTATCTTTATAAGTCATTTTCGTAATAGGATAATTATCAGGAACAGTAACACATCCCATTAAAACTCGAATAAAATCATTTGGATTTTCAAAAACTTGGCATCGCTCAGTGTCGTAAGCATCTTCATAATACAGTTTAATCATCTTATTACCTCTGACGTTTTACAAGGAAACTTTGACAGGAAGCTATATCTACTTCACAAAAATAATATCATTTAGCATTGGCTTCCTTCAATTGACCATACAATATATAATTGACTTGTCGTAAATCAGTTATTTTTTTACAATTCAGTGCACACATTATCATTCTTAAATCTTCTTTCCAAGAATTGAGAATTGCAATAACATCATCTACAGGATAACGCTCAACTAATTCTAAAACTGTTCTAGAAAGTCCAACAGCTTTAGCACCCAACACTAAACATTTTACCATATCTAAAGGATGACGAATGCCACCAGATGCTAGGATATCCATTTTGTCCATCATAGATTGAGCGTTTATTAAAGATTGAGCTGTTGTTTGCCCCCAGGTATTGAGATACGAACGGTCGCGTCCACGTTGATTTTCGATGTAAGCAAAACTAGTCCCCCCACGCCCCGAAATATCTACAGTTGTGATACCTATATCGTAAGCATCCTTTATTGATTGTAAATCCATCCCAAAACCAACCTCTTTTAAGATAAGTGGGCATTGGATATTGTCGACGTATTCTTTTAAGTGAGAACGCCACATGTGAAATTCACGCTCTCCTTCAGGCATCAAAAGTTCTTGCATCACATTAACATGAACTTGTAAAAAAATGGGGTTCATAGCCTTAACGGTTGACTCTGCTGCTGGTAAAGGCTTGTCTAACCCTATATTTGTCGCCAGTTTTAAATCAGGATACAAGTCTGTTGTTGGGTAGGAATCATCTTCATCGTTTTTGAGAGCTGCCGAATATGAACCTGTCGCCATAACAATCCCTGTAGCTTGAGCAACCTGTGCCAATTTATGATTGACTGCTTTCCCTTTTTCACTACCTCCTGTCATAGCATTGATATAAAAAGGAAATTCAAAGCTTTGACCAGCAAAATGTGTTGATAAATCGATATCGTTGACATTATATTTTGGTAAGGATGAATGTATTAACTCAATATCGTCAAAACTATTATAAGGCGACTGATATTTAAGAGCATATTTTATGTGATCATCTTTTCGATTTGTCATGACAATGTCTCCTTACTAAGTAGTTCAATACCAGCACTCTCCCAACGCTTGATTAGAGTTTGATTATCATTTTTATTAAAGGATATGGCTATACCACAATCGCCTCCTCCAGATCCTGAAGATTTTGTGACTATATCTAGGCCTTTGCTTGCCTCTTTAAGCTTTTGAAGTTTATCGGTGTAAATAGATGGATGAAGATTAAATAATAACAAGCTAATTTCTTCTAAACATCTCTTAATCGCTTCTTTATCTCCTTCTTTAAAGGCTGAAAGTAACTGGACAACTTGATAATTTGTATCATCTAAAAAACGCTGCGTAATAGTTGATTTAACTATATTTATCATTTCTTTTGAAATGGACGGTTGCATTGTCCATCCCACTAAAAAATCCATCTCCAATGAAGCTTGTATTTTGGTAATACGATAACCCCATTCAGCTTCCAATACTTGTTCCAAGGGTTTTGTTTCAATCATTTTTGAAACAGCCCTACGATCAAAAGCTGAATAAGAAATTAAATGCTCATAAGCAATACAAGCAATATCTCCCATTGAGCCATTATCACCTCTTTTTAAGAGAACGTAGGCAGATAATTTAAAAAGCAAGTCGCTTGGCATCTCTATCTCATAAAGCGCAGCCATAGCTTTAATAGTCAAAACGACAACACTTCCGCTAGAGCCTATACCAAATTTAAGTCCATAGCGCTCTAATTTTCCCGTAATTTCGAGGTGAATCGGTTTTATGTTTTTGCCAAAATTAATCAACCATTCTTCCATAAGCAATATCGTTTCCTGAATGAGACTATATTGCTTATCAGGCTGCAAGCTTGCCGTATAGTTAAACATATCAGAATAAAGGCTGTAGTTATCTGCAAAAGTAGCTAATGCAGTCATATAAATAGGAATGTTCTTTAAAATAGCTACTTGTCCAGGATACAGTATCGCGTATTCACCTGCAATATATAATTTGCCACCTGTTTGCACCTTAACCATCTGCTAATTCCTTTGTCGTTGAAACAATAATACGATAATCTTTCTCCAAGATAGCAGCTAATGCCTCAAGGTCTTGACGTAAGCAAAGTACTTTAACATTTGGACCCGCATCCATCGTATAATAACATTCATGACCTTTTTCGCGAAGTTTCTTCACAACATCCATAGCTTTATATGTCTCTTCTGTCAAATATGAAAAGGCTGGAGTTGCTGTTTTAGTTGTTGAGTGCATTGCAAGTGCATTACGCTCTGTCAGTTGACCTACCTTTTGAAAATCATTATTTTTTAGGTATACTAACATATCTTGATAGTCTTGTTCAGATTGCCTTACCCATTCATTAAAAGTCGTTGAGGTTTCGGTGCAGATTTTCATACCTTCACGGCTTGAAATCGGCTTTCTTTTGTCATTTAAGACCAGCATAATCATAGCTAAATCTAAATCAGTGTGAACTTTATAGATATCACCACTATCTTTATCCCAAGCAGCAACAGGTCCAAAAAAAGAGCGTGAAGAAGAGCCTGAAGCAAACTTGGCTTCTTGAGCTAACTGTGATTGGCTAAGGTTAGTACCAAAAAAATCATTGCAAGCCTTTACTAAGGCTGATAAACCACTTGATGACGATGATAAGCCTGCAGCTGTTGGCATATTATTAGTTGTTTCAATCTTTACAAAGCCGGACTTATTTTGTCGAAAGCGATCCAAGATAGCTGACATTTTGTCATGTTCATGATCATTTTGAAGAACACCAGAGATGTAAAATTCATCTTTCTTAGCATCCTTCCCAAGGGTAGTCAAACGTGTTTCAGTGTACATGTTTTCAAGTGTTAGAGAAATACTACTGGTAGCTGGAATCATTTTTTCAGCATCTGCTTTTCCCCAATATTTGATAATAGCAATGTTAGCATAAGACTTAACACTTATACTTTTTCCGTCCATGTGTTGACAGCTCCTTCTCTTTCTAATTGCTGACTTAAGCGCTCAGCTTCTCTTTTTTCTTTTACAAGTGCGATAATACAACCACCTAATCCGCCGCCACTCATTTTAGCGCCTAGAGCACCACAACTAATAGCTACCTCTACCAGATGATCAGCTTCTAAACTTGAGACACCCAATTGTTTTAAACTTTGATGCGCTTTAGTCATCAAGCTACCAAGTTGTTTGGAATCACTTTTATGAATAGCATCCTCTGATGCCTCTGCTAAATAACCTAATTCTTTTAAAAAGGGTAGTACTGCCTCGCCAGATGATTTCACCTTATCCACTGCTTCTTTAGTATGCCCATGAATTCCTGTATCAGCAATAACTAAATAAGCATTCAAATGCATGGGTACTGTTGAAAAACCAATATTGCGGATAAATTTAATAGTATTTTCACTAAGACAAGTTTTTGCATCTAATCCACTCGGATTTGAATGTGCTATCATTTCTGCTCGATTAACAAGGCATTCTAACAAATCTGCCTCCAAATCTTCATCAAAATAATCAAAAACTGCACGAATAGCTGCAATAGCAACTGCAGCTGATGATCCCATACCACGTCTTTCTGGGACTTGTGACTCAATATGATATGCAATTTTAGAAGAAGTTTTACCTAAATAGTCCAAGGCAGCAAAAATGGCTGTCGACAAAGGATCAGTCATATCTAATGCTATTAATTGAGGAGCCTCTTCAATAAGGCAAGTTACTTCAATATTTTTTAAAGGAATAGCAATGGCTGGATAACCATATACTACTGAGTGCTCACCCATCAAGATAATCTTGCTATGAGCCTTTCCTATACCAAACTTTTCTTTCATCTTTTTCTCTTTACAATTCTATTACCTTACTATTTTAATATAAATCCTTAAAAAAAGCGACTTTAACGTGATAATAACATAAATTAAAGGAACTACAATTGCAGTCCCTTTAATCTTAAATGTAAATGACAAAGGTAATGGTATCATGTTTATAATTCACATCGATACTTCCTTTAAATAGATGCACCAAACTAGTTACGATAGAAAGACCAATACCATATCCCGATTTTTTGTTATTATGTGACTCATCCTCTCGATAAAATCGTTCAAAAAACTTGCTATAGTCTATGTCTTTACCATTCTTATAAGTATTTGAAACTTCAAGCTTAGCTCGTCTCAAACGACTTGAACGTGATAACTTAACTGTCACAGTCCCCATCGGATCACAATACTTATTAGCATTATCAACCAATAATGTAACCAATTCAAATAATGATTTTTCTTCAGCTTTGACATGAATACCTGGTTGGATACTCATTATAAAATCTTTACCATCTTTAATGATTGGACCTTTAAAATCTTCTGCAGCATCTTTTGTAATATGTGAAAAGTCTAAGTCAACCATACTTATATCAGGCTGTTCTTCAAAGCGGGCAAGACTGACCATGCCATTAATTAGACCCGTTAAACGTTGGATTTGATCATTTGTAGATTTAGTCCACTCTGATTCACCACTCATCATTTCCACCAATTCATTATTAGCGGAGATGATAGCAAGTGGAGTTTTTAGTTCATGTCCTGCATTGGTAATAAAACGCCTTTGCTTTTCATAGTTAGCAACAAATGGTAAGATAACTCTCCCTGATAAAACTGAAACAATTACCATGAAGACGATAAAACTTGCCAAGGACATCCATATTGAAAGTTGCAATAATCTTTGATTATCAAGATATTGGTTGGTTGTATCTAAAAATACCACTAAATAATCATTTTTACCAACCTTTTTTAGTAGATAAGAATAAGTACTAAAATTATAGGTAATATGACCTGAATCACTATTTTGTGATACGATACGCTTGGCATAATTTTTTATTTGCCTATCGCTTACTTCAAAGATATTTCTAGAATCAAAACTAGTCACGTTACCTTTTGCATCTGTTCGCGCACTGAAATAACGGAATTGGAAAATAGCGTCCGTTGATAGGTCATCACCTAATTCTTTACTAAATTCAAGTTTATTCGGTATACGTCCATTGTTGTCTGCAAGGATAGTTAACACACGATAAATTTCATTCTTCGTTTGATAGTGATTAGCAGAGTTGAGGACACCGACTACTGAAAATAAGACAACAAGAATAGCTAGCGCAGCTATTCCGATAAAACGAAGTCGTAAATTTCTAAACATTAGCCACCATTATTTCACTTAATTTATAGCTACTACCTTCTTGACCAATAATCTCCAAGTTAGCACCAATTGCCTGCAATTTTTGTCTCAAATAAGAAACATAGATAAAGACGTATCCCTCATCTACATCTTCTTGGTCCTTATCTGCTCCCCAGACATGTTCGAAAAGTTGTTGTGTAGATAATTCTTTATCATGGTTCAACATGAAAAATGCTAACATTTTAGCTTCTTTACCCGCTAGACGAATAGTGTTTTCACATTGCAACTCTTGTTCACCGACTGATAAGGTTACTCTTCCCAATGACAATACATTAGGTGTGAAATCTTCCAATCTTCGGGACATAGAGCGGAGCCTTGCTAATAATTCTTTTAGAGAGAAGGGTTTTGTTAAATAATCATCTGCACCAGCATCTAGACCTGTTACTCTATCATCAATTTCTGCCATGGCTGTTAGCATAATAATGTGAGATTTATTTCCTGATTGTCTAATTTCTTTGACAGCCTCAACACCTGTTTTAACAGGCATCATGACATCCATAACCATGACATCATATGCATTTTGATTAGCTAAATCAATAGCAGTCTGACCATCGTAGGCGACATCAACAACATAACCTTGGTGACTAATTGCCGTACTAAGGACACGTGACATCTGTTCTTCATCTTCTGCAATTAATACTCTCATTTTATTCCTTCTTTGTTCCACTCTCTATCAATTGACGAATCGTTTGCATCGTTAAATCAACAGATGCCATTTCATCAGCACAACGTTTTAATTCTCTTACAATTCGTTCGGGATTTTCAATATCATGCTTGTATTTCATCTGATGTTCTAAACTAGCCCAAGAATCTTGCGCAATTGTACGCAACTGAATCTCAATGTAATATTTACCTTCTGAATTACCCAAACAGTCTGGATAGGGAGTATCAATTTCTAAAATCACATGGTAAGAGCGATACCCATTTGGCTTAACATGCTGGATATAGTCTTTTTCAACTACAATACGACAATCATCAAATGACTTAATACGTTCTACAATTTGATAAATGTCGTTAACAAAACCACAAATAATACGGACTCCAATGCTATCTCTAATCGTTTTTAGTGCAGAATCTACCGTTACAGGTAACTGTTTGCGACGACATTTCTCTATCATACTATCTGACGTTTTAATACGACCAATGATATGTTCGTACAATTTATAGCCTGTTTCAACCTTAGCTTTATCATTTTCTAATTGGATACGCTGGCTGAAATCTTCTAAAATTAATGGTAGATATCGACCATAATCTCCATAAATATTTGTTTCCATAAGAAACCTTCCTATTCTCTCTTAGCCTCCATTATATCATAGAAACTTAAGGCAAACTAAAAAGATGGTAGGTACTGTAAGACTATTTATACAAATAATTGTTACTTAAGGATCTTACCACAATAATTTGTAAAATTTATTAAGTTTGTCAAGCAAAAGCAGTTATAAAGTTAAGATAATTAGTAATTATTTTTTCAAATTCTTTTTGTGATTGATAATCTAAAGCGACATG
>OLJG01000052.1_pt1 | contig 55884 bp, 54 predicted proteins | sample 1603471 | NCBI WGS metagenome assembly OLJG01 (sample SAMN04436934, study PRJEB24849) | human gut metagenome | biome: human gut; feature: NICU; material: stool | host: Homo sapiens | place: USA: Saint Louis, MO | collected 2009-11-05
CCAGTTGGACTTCACCTTCAATAATGTCAAACTTGAAGTGCCAGCCAATCAAGGTATTAAAGGGCAACAATACAAGGCCGCGGTTACGTGGAATCTTGTGACTGGACCTTAACAAGAATACGTGAATAAAAGCTAAACCGCCCTCAAAAAGTCTAACTTTTTGAGGGCGGTTTATTATTTTTATGGAAAGCCAATTTTATCTAACGGATAATAACGAAAAGTCAAAACACCTTCCACACTCTCTTGTTTAACAAAGCCAAAGTAACGACTGTCATCTGAGCGCGGGCGATTATCCCCCAAGACAAAATACATGCCTTCTGGAACGGTCAGGGATTGGGTGGCTTCTAAGGTCTCTAGCGTAAAATCTTGGGTATAATTTTCATTTTTAGAGACATTTCGTTTAGCACTTGCTAAGTAATCTTCACTGAGTGATACACCATTAATATAAAGGGTATCATCGCGATACTCGACTGTTTCGCCAGGTAAACCAATTAAACGTTTGGCTACTCGTTGGCCGTTGCGAGGACTAGGGAAAGCGATAATATCAAAGCGCTGTGGCTTTTTAATCGAGGTCACCCATAAACGGTCGTTGTTATGAAGTGTTGGTTCCATTGAAGAGCCGTTCACCGCAGCAGGGGAGAAAACATAGTGTCGAATTAGCAAGACAGCGACGACTAACAAAACCAACTGAACCAATCGTTTTAATAATGAGGACATGGACTTCACTCCTTTGTCCTTTTAGTGTACTACAGACAAGGAAAAGAAAAAAGTTTTCCCCTTAAGAAAGGTGTGCTAAAAAACGTTTCATAAAGCGTTGGCGAATTAAAATACCAACATAAGCAGCTGCGACAGCCTTGATGATACCAGGAATAATAAACGGAGCAAACCCGCCAGCGAAAGCGTTTGGCCACGGTAGATTTGCGGAATATTTCAACCAAATCATACCGAAAACTAAGGTAACTAAGGCGCCGGCAATATTTGCGATAATGGCCCAAGTATAGTTAAAGGTTGTTTTTTCTAAAATATAACCAGTTAATAAGCCGTTGAAGATAAACCCGATTAAATAGCCGCCAGTTGGTCCGAAGAGTACACCGAACCCGCTAGACATCCCCGCGTAAACGGGTAAACCAATTAATCCTAATAAGAAGTAAATTAAAATAGCGTAGGTCCCCGTTCGCTTACCCAAAACGGTAGCGGTTAAGCCAATGGCAAATGTTTGTCCAGTTAAGGGGACAATCCCCAATGGAATTGTAAATTGTGAAAGTACAGCAATAATCACAGCGAATTCTGCTGCTAAAATTAAAGAGCGTAACGATGCTTTATTCATAAGAAGCCTCACTTTCTATTGTTAACCAATTGTTTTATTTGGTTAACAATAGTTTAGCGGAAGTAAACAATTTTGTAAAGAGGGCAAAGAAAAAAACCTTGCCAAGAAAGGCAAGGTTTTGAAAGAAGGTAAGAACCGTAGTTCGACCTTTTGAAATCTTAAAGTTTTTGGTTGTAGTATTCAACGACAAGTGCTTCGTCGATTTCTGGGTAAAGTTCATCACGTTCTGGTAAACGAGTGAAGCTACCTTCTAATTTTTCAGTGTCAAAGCTTACGAATGCTGGACGTCCAACAGTTGCTTCAACCGCTTCTTTAATTGTTGAGATGTTTTGAGATTTTTCACGAACACCGATCACTTGACCAACTTCAACGTGGTATGATGGAATATCAACACGTTTGCCGTCTACAGTGATGTGGCCATGGTTAACTAATTGACGTGCTTGACGACGAGTAGTTGCAAGACCTAAACGGTAAACAACGTTATCTAAGCGTTGTTCTAGTAAAACCATGAAGTTAACACCGTGTTTACCTTCTTTGATTTTGCTTGCTTTAATGAACAACGTACGGAATTGACGTTCGTTCATGCCATACATATGACGTAATTTTTGTTTTTCAGTTAATTGCATTCCGTATTCAGAAACTTTACCACGGCTGTTAGGTCCGTGTTGTCCTGGTTTGTACGGGCGACGAGCTAGTTCTTTACCAGTACCTGATAAAGAGATACCTAGACGACGAGATACTTTCCATGATGGTCCAGTATAACGAGACATTAAAAATTCCTCCAATAAATAAATGTTTTTTTGGAGTAAAATAATTAGATGAAAAATTCATATTCGTTCAGTTCATTCTTCAACCTTCGCCTTTGCAGCCGCGGTTACGCAGTTGAACCAAGTTTGGCAATGAACTGTTGACGAGTTATTATTCTTCTGCTGCAATTATTTTACACAAAATCTAGTATACTTAATAGGATAGGAAACGTCAAGGTTTTAAAGTGAAATCTGAAAAAAAGGTAGACAAAAACACTTTTCCTCATTAGAATAAGGGGAGATGTTTTGAAAATATAAGTTGAAAACGGAATGAAAGGGAGTTTACAATGAAGTCTGGTTCACCATTGTTTGAACAAATTGATAAATCCATCGACAAGAAAGTGAATTTATTCTCAAACAGCTTTTCCCGCTACGCTGTTCGTGCAATGCTTGCTTGCCTATTTTTAACGTTGGGAACAGCCGTTGCTTTTGCAATCGCAATTAAAGGAGAAGGAATTTCTCATGGTTTAGGGAAAATGCTTTACGCCTTCATGTTCAGTTGGTCACTTGTAATGATTTTATATATGAATGCCGAACTTGGTACCTCGAATATGTTGTACATGACTGTTGGGGTCTATCGTAAAAAAGTCAACTTTTCCTTAGCTGCAAAAATTTTATTTACCTGTATCTTATTCAATTTAATTGGTGGCGTCTTGTTTGGTTTCTTGGTATCACTTACGGTGCCATTCCAAGATTTGCCAAAAGATAGTTTCTTCTTTACATCGATTGCTGGAAAATTAGAAAAAACTACCCTACAGATTTTAGTTGAAGCTATGTTCGCCAATATTGTGGTTAATACAGCCGTATTAGTGAGTATGCGAATGAAAGATGATGCCGGCAAAGTCGCGGCCATTATTTTCATTATCTTTATCTTTGCGTTCCTTGGTTTTGAACACGTGATTGCCAACTTCCCAGCCTTCAGTTTAGCTTACTTTGCTTCGAACGGCGCAATTGAAGCTTTCACAGCTGGTAATGTTGTTCATAATCTGTTCTGGGCCTTTATCGGTAACTTTATCGGTGGTGGCTTAATTATGGGTCTCGGCTATGCCTGGTTAGATAAAGACAACAAAAATTTAACGTATTTTGATTAATTGACCAACCAACTATACTAAAACATGGTACACTGTTTTAGTATAGTTTTTTTATTATAAGGAGCGAAGGAATGGACACACTTCAATTTCAGAAGAACCCAGAAACAGCAGCAAAAATGTCTGCTTATATGAAACATCAATTTGTTTTTGCAGGCATCCCCGCCCCAGAACGTCAAGCGTTAAGTAAACAACTTTTAAAAGAAAGTCATACGTGGCCAAAGGAAAAATTATGCCAAGAGATTGAGGTTTATTATCAAAAAACAGAACGAGAATATCAGTATGTCGCTATTGATTTAGCCCTTCAAAATGTTCGAAGATTTTCATTAGAAGAGGTCGTAGCGTTTAAAGCCTATGTTCCACAAAAAGCGTGGTGGGATAGTGTGGATGCTTGGCGAAAATTTTTTGGGTCGTGGGTGGCGTTGCATCTGACTGAATTGCCAACGATTTTTGCCCTTTTTTATGGCGCTGAAAATTTCTGGAATCGGCGTGTTGCGCTGAATTTACAGTTGATGTTGAAAGAAAAGACCAATCAGGACCTGTTGAAAAAGGCGATTATTTATGATAGAACTACAGAGGAGTTCTTCATTCAAAAAGCGATTGGCTGGTCATTGCGCCAATATAGTAAAACGAATCCGCAATGGGTCGAGGAATTGATGAAAGAATTAGTGTTGAGTCCTTTAGCACAACGAGAAGGCAGTAAATATTTAGCGAAAGCGAGCGAATAAGGAGAAATGATGGAAAGAAAACTTTTTGCATTTGATATTGATGGGACGTTGTTAAATTCGGAGAAGAAAGCATTGGATAGCACGAGAGAAGCGCTAGCAAAATTGCGGGAGCAAGGACACTTAGTTACGCTGGCAACTGGCAGAAGTCGTTATATGGCGCAAGAGGTGATTTGGGATTTAGATTTTACCAATTACGTATTATGTAATGGCGCCGCGGCTTTTGTGGATCATGAGCAATATTATCAAAATTTATTGCATGCTGAAGCGTTGGAACGTTTGGCACAAGATAGTGATCAACGCGGCTTAGGGTTTGCTTGTGTGGGCTTAGATGATATTAAGAAGAGCAACCAGCACCGTGCTGAAAAAATGGAAATTGCGATGAACTCTTTTCATTTTCATTCACCTGCTTATGATGAACACTTTTACCGTCAAAATGATATTTACCAAGCGCTGGCTTTTTATGACGCAGAAGATCAGTGTACGTTTGAAGAAGAATACCCAGAATTTCGCTTTATTCGCTGGCATCAACATAGCGTAGATGTTGTGCCTAAAGATGGCTCAAAATCAGCTACGTTAACGTATTTAGCTAAACGTGTGGGCATTGATGCAAAAAATATCATTGCCTTTGGGGACGGCGAAAATGACCGAGAAATGTTAAGCCATGCAGGGATTGGCGTCGCAATGGGCAACGCGAGTCCTTCTATTCAAAAAGTGGCCACAATGGTCACAGATACAAATGATAATGATGGCATTTGGAAAGCCTTAAAAGAAATGAAGGCCATTTAAAAAAACTGCACCGTTTGTCTGAAAACAAACGGCGCAGTTTTTTTCTTTATTCGATGACTAAAACGCCCTCTTTTAAAGCAAATGGATTTTCTTTGTTAATATGATCGTAGAACATGATGCCATTAATATGATCAATTTCATGTTGAACCACAATCGCTTCGTAGTTTTTTAAACGAACTTTGTGTTTTTCGCCAGCCATGTCAAAATAACTGACGGTAATTTTGTTATGGCGAACGACATACCCAGGTACATCCCGATCGACAGATAAACAGCCTTCCCCTTCACCTAAACAGACATCTTGCACAGAATGGCTCAAAATTTTAGGGTTGTACATTACCGTACTTAATGAAGGCGTTTCGTTTTCTGGGTCGTTACTAGGAACATGGACAGCAATAATTCGTTTAGAAATATCTAATTGTGGTGCAGCTAAACCAACGCCACCACGTAATTGTAATTCTTCGGCTTTGACTGGATCTTGACTATTTTTTAAGAAAGTCAACATGTCTTCGCCTAATTGTCGGTCTTCCTCAGTGATAGGGACAGGCACTTCTTCTGCCACAGCACGAAGTGTGGGATTCCCTTCACGAATAATATCTTTCATTGTAATCATTCAATGGTTCCTCCTTTGAAACATAAAAAAATTCTTCTTTTATTTATTCATGCGCTGAAATAATCAGTTGTTTACCACCATTTAGTGTATCACAAAATCACCAAAAAAGGGGCTAGATTGTTTAAAAAAACTATCGAATAATAGAGATTAAGCTTGCATTTTAGCGGTGTTTCCTGTAAAGTAAGCTTGTGTAGAAACACACCATCTATCACTTGGTTTAGCGAGTCACCAACGCTTCACTCAGTGATCAGACGAATAATAGAGAAAGAGGTGGAACAAATGGCAATTTCACAAGAAAGAAAAAACGAAATCATTAAAGAATACGCACGTCATGAAGGAGATACTGGTTCTCCAGAAGTACAAATTGCTGTCTTAACTGAAGACATTAACCAATTGAACGAACATGCGCGTACACACAAAAAAGATCACCATTCTTACCGTGGTTTAATGAAAAAAATCGGTCACCGTCGTAACTTGTTAGCTTACTTACGTAAAACTGACATCCAACGTTACCGCGAATTGATCCAACGTTTAGGATTACGTCGTTAATCATTACGTATAAAGCGAGGTTCAATCAGAATCTCGCTTTTTATCTTATTGTCACTATTGAAGGTCCTCTTTGGAAAGTTTTTAAGAACTACTAACCAAATGAAAGAGCAGCAACGACTTGTTACTTTTTCATTTGTTTAGTAGCCGTCTGACTTTTCCAAAGAGCAAGAGTAAAGGAGAAGAATTATGACAGAAAAACAAGTCTTTAAAACAACTTGGGGCGGCCGCCCACTAGAAGTAGAAATCGGCCAATTAGCCAAACAAGCCAATGGAGCTGTCTTAGTACGTTACGGCGATACGGTCGTTTTAAGTGCTGCTGTTGCCTCTAAAGAAGCAAAAGATGTAGACTTTTTCCCATTAACTGTAAACTATGAAGAAAAAATGTATGCGGTAGGAAAAATTCCTGGCGGCTTCATTAAACGTGAAGGTCGTCCAAGTGAACGTGCGACATTAACCGCTCGTTTAATCGACCGTCCTATTCGTCCAATGTTCTCAGAAGGCTTCCGTAACGAAGTTCAAATCACGAATATCGTTATGAGTGTGGATCAAGATTGTACACCAGAAATGGCTGCAATGTTTGGGTCTTCCTTAGCGTTAGCAATTTCAGATATTCCGTTTGATGGACCAATTGCTGGTGTTGACGTTGGCCGTATTAATGGCGAATATGTTTTAAATCCAACGGTAGAACAAGCGGAACAAACAGATATTGAATTAACTGTTGCTGGAACAAAAGAAGCCATCAATATGGTTGAAAGTGGTGCCAAAGAAGTATCAGAAGAAGATATGTTAGGTGCCTTACTTTTCGGTTTTGATGCCATTAAAGAACTAGTGGCGTTCCAAGAAGAAATCGTTGCCGCTGTAGGTAAACCAAAAATGGACGTGGACTTATTGCAAGTGGACGCTGATCTTAAAAAAGAAATTTTTGATGCGTACTACAATACAATGAAAACAGCCGTAATGACGGAAGAAAAATTAGCACGTGAAGTTGAAATTGACAAAGTAAAAGATACAGTCAAAGAAGTTTACGCTGAAAAATTTGCGGAACACGAAGAAGAAGCGCAATTACTAAAAGAAGTGAAACAAATTGCGGAAGATCTTGAAAAAGATGTCGTACGTGAGTTAATCACGATCGATAAGATTCGCCCGGATGGCCGTAAATTAGACGAAATTCGTCATTTATCATCAGAAGTAAGTATTTTACCACGTGTGCATGGTTCTGGCTTATTTACTCGGGGTCAAACACAAGCTTTATCCGTTTGTACATTAGCGCCTTTAGGGGAACATCAAATTATCGATGGGTTGGGTGTCCAAGATAGCAAACGTTTCATCCATCATTATAACTTCCCACAATTCTCTGTTGGTTCAACAGGACGCGCGGGCTCACCAGGTCGTCGTGAAATCGGTCACGGTGCGTTAGGTGAACGTGCCTTAGCACAAATTATTCCATCAGAAGAAGACTTCCCTTACACAATCCGCTTAGTGGCAGAAGTGTTAGAATCAAATGGTTCTTCTTCACAAGCAAGTATTTGCGCGGGAACATTAGCATTAATGGATGCGGGTGTGCCAATTAAAGCGCCAGTTGCAGGTATTGCAATGGGTCTTGTTAGTGATGGCGAAAACTATACAATCTTAACAGATATTCAAGGTTTAGAAGATCACCTTGGCGATATGGACTTTAAAGTAGCGGGAACGAAAGACGGAATCACTGCTTTACAAATGGACATCAAAATCCAAGGAATTACAGAACAAATTTTAACGGAAGCATTAGACCAAGCGAAGAAAGCACGGATGGAAATTCTAGAAGAATTAACAACAACGATTGCTGCCCCTCGTGAAGAATTAAGTCAATATGCACCGAAAATTGAAATGATTCAAATTAAACCAGCGAAAATTAAAGATGTCATTGGTAAAGGTGGCGAAACAATCAACAGCATCATTGATGAAACTGGTGTTAAGATTGATATCGATCAAGACGGTAACGTAAGTATTGCTTCATCAGATGCTGAAATGATTAAAAAAGCCATCAAGATTATTGAAGAATTAACCAAAGAAGTCGAAGTCGGTCAAGTTTACTTAGCAAAAGTTGTCCGCATTGAAAAATTTGGTGCATTTGTTAACCTAATTAAAGGCAAAGATGGCTTGATCCATATTTCTCAATTAGCAAACGAACGTGTGAACAACGTTGAAGATGTCGTGAAATTAGGCGACGAAGTCCTTGTCAAAGTAACTGAAATTGACAAACAAGGCCGTGTCAACGTGTCAAGAAAAGCATTATTAAACGAAGAAAACAAAGAAAAATAATTTCTTTTTAAACCAACGAAAACCAAGGAAGCTTCCTTTCTTTTCGTTGGTTTTTTCGTTGAAAACAAGCCCTAAAAAAGAAATGATAAAAAAAGCTAAAGACGATCGCCAACTCTTTTGTTTATAGTCAATTAGTGGTAAAATTAATACTATCAGTCTGAAGAATATCTGGGGTGTCTTTGTGAAAAAATTTAATCCAAATAAAAATATAATCATTACCTTAATTTTAGTCATTATTTTAGTAACCATTATTAGTTTAACTGCTGCGCAACGTTCTGAAAAAGGCAAAACCAATGTCGTTCAAGGTGGCGTCAATAATAGCGTTAGTATGGTGGACCGTGTGATTTCTTTTCCAGCTCGTGTGGTGGAAAATGGCTTGTCTTCAATGGGCAATTTAATTAACACGTTTAAAGAAAACGAACGTCTAAAAGAAAAAATTGATAGCTATAATGAATTAGCTGTCCAAAACAATAACTATAAACGTGAAATTGATAGTTTAAAACAAGAATTGAATCTGAACGAAACGTTGGCCAACTATGAAAAAGTAACTGCGAATGTCATTACGCGTTCGCCGGATACTTGGCAAGACTTATTAATTATCGATAAAGGAACCAATGACGGCATTGAAGCGGGCATGGCGGTCATGGCGCAAAAAGGGTTAGTGGGGCGTGTCATTGAAGTCAATGCAACGACTGCAAAAGTGGAACTACTAACGTCTAAAAATGTCAACTCGAACCATTTCCCTGTGCGAGTAACTTCCGCAAATGGCGAATCGTTTGGTTTACTTAAAAATTACGACAATAAGACAAATGCATTAATTGTGTCACAATTAACTGGCGATGCCACTCTGAAAGAAGGCGATGTCGTTCAGACTTCTGGCTTAGGTGGTAATTCCCCAGCCGATTTAGCGGTAGGGACAGTTATTAAAGTGAAACCAGATAGTTTTGGTTTAGATCGTGAAGTGTATGTGAAACCTTATGCGGATGTCTATGGTATCTCCGTTGTGACGGTCGTGAAAAGATCGGCAGGGGAAAGCGAATGATTCGGAAAGAGTATTTAAAATACGTCACACCTATTCTCTTGTTTTTCTTAATGTTAATTGATGCTCATTTAACAAAGTCTTTTGAAACGTGGACAAGCAATGTTTACTTCGCCAGTTCTCATCTGTTATTACTTGCGTTTATGTTTGCCGTTCCTAATTTCTCTAAACGTTATTTATTAATTACTTCGTTAATTTTAGGCTTTATTTGCGATAGCTACTACATTGGCATTATCGGGATTTATACAGTCGCACTGACGCTTTCGGTTATGTTGATGTATACATTTAAAGAAGTAATTCAAACAAATTTATTAACTGGTTTTTTTGGGATCGTTATTTTTACCACGTTGTATGAACTGATTGCGGTACTGATTCAAGTGGCCTTTCATTTAGCGGATGTCAGCCCAATTTTATTTATTACACGTGTGTTGGGCCCTACATTGCTATTGAACATGGTGTGGTATGTTATTTTATCTTATCCACTGAAAAAACTGTTTTCCGTAAAATAAAAATTGAAAATTTTGTTCGTTTGCGAAAAATGCTCATTTGTTAGCATTTTTCGCTTTTTTTATTCTCTTTAAATAACAAAACAATGAGAAGCTTACCCTGGAGCCATGAAGAAAGTTGTGAAAAAAGTGAAGCTTTTTTTTGTCATTTACAAGAAGAAAATTGAAATATTACTGTAACATCCATATTATCTCAGTGACATACAGCTATGCTACAATTGCTCTATCGTTGAAAAAGAGAAATTTATTCAAATTTTAATAAATAATAAAAAAGCTTAACAAAAAAGGATTTTCGGAGGACAACAGATTGAAGAAAAGTGTATTATCGGCTCTAATGGTATGTTCCATTACCTTAACAAGCGTAGCGTTGCCATCCGCAGCATTTGCAGATGAATACGATACAAAGATTCAACAACAAGATCAAAAAATTAATGCGTTAACTAGCCAAATGTCAGATGCAGAAGCAAAAGTTGCCGCGATTGAAAATGATATGGTTGAAACGGCCAAACAAATCGATACATTAACAGCTAAAAAGAACAAGCTATCATCAGAAGTATCTAAATTATATAGTGAAATTTCTGATTTGAATGTCCGTATTCAAAAACGTGAAGTACAGATGACAAAACAAGCACGCGATGTCCAAGTGAATGGTCAAAGTGATTCAATTATTGATGCTGTCTTAGATGCAGATTCAGTAGCAGATGCAATTGGTCGCGTTCAAGCGGTCTCAACAATGATGAGCGCCAACAATGAATTACTAGAACAACAAAAAGAAGACAAAGCGACTGTTGAAAAGAAAACAAAGAATGTTGAAAAACAAATTGCTGAATTAGAAGCAGCAACAAAAGAACTAAATGACAAAACAGAATCATTAAAAACATTGAAGATTCAACAAGAAGTGGCTAAAAATGATTTAGAAGCACAACGTTCTGAAGAACAAGGGAAAAAAGACGGCTTCATTAAACAGAAAAAAGAAGCGGAAAAACGTTTAGCAGAAGAACAAGCACGCCAACGTGCAGCTGCTAAAAAAGCAGAAGAACAAGCGGCAGCGCAAGCACAAGCCGCAGCACAAAAAGCGGCAGCAGAGCAAGCGAAAGCAACAAAAGCAGCCAATGAGGCAGCAGCATCTGCTGCTGAAGAAAAAGCCGCAACACCAGCAGTAGAATCATCAACAACTACTGAAAGTACCACAACGCAAGAAACAACAACTTCAAGTACTGAAACAGAAAGTGTTGTAACAACACCTGCAGCAGCACCTGAAAAAGAAAAAGAAGTTCCTGTAACTAACCCAACGACTCCTGAAAAAGGTAATGAAGCAAAACCAGGGAATGGTGGCGTGACTTCAGGAAAACAAGCCGCAATTAATGCAGCTTTAGCAGATGTTGGTAATTCTTATGCAACAGGTTGGAATCAACCAGGCGAATGTTTAGTATCTGTTCGTCGCTGGTTAGCGGCAGGCGGTATTAACTTCGGTTATGGTGGTCCAAACAGTGGCTATGTTGCTTCTGGCGCAACACAAGTTAGCTGGAGTAACGTGCAACCAGGCGATGTTGTTCAATATGAAAGTGCCTATAGTCCAGATAGCTGGATTGGTGGCGTGCATACTGTCTTAGTTACAGGTGTAAGTGGTGGAAGTGTCCAAATCGTTGAAGCGAACAACCCAGGAGGTTCTGGTTATGTTTCTTCTAACTCTAACTGGTCACCAGCACCACCAGCAGGATTCCGCGCTGTTGTATGGCGTTTTCCAGGCTAAATAGTCATCTATTAATAATTGATAACAAGGAGTGGCAACTAACAAAAATCGTTAGTTGCCGCTTTTTTTATTCATTTAATTTTAAATATATGCATAAAATGTATCTGAAAATATTGTAATCTGGCCATTTTTTTGCAATTATAGAGGTATATACATATTAGGAGCGGAGGAATCAGCATGAGCGGAACGCACGATACAAAACAAGCAATCGCTTCAGCTTTAATAGAATTATGTGAACAAAAGGATTTTCGTAAAATAAGTGTCCAAGATATTACCAAAAAAGTGGGCTTGAATCGCCAAACATTTTATTATCACTTTACAGATAAATATGATTTATTACGTTGGATTTATCGTCACGATGCATTGATTTACTTAGAAACAGATATTTGTTTGGAAAACTGGGAGGAACAAGCCCTGAAGTTATTAAAAGCGATTAAAGAGAAGAGTCATTTTTACTATACAACGGTGACCTCAGATTCAGAAGTTCTTCTTAATGTTTTTTCCGCTTCGACCAATCGCTTATTTATTTCATTATTTGAACAAGTCGATGTTGAGAACCATTTAACAGATAAAGACAAACAATTTTATGCGAATTTCTTTTCTTATGGATGTAGCGGTGTCTTAACGAAATGGATTCTTGAGGAATATCCTCAGACTCCTTTGGAAATGGCGACGCAATTATTCCGTTTAGCGAAAGATACAGAATTTATGGCTTATCATTTGTATGAACAAGAAGCCAATGAGTAATGTGTGAAGGATAAAAAGTTTTATGAAGGAGTGAAACGTTGTGGTAACTGTGTTATTTGTTTGTTTAGGCAATATTTGTCGCTCGCCAATGGCAGAAGCGATTTTTCGTCAGAAAGTCCAACAAGCCGGTTTAGAATCGACTATTCAAGTGTTTTCAGCAGCTACTAGCCACTGGGAAGTTGGCAGTCAGCCACATAAGGGAACCAGAAAAATTTTGGAGCAACAAGGAATTTCCTATCAAGGAATGCGGGCGACACAAATCCAGCCAAGTGATTTTAAAAAATATGACTATATCATTGGGATGGATACGAATAATGTGGCCGATTTAAAAGCATTAGCTCCTCAAGAAGAGCAACCGCGGATTCATTTATTTATGGAAGTTGTGGCTGGTAAAGAAACCATGGACGTACCTGATCCTTATTATACTGGAGATTTTGAGGAAACTTACCACTTAGTGGAAGCAGGTACCTCAGAATGGTTGAAAAAAATAAAAGCACAGCTGAAAGATTAGGACTATAGTCCGATAGTACTTTCTGTTTCCCCTTGGTACAATAGTGTTAACAAATTGTTCAGGGAAAAAGAGACAGGAGGGAAGTAAGATGAACAGTAGTTATTTATCCTATGTTTTTGAATTGAGTTTGTATTATTTATTGTTGATAATGAGTCTGCCGCTAGTGTATGCTGTCACGTATCATTTATCTTTTAGTAGTATGTATACAAGTGAATGGTTAATGATCTCTGTTTTCTTATCTCCGTTAGTTTTATTATTTGCAGGTATTCGTTATGGTTTTGCTCGTTTGAAACAGCAAGAACGCCAAGTGATGAAATAAAGCAAAAAATCCTTGAAAAGTGTCAAAACTTTTCAAGGATTTTTTTATTAAGCCACCCAATCGGCTAAAGTTTTTTGCTCCAATTGGAAAGCCTTCAACATATCGTCGTTGGCGTCTTTAATAGGCGTCGTTGCTGCTAATGTTCCTTGAACAGCAATTCGCGTCGTTGCTTGTAAATCGCCACAGGTAATTAAGGTAATCATATTTTGACCAGGAACGTCATCAATTAACTCAACACGGGTTGGTTCGATTTTTTCTACAGAAGTTATTTTGTATGTATAAACAGTAGATAAATCAGTGATATAAATGAGTTCGTCTTTTTTGGTTCTTTCTAAAGGTGAAAATAAGGAAACACCATCTTCCGTTCGATGACTAGCCAAGGCATAATTGTTTTTCCCCATGACTTGATCTTCTTTCATGGTCCCCGCACCAGTTAATAAAGCGACATTTGACAATCCTTTAAAAATGGGCAAATTAATTTCGACACTTGGTATCGCAATGGCACCAATCACAGGTAAGTTTTTGTTTTCAAATTGGGCTTTCATCACCGCTTCTGTGCTCAAGGACTCAACTGAATCAAAGTCAAACGTTGTTTCACGAGCCATATTTTTCTTCACATCAGCTGGTTTCAACTTGCTAACGGCGTACGAGCGGCTATTTTGTTGAACCACCCAACTACGTATCTGATTGTTAAAAATTAAGGCTAAGCCAATGATAAATAGTAAAACTAATAAACTGTTGATTAACCAATTTTTTCCTCTTTTTTTCTCTTTTGGGCGCATATTTTCCCTCCTTTTAATGTATCAAGTTTACCACAATTTATTTGAAAAACCTATTTATTTTCTTTGGGGAATAGGTAAGCTGGCCGGACCTTAATTTAATAAAAAACAACTGAATCGATTGATTTTTCAAAAAAATCCTCATTTTGTAATGGAATTTTAAAGTAAAAGAAACAAGCTTTTCTTTTGAAAATATTGTAAAATGGTAAGGAGGCTAGTAGAGGGGAGATGGGAATTTGCTTGATTTAATTTATGTACATATAGATGTAACCAGCAACGCGGTTTTATCTAAAGGAATTACCCATTCCGATTTTGTTCGTTCAATTGTGCATCATCCACAGAACTTACTATTATTAGATCCTTCTGCCGAAGCTGGCGAATACGATATGCATTCAGGCTTGAAAATTATTCGTGGAGAAGAAAGCGTCAATCGCTATTTTCAATCGCTACAACGTCGTTGGATGACTGAAGAGATTAAATGGATTGACTTTTCCGATGTGACGATGCTAAAAGAGCTAACGCCATTAGAAATTTCGGAACTTCTTTATTTTGGACACATGAAGAATAGTTTGCATTCGCCTTTCTTTTATAAGCTACAAAATGATTTTGTCTTTTTTGAATTTGCAGATCAGATGACGCGTGTCTATTATCGTTATATTGATGAATTTTATCGAATCTTTGCTGATAAAATTACACGTGTTGTTTTAGAGAAAGTCAACCAGAAAAAGGCCTTCTTTAAACGAAATACGCCTGTCGAAAAATTAAGTCCTGAATTACTTAAAAATATGAAAGGTATCTTGCAAGAAGGTGTTATTTTTTGCTTCCAACAAACGGAAGTGGATAAAGAAGAATATCGGATTCCTATTTACTTGGTGGAAGATTCACTTAGCAAGATGAAAAATACCTCTTACCAAAAAGAAGAAATTTTGGCAACGCTTGTCTATAATAGTGAAAAACGCATTTGGCACATTGAACAAGAGAATGATTTCGGTGAAATTTTTATGTTGGCCCATGAAGGCTGAGAGAGCTCTAACTTTATCAACTAAAGTAGGGCTCTTTTTGTAGCTATGATTTGAATGAGAAATCAAGTATAATAAAATGATAAAAAGGAAAGAAGGTTGTTTAATGAAAAAAATACTCTATGGCGCTCTGACTGGTTTTGCCCTCTTTTTGGTAGCTGGCTGTACACCCAAAACGCCTACTGCTGTTTCATCAACAAATGAACAAAAAGAAACAGCAATATCAACTAGTGAAACAAGTTCATCCGTACAACAAGAAGCAACGACGACATCAGAGAAGACAAGTGCGGTAGCTGTCTCTTTAGAAAAAGTAACGACAGCATTTGAGAAAAAATATCCAGAAGCTAAAATAACAAGTCTGCAGTTAGATACAGATTTTGGACGTTATTTTTATGAAATAGAAGGCGTGGATCAGCAAAAAGAATATCAAGTTGAAGTGAACGCAGAAACAGGCGAATTCACAAAAGAAAAAGTCGAAACCTTGGATGCCGATGAACAAAATGGCGTTAAAATGCAAGAAGAGGCACTTGATTTAACAAATATCATTTCCAGAGAACAAGCCACAACCTTGGCTGAAAAAGAAGCGAAAGTCGGCCAGGCAACAGATTGGAAGTTAGAGAAAGAATTAGGAATCACCTATTGGGAAGTGAAAGTGAAAGAGGGCCAACAAAAAATAGAGGTAAAAATCGATGCTCATTCTGGTAAAATTTTGACAACTGAGCGGGACGATTAATGGATAAAAAGTAGCTGGCATGCGTTTGAGTAGGAGTTGATTCCCTTAAATGCTGATCAGCTATTTTTTTGCTTGTTCGACAAACGTGTTTTTCTAAAGTCCCTATGGTAAAATAACGATGTATTAGTGGTTGAGAGCGTCAGAACATAGGAGGAAATTTGTTTGGTTAAAAAAATGGATTTACGTATTTGGGTAGAAGGAACAGTCGTCGCAGCAATGGCAATGGCCCTCTCTTTTTTACCGATTGAATTTGCCAATAGTGGCTTGGACCTATCGTTGGGAATGGTCCCATTAGTTCTTTATTCGTTTCGTCGTGGGTTGCTTCCTGGAGTTGCAGCAGGCTTTGTTTGGGGCATGTTAAATATTATTCTCGGTACAGCCATGAAAAATTTTTTGTCCGTTCCACAGATTATTTTTGAATATCCCTTTGCTTTTGCGTTTGGGGGAATGGGGGGCGTATTCGCTAGAAAAATTCAACTGTATTTTCAAGCGAATCGCTTAAAATCAGCCATTCGTACAATTATTTTAGGAAGTGTTGTCGCAGTCTTCGCCCGTTGGTTTTGGCATTTTTGGGCGGGCGTATTGGTTTGGGGCATGTATGCACCAGAAGGGATGAGCCCATACCTCTATTCCTTTGTTCTAAACGGTACAAGTACCGTCGTCAATTGTTTGTATGTGAGTCTAGTTCTAGGTTTATTGGCAAAAGTAGCACCGCAATTATTTGTTCCTAAGAAATAAGTTGAGTCCTAAGTCAGAAGTTTCATGGGATTTTGACTAAAGTCATAAATAAAAGAAACCACCAACCTGCAATCGCCATGGTTGGTGGTTTCCATTTATTTTATAAAGACTTCAATATTCTAGTGAATTTGACGTTGGTGACGATTAGCTAACGTGCTGACTTTCATGACAGAAGCAACAGGAATCATGCGCAACTGTTGTTCATCCGTTTGTAAACGAACGACGATATTGTCCGAAATATTTTTTGAGACAATCCAGCCGATCACCGTTTCGAATTTATGCGCTGTAGGGACTTCTTTCAATTGTAAGACCACTAAGGATTTTTGGGCGGCAGCGACTTGGAGCTCTTGTAAAAGCGCACTGCGTTCCTTTTCTTTATTCTTTTGATCTTGAGAATCTTCTAAAAATGCCGAAAAGAAATGTTGGGAAGAGAGCGTAATCAGTTTAGAAATGCTCTTGATGGTAGCTTTATGTTGATCCATTCTTCTGCCTCCTTTACGAATAAAATAGAATAAAACTCAAATGACTAATTACCTGTATTTTACCTAATTTTGTGATAAAATTCAAGAAAATATGTTCGCCTTCAATAATTATGAGAATTTACCAACGTTTCTGTTTTTCGAAAAAGAAAGTAGTATAATGTGTGAGCATATAAGAAATACATAAGATTATCGGATGTAGTCAATAGATAGAAAAGGATGAATAGTATGTCAAAAAAACCATCAGGTTACCAAAAAAAAGTTCTCACGGTGTTGTTGGTATCGTTTGGCTTTGGCGGGTTGTTAGCGCAGTTTTCGCCGATGAAATCAGGTGGGTTTTCAAGTTGGTTTGATGATTCATATGTCAAAGCTAGTGCTGAATCAAGTAAAACAAAAGAACCAGCACCAGTTAAAATTGAGAAAAAAGTCAAACCTTTAAGCTATGGACAACAGGTCAATCAAGAAATTGAAAAGAAGCAATATGATGGACATCTGGATTTGCCGTTAGAATTGCAGACAGATGCTAAATGGAAAGACACCGCATACGGATTTGGCAATGTGGATAAGCCGAATACAATCGAAATTAATGGCTGTGCGATTGTGTCGCTTGCAATGGTTGGTTCATACATGGATCACCAAGAAGTTACCCCTCTGGATGTGTTAGCTTGGGCAAAAAATGACTTCTTTATGGAAGGACAAGGAACGGCGTGGTCTATTTTTAGTGCATATGCTGAAATGAAAGGCTATAACTGTCAAGAAATTGGGGATATTGAAACAGTGTCAGCTTTCTTGAAGGAAGGTCATCCAGTCATTATTTCTGTAAAACCGGGCTATTTCACTACAACTGGTCACATTATGGTGATGAGTGGTGTGGATGAAAAAGGCGATTTCTGGATTAATGATCCAAACGATTCAGAAGAAAAGGGCCATTCAAAACGGACATTTACAGCCGAAGAAGTAATGAATGAAGCGTTAAACTTCTGGGCATTTTATTAGGAATAAGAAAAGGTGTGGAACAACAGGCAGTACCCTTTGTTCGCATCTTTTTTAGCAAATAAAAGGAGGCAGGACAATGGAGCGATGTACTTGGGCAACGAATACAACTGAAGAGATGCAAGCCTATCATGATGATGAATGGGGACGTCCAGTTCATGAAGAGCAACAGTTATTTGAGTTATTGACCTTGGAAAGTATGCAAGCGGGCTTAAGCTGGGCGATTATTTTGAATAAACGAGAAACGCTCAGGGCAGCTTATGATGCGTTTGATTATCGGAAAATTGCGCGATATGATGAGGAAAAAATTTTATCTTTACTAGCAAATCCTGGTGTGATTCGTCATCGTTTAAAAATTCAAGCGACCATCACGAATGCGCAAGTTTTTCAAGAAGTTCAGGCAGAATTTGGCTCCTTTGATCGCTACCTCTGGAACTTTGTCGATCAGCAACCAATCGTTAATCACTGGCAGCACCCAGAAGAGGTTCCAGCCTCCACGGAATTATCGCAACAGATTAGTCGAGCGTTAAAAAAACGAGGATTTAAATTTTTAGGTGCCACGACAGTCTATTCCTTTTTACAGGCGGCGGGTTTGGTGAATGATCATTTAGAAACGTGTCAGTATAAATAAGTATAGAAGAATTAAAAAGGAAGGAACTAGCAAAACGAATGGCTAGTTCCTTCCTTTTTTTGCAGTGATTATGGACACTCATTTAACATCGTTGAAACAGTTTTCGCCAACTTTTCTATTAAGAATAGTGCAGGTAGTTGGGACGTTACGTCTGCAATGGAACTTTTCTCGGTTGTTATATAGTAGGGGATCGTGACTGTTGAAAGTTGAGCAATCGTGCTTTTTTCACTATTTGTAATAGCAATTACATCAATCCCCATTTCGATAAAATAATCAATATTTTGCCGAACTTTTTGTGTTTCACCCGAAACTGATAAGGCGATAACGCCCACTTTTTTAGCCGTTTCTTCGGATAATTTGCTAACGGGATGGGAAAAAAGGTGGGATACAGAAGCAGATAAATTATAGATACTGGAAAAATAAATTTCACCAAATTCAGCTAGGACTTTGGACGTTCCTTCGCCAATAAAAAGAACAAATTCTTTTTTTGCCAGTAATTCCGCAGCTTGAACAATCCGTCCTTCTAATAATTCTTCTGATGAGCGTTGCAAAAAATGAATCAGCATTGTTTCATCTAAAGATTTTGGTTGGGCTGTTTTTTTTCGTTCGCTTAGATAATTCTTCAATTTAAATTTAAAATCTGTATAGCCTTCACACTCGAATTTTTGACAAAAACGCCAGATTGCCGTTTTACTGAAATGAATTTCATCTGCTAATTCTCGAATTGTCATATAAGGAACTTTTTCAATATTGTGGCTAATATACTTGTAAATCTCTAATTCTGTTGGATTTAATTGTGGATCGTAGGTTAAAAACAGCATGCTGATCCCTCCTGTCATTTGTGAACGTAATGTCCTTTTTTAGGGACATGGTCTTATTTGTAGATTATAGCACTCAATCAGAAAACTAGCTATAAAAAAAGGCGCCACTTAGCTACAATCAATTAGAGAAACAACTAAAAATTCATGAAACAGAAGAGAGAGTGGGGAAAAATGAGCAATAAAAAATTAATTATCAACGCTGATGATTTTGGTTACACGCCAGCGGTAACGCAAGGAATCATTGAAGCACACAAACGTGGCGTGGTTACTTCAACAACTGCATTACCAACTTCTCCTTATTTTTTAGAGGCCATGGAGAGTGCTCGAATCAGTGCACCGACTTTAGCTATCGGTGTCCATTTAACATTGACATTGAACCAAGCAAAACCTATTTTACCTCGAGAAATGGTCCCTTCCTTAGTAGATGAAGCTGGTTATTTTTGGCATCAATCGATTTTTGAAGAAAAAGTCAATTTAGAAGAGGTTTATAACGAATGGGATGCTCAAATTATTTCATTTATGAAAAGTGGCAGACGCCCTGATCATATTGATTCTCATCATAATGTTCACGGAAAAAATAAAAAGTTATTGGGCGTAGCTTTGGCACTTGCTCGCAAATATCAATTACCTTTACGTAACGCCTCAAGAAGTATTGAAACAAAAGACTATTTAGAGTTATATCAGGATGTTCGCACGCCAGATGAAATGTTGTACCAATTTTATGACAAGGCGATTTCAACTGAAACCATCTTGCAATTGCTTGATATGGTTGTTTGTAGTGAAGGAGAGGTCTTTGAAATCAATTGTCATCCTGCGTTTATCGATACTATTTTACAAAATCAATCAGGGTATTGTATGCCTCGAATTCGTGAAGTGGAAATATTAACGTCTCAAGAAGTCAAAGAAGCGATTGAAGAACGCGGCATCTTGTTAGCCAATTATGAATCGCTAGCAATGTAAATCAAAGAAGCGTGAATAGCGTGTGAGTAAGTTCTTAATCCGAGCGCTTACTTACACGCTAAATTATTGAAAGAAAGAGGACGTACATGAGTAAAGAACAACCAATAAATCTGAATATCAGCGATTTTTTAAAAGTTTTCGCTGTAGCATCAGTTATTTTACAAACGGTTTTATCATATGTGTTGACACATTCTCCGCAAACGGAAGCAATGAATTCAATCGGTAGTTTTTACCGAATGTCTAAATATTCGGCACCCATGTTTATTTTTGCAATTATTTACAACATGGTGTTAAAGAGTCAAGCTGAATCGTATCTTGAATTTTTAAAGGAAAAATTTTATGAATTGGTGCTTCCTTACGTGGTCTGGTCCAGTCTCTATCTATACGCTTTTCCTAGTTTACAACAACGAATGCCCTATGAAACGTCCCTAGGATTTCTAGGAAAAGTTCTCAGTGGTGATGGCGCGGCACATCTATGGTATGCCGTAATGATGTTGCAATTCCAATTATTTATGCCGTATTTTATTTGGTTGGCAACCAGAATTACAAAAAACAAAAAAGTGATTTTACCAATTGTCTTTTTTACAATCGGTGCGCATATCCTTTGGTGCTTCTGGTACCAGAAAATGATTTTTCCATATGTAGAAACTTCTCTTTGGTACTTAATAGATCGTTCAGGGCTTAGTTATCTCATTTATGGTATTTTCGGGGTCATCGCAGCGAAGTATCAAGGGAAAATTTTTACTTTCTTGAAAAAGACGAGAGTGGCACTATTTCTGTTGTTTCTTTTTATTTTTTGGCAGGCAGTCCAAGGGAATTTATTTGATGGAACACAGATGACTCCGAACGATCTACCTTATTTGGATCCTCTTCAAAGTGCCTATAGTTTATTGATTATCGGGTTGGTTTTTTATTTGGGAACGCAAGGAATAGCCAAAAAGATTCGTCTTTTACCAATGGTTAAATGGATAGCCACTTATGCGTATCGCAGTTATTTAGCGAATGTTTTTATTTTTCAAGTGGTCTTGAAACTGGTCCACCCGTTTTTAACCAATCAACCAGTCAGCTTGGTTATTCTTGTGTTGTATATGGGTACATTTGTTGGCTCGTTTGGACTCACGGTTGTAGTCGAGCATTTTTTCAAAAGCATCTTTAAGTTGGGACGCCTTGTATCTGTATAGGGACATGTTCTTAAATAGAAATCATCGTCCAAAATCATGGGAAAGCATACTCAATTGTCACAAGAATTGTTACACTCTTTGAGGAATAAGTTCTGCTTATCCAATATATAGTAAGCTCAGTAAATAGTTAGGGGAGAAAGAATAAATGATAGGTCTTATTTTAACGGGGCATGGGGTATTTTCAACTGGAATGCATCAATCAGTTAGTATGATTGCAGGAGAGCAAGCAAATGTTCAGGCAGTCCCTTTTTTCAATGATACAGGGCTTGATGTATTAGAGTCAAACATTCGTAAAGCCGTTGACTCTATGCTGGAGACGTGTCCAGCAGTGGTCATTTTAACTGACCTTTTAGGTGGCACACCGTTTAGAATTTCAATGACTGTCGCAAGTAATTATCCAAATGTCGAAGTGTTAGCAGGAACAAATTTACCGATGGTTCTTGAAGGGCTTGCATTACGCACAATCAGCACGAACGTAGAAGATTTTGTTTCAATGGTCACAGATTCAGCCAGAGATGGGATTGTTCATAAAAAACTAGAACAACCACAAGCAAATACTCAAGAAGAAGCAGACGGAATCTAACCAATTAGAAAAGAGGAGGAAGCACTATGCCGAATATTTTATTAACAAGAATTGATAATCGCTTGATTCATGGTCAAGTCGCAACACAATGGAACGGTTCTTTAGGCGCCAACTTAATTTTAGTCGCAAATGATGCAATTTCTGAGGATACACTGCGCCAACAATTGTTAAACATGGCGGTCCCTGCAGAAGTACAAACCCGCTTTTTCTCCATTAAGAAAACGATTGAGGTCATTCATAAAGCCTCAGAAAGACAAAAGATTTTTCTGTTAGTTGATAATCCTGTTGATGCATTGCGCTTGGTAGAAGGTGGTGTGCCAATTGAAAAATTAAACATTGGTAATATGCATATGGAAGAAGGCAAAAAACAAGTAGCTACCGCTGTTGCCGTTAATAAAACAGATGTAGACGCCTTTAAAAAGCTACAAGAATTAGGTGTTAAACTTTCGATTCAACGTGTACCGTCAACGCCAGAAGAAAGTTTAGATGCATTATTTTCATAAAAAAGTAATGTTGGACAATAATTTTGAAGAGAAGAAGTGGGAAGAATGATTATTCAAAGTAAAAACGTATGGATTAACGAACAATTTCAACCAGCTCAAGTTGAAGTGTCAGAACAACGAATTGTTGCAATTCTACCGTACAATGAAAAAGCTGTCGACAAAGAATACGGAGAAAAGCGCATTCTTCCAGGATTTATTGATATTCATGATCATGGTTGGCATGGTGGGGATGCTAATCATGCCAATCATGAATTTATCAAAGAGTGGCAAGCTTACCTTCCAGAAGAGGGGATTACAGCTTTTTTACCAACAACGTCAACCACATTTCCAAAAGACTTGGAACATTCATTTGAAGTGATTGGTTCATTTATTGAGGAAGACCAAGGAACCAACGGGGCACAAATCATAGGGATTCATGCGGAAGGACCAATGATTTCTGAAGAATTTCGTGGCTCTCATAATCCAGAGTTATTAGTAAAACCATCCGTTGAGACATTTAAAAAATGGCAAGAGTTAGCAAAAGGGCACATAAAATTAATGACGTTGGCACCAGAAAATGATGTAGAGAATGCCTTAACTACATATTGTCATGAACATGATGTAGTCATTTCAATTGGCCATACGGCTGCGACCTATGAACAAGCAATGGCAGCTGTCGAAGCAGGTGCAAAAAGTTTTACCCATACGTTTAATGGAATGGAAGATATCAGTCACCGGAAACCAACCGCAGTAGTTGCTGCTTTGGATAGTGAAGAAACGTTTGCTGAAATTATTGCTGATGGGGTACATGTTGATTATTCATTAGTACGTGTGTTAGCCAAACTAAAAGGCAAGGACTATTTAATTGCTGTGACAGATTCTATCTGGGCCAAAGGGTGTCAACCAGGCGTTTATCCAAAACCAGAAAAAGGGATCGAAATGGTTATTGATGAACAAAATGTGGTCCGTTTAGCGAATGGCAAGTTAGCTGGAAGTACGAACCATTTAAATAATATGGTTCGCAACCTTGTTGAAAAAGCATTACTTCCAGAAGTGATTGCTATTAATTCAGTCACGAAAAATCCAGCTCGTTTGTTGAATGTGAACGAATCTATGGGAGAAATCAAACTAGGGCTTTTAGGTAATTTTACAATTATTGATGAGAAATACGAAGTGTTAGAAACCTTAGTAAATGGTGAAACAGTTTATAAAAAGTAGACGAAGTCTAATAGGAGGAAAAAAATGTTAGTACAGGCAATTTTGGTAGGAATTTGGGCTGGGATAGCAGGGGTTGATAAGCTTGTCTTACAGACACATATTCATCGTCCGATTGTTACAGGGCTGATTGTTGGTTTAATATTGGGAGATGTCAACACAGGGTTAATCACTGGAGCAACGCTAGAGTTAGTTTGGATTGGTGCAGTAGCAATCGGCGGTGCGCAACCACCCAACGTAGTAATTGGAGGAGTTATTGGAACAGCGTTAGCAATTATCACAAAATCTGACCCACAAGTAACCGTAGGGTTGGCTGTTCCTTTCGCAGTTGCAGCGCAAGCGTTAATTACCTTGTTATATACAGCGATGTCACCAATTATGCATAAATTTGATGCTTATGCAAAAAAAGCAGATACAAGAGGGATCGAAAGATTGTCTAGTTTTGTCCCAATCGTTTTATTCATTTGTTATTTTTTTGTAGTGTTTTTATGTATTTTCTTTGGTGCTGATAAAGCATCTAGTTTCATTTCTATTCTACCTGAATGGAGTATTCATGGCTTGAGCGTTGCAGGTGGTATGATGCCAGCAGTAGGTTTCGCCATGTTATTAAAAACGATGTGGGAAACATCCTACGTACCGTTCTTTATTTTTGGTTTTGTTATGGCTGCCTATTTAGGATTAGATACATTAGCGGTTGCAGGTTTAGCTGTCGCAATTGCTTTATATGAATTTTACGCACAAAGAAATAATACAGTCACTGCATCAAATAATAATGGAGGGTTTGAAGAAGATGGCATCTGAAGAAACATATAATGATACGATATCCGAAAAAGTAATAACAAAAAAAGAGTTAAAAAAAATAATGTTCCGTTCGTATCTGCTACAATCTTCATTTAATTATGAAAGAATGCAAGCAGGCGGCTGGACCTACTCATTAATTCCAGGATTGAAAAAGATCCATCGTGATAAAGAAGATTTAGCTCTTTCTTTGGAAAATCATTTACAATTTATGAACACGAATCCACAATTGGTGACGTTCATGCATGGTGTGATTATTGCAATGGAAGAGTCAAAAGAATCACCAAAATCCATTCAAGCGATTAAAACAGCGTTGATGGGCCCGTTAGGCGGAATTGGGGATGCGCTATTTTATTTAACCGTTTTGCCGATTGCAGCAGCGATTGGTTCACAACTATCATTAGAAGGCAATATCTTAGGACCAATTGTTTTCTTGTTGTTATTTAATATTCCGTATATGGCTGCCAAAATTGGGTTAATTAATCTAGGTTATAAAATGGGTGTCAAAGCAATTTCAGTTTTAAGCGAAAGTACCAAAAAATTATCTCGTTCAGCAACAATTGTAGGAATTTCCGTGGTGGGTGCGTTGATTCCGAAGAGTGTACAATTAACGACAACTTTTGTTTTTCGCTTGAAAGATACTAAGTTAGACCTTCAAACACAATTGTTTGATACAATCATGCCCAATTTATTACCGTTAGTGTTTACGCTGTTTTGTTTTATTATGTTGAAAAAAGGACGTACGCCGATTGCTTTAATTATTTTTACTGTGATTTTTGGGTTGTTAGGTTCTTTAATCGGGATTATATAAAAAAGATTTGGAACAATAGCCAAAATCGCTATTGTTCCAAATCTTTTTCTAAATTTAATCGAGTGATTATTCTTTATACGCCCACTTGAAGTCGTATTTAGCACCTGTTGGATGATAAATAATTTCTTTCACGTTTGGTGCACGTAAGTGTGATTCTGCTTTTTGGTAAATTGGCACAACACCCATATCAGCAATTACTGTTTTTTCAGCGTTGATTAGATCTTCCCAGCGTTTTTCAGGATCGTTAACATCTGTGGTTTTGGACGCAGCAATGAATTTATCGTATTCAGGATTGCTGTAACGTCCACGGTTATTAGAAGTTGAGCTTTCTAATAAATCTAAGAAGTTAATTGGGTCTGAATAGTCGGCACTCCAACCACGAACAGCGATTTGGAAATCCCCTTTTAAGGTACGATCTAAGCGAACAGCCATAGGGACAGGCGTCACAGTTACTTTTAAGCCTTCCAAAGTATCAGACAGTGATCCTTGAAGATATTCGCCCATTTTTTTAGCGCCTTCAGAGTCGTCTACCATTAAATCAACCGTTAAGTTGGAAACACCAAGTTCTTGTTTCGCTTTGTTCCAGTATTCCACAGCTTTTTTCTTGTCGTATTTGACTAATTTGTCGCTGCCGGCTTCTTTAACAAAGTCTTCACCCGTTTTTGGTGATTTCGCGACATCCACAGGAACGAAGCCTTGTGAAGGAAGAGAGCCATTGGCTAAAATGTTTTTAGCTAATGAATCGCGATCGATGGCATAAGACATAGCACGACGTAAGTTTGCGTTGGTCAATGGTGATTTTTCATCTGCTTGATTCATTTCTAAATAGAAAGAAGAAGCGGCTTTTAATTGGACCAAGTCAGGCGAGTTTTGCATTTGTTGCGCCAGTTCGCCAGATAAATACGTATCATCCACTTCACCAGTTTCATAAAGATTTAAGGCAGTTGGGGCTTCTTTCACCACGTTGATAGCGACTTTATCTAACTTGACAGTCTCTTTATCCCAATATTCTTCATTTTTAGTTAGAGACCATTTAGTATCTGTTCCAGGACCATCAAACTCAGTTAGCGTAAACGGACCATTGTAGACTGCTTTATCGCTACTCTTTGTATAATCTTTACCAAAACGTTCAACGATATCTTGACGTTGTGGCAAGAAAGAAGGGAAAGCCAATAAATCGTCAAAATATGGTGTTGCTGTTTCTAGAGTGATTTCTAATTCATGATCATTGATTGCTTTAATGCCCAATTCTTCTTTAGGTAGTTCCCCTTTAGAAATTTTTTCAGCATTTTTTACTGGTTCAAACATGTAGGCATATTCTGAAGCAGTGGCAGGATCCACTGTTCGTTGCCAACCGTAAACGTAATCTGCAGCAGTAACTGGTTTGCCATCAGACCATTTTGATTCTTCACGTAATTTAACTTTGTAAACTAAACCGTCTTCTGAAACAGTCGCTTTTTCGGCTGCACCAGCAGGCGCGGGTTTGTTGTCTTTATCTAAACGATAGATTCCTTCGTAGACATTATTTAAAGTGGTAAAACTCACTTCATCTGTCGCAAGGGACGGATCGGCACTAGGCATTTCTTGGGATTCAACCATTGTGTATACTTGGTTGTCGCTGCCGCCGTTGCTTGCTCCTTTATCGTCACTGCCACCGCCGCAGGCCGCTAAAGCTAAGCTTGATAATACAAGTAATGAAGTAAATAAAACAGATTTCTTCATTTGACACGCTCCTTTTCATTTTTAGCAATACTCTCAGTATAATGTAAAAATGAAAAGGAGAAATTAAAAAATCGTTAGAAATGATTATTCTTTTATCAATTTTTAAAAAATGTCTAATCTTTTTTATGAAAAAAGTGGACAAACGTTGATAAGTAAAGATTTAAGCTGATTTCCATGCAGAAAACATTCGATTTTTGAGTATTTATTCATCATTGATTTGATTTTTTTGACATAAAATAAACATCCCTTTTACAAAAAACAAATGAGAAGAAAAAAAGATTGTTACAAAAGCAAATAAGTGCTTTTGTAACAATCTTTTTAATCTTTTAATCGTTGGATGTCAATGACAGTTCCTGTGTAGGCATCTGCAGTGAATTCGTATTGAACAATGCCGTCGTCTTCAATGCGGCAAATTCCTCCAGTATATGTTTTGGAGTGGATGGCGAATTTCCGCAAGGGCTTTTTCTCAAACTCAATCCACGAACCTTCAATCGGTCCTTCTTTTAAAAAAGCAGCTTTTACATTTTCTAAGACGAGATCAGCGGAGATTGTTTTTTTCTTATGGTAGAACAAGGTTGAGGCAATGCCGCCTACTAAACCAAGACCAACGCCTAGCGCTAAGCCGCCTTTAAAGTATGTCAACTCATTTTCTTCGTTCATTTGTATGACCTCCCTTGGTCGGTTTCTGCTTACTATTACTTTTGTCAGTATCACTCTTATTTTACCATAGAGAAGGGGCCGCTGAGAAATAAAAAAAGTTTTTCAATCATTCTTTTAGGGCATTCTCATTGTCACGTTTAAAAAGAGAAAGCGATGTGCATTTTCTAGTATTTGCGTTATAATAAGAGTGAAATCATATGAAAGGAGTACCTATTTTTATCGACAGGATAAAGTGACTTTTTAGAGAAAAAGTGACGCTTGGTTGGCGTAATTTCCAACAAATCAAAAGCAATAGGACATACATCTATGGAAGAAAAAACATTTCAACGAATCAAGGAATTAACTGAATTACAAGGAACCAGCGGATTTGAAGACGACATTCGCGCGTACATGAAAGAACATATCACCCCGTTAGTGGACGATGTTCAATATGATGGTTTAGGCGGTATTTTTGGGATTAAACGTTCAAAAGTGGAAGCAGCGCCACGCGTAATGGTAGCAGCCCACATGGACGAAGTTGGCTTCATGTTAACTCAAATTAACGATAATGGTTTATTCCAAGTGGTTCCTTTAGGTGGCTGGAATCCCTATGTTGTTTCAGCACAACGTTTTACGTTAAAAACAAGTAAAGGGAACTATCCATGTATTTCTTCATCTATTCCGCCACACTTGTTGCGTGGTACGAGTGGTCAAAAACAATTAGAAGTCTCTGATGTGTTATTTGATGCAGGATTCTCTTCAAAAGAAGAAGCTGAAAGCTTTGGCGTTCGTCCAGGGGATTCCATTGTTCCACAAACAGAAACGATTAAAACAGCCAATGGCAAAAATATTATCAGTAAATCATGGGATAACCGCTATGGTTGTACGTTGGTATTAGATGCATTGGAAACGTTACAAAATGAAGAATTAGGCCACACATTAATTGCTGGGGCAAACGTACAAGAAGAAGTTGGTTTACGTGGTTCTAAACCATCTGTTCATAAATTTAATCCAGATATTTTCTTTGCGGTGGATTGTTCAGCGGCAGATGATATTCATACGAAAAAAGGGACGTATGGTCATTTAGGTGAAGGAACGTTATTACGGATTTTCGACCCAGGTTTGATCACATTGCCTCGCTTACGTGAATATTTATTAGATACAGCTGCGACACACAATATTCCGTATCAATATTTTGTTTCTAAAGGCGGAACGGATGCTGGGGCAGCGCACACAACTAATAATGGTGTACCAAGTACAGTCATCGGCGTTTGTGGTCGTTACATCCATACGCATCAAACAATGTTTAGTATTGCGGATTATGAAGCAGCGCGGGAAATGTTGTTACAAGCATTACGTGGCTTGGATAAATCAACAGTTAATACAATTGTTTACGGAAAGTAGAGGATGTTTAAATGATTTATCCCAATTCATTAGAAGAACTAGCAACTTATGTTGAAAAAGGTAAAAATGTTTTCTTCTTTACTGCTGATTGGTGCGGAGACTGTCGTTTCATTAAACCAGTCATGCCTGAAATTGAAGAAGCATTTCCAGCGTTTCAATTTATCGAAGTCGACCGTGATCAGTTTATTGACGTGGCTGCCGAGTGGAATATTTTTGGTATTCCGAGTTTTGTCGTAATTGAAAACGGTCAAGAGTTAGGACGCTTAGTAAACAAAGACCGAAAAACAAAAGAAGAAATCAGTGCATTTTTAACTAGCTTAGGCTAATTTTCATGAACCAGAGGAACCATTAAATTAAGAGAGAATCAGCTGGACAAAAGGGCGTTCTGCGCAAGGGTCCTAAATTCATTTTTGACTCTAGTTTCTTAGTCAAAGAAGCCTTTTAGATCAGCCTCCATCGGGAAGGTGACGAAAATGGAAGAACAAATGTATAAAAATATTCTTGTCGGCGTAGACGGTAGTGATCAAGCCAATTTAGCTTATGAACGTGCAATTGAGGTTGCTCGTCGAAACGGAAGCCGAGTCATTGTTGCAAATATTTTAGAAAATCAAGTGTATACAATGATGGGGTATTCGACGTTAAATGATCAATTAATTGATCAAGAAACAGCCGCTGCGGAAGAATTAATGGCCGATTGTAAAAAGTATGCTGAAAGCGTTGATTTTCATAATGTTGAAACAGTTACCATGTTTGGTTCACCCAAAGAAGTCATGAGTCATGAATTACCTGAAAAATACAATGTTGATTTAATTATGGTGGGACAATCAGGATTAAACGCAGTCGAACGTGTGGTCATGGGAAGCGTCAGTAGCTACATTATTCGTCAAGCTCCTTGCGATGTCTTAATTGTTCACTCTGAAGAAAAATAAGCAAAAAAAGTTATTGATTGAATAGAGAGTTGACCTAACGTTTCTTTTGTTTTTTCAAAGGATCAGCGGCTTGTCATTCAAAATTGAGGACTTGGAGAATAAGTCATAGCGACATATTTTCCAAGTCTTTTAGTTTTTCGACAAAAAAGTATGCACAATGGGTTAATTTTTGATAAGATAAGACAGGAAAACGACAGAGGAGGAACAGAAATGATTTTTGCATATAACAAAGAACACGTTGGCGATGTCTTACTTGTCATCGTTGCGGACGATCAAGGTGCGGAAAACCAAGTAAAACGTGTCGGCGATGTGGCACGTGTAAGTTTAGTTGAGGCGCCAGAAACAGTGGTAGCTTGGAATATTTTCAATGCTTCAGCGCTTCTAGGCGACATTAATGGCACCGGCCAAGTAACTTTAACAGACGAGCAAATCGAAAAAGTCAATACAGCGATTAAAGATGCGGGATTTTCAGAAACCCTTGAAAAAGACGACACCCCTAAAATTGTGGTCGGCTTTGTCAAATCATGTAAAAAACACCCAGATTCAGATCATTTATCTATCACACAAACAGAAGTAGACAACGGCGAAATCTTACAAATTGTTTGTGGCGCACCGAATATCAAAGCAGGACAAAAAGTAGTTGTGGCCAAACCAGGCGCAATGATGCCTGATGGTTTAATGATTTGGCCAGGGGTTTTACGTGGGGAAGAAAGTTTTGGAATGATTTGTTCAGCAAAAGAATTACGTTTACCAAATGCACCTGCTAAAAAAGGAATCTTAGAATTGCCTTTTGATGCAGAAGTTGGTTCTGCATTTGCGGTAGGAGAATAAAAGAAAGAAACGACCTGTTGTTCAGACAACAGGTCGTTTCTTTCTTTTATTGATTGCTGCGATTATTTTGTTGTGTTAAAGCTGATTTATCAATGGTTAAATCGATGGTTGCTTTCATTTCTTTAGAACCACGATAATAAGTCACTTCCATTTTGTCGCCAACTTTTTTCTTGTAAAGCGCGCTTTGTAAATCTGTAGTAGAGCTTACGTCTTGGCCGTCAACTTTCGTGATAACATCGTATTTTTCCAATCCAGCCTTTTCAGCAGGGGTCGCTGCTTCAACACCACGAACCACTACGCCAGTTTTTACAGAAGCTGGAATTTTTAAAATTTGTTCTTGTTGTTGTGAAGAGATACCTGTTAAATCAGACATCGTAATCCCGAGAGCTGGCCGCGTCACTTTACCATCTTTTTCTAATTGGTTGATAATGTTGACTACGTCATTACTTGGAATGGCAAAGCCCATCCCTTCAACGCTCACTTGACTAGTTGATTGCACAATTTTTACTGAGTTAATGCCAATGACTTGTCCTTCAATATTGATTAGTGGACCACCAGAGTTTCCTGGATTGATGGCAGCATCGGTTTGAATGGCATTAATATTGATAGTTTCACCGGATTCATTTTTATTGGTAATATTTCTATTCACAGAAGAGATGATTCCTTGTGTGACAGAGTTAGCATAATCAGAGCCTAGAGGGGAACCAATTGCAATAGCAGGCTCACCGACTGTGATTTTACTAGAATTTCCAAACTCAGCGACTTGATCAACTTTGTCGGAAGAAATTTTAATCACGGCTAAATCCGTGTAAGCATCGGTTCCGACTAATTCGCCTTTCACTTTGGTACCATCAGATAAAACAACTTCCAATCCTTGCGCTTTATCTACGACGTGGTTATTTGTCACGACATAAGCCGTTTTACCATCTTTCTTATAAATAACCCCACTACCTTCACTGGCTGCTTCTAAATCGTTACCATTGTTGCCAGAAGAGTCTTGAGTACCTTCATTCCCACCGAACAATCCCCCAAAAGGATCATCTGCCGAAGAATTGTTGCTAGCACTTTGCATATTAATGACAGAAACCACAGAATTTTGAACTTTTTTCACGGCTTTTGTGACATCGCTAGACACATTGTAACTTACATTGCTGACTTTTGTGTCGCCGTGATTAGTGGATGTCGTCGTCGCCGCATTATTTCCGCCGTTGGGTGTGGGAATAATCCCAGAATAAGCGCCTCCTAGAATAAGAGCGCCACCAAGTAAGCCGCCAGCTAAACCAATCCCAAATTTTTGCAATAAACTTTTTTTATCTGAATTAGGTGTAACATCTTTTCGTTGCATAAAATAACCTCCCAATAAGTGCATCTGAATTTTCTATATTAAGTATATCTGTTTCCTACTCCTTTAGTCTATCGAATAGCTTTGAATTTTTTATGAACAACTTAGGGAAAAATTACAGAAAAAATACGAATGAAAAAGTTATACACAGAAAAATGTGAACAAATCGGGAATAACTCTGTGTATAGTTTTTAAGAAAGTTATCCACAGAATGTGGATAATGTGGACAAATCAGTGGCGAATATGTGTTTGTATTGAAAAAGCTGTTAAATAAAGTAATTTTTTAGTTTGTTCTGTGGATAACTCTGTGTATATGTGTATAAGTATGTGGAAACGTTGTGGAAAGTAGCCAAACTTCGTGCTAAAATAAGAAAGAAGAGAAAACGAGAAAGTAGTGGAATAGGTGAAAATTAAACTAGTAACAGTCGGAAAACTGAAAGAAAAATACCTGATTCAAGGCATTAATGAATATCTGAAACGTTTAAATAGCTATGCCAAGATGGAAATCATTGAAGTACCAGATGAAAAAGCCCCAGAAAAACTCAGTGACGCTGAAATGCTTCAAGTCAAAGAAAAAGAAGGCCAACGTATTTTGGGGAAAATTAATGACAACGAATACGTCTTTATTTTAGCCATTAATGGCAAACAATTATCTAGTGAAGAATTTTCAAAAGAAATTGAACAATTAGGGATTAGTGGCAAAAGTAACCTAACCTTTGTCATTGGTGGCTCCTTAGGTCTCAGTGATTCAGTCCTTCAGCGAAGTAACCAACAAATTTCTTTTGGCCGCTTAACTTATCCACATCAGTTAATGCGTTTGGTATTAGTGGAACAAATTTATCGCGGTTTTCGGATTATGAAAGGGGAACCGTATCATAAGTAGGGATGTTTTTGAAAAGTAACTGTATACCAGGAGTTTATGTGTGGAAATTCAAGGTGGAATGATAAGGATGCTGGATGGGATTAGGAATTTAGAAGTATATAGAATTCACCACAAATATTGTTTCTTCTGTTATTCCTAGTTTCTATGAATTTGATAGTAATCCTTTTTTATTTGAAATAAATCCCATTATTTATGAATATAGTTTAACTAGTTTTGGCAAAATTTTTTGAAAATTATAGGATAAATCTTTTATCGGAAGATATATCTATTCAAAGTAAATAGTAAGATGTTCTTTTTATGCGCAATTAGGTTTTATAAAGTAAGATTTAAGAGGAGGCTATGGAAGTGAAAGGCAATTGTATTCTATGTGGAAAATACGCTGAACTTACTAAAGAACATGTACCACCTAAAAAATCAGGAAATACTGGAATGAAAAAGACAAGAACGGGTAATTTAGATGATTTTATTAAAGGTGACTTTACAAAAGGTGATTTCCCGAAGGGGATTAAAAGGAAACCATATGGAAATGTTCATTATACATTATGCAGTGAGTGCAATAGTTTCTTTGGTAGTGAGTATGTCAAAGAGTATATTGAATTTGCAGAAAACAATAAAAATTTCCTTTATAAAAACACTAGTTTAAAGAATGGTAAAGTTTATTTAACACATTCAATAAAGAAAATAAATTCATTTAGAGTTGCAAAGGCAATTGTAGCAATGTTTTTTAGTTTAAATGGGGATAAAGATTCAATGGATAAGCCATTTTTAGACTCAGTACGAGAATATCTTAGTAATCCTAAAAATACTTTATTTCCTCATGAAGACTACAAAATTATAATGAATTATTATCTTCCGATAGGTGCTCCGCAAGATTCTAAAATCAAAATTCCTAATGACATAATAAATGATGGTGGCACTCACAATGTAATAAAAGGTTTTATGACTCTCAATATATCAAATGGAAGAAAAATTCGATTTTCTGAAATACAGTATGAAGGAATTGGTTTTACTCTTATAGATTTAAAAAATTCAACTTTTGAAATAAAAGAAGGATTAGATTTAAAAAATCTTCTTTGTGGAGGTGACAAAATCAGAAAAATACAATTGTACAAAGTTCCTATACTAACACCTACAGTACTTACAATGTTTGAGATGAAAAATAAAATTAGATACTCCGATTCTGGTTCAGATCTATTGATTAGAAATCAGCTAATAACAGATTTTCTTACAGAATTAAAGATAAGTAAAGCTGCTAAACTCAATTCTTTCTAGACTTTGTAATATAACTCAATTTTAGGGAGACTGCTTTTTTGAAATTATCAATGAGATATAATTAATTAGTAACAATATCTGTTAGAAAGGGTACAAAAGCTGACATCATAAAACTGATTTCATTGTAGAAATAATAGCTCATAGAAGAATGTAAGTGAATGAAGAGAGAAATGTCCTGATACTAATTTAAAAAGAAAGCAGAGACAATGTAAATTGCAAATATATATTATAATTATGAAGCCCAATCATTCTAATCGGTGATTGGGTTATTTTTGTGTCTAAAGAAGGATTAAGCAGTGTTCGATACACAAGAAAATCGTTATAACACTAGGAAAGTGAATAAACAAGTACCGAAGGAGATACAGATGCGCTGTTTTCAATTGATTTATAAGAAGGGGAAACAAGATTATCTACAGATATTCGAGTTCAATCGAGGTAATCAGAGAGGAACGATCACGATTGTCCCTTGTCAAGAAGAACTGTTCTTTATTGATTATCACGAACGTTGAATAGTGGAGGCTTTAATAAAACAATGAATGCAATGGAAAGAATTTAAGGAAATTAGCCCGATATTATGGTTATAGTGAAAGATATCATAACAGGCAACGAAGATGAAAATGGAGGAAGCAAAAGTGAAGTTGTTAAATAATTTGAATAATGTAGGTGCAGTAGTGATGATTGTTGGCTTATTTATTGGAAACTTCTATACTTCCGCAAATGGAGCGTACGCTAGCTCGTATATTTTAACAGGCACGAAGATTATTACTCATATTTGGTATTAGTATTGATTCCAATCTTAAACAGTGACATAAAAGAGATCGATAAAAATATTGAACGATTGGAAAAGGTCATTTACTTTGTACTAGACATGAAAGCAGATGGGGGATACCGAATAAATGATATGCAGACTAAACGCTTAAAAAAGCAATTTGAAATAGATGTAATCCAAGAAAAATTGTGACAATGACTCGAAATGTTGATCTAGATGACGCTGAGGAATGCTTAAGATACCTTTAGGAAGTGATGAAAGGAGTTTCCTAAAGAATCACTAACAGCCATTTATCAGACGTTTATTAATTCTATTGTCTATAATAAAATAACGAAAACAGTCAAAATAAAACTAACTATCAGCCAACAAGTTTTAAGTAAAATAGAAGATTACAACGAAATTAAAACATCAATTCCATTTGACGGAATTGATGCTTTGTTTGTGTATTGTGTACATAGAATGGAAATAAACTAGAGTTGTCACATTAGATGATCTGTTTTAATTTCTATGTTGTCTAATGTGATAGATTCTTCAGAAAATATTTTATCTATGAGCTGAATAGTTTCTGAAGGCTTGAAATTATTATACTTGTAAATTGAAGCGACAATAATTTGATTGTCCTTAAAGTCTTCATTTAGAATATCAAATGTTTCTTCGACATTTTTTTGATCTACTTCCCTACCACTCGGCGAATCTAAAATTATTGGAAGTTTGTAACCTAAATAATCTTGTAGTTCAATAATATAGGCCATCTTAAATGAGAATACAATTTTGTGTAAGATAGCCCCACTTAAAGATTTTAAATCAGATGTGAAAATATAATTTTTTGATTGATCAATATATTGGTCCACGCCCAACTTAGTAGCATATTTCATTATACTAAAATGTAGATTATTTAATGTTTTATTACTAATTGAAAGTTTTTCCTTCATTTCATTTGTAAGAGAAGTTTTTCTCTTTCTTAAAGATTCAAGTGTCTGGATTAATTGTTCATAAGGAACACTTACTCGGGAAATCAAATTATCAGCCTTATCTATTTCACTTTGCAGCGAAAAAAGATTGTTACTTTTTTGAATTTCTAACATGATTTCTCTAATATCTTTTTCAACATAGGATTGTTCTCTTTTCAACAAAGAAACTCGAGCATTAATATACTTTTGGTTATCATTAAAATGAATTATAGTGTCTTCCTTTACAGGAATTTCAATTCCAGAATCTTTGTCCTTAACTACAAGATTCATCTTTTCAATATAATTAATAAACTGTTTATTTTCCTTAAGACTATTTTCTAAATCACTAATTTTAGCCTTTAGTTCCTCGCTTCGTATTTTTTTTAATTGAAGCTTACTTTCTAGTTCTAAGACATAGTCAGATGAAAAAATAGAATCATCACCTATCTGTGATAGGTGATTCTTGTATTCTATTATATTTAATATCTGAGAATACTTTTTTATTTCGGCATTTATGTTTTCTAGTTCAGTTTTTTGTTCTGATAAGTCTCTGTCTGACACACCTTCAATTAAATCTTCTACTTTGAATTTGATGCTACCGATTACTGTTCCCCTATTAAGTAAAGTCCATCCTTTTTCTTGATCCATGTAAACGGAGCCAAGAATACTTTTTAATACATTTTCATTTTTAGTGTTCCAAATGGCAGAAATTACTAGGCCTTCATCAGTAGGTAGATTATATTCGAGGCTAGAATCATCTTCGTAAATCAAAACTATTTTATCATTAGCTCTTTCTACAAATTCTAGTCCCATTGGTGTTTTTAAAGAGAGACGTGTTTTTACTTTTTTAAACGGTAGCCTTTTAGTTTGTGGGATACTGTAACCCATTGAATAGAATAGCAGTCTTAATAAGGTGGATTTTCCAGCACTATTTTTAGCACTATGAATTAATGTCCTAGAATCTAAGCTAAAAGTTTTTTTAATTCCGTTATATTCTAAATCTAGCTGGTTTAACCTCATAATCCTACCTCCTTATCTAGTCTTTCAATCAATTTTATTTTTCTCAGTATTTTCCATATTATAAACTTGGTGACAGCGTTAGATGTATCATTAGACTCTGAAAAGAATATTTTTTTTTCGTAGTAATTAGCGTATTCTTCTATGAAGCTCTTTGGGGCAGTTCTTTTGCTAGTGTAATTTTTACTTTTAAGATAATCACGGTATTGTTGAACTACTTGATTAATAAAATGGAAATCAATCGATTTTCTTTCGATGAATTCAGAATAGGTATTTTCAATAGCATCTTCTTCGCCCATATCTAAATCAAATTCTTCAAAAAAATCATCATTTACAGGGTCTAAAGCGAAGATGACGATCGGCCATGTCAAATCCCCTTTTTCCAAGGCAATTGATTTAGATGGATTTTTTGCAAAATCGAGCTGATAATTTTCAAATACTCGAGCTGCTTGCGCGTTACTTAACCCAATATTAGTTAAAAATTCAGTAACACTTTCTTTTATAAATCTGTACCTAGTTCGATCATCATCGCCGAAAAAAGGAAGGGTTCTAATTATGAGGCGGTTAACATCAAAATTTGATATATCTAGCTTTTCTTGTTGAGCTATTTTTAAACCATAGGACTGTATTTTGTCTTTTATTTTATCTGGCAATTCTGAGAAAGAATACTTTGTAGGGCTATTGGAAAACATAGTTGAAAACTTTTGAAAGACAAAGGGATTAGCAATATTGGTTCCGTACACTAGGTAAGCATAACTATTGGTTTGGGAAGCATTTATTAGTGTTTTCAAGGCATCTTTTAAGTGTTTATTAGTATTGCTACTACTATAAGGATCACGTTGGGATTTAGCTTGAATATAAATCATCTCTTGATTTTTATACGAAATTTCAATGTCTTCTGTTTTGCCTTCTACCTTGATGCTCTTCAAGTCTTTTAAGTTTTGAGACACAATAAAAAGAGCTAGGCTACTTTGAAAATCCCAACCAAAAGCAGAAGCTTGAGCATTTGTATCAATGATATTAAGTTCTTCTTTTCTATTTTCCATATAGACACCTAAACACCTTACACGTAGAAGTAAATTTATAATTCTATTATAAACTATTTTCAATATATTTAAAGGAAAGTATGTTATTTATCGAGCTGACATATCAATTTAGATATGATAAAATTAATTTGCTCTATAAGTAGTTGTAGAGGGATAATGTTTGCTAAAGTCAAGCACTAGCAGTATTACAACAAGTAGTCTGTTTGTGTGGTACAAAGTTGACATAGGTCTGAACAGGCTCATAGCCGCTTCAACTCCTTTCGTTAATTCAATGGCTTTATCAATATTATACAGGAACAGTTTGATGTTCTTTGGGCGCTGTGAGTATAGAACTATACCACTTGTAAGGTTTGCGTGCAGGAAGAGTAGTATCCCATTGGCCCTAAATGGTGCTTTTCCTCATCCAAAAAATAAAAAGGAGATGTAGTTTTGGAAGACTTTATCACAAAATCTTATCTTCATTTTGACTATAGAACAAGATATAATTCCGTAAAAGACTATGTAGAAAGTCCTCAAAGGATTATAAAACATGGTTTTTTTCCTTTTATACACAAAAAGAAAGTGTTAGTAAAGTATAAGGTTAATGGTGCAGGGGAGAGGCCTGTCAAGATTAAACCGCGTGAGCTTTATAGAGCCTCGCATTTAGATTCTTGTATTTACAGATACTACGCGGATTGTCTAAATAAAGATTATGAAAGAGTAGCAGAAATAAGAAATATTGATAATAATGTCGCTGCTTACAGGGCCGGAAAAGGAAAATCGAATATAGATTATGCGGCAGAAACAATGGATTTCATTAAGAGAACCAGCTATGGTTGTTTTATTTTTTTAGGGGATTTTGAAAAATTTTTCGATACTCTGAATCATGAATATTTAAAATGTAAGCTAAAAGAAGTCTTAAATACAAATAAATTGGCTGAAGATTGGTTTAAAGTATTTAAAACATTAACAAGTTTTTCTTGGGTTGAACAAAAAGATTTAAATGACCTATTTGGTTCAGAAAAAGAACAATACAAGAACTGTTTAAAAACTTATTTTGAAACTTGGAAGGAATTTAGAAATTTTAAGGCTGATGGTCATGTACATAGAAATACTAAGCCTTTTGGAATCCCCCAAGGAACCCCAATAAGTGCTTTATTATCAAATATTTACATGATAGATTTTGATGATTGGTTAAATAAATTATCATCTAAGTATGAAGGGAAATATTTAAGATATGCGGATGATTTCATTTTGATACTGCCATGTAGTACAACATCTAAAGACGTTTATCTTGAAATTGTTAATGAGATTTTGCAATATGCATCCGATGTTACTAAGTTGAAGATTGAGAAGAATAAAACAGAGAAATATCTTTTTAAAAACGATACAATTTATTTATTTGAGCCTAATAAAACCGACACGTCAAGTCTAGTAAAATCAAAATTGGATTATTTGGGCTTCGTATTTGATGGCAGTAATGTAAAAATGAGGCAAAAAAGTGTTTCAAAATTTTATAGAAAAGCCGATAAAGCGATAAGAACTGCTAGAGCAAAAAGTCGAATTAAAAAATCGAGTTATCTAATTGGTAAAAGGCACATTTATAGATATTTTTTTGATGTAGGTGCAAGGGATAGTAGAGGGAGTAAATTTGGGAATTTTATCTCTTATGCTAGAAGATGTCAAAAGAAATTTGATCAAATATCTCCTATGACGGAGAACTTAATGATGGAACAAATAAAAAATAGACGAAAAAAATTATTAAAAAAAATGCATAAAAGCTAACGATCAATTTATTGATTGCTAGCTTTTTTAGCGCAAAATAAATTATTTCGAAGAACTGTATAAATAAATAGGTTACTATTGTGAAGTTTATGAGGAAAGAGGAATTTAAGTGTCTAAAATTGTTAGTTTTTCAAATTCTACTATTAAAGCACTGTAGGCTGGTGATAGTCAAGATTACTATGTCTATTGTTTAATAGACCTAGAGATAATTGATCTTTCTATATTGGAAAAGGCAAAGGAAATAGAGTTTTTTCACATAAGCTGGCAGCAAAAGCATTATTAAAAATATGGGATAAGGGGAATTCATTAGTAACTTAAAATTAAACCATATTATAAAAAATATTCATAGTGGTCAAGATGTGAAAGTCATATCATTTCTTAGTTGGATTAACAGAGAATGAAGCTTTTTCGTGCAAAAATACTTTAATCAATGATGCAAAATTAATACAAAAACTACCATTGGCTAATTTAGTTAATGGATATGGAAATAGAGGAATGTTAGTAGAGGATTTAGAAAGTCGATTTGGTTACGAATCTATTAACATTGAGAAAATTAAAACAAATGAACTGATTTTAGCAGTTAAAATAAGAGATGCTTTTAAGTTAAACCAAGATGAAACATTGAATTACACTTTGGATAATAGACAAGAGGATAATTTGAAAAGTAGTACATTAGGAATTTGGGTAATTAGTGAGAGTGAAGTACAACCAATTAAATACATCATTGGAGTTCATACTGGGGCAGATAATGCTCTGGTATCAGCTTAAGAAATAACAGTTGAATACTCGGAAAAAAGAATACAAAAAATGGCTGGGTAAGATATTCTTTTTTTGCACTGTCAAATTCAGTAAAAACAATGAAAAATTAGGAGTTTATAAAAAAAGCTTACCTGAATTAAAGTTTGGATATGGTACAGCTATAGCATATATAAATTATAAGTAGTAATTAACGAAAAAAGCAGACTTCCATACAAGAAGTCTGCTTTTTCATTAATTACTCCGCTTCCGCATTTTGCAAGTCAGCGACATCAGTCAGATAAGTGGCTTCATCCAACAAATCTTCCGAATGTGCGACATAAATCGCAGTGGCGCTATCACCAACCACGTTTAGGCTAGTAACGAGCATTTCGATTGGACGATTAATGGCTAAAATCAATGAATACGTCGCAATCGCAATCTCATTGTTATAGTTTAAACCAGTTAAAATAGTGAAAAGGATAATTCCGCCAGCGCCAGGTGCCGCCGGTGTACCAATGGATGACATTAAAGCTAAAATGGCAATCAAGGCAATATTAGCTGGTGTCACTTCATAACCAGCTACGCCCGCTACAAAAATAGCCGCAATTACTTGCATAATCGCTGTGCCGTTCATATTAATAGTCATTCCTAACGGCAAGACAAAGGCGGCAACATCGCTGTCGACACCTAACTCTTCAACCGTTGTTTTTGTATTTAACGGTAAAGTGGCTGCCGAAGAAGAAGTAGAAAATCCAAAGACCACAACTTTCATAATCTTTTTAATAAAAGGAACAGGATTTAATTTTGTCGCAAATAAGATAAATAATGGGTAACCGATCATCAAAAAGGCTAAGAGCGTCGCTGTCGTTGTTACGACGTAGACTAATGCTGGTTTTAAATAATCAATCCCGTAAGAAGCAAACGTCCGAACTAACAACATAAAGACGGCGATAGGAGCAAATTTAGTAATTACAAAGGTTAAAAATAACGTGACCATCGCATTGACTTCTTCAATTAATTTTTTGAAAACACGAATTTTATCCCCTAATGCATTAATACATAAACCAGTAATCACTGCCAACACAACAACAGCTAAAATCGCACCATTGTCGCTAAATGCAGAACCGATATTTTTCGTGACAGCATTGACTATCACCATTAATGGGTTGCCGCTTGTACTTACTTCGACAGGAGCTAGCGTTTCAGATAACGACACATTAAAAGCGCCAGTTAAATATACGCTATAGCCCACAATTCCTGCCGTTAATAGAGCAATCAGTGACATCGATAAAAAGCCAAAAATTGTTTTATAAGAAATTCGTCCTAATTTTTGCGTATCGGTAATATGACAAATGGCTAAAGTAATTGAAGTAAAGACCATCGGCACAATCACTAATTGTAGGCCGTTGATAAATAGTTGACCAATAATATAGAAAAGCCCAATCGCAGATTGTCCTTTTTCAGGATCTGAAATATCTTGGAAAAGAATCTGATTGATTGTCTGCCACACAGCGCCTTGATTGCTGCGAATAAGGTGCTCTCTTAAAAATAAAAAGCCGAGCCCAACGATTAAACCTCCCACCAATGAAATCACCATTTTTTTGGTAAATGAGATACCTTTCACTTCACGTTTTTTCTTTTCCACTTTGTTGCCTCCCAAATAAATTGATTAAGCACCGCGCAAAAAAAGCCTTGCACACAAAAAAAGGGCAAGACATCTCGTATCATTCACTATACAAAAATACAGAATTTTACAGAACTTTGCCTTGTTAGCCTCTCGGACTATCTTAAAGGTACTTTTCCACATACTAAGGGAAACTACGAGAATTGTCAATTCTTTTTTACTTAGGGGGGTGTTATTTTTGAAGAAAGAAAGTGATCTTTACCCTTTCCGCAGATACCGCAGCCAAAAAAGAACTACAACGGATTCTTTTGCAGTATAATAGAAAATAGAAACGAAAGAACAGGCACCAACACAAAGGAGGTATTTTTATGAAAGTCACTCAACTTTCTAGTGAAACCCTTGACCGAGCGCACGAACGTTTTGAAGAAACACTTGCGCAAATGACCGTTGCCGAAGCAAACACGATGCCCGCACCATTAATTAAGTCTGTTACTTGGCTAATGTGGCACACAGCCAGAGAATTAGACCTACAAATTTCCGCACTTAATCATAGTGAGCCGTTATGGCTTAGCCAACACTGGACAGAAAAATTTGCCTTGGATTTGCCAGATGAAACAGAAGACTGGCATCACACACCAGAAGAAGCGGCGAAAGTCGTGGTGGCAGAAAAGCAATTGCTTAGTGACTATTTGGCTGCCAGTGTGGCACTTACCAAAAGCTATTTAGACCAAGTCAAAGAAGAACAATTGTCAGACGTGATTGATAAAAATTGGACCCCGCCGGTGACTAGACAAGTGCGTTTAGTTTCAGCGATTGATGATGCAGTGATGCATTCTGGGCAAGCCGTTTATACACGAAGATTAGTCATTGGAAAATGATAAATAAGAAAAAACAAAAAATGCTTCTTCCTAAGCAGGAGTATTTTTTATTGAGAGAAAAAATACATAAAAATAATGAACGAAGGACTGTCCACTTTTTCCCTAGTTGAAACGTTGTATAAGTGAAAGGAGAAATCAGATGAAAAAGGAGGCAAATTTTGACGAAGTACTATTTTCTTTGGGGCAAGAAGTCATCCAAGTCTTGATTCGCCGAGGAGCAAGTCTTGAAGATGCACAAGATGCAGTGTCGCAAACGTATACAACGATTTTTTCAATATTACCTGAAATTACATCAGAAAATCTACGCCCGTGGTTTTTCCGAGTAACATTTAATTACTACATTACGATGTATCGAAAAAAGAAACGAGAACGCACTTTTGTGGCAAACAGCCATCCTGTGCAATCAATAGAAAAAATGGAAGGGCAAGAGTTATTATTATTGATTGATTCCTTAAAAGATGAGGAACAAGAACTATTGCTTTTGAAATATTATTATCAATTATCGTATGCCGAGATTGCGTTGATTTTAGAATTATCTGTTGAAAATGTTCGCAAAAAATTGTATCGCACACGTCAAAAATTAAAAAAAGAACTGGAGGAATAGAAGTGGATTTAAAAAAAAGTATTCGTAAAGCGAAAAGAAAACAATTTATCGTGATTGGTGCCATAACCGTTGTTAGTTTTGCCGTATTGTTTGTCGGTTTTTTTGTGGGAATGGATAAACTTTCGACGAAAAACTATCATACCCTACTAGAAGTAATTAATGATCAAGAAATGATTGCTTCACCAAACACTCAATTAGATTCCCAAGTAATTGCTAATAGTTCGCCTTTTGGGGGCGAAGTTGTAACTAATCGTTCAAAAAATATTGATGGTTACACGGTGGAGTGGAGTAATTTACGTAGCAGATATAGCTTTTTCAGAAATTCGATTGACTGGAATGAAGTCTATCCTGGTAGCTATTATTCTTCTAAGAATTTTTATGAATACAACCGACAAACCAAGCAGAAAGTAGCATCTTTTTATAACCCAGCGATTACCAATTACTATGGTGGTATCAAAAACGAATTAAGTGAATTAGATAAAATGGAAAACCAAGTAGCGGAAGTGGCGATTTCTTTTGATAAACCTTATCCATATGAAGAAGTCCGCAAAATGTTACCGAGCAATATCAACTTAGTTTGGCTCTATGTTTACTCCGAAACGGTTAATGAAGCAGAAGGTCCTTCTGGTACGCTGCCTTATGGTTTTCAATTAAGCATGGACGATCACAACGAAATATTTGATCCTGAAAACGACAAGCAACACTTTTTTGAAACCTTAGAAAAATCCCCGTTGTTTGCTGACAACCAAGAAGGCCAAAAGTTTATCCAACAAAATAAAAATAAAAAAGTCGAAAAATTACCTATTTGGGGAGTCATGCTTACCGGACAAACTAAAAATTTCAAAGCCTTACAAAATGAACCTTTTGTTCGTGGGGCTTCAATTGGCGTGACCGCACCTATCGTTCCTTATATTCAGCCAGAGAAATAAACGTTCTTCAGAACTCTAAGCCTTCCGACTGATTTTGCTTCAACGATATTGTCAGTAAAAATAGAAAACGTTATAATAGAATGGATCACAGGAAGTGCTTCTACAATGCGTGGGAGCACTTTTTTTACTTATCTATGAGGAGGGCAAGTGAATGTTTTTTAATTTTATTGGGTTAACGTTATTTTTTGGTATCGGGATCTTAGTTGCGAATGGCGCTAAAATTGTAGCGAATAAAGGGAAAAAGAGTAAGGGGACCATTCTATTAATGGCGATGGAATTGCTCTTGTTAGGTATCTTTTTATTTGTGACTTTGCCAAGTAAAAATCTTTCAACCGTGTTATGGATTAATCTGATTGGCGCAGTGATTGCTAGTGGGGTGTTATTAAGTACACGCTTAGCTAGTAAAGTCGAAGTTCCTGGTATCCAAAAGGGCCGCAAAGAAGTAGGGAAGAATACCAACAAAACGGTTAACAAAGACTGGTCTGGCAAAATTTTGGGTGTTGCCGTTTTGGCAATGATTTTGTTGACCATTGTCAGTAGTATTACCAGAATTTCTTCTATTGATGAAATTTATCAAACGATTCCTTTAAAAACGGAAGAAAAAGCTGAAGTTTTAACTTCGGCGAAAGAAACACCCATTGCGATTGCACCACAAACGGCGAAACGAAAAATGTTACAGAAATTTTCTGTCATTCCCAATTCCAATATGTTTACTTTGGATGGTATAACGGCACAAGTTGTCAATGGCGAGTATGTTTATGTAGCAACAGTCGAATTTAATGGCTTCTTTAAATGGCTAAAACTGGGGGAAGTACCTGGCTATTTCATCATTAGTGCGACAGATATCAACGCACAGCCAGAATTTGTAGAAAAACCAATTGTTTATACTCCTTCAGCTTACTTTGGCAAAGATGCCGCACGAAAAATTTATTCCGCTTATCCAGGTTATGCAGCAACGGGCACAATCAATTTAGAGCTGGACGACCAAGGGAATCCTTACTATATTCAAACGCTTTACAAAGAGTATGGGGTTTCTGGTCGCATGCACTATAATGAATTTAAAACGGCGGTATTAAATGCTACAACAGGAGAAGTTAACGTTTATGACAGTCAAAAAGCTCCAAGTTTCGTTGATGCGCCGATTACTAGCTCAGCGGCGAATAGCTTAAATGAATTCTTTGGTCGTTACAGTCAAGGCTGGTGGAACCAGACAATGTTTGGTGCCAAAAAAGATGTCAAAATTCCAACTGAAAATGGTATTTATGCATCAGGACAAATTACGCCGATGATGAACAAGGAAGGGAACCAATTGCTTTATTTTACGGACTTTACAAGTAGTGAAAAAGACCAAGATTCCGCTTTAGGCTACTCCTTAATCAATGCCCGAACAGGCCAAGTTACGTATTATCGTGATACTAAAGTCGGCATTATGGATAGTGATGGCGCCATTTCTATCGCTTCAAAAATTTATCCAGAAAAGAAATGGAAAGCTAGTATGCCAGTCCTTTATAACATTGATGGTGTACCAACGTGGATTGTTTCGTTAATGGACAGTAAAGGGATTTTCAAAAAATATGTCTATATAAATGCTGTAGATAATGATATTGTAATTGATGCAGACACGGCTCAAGGCGCATTAGACGCTTATCGAATTGAGTTAGTAACAAAAGGAAGCAACAATGAAAATACAGACAAAGCCAACTTGAAAACGATGCAAGGTAAAGTAGCTCGTGTCTCAGTAGTAGCTGGGGAAGCGCAAACGGTAGTTTCATTTTTACTAGAAGATGAAAAAACCATTTTTAGCGTAACAACTAATAACAGTCCGCTGGCGCTATTCTTAAAAGAGGGCGACCAAGTGACATTTAAAGCCGTAGTGACTGAAAATGCTAAAGCAGCGAATGTTGAAGAATTGAAAATTGCAGGATTAAACTAAATAAAACACCTCTTTTCTATAGAAAAGAGGTGTTTTATTCTTGGAAAAGAAGAAAAATCCACTTATTTCTGCTATGATAAGAGAGAAAAAGAATACGAAGGAGCTTCGCCCATGCGCAACATAAAATTAACCATTGAATATGATGGTAAAAGATACTCAGGTTGGCAACGACTAGGCAATTCAGAGAAAACGATTCAAGGGAAAATTGAAAGTATTTTAACACAAATGACGGGTGAACTGATTGAAATTATTGGCTCAGGCAGAACGGATGCCGGCACACATGCACGTGGTCAAGTAGCGAATTTTAAAACGACTAGTTCACTAACAACAACCGAAATGTTATCCTTTTTAAATCGATATTTACCTGGCGATATTGTTGTTAAAGAAGTTACAGAAATGCCTGAACGTTTTCATGCACGGTATAACGCCACAGGCAAACAATACAGCTACTATGTTTGGAATAGCCCAATTCCTAATGCCTTTGAACGGTATCATAGTTTTCACTTTCCCAAAGCGTTGGATCAAGAAAAAATGGAACAAGCTTGCCAAAAATTAATAGGGACCCATGATTTTATTGGTTTTTCAGCATTGAAAAAAACCAAAAAATCGACTACTCGAACGATTGAAAAGATTACGATTGAAAGAAACGGCGAAATGTTACAGTTCACTTTTGTGGGCAATGGGTTCTTGCATAAAATGGTCCGCATCCTCGTTGGGACACTTTTAGAAATTGGTGCAGGCACCAAAGAATTAGCGATAATTGATGAATTGTTCGCAACAAAAGTCCGAGAAGGCGCAGGTGAAACGGCTCCTGCACAAGGGTTGTTTTTAGATGAAGTGTATTATAAATAACAAAAAAATAAATTTTCTTTAACCACACCAATTAAAAAGTTGAACTTTATCTAAAAAGTGCTAACGTTAAGAAGAGATTAACAATAGAAAGAGGTCATTTTTTTGCTATCTTTACTTATTTCTGTCAAAAAATTATTTTCATCTTTTTTAGGTATCTTAAAAAAAGAAGACACTCGTGCCTTGTTCTTTTTACTGGCAACCACGTTGTTGAGTGGGACTATTTTTTATTCAACAGTGGAAAAATTGTCGCCATTAGATTCGTTATATTTAAGTTTCATGACGTTAACCACGATTGGTTATGGAGATGTGCATCCAGTTACTGACTTGGGAAAAATTTTCACCATGATTTATGCTACAGTAGGCTTGGGGATTATGGCTATGTTTATTTCGGTCGTAGCAAAATCCTACTTGTATTCTAAACAAAGTCATCACCACCATCACCATAAAAACAAAGAACATTCAGCGGAAAAGTCTTCAGAAAAATAGACGAAATTGATGAGTTGACCAAGTGTTTCTCGAAAAATGAAAGTTTTTTGAGAAACACTCTTTTTTTATCTTAATAATTATGGTAGTATGTCCCAAACTGTATTTTATTTTAAAGGAGCGTGAAGTGAATGGTCAAAGCGATTCGGAAATTATCGTTAATTCAAAAAATCATGATAGGGATTGTGATTGGAACCACCTTGGGTTTCTTGGTGCCGGAATGGACCTTCATCAGCGTTCTTGGTGAATTGTTTGTGGGCGCCTTAAAAGCAATTGCGCCGATTTTAGTTTTTGTCTTAATTATTGCGTCGCTAGCCCAACAAAAGGCTGGGGCGAAAACATATGTTGGATCAATTTTAGTTGTGTATCTGTTAGCGACATTTTTGGCAGCTGTTGTTGCCGTGACGGCAAGCTATCTGTTTCCCGTTAAGATTGTCTTGGAGGCGGCGCAGGAAGCGCAAGCAGCCCCAACGCAACTTAGTGATGTTTTAAGCAATGTGTTAACAAGCGTTGTCCAAAATCCGATTCAAGCGATGATTGAAGGCAATTATTTATCTGTTTTATTTTGGTCCTCATTAATCGGTATTGGGTTACGTCAAAGTTCGGTCGCTACCAAGGATGTGATTGCCAATCTTTCAACAGGGATTACCACGGTCGTTCAAATGATTATCGGCATTGCGCCAATTGGAATTCTAGGTTTGGTGTTTCATTCGGTGGCAACAACAGGCATTGCAGGGTTAGCCAAGTATGGTCAGTTACTATTATTGTTAATTGGTACGATGGCCGTGGTTGCTTTAGTCGTTTATCCAGCGATTGTTTTTTGGAATATTCGGCAAAATCCGTATCCGTTAGTCTTTTTTGTATTAAAGGAAAGTGCGATTCCCGCATTCTTTACACGCAGTTCTGCGGCCAATATTCCCATTAATATGGAATTGGCGAAAGCAATGGATTTAAATGAAGAATCTTATGCGGTCTCTATTCCGCTAGGCGCAACGATTAATATGGGTGGCGCAGCCATTACGATTACCATTATGACATTGGCGGCAGTCCACACATTAGGCATGTCCGTACCAATCTATTTAGCATTATTGTTGAGCATCATCGCCGCTGTTTCTGCTTGTGGGGCTTCAGGAATTGCTGGCGGCTCCTTGTTGTTAATTCCGCTTGCATGTAGTTTGTTTGGCATTTCCAATGACATTGCCATGCAAGTCGTCGGCGTTGGCTTTATCGTCGGCGTAGTCCAAGATTCCATTGAAACAGCGTTGAACTCTTCTAGTGACTTGTTGTTTACCACCTCAGTTGAGTTAGCAGACCGACGTAAAAATGGTGAAATTATTGATGTCAAAGCATTAATTGGCAAAAGTCAATTGGTGGTCGAACAAGAAAATATTTAAAAGAAAGGAACAACCCGCTAAAATGCTGGTTGTTCTTTTCTTTAATAATCTCGGCCCCATTTTTTTCAGGGGCCACTGAAATTATCGACCATTTTGTGAAGAAAATCCTCTCTATAATAAAGGTATCAAGTAAATAGGAGGTACACGAAATGAAATGGTATCAACTTTCCTCAACAAAAGTAATCGAGCAGACTAAGACGAAGCAAACGGGTCTTTCTAGCGAAGAACGTCAGCAACGTTTACAAACGAATGGTCCAAATAAAATTGAAGAAAAACAACAACTGAAAACGTGGCAAAAGCTAGCCAAACATTTTACAGATTTACTAATGATGGTCTTACTCGCTGCCGCAATTCTAAAATTTGCCACAGGCGAAGTGGTCGAAGGAAGTATCATTTTTCTAGTGGTGCTTGTCAATGGCTTTGTCGGTTATTGGCAAGAGCGTAAAGCAGAAGAATCATTAGACGGCCTTAAACAGATGATGGGCCAAGAGGCAGTCGTTCTAATTGATGGACAAAAAACAACCGTTTCTTCTGAAACATTGGTTCTGGGAGATGTAGTCACGTTACAAGCTGGTGATGTAGTCCCAGCAGATTTGCGCTTATTTGATGTTCATAATCTGATGATTGAAGAATCAATTTTGACAGGTGAATCAGAAGCCGTGGAGAAAATTACCAGTTCCTTGAATGAAGAATTGCCAACAGGCGATCAAAAGAATTTGGCTTTTTCAGGAACACTTGTCCAAGCAGGTTCGGCCTTAGGTGTTGTAGTAGAAACAGGAGATTCCACTGAAGTTGGAAAAATTAATCACGCGTTGCAGTCAGTAGATCAAAAAACAACGCCGCTCGTACGGAAAATGCACCAATTAAACAAGCAAATTTTCCAAGGGATTATGGTCTTGATCGTGTTTCTGATTTTCTTTACCACTTTTCGTCATGGCATGGAATGGAGCCTCTTATTTTCTGCGATGATTGCATTAATTGTAGCAATGATCCCAGAAGGCTTACCTGCTGTGTTAACGATGATTTTATCGATGGGTGTTCATGAGATGGCTAGAGAAAATGCGATTATTAAAGGCATGCCTTCCGTTGAAACATTAGGTTCAATGACAGTTATCTGTTCAGACAAAACAGGAACACTAACTAAAAATGAAATGACGGTAATGGATGTAGTGACTGAAGAAATGACCATTGTCAAAGAGATTATGGCCAACTGTCAAGAATTGAAATTACAAGACCAACAAAAAATCGCCGACTTGCAAGGGAATCCTACCGAGTTAGCTTTACTACAATATGTTGATCAGGATCAACTGTCTTTACGCCCTGTAGAAAAGAAAATTCCGTTTAGTTCAAGTTACAAATACATGGCCACTCGCCATCCGCAAGCAGAAGGTTCAATTATTTATGTCAAAGGTGCGCCAGAAGTATTGTTACAACTTTCTACGTTATCTGATAATCAAAAAGGTGCTTGGCAAGCACAAGCTGCGCAATTAGCGCAAAAAGGACAACGGGTATTAGGTTTCGCTTATAAGGCAGTTACGTCACAACAGGAACTGACACATGAAACATTGTCAGGATTGACGTTTACTGGACTGGCAGGCATCATCGATCCGCCAAAAGAAAGTGCCATTCAAGCCGTCAAAGAATCTCAAGAAGCAGGTATTTCCGTCAAAATGATTACCGGAGACCATAAAGATACAGCGCAAGCCATTGGCGAGCAAGTTGGTTTAAAGCATACGAAAAAAGTCCTTGAAGGATTAGAAATTGATGCTATGTCAGATGAAGAATTAGCTCAGCATGTTCAAAAAGTCGATGTATTTGCACGAACGACGCCAGAACATAAATTACGAATTGTCACGGCGTTACAAAACAATGGCGAAATTGTCGGAATGACCGGCGATGGCGTGAACGATGCGCCAGCACTAAAGAAAGCCGATGTCGGAATTGCCATGGGAATTAAAGGAAGTGAAGTAACCAAACAAGCCGCAGATATGGTTTTGGCAGATGATAATTTCCATACGATTGCTAAAGCCGTGAAAGAAGGACGCCGCATTTTTGATAACTTGAAAAAGACGATTACCTTCTTCTTGCCAACTTCTTTGGCACAAGGCTTAATTGTTGTCTGGGCGCTTTTAATGAATCATCCTCTACCGTTGACACCTGTCCAGATATTATGGGTAAACATGGTAACTACGATTACTTTGTCTTATGCATTAGGTTTTGAAAAAGCGAGTGCTGATACCATGAAACGACCACCAAGAGATGTCAACGAAGGCATTTTAACAAAGTACAGTATTTTTAGAATCGTCTATGTGTCGGTACTCATTATGGTACCAGGTTACCTCATGGCGTTACAATTTGAGGGCCCAGCCTTACAGCAAACGTTCCTCTTACAAAGTATCGTCTTAGCGCAAGCAGCGTATATGATCAACTGTCGTAAGTTGGTTGATCCGTCGTTAAGCACAGGCTTTTTCCAAAATAAAGTGTTGTTTGCTTCATTAGGAATCCTCTTTTTACTACAAGCACTAGTGGTCTACTTGCCAGTAGCGCAGCAATTAATTGGCACAACTTCTTTAAATGGCCTTCAATTAGCAATGATTTTCGTCCATGTTGTGAGTCTGTTTTTCCTTGTTGAAGGGGAAAAATATATAACCAAACGATTCATGACGAAAGAAAGCCAAAAAACTAGCGAATGTCCTCGCTAGTTCCTTTAAAAATAAGAATGAAGAGTGAGCTCTGCTAGTCGGCGGAGTTCATTTTTTGTTGGAATTAAAGAGAGATAAAAGACAGGAAAATCAAGATGATCCAAGGGGAAATTGGAAATAATTATGTCGGCTTCATTTAACGTCAACTGGCTTAGTTCCACATATTCAATAGCTTGTAATTTCACACGAGTACCTAAATAAGCAGCTAATTCTTGTTGTAAAAAAGCTTTCCAAGCAGGTTCCCCTTGAAAGAGGAAATAGGCAGTCATCGTTTGCGCCTGAATGGAATAACTGGCTTGTTTTTCTAACAAAGAAGCCAAACTAAGAAAATAAGTCGGTTCTTCAATCGTGGTGTAGCGAGATAAAATCTCCAAAAGTTCTTGGTTGCTCTTTGATAACGCAAGGTCCTCTGCGGCTTGTTCGGTCATTAATTCTTGATATTCCAATTGAAATTGCTCAGAAAGTGTTGGGGACTCGGTATATTTAATGAATAACAATAACAGATTATCCAATAAATTTGTTTGGATTAAATCAGGCCGGGCTTCTTCAGTGGACAAATTAGTGACAAACTGTTGTAACGACTTTCGCAGCTGACTGTAATGAGTGTGGAGCGCAGAAGCCAACGTTTCGCCATAGACATTATCGTAATTCCAGCTTTCTAAGAAACAAAAGAAGGCGAAAAAACTTTCTTCCCCTTGCAAATAGATGCCTTCAGAAGCATAAAGCTTTGCCAAGGACGGTTGATAAAGTTGAAACAAGACATCTTTTGAGTCAAAAGAAAATTGACTCACTCGGCAATTGGCTTTGTTGCGAATCGTGTTAATGAAAAACCAACAAGCACCAAAAATTTCTTCCGTTTCCACCGTCAACTCACTACTGTAAACTTGTTTCAAAAATTGAAAATAATGCTCCTCATGAATAGAATAATCGTCAAAAAAATAATTATTATGAGTAAAAGGCACCAACAAACGATGATAAAAAATCCGAATATTACTTTCTGCCCCGATTAGCTGAATGGTCGTCGTGGTTAGTTGAATCGTTAAATGAAAATCACGTAAGGCCTGATTCATTTTTTTGATATGTCGCTTCAAAGTTTCATAAGAAACACCACTAGTGCTCAAAAAAGAAGTTGTTACTAACTCTTTCGTAAATAGTAGCTCTTTTAATAGCTGAATACTAATGGATTGAGGTAAAAATAATGACCAAAGCTCATTGGTTTGCGCATTCCCCTGATTACGTAACCGAATACCACTGCTATCGGTTTCAATGGACCAGTCGGCGGGTAATTGACTGCGAATATACTGTAAATCCGAAAAAACGGTTCGCTCTGTCGTTTGGATTTGCGCAGCTAAACGCTTGGCTGTCAGCTGGGGAACATTTAACAACTGTTCCAACAAACGAATTTGCCGAAGCAAATCTTTTTCCGTTATCACACGTTTTAACATGGAGTACATGGCAAAACCTCCTTTTGCTTAAGAATACGGATAAAAAGGGGATTGGTCAATCAAAAAAGGGGAGAAGTGTGAAAAGGGATTGACATTTATTGAGTTAATTCATTACACTTACACTGAGGTACTGTGTAAGTTCAAAATTTCTATCTTTGGAAATCAATCTTCACAGAAAATTCAGACAATTAGAAAAGAGGATAATATCTTGGGAGCAGAATTAAATCAACGGTTATTCAGCGCTGCAGACAATCTTAGAAGTAAAATGGATGCGTCTGAGTACAAGAACTACTTATTAGGATTAATCTTTTATAAATATTTATCTGATAAATTATTACAAACAGTAGTGACTTTAGCAGATGAGTCACTAGAAGAATATGATACGCCAACAAAACAAACAGAGCTATATAAAGAATTGCTAGAAGATGAGGACTCTCGTCAAGACTTAATTGACACCTTAGTCGATACATTAAGTTATGATATTGAGCCAGATTATTTATTTAGCAGTTTAGCAGAACAGGCAAAACAAAATGTTTTCCAATTAGATGACTTGAAAAAAGCCTTTGTTTATTTATCTTCAAATTATAAACAATTTAATGGCTTATTTGATGATGTTGATTTACAATCGAAAAAATTAGGTTCCGATGACCAACAACGAAATGTAACAATTACGGAAGTATTAAAAAAATTAAATGATATTGATGTCACGGCTCATGAAGGCGATGTGATTGGTGATGCGTATGAGTTCCTAATTTCGCAATTTGCGTCTGAAGCTGGAAAAAAAGCAGGAGAATTTTACACTCCGCATCAAGTTTCGGATATGATGGCGCGGATTGTGGCATTAGGTCAAGAAGATAAAAAGTTGTTTAGTGTTTTTGACCCGACAATGGGCTCCGGCTCGTTGATGCTGAATGTCCGTAACTACTTGAATTATCCAAAAAGTGTCAAGTATCATGGACAAGAGCTGAATACGACTACCTTCAATCTTGCAAAAATGAACCTAATTTTGCATGGTGTGGAAGCGGAAGATATGAACTTACGGAACGGAGATACGCTCAATAAAGATTGGCCAACAGATGAGCCATATACCTTTGATTCTGTAGTTATGAACCCACCATACTCGGCAAAATGGTCGGCGGATGCCTCATTTTTAGATGATTCACGCTTTAACCGTTATGGCAAATTAGCACCGAAATCGAAAGCAGATTTCGCCTTTTTACTGCATGGTTATTATCATTTAAAAGATTCAGGAACTATGGCGATTGTCTTGCCGCATGGGGTTCTTTTCCGTGGTGCTGCCGAAGGTGTTATTCGTAAAAAATTATTAGAAGATGGTAGTATTTACGCAGTTATTGGCATGCCTGCCAACTTATTCTTTGGTACATCAATCCCGACTACGGTTATTATTCTTAAGAAAAATCGTGACAATCGAGATGTTTTATTTATTGATGCAAGTAAAGAATTTACAAAAGGGAAAAACCAAAATAAATTAGCACCCGAACATATTGATAAAATTGTTTCAACTTATATTGAACGTCAAGATGTAGAAAAATATGCGCATGTGGCGACTTTTGAAGAAATTGTTGAAAATGATTATAACTTGAATATCCCACGCTACGTGGATACATTCGAGGAGGAACCGCCTGTGGATTTGGTGGCATTAAATAATGAAATCAAATCCACAAACCAGGAAATAAAAAAAGTAGAAGCTGAGTTATTAGCTATGCTTGATGATCTGGTGGTAACGGAGGAAACTCAAGCACTGATTGATGCTACGAAAGAGGTGTTTGGAGGATGAGGGACGAGATGAAAAAGGTCCCTCGGCTCCGTTTCCGCGGGTTTCAGGAAGATTGGGAACTGTGTAAGTTATCTAGCCTGATGTCATTTTCAAATGGTATCAATGCCCCGAAAGAGAATTATGGCAAAGGACGTAAGATGATCAGTGTAATGGATATCCTCGATGAGCATCCTGTAAAGTATGAATATATACGTAATTCTGTTCAAGTTAATGAAGAAATTGAATCAAAAAATAAAGTTGAGTATGGAGATCTAGTCTTTGTGAGGTCATCTGAAGTTCCAGAAGAAGTAGGGTGGGCTAAAGCATATTTAGAAGAAGAATATGCTTTATATAGCGGGTTTTCGATTCGAGGAAAGAAAACAAATGAATTTAATTCACATTTCGTTGAACTTACATTGAATTCTATCAACAGAAAACAAATAGAAAGAAAAGCAGGTGGTAGTACCCGTTTTAATGTTAGTCAAACTATTTTGAATAGTTTAGAGCTACTGGTTCCGAAAATTGAGGAACAGAATAAAATCAGTTACTTATTCAAAAAACTCGACGATACCATCGCTCTTCATCAGCGTAAGCTTGATCAGTTGAAAGAGTTGAAGAAAGCGTATTTGCAAGTAATGTTTCCTGCAAAAGATGAACGAGTACC